>Ga0209431_10004195_pt1 | contig 11303 bp, 7 predicted proteins | sample RifCSP13_3_FD_184021 | JGI IMG/M metagenome (GOLD analysis project Ga0209431, IMG submission 184021) | Soil microbial communities from Rifle, Colorado - Rifle CSP2_sed 13_3 (SPAdes) (version 2) | ecosystem: Environmental > Terrestrial > Deep subsurface > Rock core/Sediment | place: Rifle...
CTTCGGGATTGTCTATCTTCCGGAATGGGAGGCGGCCTTCGCGTCCGCCTCTCTTCCTCCGGCCGCCAATATACAGCTCTCCCTGGTCGTGCTCGCCAACTGGGCGCCGCCCCAGGATAGTGAAGCCGCATTGCAAGTCGAGATTTCTCCCACTTCCACAGAAACCCCAACGGCAGTGGCGACTGCGACCATAGAGCCGTCTCCAACAGCAGAGCCGACTACCGATGAGGACGCGATCCCGCTGTCGGTTCCCACTCTATCAGTACCGCAGCTTCCCGGAGCACAGCGTCCCGGCCCAAGCATCCAGCAGGCTGGTCCGGGCGATGCGGAATTCGTCATCGCCGGAGGTCCGGCGATTCAGCACGGGGTGGCCGTGGCCTACGACCCGGTGGGCCGGCAGTATCTGGCCGTCTGGATCGACGAGACTGATCCGGCCAGCCTACGTGGCCGGCTCTATGACGAGCAAGGAGAACCGGTCGGCGCAGCGTTCCTTGTGGCAGAGAGCACGGTTGGCCTGCCTATACGCCTGGATTTGGTGCCGAACGAGACCGACGGTGGATTCCTGGTCATTTGGTCGGAAGCCAACGGTGGCCAGAGCGTCGAGACCTACTGTCTTCCCGGGGGCGGCTGCCTGACCCAGACCCTGGACACCTACAACCTCTACGCCGCGGTGATTGCCCCCGGAGGAGGGGCTAACGGCGCTACGACGCTCGTCACCGACCGGCTCACGTTCTGGAATTGGGTTGAGCTATCATCGGCCTACGACGTCGCCTACAACTCCTTTTCCCACGAATACCTCGTCGTGTGGAACCAGCCTCGCGGTGGACTGATTTCAAACGTCGCCCATCCGCATCGGATGCTGGCGCAACGCCTCGACCCGACCGGTGCGCCTGTGGGGGCGCAAGCCGTCCTGGTCGATCGCATGGTCTCGTCGGTCACGGTCACCTACAACCGCGCCCGGCATGAGTATCTGATTACCTTCGACACCTTTCCCACTCTTGCTCTTGAGTACGAACTGTCCGCGCAGCGCCTGCATGGCACCACGCTAGCGGCCCTGGGCGCAACCAACCTCTCGGGCAACGTCGTCGGCTCGCAGTTTTCGGCCGCGGCGGCGCACGACCCGACTGGGGACCGCTATCTTGTATCCTGGTGGGATAACCGTGACTCTCCGGGAGGGCTGGGAGACCTGCGTGGCCGGATCCTGACCGGAACGCTGGATGCTGTCGGTCCATTGCAGAAGTGGCTCGATCCGCCGGATCCTGCCGAAGGCGTGTTCCTGTGGGAGCCGCGGGCCGCCTTCAGCAGCGTCGAGGGTCGCTTCCTGGTCCTATCGGGTTTCGGTGCCGGGCCCGACCTGCACGGTCGTTACGTGCTGCCGGACAGCGCGCCGGACGGTGAGGCGTTCCTCATCGCAAGTCGAGCGATCCAGGGGGGCATCGGCGCCGGGGCGCCGGATGGCGAGGAACTTCCCCACTGGCTGGTGGCATGGAATCAGGGAGACGATGTTCTCGCGCGGATGTACCCTCAGGCGCCTTCCGGCGAGCTGGACAGTGACTTCGATGGGCTCACCGATACGCAGGAGTTGGGGGGCTCATTTGCTGCACTATTAGTTCGGCTCAGAACCGATCCATTCGAAGCGGATACAGACGGTGACGGGCTGATCGACCCGGATGAGTTCAGTTTCACACTGCTTGACTTCAAGCGGACCTTCCCTACATTCCCTGATTCAGACTCCGACAGTCTGGAGGACTTCGTTGAAGAGCAGGAATTCGCGGAGAACCCTCATCGCCCTGTTTCGTTCCTGCGCGACACAGACTTCGACGGCTTGTTCGACGGCGAGGAGGTCTTGACTTTCGGGACGGATCCTGTGCTGAGGGATAGCGACGGCGACGGCTTCGAGGACGACTTCGAGGTCAACTTCAACATGGATCCGCTTGTGTTCAGCGAGGTGATGACGGAGGACAAGGCGATCCAAGAGTTCCTCGAGGGTGCCTTTCAAGGCGAATTCGGTCTGGATGATCCCGGAAATGGGAATCTGCCCTATTTCTTTGGGCTGCTTGCGAGTGGGCTGATTGGCGCCATACCGTCTCCCATCAACGTCCTGGGCGTTCTTGCCGACGTACGGGATGCGGTGGCAGCACTGGGCAGGGGCGACATCCCCGGCGCGGGATTGAACCTCGTCGGCCTGATTCCTTATCTAGGAGACCTAACCGATCTTCCCTCGACCACGGCCAGGTTCGTGGCCAGGTACGGTCACACGGCGACCGGGATCGCAATGTTCATCGCCCGGGCCGACGAAGTCCCACAGTTCATCCGGGTCACCGCGCTCTTCGCGGCGTGGGGCGACGAGGTTCGGGACGGGCTGCGCGCCCTAGGCTTCGCCGACGGGCTATTGCTTCGCATGGCCCGTGAAGCTATCGATGGTCCCTCGGTCTTGCGGGCGCTTGCAAGGCTCCCCGAAGGGCAGCGGCTCACGCGCTTCAGCGAGTTCGTCCAGTCCTCCCTCGACGCTGATGTGGCTAAGATCGTCAGCCAGTTGCGCGGCCTGGCACACGCCGACGAGGCGGCCAACTTGGGGCGCCTGAGCAACATCAAGGGGGCGTATGCCGAGTGGCTGACCGAGCAGTTGCGGCGCGCCGATGGGTGGCAATTCCTCCACGGGCGCAAGGCCGTCAACGCGGCCGGCTACGATCTCATCGTGACCGACGGTAGGGTCGTCCGCCTGATCGAAGCCAAGGCGCGCCAGGCATTGAGGCTACGCGATGTCAGGAATTACCTCTACATCGGATCTGACGGATTGCTGCGCTTGAACAAACGCTATTTCGATCAATTCAGCGCGGGGATCCCCGCTGCTGAAAACGCGTTCAGGGCAGGAAACTTGCAAATCGAGATCCTGATCAACTCGAGTACCCTTAGCAGGAGTCAGGGGATCATCGAGTCGTTAGTCCGCGAAATGGGCCTTGAACAGGGTGCCGGAATCCTGGCCCGATACGAAGTCGTCGTGGATGGTGTCAGGGTGCCCAGGTCTGTTGAGGTGTTCCTTACCGCCCTTTCTAACTAGAATGACGAGAAGACCGAGCAAATCTCCGCCCAATGCTGAACTGAGATCGCGGTTCGATCAGTTCTTGATCGAGACGAGGGCCACAGTCGAGGGCTATGCGCGAGAGCGGGGACTGACGGTTCCCTCCGAAAGCCCGGAGGCGCTTTCGGAGATAACCCGGCTGCTGAGCGCTCCAGCATTGGAGCGGGAGTCAACAGGGCTCGATTACGTGCTCAACATGTGCCCTCGCCTTGCAACCATCCATGAGTACTTCGGAGATCTCACCGGGGCCATGGCTTACTATCAGCTCGGAACGCAGCTGTGGCCTTATCCCTGGCCTAAGCATCCTACAAATCGGGATGAGAATGATATCTCGTTTCGCGACGCACTAAGTCTCCAGCAGCTGCCGGCTGCCGTCAGCTGCGACCGAGTCGGCTTGCGGGACCGGGCTCGTGTACTCTACGAGTGGGCGGCCGAACATTCTCGCCTGACCGACGAGGAGCTCGCTTTCCATGGGGTAGACCAGGTGGTGTGGGAACGTCTTCCCTGGCGCTCCTATGCGCTCGTGTGCCTAGAACGCTGGGAGGAGGCACGAGTCGTCGGCGAGCAAGCCCACGAAGTAGCCCAGAAGGACGATAGAGCCCAGACCACTGAGTCCTATCAGAGCCCGCTGAAGATCCTTCCGGTTGTCTTGGCGCTCACCCGGTTCAAGACCGAGCCATCCGGAGGTACCCGTAGAGAAGCGGTTCGAATGCTCCTTCCTCAATCAGTGGCCTCACGCGTCCACGAAGCGCACCTCCACGCCCTCTTCTACCTCTTCAACCTGCGCGCCCGACACCCTGACCTCGCCGCCCCCCAACAGGGCGACGCCCTATCCCCGGAGGGCGCCCGCCAGACAGCCGAGTTGTGCCAGAAGTGGCTCGCCCGCCAGGGCTTCATCCTCGACCGCACCCCCGAGAGTCTCAACGTGCTCGACCGGCTGATGCGGCCATCCTACGAGGCCGCCCCCGACGAAGAGGCCCGCAACGGCATGGTCGCCCTGTGGGGCTCCTACCTCGGCGAAATCTTGCGGGAAGAGCTCGCAGGCGGACAGTGGGACTTCGAGCCGGGCAAGCCCGGACCGGCCTTGGTGTGGGACATGGGCGTGGGCGAGCTGCGTGTGCTGCCCTACAAGCACATCCTGCAGATCCTCACCGGCAAGACAAGCCAAAGCCTGTATGAGTTGTGGCAGGAGACCGAACAGTCCTACGTCGACATGGGGCTGGCTACGAGGTAAGGCGACTGATGGTGCGTTTGAACCCGCCAGCATACAACGGACTGCCTTGACCACACCCATGCCATGGGCGGACCCGGCGTACTCAGTGGATATCACCAGAAGACTCAGAGCTCGAAGGTGATTCTGTTCATCCGTCCAACGGCATGCCTTGGGTCCTGCATCGGGCGGAGCCTTACGAGACATAGGAAAACAGGACATGCCCGGGAGGAGTAATCACACCGGACGGAAGTGGCTCCTGTTGTGCATGGGCGCAATAGGCCTTGCCGCATGCTCTACCGAACCACCCCAGGGGACTCCTACCCCGTCTGCCGTGGATACGGTGCAAGGTGCAATAGCCACGCCGCGTTACCTGAAAACCATCGCAGCAGTCGCCGATGAGCCTCTTGGAGCCACTCCGCTCGATCTCCGCCGCCGCGTAACTGAAATCTTAACGCCCTACGCTGAGGGCGACGGTACCATCCTCGATCCGATCCTCCTTCAGGCGATCCTCACCGATCATGAAACCGCCTTCTTCGATAAAGGAAGGTTGGTTGACGCAACTCCGTTCGAACACGATGCCGAGCTTGCCGGGGCACTGCTAGAGCGAACACAGTCTGGCGGATTGCCAGCGGAGGTCGAGAATGCCTTCCTCGAGGCGCTTCCGATCATCTTGAAGGCGGATCGCCACATGGCGGAGCTTGCGCTTGCGGACTCTGAACACGTCGTGGCCTCGGCATTCCAGGTTTCGGCCTCGCTGGCTGCCGAGGACTTGACCCAGGCCCAGGAGGACCTCGACCGCGCGCGATTCGAACTTGGCGAGGCGAGGGCAGCCCTGCTTCGAGCCGAGGCAGTCACAGCAATTGCCCATTTCCGCGCCGCCTGGGAGGCATCTGCCGCCATCCTCTCACTCTGGTCGATCACGTACGATGGCGACCGGGATGCCGACGGCTTGCCCGAACTCGTTGAATTTCGCATTCAAAGCAGTCCATTCTCCGTCGACACAGATAGCGACGGTCTCCCAGACTCCTTTGAATTCCACACTTTGATCCCTCATGCCATGCCTAACTCCCTAGATACGGATGGCGATGGTCAGCCGGATGGTGCAGAAGACTTCGACTCGGACGGCCTGGACAACACCACGGAGCTCCATGCCGGTACCGATCCCCTCCTCGCAGACTCCGATGAGGACGGCCTCAACGACGCGATGGAGGTTCAGGATCCATCGCTTGATCCCCTTTCTGCCGACTCGGACGGGGATGGATTGGGTGACGCCAGCGAACTACGCCTAGGGTCAGATCCGGGGAGTATGGACACCGACGGGGACGGGGTTGGGGATGGCGAGGATACTCATTCCCAAACAATCCAGGTCATTGAGTTGGGGGTGACGATCGAGCTAGAAGGAGTTGGAGATCACAGCGAGACTCTCAGCGCACAGATCAACCCAAGTTTCGACTTCACAGCCGGTCTGGTGGGCACTTTCGTCACTATCTCGACAACCCATCCATTCTCCCATGCCTGGGTGACCCTAAGATTCGACCCGTCCCTTGTCCCTAGATCGGACTACGCCAACCTGGGCATACTTTTCGTAGACCTGCCAATGACGGTAGAGCTCCTGGCCAACCCGACCGTAGATACCCTCGCGTTTCAGATCCGGGGTGAGACCACAAAGCTGGGTAACTTCGGGGTGATCTACGTGCCGACCTGGGAGGCGGCGTTCGGCGGACCGCCGTAAGCACTCGCGGCTCGTGCACCCAAGCTGCAACCCGCATCGATTGTTCGCTCTTTACTATGATTTCGACACGCAGGCAGGAGAATGGCTCTTCAGACCGCTTGACACGGTCAATGCGTAGCTGCGTCGGTCGGTGTCCTTCGGAACGGACGCAGCCGACCCGAATCGATTAGGTCAGCAACCGCCTTCGCACCTCGCCGGGGCCGCTGACCGAGTAGCGGGCCGCCGCTGAGTGCCTCGTTCGTCCCGCGGCCGGCCATCTCGAGCCGGATGATATAGGCCCCGTCCTTCGCAACGTAGATCGCCCCACTGTCGATCGAGGCGACATCCAACTCGGTCTCTTCGACATTGGAGGCATCGATCGCGAAACGATACGCCTCAACCCCATTGAGGGTCACGTCCGGCCGCAGCCGGGGGGGGCCAGTCCGGTCAGAAAACCGCCGATGTCGAGCAGCAGGGCAAACGGGTCGTCCAGCTCGCCGGCCGGGATGGTGGCGCATCCGACCGTCTGCCAGTAGATCGTGTAGCTGCCTTCGATGAGGCTGAACTTCACGGGCAATTGCCTTGCCAGGCCCGAGCTTCCCTCTCCTTCGAAAGCCATGCTCATTGCCAACGGGTTGAGGGTTCGTGCCCCACTGGCATCCACCCTCCCAACAACTGGGCTGCCGTCCGCCGCGACCGCTGCGAAGGAGTACCTCAAGCCAATCCGATAGCTCTGGACCCGATCGGCCGGTTCCTGGTAGACAGCCAGATCGTCGAGATTCAGCGACTCGGGGCCGCCGCCTTAATCCCCGCTGGCGGCTGGTTGCTCCTGCAGAGTCGGCTGCTCGCCAACTGGGACCTCAGGTGGGGCCGGCTCATCGCCGCCGCCCAAGAACGGAAGATTGCAGGCGAGCGCCGCACTTCCGAGCACTAGGCCTGCCAGCAGCCTTCGGCGTGTGATGGATCGCATCCTTTTCACCTGTTGGGCCTGGTTGGGAAGTCTCAGGTTGCGAGCGATTCGGCCACCGAGGCACTCACCGCCGCAGCAACCTGTTCCTCAGGGACAACGACCGCCTGCGGCCGGAGCGCCACACCGGCCTCGAGCTCTTCGAGGATGATCTTGCGCAGCGCTTCCGTTCCGGCTTCAATACTTTGGATCATCTTGGATCGCATCGCTGCTAGCACTGCCCGGGCCAGAATGTTGCCCTCGGGCTTGCTGCAGATACCGAGCACCTTTGTGGATTGACCGCCAGCGACTGAGATGAGTTGGGTGGTAATCAGCGATTTCGCCCCCATTGGCATCTCGGTCTCGAAGGTGTAATACTCGAAGGGTTTCCAGTCCAGGACCGCATGCCGTATCCGAGCGTCTCCGTGGGCGCAGACATAAACCGTCCCCGGCGCCGTCCTCCCCTGGATTCGGTTCTCTACCGGCATGCCATCGGCCTCCATCACGATCGCACGGTACTCGGGTTTGGTGAAGTAGTCCCACACCAGCGGAGGCGGCGCCGGGATTTCGGTCTCGACCGTGAACCAGGCCTCTCCCGGCTCGACAAGAACCCTGCGCCGCTCGCGCTCCCGCTTCCAAACCCGCTGCAGGTCCTGGATGAAGAGCAGCACCTCACCTAAGTGCTCATAGCTCTCCGTATGCTGGGACATATCAATGCAAAATTCCTTAATCCCCAGCGCCTCCACTGCCGGTTCGGTGTACGCGGCGTACGCTTTGACTCCAGTCAGCTCGGTAATCCGGTTCTTCAGCAGCCGGTGGGTCAAGTTCACGTCGTTGCCCACCAGCTCCTGATACATCGGGGTCTGCTGCAAGACGTAGCTGCCGTAGTGAACCAGGAATTTGAGGTCCAGATTGGGGATGTTCTGGCACGCGGCGCAGGTGCAGGTCGTATTGAGCTGCATGCGCTCACGGGCCTGCCGAAATGCGACGTAGGTGTTCTCGATGATTTCCACCAGGGTCTGGCCCTGCAGGAAGCTCGCCTGAGGCGCATAGCTGATGACCGCATCGCCTTGCAGCCGGGAGATCACCAGCGGTGGCTTCGTCTGTTCGATGAGCAGGTTGATCAGGCTGCGCAGGCTGTCTTCGGCATGCTCGAGCTCCGAGCTGCTCAGAAAGGCGGTGTAGCCGGTGATGTCGGCGATGACAAAATAGCCTTGCTCGGCCAACTCTTCGCTCCTAATTGACCTCCCAGCCGCCCCGGGAGATCGCCTGCAAGTATACGGTACTCCGCCGGGTTCGGTCCTGAAACGCGGCGGTGGGGCCGCTCGGCCCCACCGCACTCTCCCAGATTGCCCTCTTCAAGTAGTCACTTATCCCGGCTGCGCGGCCGGTTCCGCCGCCCGGGCGGCCTCTAGTGTCTTGCGAATCTGCGCAATGTGTTCGCGCTCATGGTCCCCGGGGAAGTGCAGGTGAAACATTCCCAACCGCCACATCACACCTCGACGAAGCCTGAGGACCGCTGCCGAGGCTTCAATCAGGCTGCTGGTCTGCTCTTGCGCACGGGCCAACCGATCGATGAGCTCGCGCACGCTTGGGCTGCCCGTGAGGATCGCACGCAACTGTTCACGTCGGTTTCCCCCTTCACCGCTCGACTGGTATTCGCTATCGGTGAGGAACTGCCCGTACCAATGAAGATTCCACTCCTCGCCCAGGACCAAATGTGCCAGATTCTCCTTGGCCGACCATTCGCCCTCTGGCGTCAACTCAGCCTCCGCCTCGCCCACACCCTCAAATACTGCCCAGATCTCCTCGATGACCTTCGCGTTGAGCTCTCGCAGCTTCCTCGCGAAGGTGCTAGCGTCGAGTGGGGTCTCTGGCAGCGGCCGAGCCGAGAGCTTCACGTCGGCGTGACGTCTCTCGCTCCCCCGATAGAAAACCACCGGAATGGTGTCTCCGGCCCGTCGGCCCAGGAGGGCCGCGCCGAGATCCGACCAACCTCGAATGGCCCGCCCGCCCAGCTCGACAATAACATCGTTTGCTTGTACACCCGCACTGGCCATTCCCATTCCTTCGACTGCTTTGGCGATTCGCACGCCCTCCTTGACCGGAACTCCGATCTGCGCGGCAATCTGTTCATTGAAATCATTACCCATGAGCCCCACCATCGGCCGGCGGGTGATCCGCAAATCGGCTCCGCTGGTAAAGATCGACTCGAGATTCTCCAGTCCGACCTCCCAGCCTCGCTGGGCCTGTTTGCGGGCGCCCTCCCAAGCCTCCCCATCGCCAAAACCGAAGTGCTCGACCGAACCGTGGGTGTGATCGTCGTGGCCGTGCAGCTCGATCCGGACCATGCTGGCGGCCGGGTCCTCGGCTCCTCTCCAGGTCAGCCGCACCCGGCTGGGCTTCTCCAGTTCTTCTACTCGACCGGAAACATACCAGCCGGTGTCCCACGCCAAGTGATAAGTCCCACCGGCCCGTGGCTTGAAGATCGCCTGGTCACAGAGCCAGTCGCGCCATCCCTGCCCCGTGCTGAAGGCATAGAACACGGCTTCGGCTGGAGCCGAAACCGAGAACTCGAAGCTGAGGGCGTCCTTCATTTTTTCCATTTTGTTCTCCGCGGGCTCGTTGGAGTCACTGATTGTACCCAGCCCGGATCGAGGAAGTTCATCCCATCCGCGGTGGGCCCAGGTCGCTACGCTATAATACCGGCAAAGTGGCTCTCACTGCAGAAGAAGTCCGGAAAATCGCGCGGCTTGCCCGCCTCCAACTGAGCGAGGAAGAGCTCCTGCGTTACGCCCAGCAATTGTCGGCTGTCTTGGACTACGCCGCCCGCCTGGGAGAAGTCGACACGTCCGAGATCCCGCCCACCGCGACGGTGCTTCCGCTCACTGCCCCCCTCCGCCCCGATGAGGTCCGTCCAAGCCTTCCTCCCGACCTGATGCTATCCAATGCACCTTTCTCCGAGGCGGGCATGTTCCGGGTTCCCCGGGTCCTGGAAGAGCAATCCTAGGCGCCGGCGAGGCGTCGAGTCGCCGCGCTCCGCGATAGCCATCCGGGTCACTTTCCCCAGAATGACCAACCCGGCCGGCCCGATCTGATATGGCTGCCCTGACCGATCTGACCCTGCTGGAAGCCGCGGGTGCCTTGCGGGCCGGCGAAGTCTCTTCCGTGGAATTGACCCGGGCCTGTTTGGACCGCATTCGGGCCGTCGATTCACGGGTACATGCGTTCCTGACCGTCACCGACGACCTAGCCCTGGCGCAAGCTCGGGCAGCCGATAACTGGCTGCGCCAGAATCCGGGCGGCTCGGCTCCGCTTGTACACGGCATCCCGCTCGCGGTGAAAGACGTGCTGTGCGTCGAAGGCGCGCCCGCCACCGCCGGATCGAGAATCTTGGAAGGGTTCCGCCCGCCGTACTCCGCCACCAGTGTCTCCCGCCTGCTCACGGCCGGGGCGGTCCTGGTCGGCAAGACCAACACCGACGAGTTTGCGATGGGTTCCTCGACCGAGAACTCGGCCTACGGTGTCACCCACAACCCCTGGAGTTTGGATCGGGTACCGGGAGGCTCCTCCGGAGGCTCAACCGCCGCGGTGAGTGCCCGGTTCTGCTACGCCGCCCTAGGAACCGATACCGGCGGATCCGTGCGCCAACCAGCGGGGTTCTGCGGCGTGTCCGGTCTAAAGACCTCCTACGGCCGGGTCTCCCGTTACGGTCTGATCGCGTTCGGGTCCTCGTTGGACACGGTCGGGGCGATCGCCCGGAGCGTGGCCGATCTGGAGCCTGTTTTCCGCACGATGGCCGGGCACGACCCGCTGGACGCGACCAGCATGCAAAGTCCGGTCCCTGAGTTCGAATTGAACGGAAAAGGAATCCGTGGATTACGGATCGGTGTCCCGAAAGAGTATTTCATCCCGGGTCTGCAGTCGGAGGTCGAGAGTGCAGTGCGCCAGGCGATCACGGCGCTGGAGGAGTTGGGAGCCCAGACCCGCGAGATCAGCCTACCCCATACCGATCTGGCCCTACCGGTGTATTACCTCATCGCCCCGGCAGAAGCTTCCGCCAACTTGGCCCGCTTCGACGGGGTGCGGTACGGTCCCCGCCGGGGGCCCGGAAGTTACCCGGAAGACTACTTTGTGACCCGGGGCGAATTGTTCGGCCCCGAGGTCAAACGGCGGATCATGCTCGGGACGTATGCCCTCTCTGCCGGGTATTACGACACCTATTACGGTCAGGCTCAGAAGGTCCGTACCCTGATCAAAGGCGATTTCGAGACCGCCTTCGAGTCGGTCGACCTGATCGCCTGCCCAGTGACCCCGACGACCGCCTTCCGCATCGGGGCCCACGGGGATG
>Ga0209431_10004196_pt1 | contig 11303 bp, 9 predicted proteins | sample RifCSP13_3_FD_184021 | JGI IMG/M metagenome (GOLD analysis project Ga0209431, IMG submission 184021) | Soil microbial communities from Rifle, Colorado - Rifle CSP2_sed 13_3 (SPAdes) (version 2) | ecosystem: Environmental > Terrestrial > Deep subsurface > Rock core/Sediment | place: Rifle...
CAGCCTGCCCTCTTCGCTGCTTCACCGCATCGAGCGCCTGGCCGAGCGGATCGACGACTATCTCATCGAGCCCGCCTTCCCCAGCCTCCTGCATGGCGATTTATGGACCGGGAACGTGCTGGTGCGCGGAGGCAGGATCGCCGGCTTGGTGGATCCCGCCATCTATTGCGGTCATCCGGAGATCGAGCTCGCCTTCGCGACCTTGTTCGGGACGTTTGGGGAGGCCTTCTTCGAGGCCTATGAGGGCCAAGTGAAATTAGAGCCGGGCTTTCACGAGGAGGGCGCGAGATCTACAATCTCTATCCCCGGCTGGTGCATGTCAGACTGTTCGGGTCGGGCTATCTCGCCGGAATCGAGGAGACGCTCTCGCGGCTCGGGATTTAGCGCGTCGGCGCGCGATTTGGCGGGAGATGCGCGCAATTTGGCGCGGGATGCGCGGGATTTGGCGGGAGATTCTGCGCTGAATGCGCGGGATTTGGCGCGGAATAGCGCGGGGATAGCGCGGGAGGCAAAAAAGAACCGGCCCGGACGGCGCCGGGCCGGTCTTCCCTGCGAAACGAGCCAAGCTCCAAAGGCATTGCCTTTAACAGCGGGCTTCGGCTCGCCCCCCCATCTTATTCCTGAGCCTTACATTTTCGGAGTTGCTTCAGGTCCCTCTAAGCTCTGCCGTTCGGTAAAAGACTAAGGCCCCCCAGCCCCGTCCCCCATCTGTGAAAGCAAGGCTAGCCTAGGCCCGCGGCAAGCTTCAACATTGTGCAGCTTCAGCCTGCAAAACAGACGGGCACTGTTGCGTAAATGCAAACAGCCGGGATCAGAGGGCCATTTTCCCAATCTATATCAATAATTTACTCGCCTGATGTCAGGGCATCGAGGAGCGCGCCGGTCCGCCGCATAGTGTCAGTAGGCGGACGGAACCGGCCGTTATGCAGGAAAACTTTGTCGCGCCCTGTTGCAGTTCGGCAACGGCCTCGGCGACCGGGCCACAAGCGTGGTGAAGTGATTCACTTCGGCCTGGAGGCCCGCTCGCAGCAAAACGCCAAGGCCCTGACGGCCTTGGCGTTTTGGTCAAGCTTCGGGGTCATCTGGCCAACGACCCGCAAGGGGCCGCTCGAGCATCCCTAGCGGTGCAGCGCCACGCTGGCCGCCTGACGATAGGAGCCGGACTTTTTGTCCAACTGCACGATATTGATGGTGTGGCGCGAGCCGGAAACATTGATGCTCATGCGGCCCGAGAACTTGTCGCCGCTGATGCGAGCATGAACGGTGTTGCCGGTCGCCGTCCCGCTTACGCTGCCCGAAGCATCGTAGGTGGTTTCGCTCCAGGAGCCCGAGATCTTGCCGCCCTTGTAGGTCAGTTTCGATGCGGTGTTGAACTTATAGTCGGTTCCGGCGCAGCGCATGTTCTGTGACACGGCGCTGCCGGCAACAATATAGGTCACCTTGCAGCTCACCTTCTCGGCACCGCCCTTGCCCGGCGTCACCGTGCCGCCACCTGTCCAATAGCCCTTCAATAGATCGAATGGATTGCCGGTCCCCTTGGGGGCGGCCTTCTTCGTCGCCGATTCAGCGGGCATCGACACGAGCGCTATAAGTAGGAGCAATGCGACGGGCAAAATCTTGCCGGTCAAAGTCGTAAGCAAGCGGGGTGCCATGAGCCTATCCCTCTGGTTGATTCGCTGGAAAACTAAGCCCCGACTGAGGTCAGGGCAATGGCGGGCCGTTGCCGCCCCCCGCGCCCGCGTGCATCATGCATAAAACCCGGACCGGGGGAAGAACGGATGAAGCTCCTACGCTTTGGCGAAATTGGCCAAGAAAAACCAGGAATTCTCGATGCGAGCGGCCTGATCCGCGACCTTTCCGGGGTGATTGACGACTTTGCCGGCGCGACGCTTGGGCGCGAAAGCCTGAGTCGTATCAAGGCGCTCGACCTTGCGGCGCTTCCCGTCGTTGCAGGCGCCCCCCGGATCGGCGCCCCGGTGGGAGTCGTGCCAAAATTCCTGGGAATTGGGCTGAACTATCGGGACCATGCCGAGGAGACGGGCATGCCGATTCCCGAGATCCCGATCGTGTTCGCCAAGGCCAGCTCTTGCGTTTCAGGTCCCACCGATCCGGTGCTCCAGCCCAAGGGCTTCGATCGCATGGATTTCGAGGTCGAGCTCGCAGTCGTGATCGGCACGCGCGCAAAAAACGTTCCCGAGGCCGATGCCCTCGATTACGTCGCGGGTTATGCGATCGCCAACGACATCTCCGAGCGGAGCCTGCAAAAGGGCGGTCCGGGCGAATGGATCAAAGCCAAGAGCTGCGATTCTTTCGGGCCGCTTGGCCCTTGGCTCGTCACCACCGACGAGATCCAAGACCCGCAAAATCTCGACCTTACCCTTGATCTCAACGGCGTCCGCATGCAGACCGGCTCGACCGCGACCATGATCTTCGGGGTAGCCGCGCTGATCAGCTATATCAGCAAATACATGACGCTCGTGCCGGGCGACGTCATCACCACGGGTACGCCTCCCGGCGTCGGCATGGCGCGCAAGCCGAGGGTATTCCTGAAGCCCGGCGATGAAATACGGGCGACCATTTCCGGTCTCGGCGAGCAACAGCTCAAGGTCGTGGCTGAGAGTTAAGCCCGGGCTAGGCTTTTGGCCACCACTTCTGGAAATGGTGCACGGGCCCCCTCCCCTTGCCGATGTGGAGCCGATCGGCCGCGGCGATCGCCGCAGTGACATACGCCTTGGCGATTCTTGCGGCGTCGCGCAGGGCGGCGCCTTTGGCAAGCTCGGCGGCGATGGCTGAGGACAGGGTGCAGCCGGTGCCGTGGGTGTTGCCGGTCTCGACCCGTGGCGCTTCCAGACGCAGCTCTCCCCCTTCGTCGACCAGAACATCGATCGCCTTGGCGCCGTCGGCGTGTCCGCCCTTGATGAGCACGGCCTTGGCGCCGAGGTGCCTGAGCGCCACGGCCTGAGCAACCATCTCGCGCTCATTCTTGGCCTCGCTCTCGCCGAGCAGCTTGGCCGCCTCGGGCAGATTTGGCGTGATCAGCGTCGCGCGCGGAACGAGGATAGAGCGGAGAGTCTCGATGGCATCTTCATCGAGCAAAGCATCGCCCGACGCGGCGACCATGACGGGATCGAGTACGACTGGAACTCCCGGCAAGGCTTCGAGCGCTCCGGCGACAGCCTCGATCACCTCGGCTGTGGCGAGCATGCCGATCTTCACGGCGCCGATTTTGAGGTCGCGCGCCACGACCTTGATCTGTCGCGCCACAAAGTCCGGCGGGACGACCAGCACCGCCTCGACGCCTTCCGTGTTCTGGGCGGTCAGCGCCGTGATCACGCTTGCCCCATAGACGCCGAGCGCGGAGAAGGTTTTGAGGTCAGCCTGGATGCCTGCGCCGCCAGAGGAATCCGAGCCGGCGATGGTGAGAGCGATGGCGGTCATGACCACTCATTATCGGTGCTGGCTCCGAAATGCGAGCGCGCCGATTCAGCCGATGGTCGCAAGCCCTGGAAAGGCCTCGAGCATCCAGGCGGCGATCAAGGTCATGGAGTTGGTGAGAAACAGGATGCCGGTCAACACCAGGAAGCCGCCGAGCACCTTCTCAACGGCTGCCAAATGACCCCGGAAACGCTGCATGGCGCGCATGAACGGCTTGATGGCAAGTGCGGCGAGGATGAAGGGGATGCCGAGCCCCAAGGAATAAACGAGGAGCAGGCTGACGCCCTGGCTCACCGAGTCCTCGCCCGCGGCGATGGCCAGGATCGCCCCGAGCACCGGCCCGATACAGGGCGTCCAGCCGAAGGCGAAGGCGAGGCCGATGACATAGGCGCCGATGAGGCCGGCAGGGCGTGCGTCGGCGTGATAACGCGCCTCGCGATGCAGAATGGGCAAATGGATCAGCCCAAGAAAATGCAAGCCGGCAATGATGATGATCACGCCCGCGATCTTGCTGAGCAAGGGAAGGTTCGCCACGAGAAGCTGGCCTGCGGCAGTGGCCGTGGCGCCGAGAATGACGAAAACGGTGGTGAAGCCGAGCACGAAGGCGATGGAGGACAACACGACGGTGGCGTAGACATGGGACGGCGTCTCGTCCTCGCCGGTGAGCTGATCGAAGGTGGTGCCGCCGAGGAAGCAGAGATAAGGCGGCACCAGCGGTAGCACGCACGGGGAGAGGAAGCTCAAGAGCCCCGCGATCAGCGCGCCGATATAGGTGACGTTCATAGCTTACCGACTCAAAACACCTTGACCAGATATCCGCCTCATCCTGAGGAGGCTGCGGAACGCGGCCGTCTCGAAGGATGGGGCTTCATGGTTCGAGACGCGCCCTTCGGGCGCTCCTTACCATGAGGAATAATCGTTGAACCGCAAGCCTCCAGGGCATCACTTTAGCGTCAATCTGCCCCTTACGCGGCAGCGGCGCGCGCGCGCAAGGCGGCAGCCCTGATGGCGGCGATGTTCTCTTTAAAGGCACCGCCCTTGAACACGCCTGAGCCCGCCACGATGACATTGGCGCCGGCCTCGACCACGAGAGGCACGGTCTCCGCGTTGATGCCACCGTCGACCTCAAGGTTGATTGGCCGCGCGCCGATGGCTTTGCGGATGGCCCTGATCTTGTCGAGTTGGCCAGGAATGAAGGCCTGCCCGCCGAAGCCGGGGTTCACCGTCATCACGAGGACGAGGTCGACCTTGTCCAGCACATAGTCGATCGCCGTCTCGGGCGTCGAGGGCGTAATGCTGACGCCGGCCTTCTTGCCGAGGCTCCTGATGAGCTGAAGAGAGCGGTCGAGGTGTGGTCCCGCCTCTGCATGCACCGTAATGATGTCTGAGCCTGCTTTCGCGAAAGCCTCGATGAACGGATCGCAGGGCGCAATCATCAGATGCACATCGAACAGCTTCTTCGAGTGCGGGCGGAGCGCCTTCACCACGTCGGGGCCGATGGTGATATTCGGCACGAAGTGCCCATCCATGACGTCGACATGGATCCAGTCGCAGCCCGCCGCATCTATGGCGCGCACCTCCTCGCCGAGCTTGGCGAAGTCGGCCGAGAGGATCGAGGGGGCGATGATGATGTCCTTAGCCATGGCCCAACCTATGTCATTGCCCGGCTTGACCGGGCAATCCAGTAACCCCGGTCTTCGCAAGTAACTACGGATTGATGGTTACTAGATTCCCGCTTTCGCGGGAATGACAAGTGGAGAGAATTGACCGAATTCTTCGTGGTTCAGGCTAGTTTGAGGCGCGGGCTCCGCTTCTGGCGAGCGCCAGGACCGCCGGCAGCTCGTGGCCTCCGAGCCATTCCAGGAAGGCCCCGCCCGCCGTCGAGACATAGCTGAAGTCGTCAGCCACATGGGCCTCGTTCAAGGCCCGCACCGTATCGCCGCCGCCGGCAACGCTCACAAGCTTGCCGTCCTTGGTGAGGCGGGCGACCTCGCGGGCAATGGCGAAGGTCGCTTCGCCGAAGGGCGCCGTCTCGAACGCGCCGAGAGGGCCGTTCCACAGCACGGTGTGAATTGAAGCGAGCCGCCGTTTCAGGTCGGCGACGCTCTCAGGACCAAAGTCGAGGATCATGCCGTCGGCAGGCACCCTTCCGACCGGGCACACTTGCCAATCGACGCCCTCTCTAAGCGCCTTGGCCACGACCACGTCGGACGGCAAGACGATTTCGCAGGACGACCGTTCCGCCCGCGCCATGATGTCCTTGGCGGTCGCCACGAAATCGGGCTCGCAGAACGAGGCGCCGACCTCGAGCCCTTGGGCGAGGAGAAAGGTGTTGGCCATGCCGCCGCCAACGACGAGAACGTCCATGCGCGTCACGAGATTGGTCAGGACCTCGATCTTGGTGGACACCTTGGCGCCGCCGACAATGGCCATGACCGGCCGCTCAGGATTTTCGAGCGCCTCCCCGAGCGCCGTGATCTCGGCCATCATCAGAAGGCCGGCATAGGCCGGCAAGAAGTCGGCGATGGCCTCGATCGAGGCATGCGCCCTGTGGGCCGACGAAAAGGCATCGTCGACATAGAGGTCGCCGTGGGCAGCAAGCCTTTTCGCGAAATTGCGGTCGTTCTTCTCCTCGCCCGGGTAGAAGCGGACATTCTCAAGCACAGTCACCTCGCCGGGCTTAAGCGGCGCGAGGCCTTTCCTAGCCTCCTCGCCGATGCAGTCGCCGACGAAGCGGACCGTCGTGCCCGGCATCAGCTCCTGCATTTTTTGGGCGACCGGCCGCAATGAGGTCTCGGGCGATATCACCCCCTTGGGACGCCCCAAATGGGAGAGCACGATGACCTTGGCCCCCTCCCGCGCAAGTTTGGCGATGGTCGGCAAGACGCGCGTGATGCGGGTAGGGTCGGCGACGGCGCCGCCTTCGATCGGCACGTTGAAGTCAACGCGGACGAGCACGCGCTTGCCATGCACATCGACCCCGTCGATGCTCCTGACACGGGAGAGGTCGAGGCCGCCCGCAGCACCCTTTCCAGGGGCAACCGGCGAGGAGAGCTCGTTCATATCAGCCGCCCCATGGCGACGGCCGTGTCCGACATGCGGTTGGAAAAGCCCCATTCATTGTCGTACCAGGCCACCACGCGGCAGAACGTGCCGTCGACGACGTGAGTGCAGTTGAGGTCGAAGATCGAGCTCAACGGATCGTGGTTGAAGTCGGTCGAGACGAGCGGCTTCGCATTCACGCCCAAGATGCCTTTGAGCTGGCCGCTGGCGGCCTTGGCCATCGCGTCGTTGATCTCCTTGACGGTGGTCGGCCGCATGGCCTGGAAGGTGAGATCGACCAGGCTCACATTGGGGACCGGCACCCTGATCGATGCGCCGTCGAGCTTGCCCTTCAGCTCCGGGAGCACCAGGCCGACCGCCTTGGCGGCGCCGGTCGAGCTGGGGATCAAGTTTATGGCACTGGCGCGCGCTCGGTAGGGATCCTTATGCAGGGTGTCCACCGTCCGCTGGTCGCCGGTGTAGGCGTGCACCGTGGTCATATAGCCGTGCTTGATGCCGATCGCCTCATTCAGCACCTGCGCCACCGGGGCGAGACAATTGGTGGTGCAGGAGGCGTTGGAGACCACGTGGTGCTCCTGGGTGAGCTTGTCGTGATTGACGCCGAACACCACGGTGAGATCGGCGCCGGAGCACGGCGCGGAGACAAGCACGCGCTTGGCGCCGGCGGTCAGGTGCTTGGCGGCGCCCTCGCGGTCGGTGAAGCGGCCGGTGCATTCCATGACGATATCGACGCCGAGGTCGCGCCAGGGAAGCTTCTCGGGCGTTGCCTCCGACAAGACGGCGACATCCTGGCCGTTAGTCTTGAGATGTCCGTCGGCGACATCGATCCGACCGCGGAACCGCCCATGCACGCTGTCGAACTCGAGCAGATGGGCGTTCATCTCGGCCGAGCCGAGATCGTTGATGGCAACGAAGTCGAGATCATTGCGGCCGGATTCGAGGAAGGCCCTGAAGGTAAGCCGGCCGATCCGGCCAAATCCGTTAATGGCGACGCGCTTAGTAGACATCCTCTCCCTTACCTCTTCGTCTTGCCGATCAGATCACGCGCGGCGGCCGCAACCGCCTCCGCCGTGATGCCGAAATGCTTATATAGGTCTTGCGCCGGCGCTGAAGCGCCGAATCCGCGCATGCCGACAAAGGCGCTGTTCGGCCCCAACCATTGCGACCAGCCGAACGCCACCGCAGCCTCGACCCCGACGCGCGGCGCCGAGCCCAGGACCGCGTTCCGGTAGCTCTCGTTCTGTGCCGCGAACAGCTCGAAACAGGGCATGGATACCACGGCGGCGCGGACCCCCTCCCCATCGAGAGCCTTCGCCGCCTGCACCGCCAAGGCCACCTCAGAGCCGGTGCCGACCAAGGTCACGTCGCGGCTGCCCTTGGGCTCGATCAGCACATAAGCGCCCTTGGCTGACAGATTCTCCGCCGTTTGCGCGGTGCGCAGGAGCGGCACACCCTGGCGCGTCAGCGCCAGGATCGACGGCGTCTTCGCCGACAACAGGGCAACCTCCCAGCACTCGGCACACTCGATCGCATCGGCCGGCCGCATGACGTTGAGATTGGGCATGGCGCGGAGCGCCGCCAGATGCTCGACCGGCTGGTGGGTCGGGCCGTCCTCGCCAAGGCCGATCGAATCGTGAGTCATGACGTAGATCACGCGCTGGCCCATCAGCGCCGCGAGGCGGATCGACGGGCGGCAATAATCGGTGAACACCAGGAAGGTGCCGCCATAAGGCACGATCCCGCCGTGCAGCGCGAGCCCGTTCATCGCCGCCGCCATGGCATGCTCGCGCACCCCGTAATGAATATAATTGCCCGCGAAATTGCCCGGCTTAATCTGGATGCTCCGGATGGTGAAGGTGCCGTTGGAGCCGGTGAGGTCGGCTGAGCCGCCGATTAGCCCGGGCACGACGGGGAGGAGCTTCTCCAGCACCTTCTGCGAGGATTGCCGCGTCGCAAGCTTGGCGCCTTCGCGGGCGAAGTCGCCCTTCACCGCGACGATCGCGGCACCGATCGCCGCTTTCACCTTGTCGTCGATAGGATCGGTGAGCCCGGCTCGGGCTGACGCATCGAGCCGCTTCGCGGCCGCGGCCCAAGCCTCGTAGGCCGCGCGATGCCGGGCGCCCGCCGCGCGCCAGCTGGCCAGGATCGGCTTCGGCACCTCGAAGGGAGGATGCCGCCAATGGAGCTTCTCGCGCGCCCCCGCAATCTCCTCTGCCCCAAGCGGTGCGCCGTGCGTCGCGGCCGTGCCCGCCTTGCTCGGCGCGCCATAGCCGATGATTGTGCGGCAGGCGATCAGCGACGGCCGGTCGGTCACGGATTTCGCATTCTCGATGGCGAGCGCGATCGCTTCCGGATCATGGCCGTCGACGCGGGCGGTATGCCAGTTCGATGCCCTGAAGCGCTCGATCTGGTCGTCGGAGACGGCAAGGCTGGTGGGGCCGTCGATGGAGACCTGGTTGTCGTCGAACAGCACGATGAGACGGCCGAGCTTGAGGTGGCCGGCGAGCGAGATCGCCTCATGGCTCAGGCCTTCCATGAGACAGCCGTCGCCCACCACGCAATAGGTGTAGTGGCTGACGATCTCATCGCCATGGCGAGCATTGAGCAGCCGCTCGGCGAGCGCCATGCCGACGGCGTTGCCGAGCCCCTGGCCAAGCGGGCCGGTGGTCGTCTCGATGCCCGGCGCATGGCCGTATTCCGGGTGCCCCGGCGTGCGGGAGTGAAGCTGACGGAAATTCTTGAGTTCCTCGACCGTCATCTCGGGGGTGCCGGTGAGATAGAGCAACGCATAGAGCAGCATCGAGCCGTGGCCGGCGGACAACACGAAGCGGTCGCGGTCGGGCCAATCCGGATGGGCGGCATCGAACTTCAGGAAGCGCGTGAACAGCACGGTGGCGACGTCGGCCATGCCCATGGGCATACCGGGATGGCCGGAATCGGCCTTTTGCACGGCGTCCATGGCGAGCGCCCTGATGGCGTTGGCCATGTCGTGATGAGTCGCCTCGGGTAACGCCTGATCCTGCATCAGGGCTTCAGCCATCGATTCTCCCCAAAAGCACGTGAAGTTCTAATACGCGCGGACGCCCATTGCAGCCTTGACCGCGTGATACCCAACAAGAAGCTGGGTCAGCGCCAGCGGGTGGCTCTTGGCGCCGTTGGCGATGTCGATGCGACCGACCTGGTCGCGCAGATGCCCCGCCTCCGGGATAAGGTTCCACAGCAGATCCTCGATCCGCTCGGCCCTCTTGTCGGAGATATTGCCGTTAATCTCAAGCACGTCGACGGGCTTGCCGTCCCGGTCGCGGGCAAGCTCAAGGTGGATCCCGGCATTGCTCGATCCGTCGAATAGCGGGGTGAAGTCGGGATGGGGCAAGGTCGGGCGCAAAATGTGGCGAACATCGAGCCTGGTATCGGAGCCGTTGGCGCCCGCTGACCGCTGGAATCTGATGACAATGTCGGCAAACGTGCGCTGCGGATGGATGAAGTTCGGACTGTCGATCTCGCGCCGTTCCAGCTGGGCCATGACCTCCGCCATGGTGTAGCCACGCGTCGTCGTGTCGCGGTGCATCTTCCACTTCACCCTGAGCTCCTCCTCGGGATCGAGATAAATCTTCACGTCGTAGCAGTCGCGCATGGCGCGCGTGGTGTAGCCGAGCAGGCCTTCGGCGATGACGAATTCCTTGGGCCTGACGTATTCGGGTGGCTGAAGCGTGCCGTGCCGGTGATCGTAGACCGGCTTCAGGATCGGCTCGCCGGTGCGCAGGAGGCGCAAGTGCTGCTCGAGGACGTCGACGTAGTTGGCGCGCGGGTCGAGCGCCGACAGACCGGCGGCGGCGCGCTGCGCACGGTCGTAGCGATGGTAATCGTCGGTGCAGATCACCGTGCAGTGCGCCTCGCCCAAAATCTGGGCGACGCCCACCGACAGCGTCGACTTCCCCGACGCAGAATCACCTACGATGCCGAGTATGATCGGATGATCGACTCGTTTCGACATATCGCACTCCAGGCACTCCTCCCAAACCGGGCTTCAAGCGACGTCGCGCGCGGCGATGCTCGCCATGCGCTCGCTCGGCATATAGGTCGTCAAGATCTGCCGCTCGCCGGTTGCTCCCGTTGTCATCATGGTCTGCACCTTATAATGGGACTTGGTCCGCTCGACACCTTCGAGCATGAGACCGGTGGTGATCCCGGTGGCGCAGAAAAACACGTTATTCGACGTGATTATCTCGTCGCGTTCGTACCATTTCGAGGTGTCGATCCCGGCTTCCTTCACCGCCTTCGCCTCGGTCTGAAGCTGGGGATCGAGGCGCGCCAAGAACTCGCCGCCCATGGCCCTGATGGCGCACGCCGACATAACGCCCTCGGGCGTGCCTCCCGTTCCCATCAAGGCATCAATGCCGGAGCCAGGAATGGCGGCCATCAGAGCGCCGGCCACGTCGCCCGCCGGATAGAGCGCGACCCGCGCTCCCGACGCCAGAATTCTGTCGACAAGCTCGCGGTGGCGCGGCTTCTCCAGCACGAAGACGGTGAGATCTGAGACATCCTTGCTAAGAACCTCGGCAAGGATGGAGAGTTTCTTCTCCACGGGCCAGCGCGGATCGATCTTGCCGCGCGCGGGGGCGCTCGCCACGAATTTCTCCATATAGAAGGCGGGGCCCGGGTTCAGCATGGCGCCGCGCGGGGCTACCGCAAGCACGGCAAGCGCATTGGTCTGCCCGCGCACGAGGTAGCTCGTGCCCTCCACCGGATCGACCGCGATGTCGGCCTTGAAGGCCGCGCCCGGGCGGCCGAACCGCTCGCCACGC
>Ga0209431_10004197_pt1 | contig 11303 bp, 11 predicted proteins | sample RifCSP13_3_FD_184021 | JGI IMG/M metagenome (GOLD analysis project Ga0209431, IMG submission 184021) | Soil microbial communities from Rifle, Colorado - Rifle CSP2_sed 13_3 (SPAdes) (version 2) | ecosystem: Environmental > Terrestrial > Deep subsurface > Rock core/Sediment | place: Rifle...
CAACACCCCCGCCGGTCATCGGACATCGGTCGTCGCCGCGGGCCGCGGTTGACACCGTGGGGGGCCTCTGTTAGCTTAGCCGCAGAGGTGGAAGGCGATTGGCGGCCAGCGGCACGATAAAGGAGCGGGTCGAGAGCGTGCGGGCGCGGATCGCGGCGGCGGCCTTGCGGGTGGGCCGAGATCCGGGGGAGGTTCTGGTGGTGGCCGTGGCGAAGAGCTTTCCAGCCTCCACCATTGAGGAGGCCATCGCCGCTGGCATCAGCGATATCGGAGAGAATCGGGTCCAGGAGGCACAGGCCAAGATCGGCGAGATCAATGCCCCGTGCCGGTGGCACATGGTGGGACACCTCCAGACCAACAAGGCGCGACTGGCGGTGCGGCTCTTTGACTGGGTCCACTCCCTCGATTCGTGGAAGCTTGCGCAGGAACTGGATAAGGCGGGATCCACTCTGGGCAAGCGGGTCCGAGCGTTGGTCGAGGTAAATGTCGCCGAGGAACCGACCAAGACCGGAGTGACCGAAATCGAACTCTTCCCTCTGCTGGAGAGAGTGGGGTCTCTGCCACACCTGAGCATCGAAGGGTTGATGGCCATGCCCCCTTTCGATCCGGACCCCGACGGGGTCCGGCCCTGCTTTCGGCGGTTGACCCGGCTCCGGGAGGAGGCTGTCTCCCGCTTCCCCGAGCTGAGCCTGAGGCATCTCTCCATGGGCATGAGCCACGACTTCGAGGTCGCCGTGGAGGAGGGGGCGACCATGGTCCGGATCGGGACGGCGATTTTCGGCGCCCGACCCCAATAAGAGATGCTGGGACGCTAGAAGGCTAGTATGCTAGAACGCTAGGAAGCTGAAAAAGGAAGAGAAGGACCTTCGCTGTTGAGCTTTCGAGCGTTCCAGCCTCCCAGCATACCAGCATTCAACCTGGCACGTTGAGGAGGAGCGCGATGCAGAAGGAGCGCGATGCAGATCTTTATGGATAGCGCCAGCGTGAAAATGATCCGGGACGCTGTGCAGCACGGGCTGATCGATGGGGTGACCACCAATCCGTCCCTGATCGCCAAGGAGGGGGCAGACTTCCGGGAGGTGGTCGAGGAGATCTGCCGGATCGTTCCCGGCCCGGTGAGCGTTGAGGTGGTCGGCAAGACCTACGAGGAGATGATGGCCGAGGGGCGGGAGATCGCCAAGATCGCCGATAACGTGGTGGTGAAGATCCCGATGCTGAAACCAGGGCTCAGGGCGGTCCGGGATCTGAGCAGCGCGGGCATCCGCGTGAATGTGACCCTGGTCTTTTCGGCGACACAGGGCCTCCTCGCGGCCAAGGCGGGGGCGACCTTTGTGAGCCCTTTTATCGGACGCCTGGACGATTACGCGCACGTCGGCATGGATGTCGTCCGGGACCTCGTCGCCATCTATAGGACGTACAACCTCGCTACCCAGGTCTTGGCCGCCAGTATCCGGCACCCCCGCCATGTCGTCGAGGCCGCCCTGGTGGGCGCCCATGTGGTCACGGTCCCTCCACCCGTCCTCGAGCAGCTCGTCAAACACCCCCTGACCGATGTCGGGCTCGAACGGTTTTTGGCCGACTGGCAGAAGGTCCCGCAGGGGATTTTTGGCCTCCCTAGGTAGGGTGCGCCCCCCGGACGGTTCCTCGGGTCTCCCGCTCCCCCCCGGTTTCATTTTTTACTTGACAAGAATAGAACGAGATTTTACATTAGCCTTGCCTTGTTAGCTTCACCGGGCACGAGGCGCCCACACACGTAGACACATCCTTCTAGGTCAGAAAGTCCGATCGCCGTAAACGAGATCCCGGTAACGGGAGCCTTCACGGAGCCAAGTCCCGTTTGGCACCCAGGCGGACGGATGGCTCATCGCCGCAAGGAAAAATCAGAGTACATCGTCCAGTCCGTCGACCGGGCGCTGGATATATTGGAAGCCTTTAACTATGAGCAGGAGGAGTTGGGGGTTACGGAGCTGAGCCACAAGCTCGGACTGCACAAGAACAACGTTTTTCGTTTGCTCGCCACGCTGGAGGTCCGGGGGTATATCGAGCAGGACCAGAGGACCGGGAACTACCGGTTGGGGATTAAGACCTTCGAGGTGGCCAATATCTTCGTCCACCATCTGGGCCTGAGAAGGCAGGCCCGCCCCATCCTGGAGGACCTGGTGAACCGGTGTGACGAAACCGCGTATCTGGCGATCCTGGATGGTCCCGAAGTGGTGTATGTCCTGATGCATGAGACCTCCCAGACGGTTCGGATCGTCCCGCGACTCGGACATCGTTTGCCCGCGTACTGCACTGCCTCTGGCAAGGTCCAGCTCGCCTACGAATCCCGGGACCATCTGGCCCAGGTCTTTGAGGGCCATACCCTAAAGAAGCGCACGCCACACACCATCGATGACCTTGACAAGCTGGTCACCCATCTCAAAGAGGTGACACGGCTCGGCTATGCGGTGGACGACGAGGAGTTGGAAGAGGGGGTCCGGTGTGTCGCTGCGCCGGTCAGAGATTACTCGCACCGGGTCGTGGCCGGTGTGGCGCTCTCGGGACCGGTCCCGCGGTTTTCACTGGAGCGGATCGAGAAGGACCTGGTCCCCCTCGTGAAGGAGGCGGCGAGCAAGCTCTCACAGCGCCTGGGGTACGAAGTAGGCGCCTTGGCCGCCAGGTAGCGTAGAGAGGAGGTGAGAGGGGAGAATGTAGATGCCGTCCCGGTGTGGCGGTGTTCCGTGGAAGCAGAGGCATCACCGTTATTCCAGTAGGAGGAGGAGAACATGGCAGAAATCAAGAGTTCCGACATCCCTGTGCTGCCGTGGCCGGCGGTACCCCTTCCGACTCCCGATGAGGTCTATAAGGGGTTGAGCGAGGCAGCCCGGGAATACCCCAACTGGCTCGAAGCCAATGTCCACTGGCGGGATGTGGGAAAGAAGCCGGAGAAGCTGAGCCGGCTTCGGATCCTTGACTGTACCATGAAGAGCATGGGCGGCCACTGGGCCACCTCGCTCTTCGCCGAGCATGGGGCCGAGGTCATCATGGTCGAGCCCCCCGGCGGGGATCCCACCCGACGACTGACCCCCTTCAACCGTAAGGAGTGGATGTTCAAGGACAACGTCACCGGCGAGGCGATGGGGGCAAACTTCCTCCACGAGTGCCGGAACAAGTTCTCGATGACGCTGAACCTGGAGTCTGCCGAGGGGCGCGAGCTCCTGAAAAAGCTCGCCGTCGACGCGGACATCCTGGTCGAGAACTACCCCCCCGGGCAGTTCGACGCGTGGGGGATCGGCTATCGGCAGCTTTCCGAGATCAACCCCCGCCTGGTCTACGGCTGGATCGGGCAGCGGGGGCAGTGGGGACCGTTAAAGGACAGGCCTTGGATGTATGACCCGACGGGGCAGAACGCCTGTGGGTTTACCCATGGCACCGGGGCCCCGGCCGCCTTCGGCGGTCGGCCGACCCGGTCCGGCATGTGGGTCTGCGACTACGTTGGCGGCACGTGCCTGGCCAATGGGATCATGGCAGCGCTGAATTACCGGGACAGGATCTCGGGCCGCGGCCAGTTCGTCGAGGCCACCGGCGCGGCCGGGATCATGCGGATCATTGACTATAACTGGGGCTGGCAGGGGATGGATGGCAGCATCCGGCCCCGCTTCGGCAACTGGGACCTGGCCATCAATATCTATGCCGTGAACCCTTGCAAGGATGGCCAGATCATGGTCGGTGGCGGCCACGACCGGCTCTGGTACCGGATCTGGAAGACGGTGGGCAAGGACCGGCCCGAGCTGGAGCAGCACATCGTCGAGGACCCGACGCTGAAGGTCGTGGTGGACCGGCTCCCCTACTATGCCCAGGTCGAGACGTATACGACCTTGTCCGAGTGGTTCAAGGACAACTCGCGGCTTGAGGCTGAGACGAAGCTCCAGGCCGAAGAGGTGGCCTCGGGCGGCGTGACCTTTGCCGACGAGGTGGCGGAGTTCCCGCATTTCAAGTACCGGGGTCACGTGATGCAGGTCGACGATCTCATGTACGGCAAGGTCGTCGTCAGCCCGCCCTCCCAGTTGGCCCAGAAGGCTCCGCCACGGATCAAGTGGCTCGGCCGGCCGACCGGGTTCGATAACGAGGAGATCTACCGCAAGTACTTCGGGTTCAAGAAAGACGAGATCGACGCCCTCAAGAAGAAGGGGACCATCTAAAACGCCTGAGACAAGGAGGTCTGCAGCATGACGCAAAAGGATCTCAAGGCGATGAGCTTTGAAGAGTACTGTCGCACGGTCTTCGACGCCAAGAAGATCTTCGAAAAACCCGAGGCGTTCAAGGGGTATACGGCGATCTCCACGACCCAGTATATCCTCGGCCCCTCCTGCGCCAACTACTTCGCCGAGCTGGGCATGGAGACCATCAAGATCGAGCTGCCGCGGCGGGGCGAGCCGATGCGGCACACGACCCCCTACAACGAGCCCTTCCTGTATCCCTTGTCCAGGTGGATGCCGGATAAGGGGACGGGCCTCGGGTTCTTTGGCGCGAATCACAACGAGTATTTCCTCGCGGTGGACTTCCACAAGCCCGAAGGGGTCGAGATCGTCCACCGCATCCAGGCCAAGACCGACATTCAGGCTGAGAACTACCGGCCTGGAACGTTCGACCGTTGGGGGATCGGCTATCGCCAGGCCGCCAAGATCAACCCCCGGATGATCTATATCTGGATGGGGGGCTTTGGCGGCTGGGGGCCGGGACGGGTCCGGGCCTCGTACGACATCCTGGGCCAGGCCCAAGGCGGAACCTTCTCCATCACCGGCATGCCCGGGCCGGGGCAAGGCCACCCCGCCGTCGGGCTCCCCTCCAAGCACACCATCTGGCTGGCCGACTACTGGGGGGGCATGATGGGCTGCTTTGCCGGCCTCGCCGCGCTGTGGTGGCGGGATAACATCTCGGGGACCGGAGAGTTCATCGAGTACAGCCAGGTCCACGGCGCGACCCGGATCATCGAGGGAACCATCCCTCTGTTTGCCCGCTACGGGGTCGTCGCGCAGCGCTGGGGGAACTGGGATCGGCAGCTGTGCGTCCACGGGATTGTCCAGTGCGGGAAGCCGTCCTACCCAGGGTCCAAGATCCCGCTGGAAGCGGAGCCGGGGCAGATCCTGATCTCCGCGCCTGAGGATGGCGATTTCGCCAAGCTGTGCCAGCTGGTGCCAAACCTGAAGGCGCTGGCGAGCAAGTACGCCAAGTACGACGATCGGGTTCAACCCAAGGCCCAGAGCGAGATCTATACCGCGCTCGAGGAGTGGGCCAAGGACAAGACCAAAGAGGAAGTCTGGCAGATCATGGAGAAGAACGACATCAACAGCCAGCCGGTGTGGAGCAACAAGGAATGCTCCCAGCAGGAGCACTTCCACCTGCGGGATGAGATGCACTGGATGGATGACCCAACCTTCGGCGACGTCCTGAGCCAGGGGCTGCCGTACCATCTCTCCGATACCCCTGCGCGCCATCGGTGGGTCTTCAAGCCGGTCGGGGCCGACAACGAGTACATTCTCCAGAAGTACTGCGGCTACGGCTTGGACCAGATCCGGGAGCTGGAGAAGAACGATATCATCTAAAGGTCAGCGACGGGGTAGGGGGGCCGCGAAGGGCGGTCCCCCTTGGGCTGACGAGGAGGTAGGTGAATGGCAGACTTCAAGCATTGCTCGCTGCTCTTGGAGTGCGGCAAGTGCGAGATCATCAACTACTTGGACCCCTTCACCTTCTGGTTCTTTGAGGGGAAGGTGAAGTGTGCCGGGTGCGGGGCGATCTGGCGGCTGAAGATCGACAACGGGGCACGGGTCTCGGGTCCCACCGAGGACAAGGCACCCCATGACAAGCTCCCCGGTTTTGCCCAGTCCAAGGATTACAAGACCAAGGTCACCGATACGACCAAGGTGAACCCGCCGGTTATGGCCCGGGCGGACTTCGTCGGCAAGCCGATCCCCATCACCAAGAGCATCCGGGGGAAGCCGGTGAGCGGCGCGCCTCTCAAGGCCGAGGACCTGGTGGGGAGCCGGCCGCGCTTTATCATGGAGGGAAGACATAAGTAGGAGCGATTAGGTGCCGAAGCCAAATCCAAAGGGACGGGGGGGAAAGGGGCGGCGCCCTGCTCGGGTGGGAAAGAAGGCGGCGAAGGGTCGCAGGCCCAAGACGAAAGCGATGAAACCGGCTGCTCCAAAGAGCAGGCCGGTAGCCGCCAAAAAGGTACGAACGCCCCCAAGGCCGGCCCAAAGGGCGGGCAAGCCCGCTCCTGTTCCCCGGACCCAGGTCGCAGCCCCTAAACCTGCCCCGCCCCTCGAGAGGAAGGAGGCAACCAGGATGGCAGCAACGCAGAACTGTCCGATCCATAACAGCCCTGACTGCTATAAGCCGGCGCTCGACGCCCACATCCAGAAGGCGTACGACGGCTACTGCATCAAGATCGACTGGCCCTACTGGAGGATCATTCCCAAGGGATGGAAGCCGGGCAAGTAGCTTTTACCCTTGTGGCGATCCAGGAAGGTAGAGACAGGCCACGGCTGTGATGAGCAGCCGTGGCCTGTTTTTCTCGGGAGATGACCTTGACCGGCAGAAAGAGAGCATGGTAGGGTGAGCCAAAGTAAACGCACTAAGTGCGTTCACTTTGGACCAATGGAGCAATGGACCAATGGAGCAATGGCATAATAGGGCAAAGGTGCTCCATTGTCAGAAAATGAAATGCGTTTGTAATAGTTCGTGAGGCGATCCGGGCGTTGACAAGAGGGAGGATTGTGCTATGAAGGTTGAACTGTATTACAGTAGCAAGCAAGAGCCGGCGAAGCAGTACTCCTGTGACAACAAGAAGGCCGTGGATCTTGCGAATCAACTGAAGGCGAAGGGGGTCAACATCAAGATCCAGGACTGCGGGGAGCAGCCGGCCGCCTTCATGACCTATAATGCGGCCGTGACCGGGCCCAGTGCGGCCAAGCGCGCGGTCTTCGGAACGAAGGGCGCGCTTGAAGAGGAATTCGGAAAGGCGGTTCCAGCTGTCCTCGTCTTTGACAAGGAGACCGATCGGTATCCCACCGAGGTGTATCCCCGGATGGATAAGGAAGAGAACAAATTGATCGGCGTGGAGGAGGCCCTGCAAAAACTGCTGAGCAAGGCCTAGAGGAGGAGGCGCCATGGGAAAGATCCCGGAAGGATATCTCCCCCCGAGGGAGCTCTGGCCGACCCGGGCCTACAAGCTCCCGGAGTATCAGGCCTACCCGCAGAAATTCAACAGCACCGAAGAGCTCATCGACAAGCAGGTGGCGGGTGGGAAGGGGGATCGGCCGGCCATCCTCTTTGAGGATCGCAAGATCCCGTACAAGGCGCTCCTGGGCATGGTCAACAAGCTCGGGAGCAGCCTGAAGGCGTTGGGCATCGAGGAGGCGGACCGGGTGGCCCTGCGCGCCCCCAATATCCCCCCCGCCCTGGTGGCGAATTTCGCCGTCTTGAAGATCGGGGGCGTCTTCCTGCCGACCTCCGGGCTCTTCTCGCGGTCCGAGATCGCCCACGTCTTTAACAATGCCGAGGTCAAGGCGGTGGTGGTCGCGTCGGCCCTGCTCGAGGAGCTGGAAAAGGCCAGGCCCGATCTCAAGACGCTCAAGCATATCATCGTGATCGGCGGCACCCCCGAAGAGCAGGCCACGTTCAAGCAGAAGGGGTATCTTCTCTACCAGGAGCTGGTGGATGGCGGGAAGCCGGAGTGTGATCCGGTCCGCCGCGATCGAATGGATGTCTCGGTGCTCCTCTACACCTCCGGCACCACGGGCCTCCCCAAGGGGACGGCCCATTTCCTTGAGGAGGCGCTCATCGTTCCCGACGGCTTCGGCAAGTACTGTTGGGGGATCACAGAGCATGACGTCATCCTGAGCGCCGCCCCCATCTCCATGGCGGCTGGCTACTCCGCCGTGGCGACGATCCCGTACCGCTTCGGGGCCGCCGTCTCCATCTTCCCCCGTTTCAGCCCCGAGGGGATGTTCGACCAGATCCAGAAGCACAAGGCGACCATCCTCTCGGCCCTCCCCACAGCCTATCGTAAGATGCTCCAGGTCCCCGATGCCGAGAAGAAATACGACCTGAGTTCCCTCCGGGTCTGTACCGGCGGGGGAGAGTCGCTCACGGCCAAGACCTACCACGACTGGAAGGCCAAGTTCGGCCAGGAGATCTTTGAGGGGCTGGGGACCACCGAGATGATGTTCGTCTTCATCTCGTCGGCGGCCACCAAAAAGGTGAAGCCCGGCTCCATCGGTCCCGCCATCCCTGGATACGAGGTCAGGGTGATCAATGAGGAGGGGAAGGATTGTAAACCCGGAGAGACCGGACAGCTTGTTGCCCGGGGACCTACGGGAACCACGTACTGGCGGGATCCCGAGAAGCAGCGCTCGGTCGTCAAGGAAGGGTGGTGCCGGGCCGGCGACATGGTCACCATGGACGAAGATGGGTACATCTGGTTCCTGTCGCGCGAGGATGACCTGATCAAGTCCTCGGGCTACCGGATCGGCCCGGAGGAGATCGAGGATGTCTTGGTCACCCACGCCGCCGTCGCGGATGCAGGGGTCGTGGGGGCTTCAGATCCCGTGATGGGCCAGAAGACGAAGGCCTTTGTCCAGCTCAAGGCGGGTCAGCAGGGCTCGGATGGACTGAAGCAGGAGCTGATCGAGTTCTGCAAGGGCAAGGTCGCAGTCTACAAGCTTCCACGGGAGGTCGAGTTCATCGACAAGATGCCCCGGGCACCTGGGCCTGGCGGTCCGGGGACCGGGAAGCTGCTGCGGCGCGTCCTCCGGCAGCAGGAGGCCGAAAAGGCGAAGAGGTAGTCTCGCGACAGCACGAAAATCAGCGAAGAAAAGAGAGGGGGTCCCGACGATGTCGGGATCCCCTCTTTTGTTGCGCGCCCCTTTTTCTCTTGACAGCTTTGGTGAGACATCGTTTAATGACCAGAACTGTGTTCTACCTAGAGAACATTCGAGGGGTCTCACCATGGCACACAGTCAGGTCCCGGCGGTGGAAGGCGCGGTCCGGATCCTCACGTTCTTGAAAGACCGGAACCACCGGCCCTGGGGTGTTTCCGAACTCAGCCGGTCCCTTGAACTCAACAAGAGCACCTGTTTTAACATCCTCAGATCCTTGGCCCGGCATGGCCTGGTCTCTTACGACGGGGGGACGAAGAAGTACGGCCTGGGATCGGCCCTTATCGAGTTCGGAGGGGCGGCCTCGGCGGCTACCAGTCGGGCCGATGTGGCTAAACCGTTCCTCCAGGATCTGTTTGATGAGCTCAAGCTCACCTGCCTCTTGGGCCAGCGGTTTCAGGATCGGGTGATCATCGTGGAACGGGTGGAGGCCCAGGATCCCTTCCGCATCACGATCCCGATCGGCCAGGCGCTCCCTCTGGGTCAGGGGGCGTTAGGTCAGTGCTTTCTCGCTTATGTGCCCGAGGGGGATCTGGATCGGCTCTGGTCTCGAGGAGTCCTGGAACGGCCCGAGCGCCGCAGGGAGCAGCGGTACCCGCAGATAAAGAAGGCCTTGGCCGAAGTGCGCCGCCGCGGGTTTGCCGAGAGCTTTGGAGAAGTGGCCAAGGGCGTGAACGCCGTCGCGGCCCCCATCCTCGACCACCGCGGTCAAGTGACCCTTGCCCTGGGCGTGGTTGGGTTTGCCTCCCTTCTGCCACGCCGTCGGCTCGCCCGGTGTGGGCGGAAGCTCCGCGAGGTCGCCGGGCTCATCACCCGGGTCATCGGGGGGCAAACCCGCTAGTGAGTTTCCCCTTGACGGGTCCGGATGCGGGTGGTATCGTGCTGGCGTTTCGTTCGCTTGGTCGAACGGACGAGGATGCCATGGCCATGAAGGATCGGGGAACTCTCCTGGCTCCTGCTGGGAGTGTGGAGGCGGCGAAAGCCAGCCTGGAGGCAGGGGCGGATGCCATCTATGTGGGGCTCAAGGGGTGGAGTCGAGGGGGCGCCCGGGGTGAGCTCACCCCGGCAGAACTGCAAGAGGTCCTGACCCTCGCCCGCCAGCGAGGGGCGACGGTCGAGCTCGCCCTCAACACGATTCCGCGAGGCCATGAGGTCGACTTTCTCCTTGAACGCCTTGCAGGGCTCAGTGCATGGGGGATCGCAGGAGTCATCCTCAATGACCCCGGCATCCTTGCCCGTGTTCACCGGCGCTATCCGGACCTGTCGCTGACCGCCAGCATCGGGTGCGGCGCCCTGAATGTTCACGACGTGGCGCTCCTTGGGGAGATCGGCGCGAGCTGCGTGGTCCTCCCGGGGACGCTCCACCCTGCCGAGATCGCCGAGATCCGGCCGCATGTCAAGGCCCGGATCGAGGTCATGATCCATATGGTGGATGAATTTCACCAGCTCGGGAAGTGCTGGATGCCGAGCTATTACCGGACGAATCCTGCCTTGATGCCGGAGATGCCGGCCGACGGTGAGCGGCTCACCGGATCGATCAAGCGGGGGGGCGCGGGTGTCTGCTTCAAGGTATGCCAGCATCCCTGGGGCCTGTATCTCGACGGAGAGAAAAGAGATGAGCGCGTGCTGCCCGCCCGCCAGGTGAGCCGGGCACCCGAGGTCGGGGCCTACCTGGAGGCGGGGGTGGACGTGATCAAGCTTCAGGGGAGAGGCCTCCCCGTAGAGCTTTTGTTCGCGTTGGTCCGGCGCTTCCGCACGGCCATTGATCAGACCCGAAACGGACAGCAGATCGCCGACGCCGAGCCAGTCGGCCTCCCGACATCATGGGTGGTGCTCGGACGGTGATACAGCACCCAACAACGATGACCGATGACAGACGACCGATGACCGTGAACCAAGAGCTCGGAGGGACCTTCCTCGGCAGCGCCATATTCTCCGGGGACCTGATGCGCAGAGGCAACGTTACGCATGCTGAGGCATCGGAATTCGCCAGTGCGGGCCACCCCCACCTGCGCTGCGCTCCGGCGGCGGGACCCCGGCCGACGCAAGCCAGATGTCGCCTGCCTCGGAAGGAACCCCTCCTCGCTCTTGGCGACATCGGACATCGGACTTCGGACCATCAACCCTGAACCGTGAACGGTGAACCATGAACCGTGCCTTCGAGCTGAACACCGGTATCTCCAATATGAAAGATCTGATGGCGTCGGATCTCGGTCCGTACGATGCCGTCTACCTGGGAAATCCGTTCTGCCGGGACTACGAGGCGAATTTCTTGGAGAGGCTTGAGGATCTGCGGGCCGGGATCCGCCACTGCCGGGGGGCGGGGCGCAAGGTCTACCTCACCACGTATGCGGCCCCCCGGAACTATTTCCTCCCTCAAAT
>Ga0209431_10004199_pt1 | contig 11301 bp, 12 predicted proteins | sample RifCSP13_3_FD_184021 | JGI IMG/M metagenome (GOLD analysis project Ga0209431, IMG submission 184021) | Soil microbial communities from Rifle, Colorado - Rifle CSP2_sed 13_3 (SPAdes) (version 2) | ecosystem: Environmental > Terrestrial > Deep subsurface > Rock core/Sediment | place: Rifle...
TCAGGACGTCGATAAAGAGCTTAACACGACGCTTTAATTTTTCCTCGCAATTCTCATTATGAAATACTCAAAGATATTGATTATTATCTTATGTACAGCTTTTTTGTTTATTAGTTATCTACTTGCCAAAAGCCGGATAGAAAAGTTCCAATCCGATACCTCTGAAAAAACTTCTGTATCGAGACAAGAAACACCTTTAGAACTGCCAAGTTCTCAAGGTCAGTTTGTAAAAATAAACGATACTACTATCTTTGTAGATATAGCCAAAAGCGAGAGCGAAACACAAAGGGGGTTATCAGGGCGAAAACCATTAGAAGAAAATCAAGGACTGCTTTTTGTTTTTAACAATAACTCGTTTTCGGGTTTTTGGAAGAAGGATATGCTTTTTCCGATAGATATCATTTGGATTACTAATGGTAAAATTGTTGGCATCGAGAAAGATGCACAACCCGAACCCGGGAAACCACTTAGCCAACTTAAAATTTACTACCCGCCGGAAGCAATAAATTTTGTATTGGAAGTCAATGCAGGCTCCTCCGACAAGTTTGGGATAAAAATAGGGGATTCAATTGATCTTTCTCACGTTCAATAATTCAGCTTATCTTATTCGGGTCATTCGGGTATATTCGCAAATTCGGGTCGGTCATTGTGAATTCTTCCAATTCTTTCACTCCTCCGAAAGCAATTCTATCCGGAACCGTGCTGTCTGTACCAAGCATCCGTCCTGGCATTATCACAAAACTTCCCCAACGTTCATTAATTTGATCTATTGAAGCGACTAATTTCTCCTTTTTGATAACATCTTCAAAAAGTTCCAGTTGAGAAGTATGAAATTTTGTCAGGTTAAATACAGATACTGCCAACTCCCGCACGGGCCTGCCTGAGCAGGCAGGTTTTAGATAAGGGGAGCTACATAAAATCCTGAGGGCCTTTTTGTAAATATCACGGGTATCAAATACCTCCCTGTCTAGAGTTGATCCTTTGTGCCAGAAATTACCATCTTTGTAGGAAATTGACACATGTACGCCCTTTGCTTTATACCCGGCGCTGCGCAGCCGCGCACTCATCTTTGTTACCAATTTGGCTAAAATAGGGGAAAGCTCGCTCGGCGTAACTAACGTCTTGGGAAGTGTATAAGAATTACCATAACTTCTTCTGCCAAAGATAACATCATCAACCTCCCACCCACGAAGTCTAGTGTACCAATAATAACCGTTAATCGATTCAAAAGCGGCTTTCAGTTTCCATAAAGGTGCCTTATAAAAATCGATAACCGTGTAAATTCCCAGGTTATTTAATCTCGCAGCGTTTCTTATCTTGATATATGGAAGGTCGGTTAATTTAAGTTTAAGATAAATTGTCATGAAGTTATCTTTATTTATCTCATCCAGTCCGTCGGGTTTGTGAAGACCTGAAGCCAACTTTGCCAAAAACCTATTCGGTGCAATTCCAATCGAGACAGTCAACCAATCTCCAATTTCTTTCTTAATCCTTCTTTTAATATTTAAGGCAATCTTACATATACCGGATTGTGCGACCATCTTTAAAGGCCAGGCCTTTAAAGAGTATGATTTTTTAAATGTTCCAAAATCCTTAAAATCTAGTACGAACTCATCTATACTTTTCGGAGTAATGTCATAGGTATAATCCGCCAACAATTTACGTAGTGCAAGATGCACATTTCTATATTTCCAGGGATCGGGAGACAAAACCACCAATCCGGGATAGAGTAGCTTGCCCTCTTTAACTCTCATTCCCGTCTTTATTCCGTAGCGCTTTGCTTCAATTGAGGGAGCCAGTATACAACCGTTCGGAGTTGCATAGGCTGCAACTGCAATGGGTTTTCCCCGAAGGTGCGGATTCGCCTGCTGTTCAATCGTCGCAAAACAACTGTTTAAGTCAATGTGTAATATTGTAGAGGGATGGGGATTAAAATCTAAATTATCCATAAAAGTAAAATCAAATATTAAAAATCAAAAAGCAAATACACAAATCAAAAACTTAATATGTATTTTTGGTATTTGATATTTAATTTTTGAGTTAAGATGGAAGGCCGTCGCTAATTTCTTCTAATCTCCAATGCAAGTTATCAGTATTAAAAACAAGTCGAAAGAAAAGATTTTTACTGACTACAGAAAAAACGTGGAAAAGTGTCCGACCTTGACGAAAAGTATGGTGAAGACCGATCTTCAAAATAGGATAAAGCCGACCATTCCAGATAAGCCATTTAGGGAAGACCTTACGGTTATTGCTATCAAAAGAAAGTGTTACCGAGACTGGTACGGAAATTTTTTCTATCATCATTTATTTGTAGTCCGAATAAAATCCGAAGTCAAGTGGCAGTCTTACCGGATTTTAAGGGAAACTCAAGTGATAGTAACAAAGAATCTAAAACCTATAGTCAATGTATTCTTTACAATTTTATTGTATAATTGATAGTATAAGTTGACAGCCTATAGCTGATGAACTGTCTCAATCCTAACTTTAAAACCGAAAACCCATAAGAACGTTAAAGGAGCTTTATGGCTACTGAAATAAAATCTTTCTTAGAAGAGGTTGTTGCAGAACCCGCAGTCGAGCATAAGGTTAGAGCTTCTCAAACTTCTAAATTTCCCGTACCCGAAATCCAAACCATTCCACAATTTTTATGGACGAGGATTGAAAAGCCACTTTTTGGAGGTTCACTTAAATCCATACTCTGTTCTGAATCGGGTCGGACACTCATTACTCTTAAAAAGATACATTTCCAAGACCAGACAGATGCAATGGATACAAGCATCAGACTGCGTGTCGGGAACGTTTCTTATTTCCTTCGTCACGACGTCGTTTATGGCGGCGAGGATTATGAAGGTTGGGAATTAATCAAAACAGTCCCTGCAAAGGGCTCATCAGGAGGCGAAGACACCGAACAGGTGGTATTTGACAAGACCGAAACTGTACCTGAAATAATTCTTGACGATACTCAGGCACCTGAATGGCGTTTGGTCGTGCAATACGCAAATGCTCTTATATCTACCTTACCTCCCGAGTATCCGGAGAAGGACATATTACAACAAGCATGGGCTCAAGTCACCATCACCGACAAAACAACACAGATGATGCTCGAAGTGCAAGATATTGCTTCAGAAAAACAACGAGAGATAGCCGATGACAAAGAACGATGGCAAGCGGCGTACCCTAAAATACGGGAACCAAGTCCTTTCCAAAGATTGTGGAATCGAATTAAGTCGCCCTTTACCAGGTTGGGTAGATAAAGAACTATAAACACACCAAACGATTAGTGGTTTCTATACCCAAAATACTTTATTCTGCAATTTAAATATAGTATGGGGGATCAAAATCTCTTACGAGAGCTGCAAACTCGAGTAAGAGGAGTTTATCACGATACACAGTATTACAGACGTTCAAACGCTCAATAATCATTTCCCCTATCTTTGAGTACTTAATCTGGCTGAAATAGGATTTCTCCGAAGGATGATAGATTACGACTCAGAAAACCTCTTTAAGTGGCATAAAGATGCAGTTGACATATCTTCTCATTAACTTTTACTATTGGACTAGATTCTGCCCTTTATCATGCCCAGAAAGTTTCTTATACTTCCAATCCTTCCGCTATTATTTTCTCTCATAGTCTTTTCGTTATATGAAGCCCAAAAAACATACTCTCTTACCAACCATGTCGTCATTTCCGAAATCCAAACAAACGGGAGTTCATCAACAGACGAATTCGTTGAACTCTATAACCCTACAGGTAATTCTATTAACCTAACAAATTGGCGTTTATCTAAAAAAACCGAAGGTGGTACAGAATCAGACATCATAGCTGCGACTATGTCTGGCATAATCGCTCCTCACGGCTTCGTCCTGATTGCCCACGAAAGTTATGACGGGGGAACACAAGAAGATATAAGCTACTCCGGCCCAACAACAATTTCTAACGATAACACAGTCTTACTTTATAACGCAGACGCAGTATTAGTCGACAGGGTGGGAATGGGAACAGCTAGCGACAGCGAAACAACATCCATCCTAAATCCAATTGACAATCGAAGTGTCGAACGTAAAGCACTTTCAGACTCAGCAGAAACCGATATGGCAATAGGGGGTGCACACGAAACATTTGGGAATGGTGAAGATACGGAAAATAATACAAATGATTTTGTTCGACATATTGCACCTAATGAATCAAATCCTCAAAATGCAAGCTCTTCCACAGAAGTACCAACCGAATCTCCTACTCCAACTGAAGTAGTGAGTCCTACACCGACAGAGGAACTATCGCCGACCCCCACCGAAAAATCAACTCCTACACCTATGCCAAGCGAAGGTCCTATTCCGACTCAAAGCCCAACACCTACTCCTACTGAGACGTTAACTCCTACCCCGACAGAGAGCCCAACTCCCACGCCTACGGCAAGTCTGACACCCACACCTACTCTGTTGCCGACTCCTACTCCCACTGAGGAACCCACCCCGACACCAACTGAAGTAGTCACACCAACTCTGCCGGAAATTCCTAGCCCAACCCCAACCAAAGTAGCAACACCTACTCCCACACCACCTCAACAGGTGATAGGAATGTTTTCTTTCCCCGGAACAAAAACAGTTTGCTATCTGGAGTTTAAAACTTTTCGTGCCGGATTCTTCCGATTTCTTTTCCCAACAATCAAGTGTTCAAAAACCCAAGGTGGTAACGGATCTTCACCCAATCTTTAGTCTTGCGAAAACAAGCTTTTCTACATTAAACTAAGATGATGCTTAAATTAGCACCTCTGGCAAAAGGAGATTTTCCCAAACCTTGGCCACTAAGAAAGTTAATCGGCCCCAGCTTTATTATTTTGGGAGTGGGATTGGGGAGTGGAGAATTAATTCTTTGGCCATATTTATCAGCAAATTTCGGATTAGGGATTATTTGGGCAGCTGTTTTAGGCATCACTTTTCAGTTCTTCATAAATATGGAGATTGAACGCTACACGCTGATTACGGGAGAAAGTATATTCGTTGGCTTGGCCAGAAAATTCGGTAGATTCGCACCGGTTTGGTTTATTCTCACTACACTTGTCCCATGGATGTGGCCGGGTATTATCGCTTCTTCCGCCAAAGTTTTAGCATCGGCTTTTGGGTTCACATATTCAGGCTATTTTTGCATATTTCTTCTTTTAGTAATAGGCATTTTATACAGTCATGGACATATAATTTACAAGACCCAGGAAAAAATTCAAAAAACCATAATTCTCATCGGCATCCCTTTTGTTTTTTTGATAACTTTAATCTTTGCAAAAGCCACTGACTGGCAAGCATTAGCTTCAGGGCTTATCGGTAAGGGAGAAGGTTTTTGGTTTCTGCCGGTCGGCCTGCCGTTTGCTACATTCTTGGGTGCACTGGCCTACGCAGGAGCAGGAGGAAATCTTAATTTAGCCCAGTCTCTTTACGCAAAAGAAAAGGGCTATGGTATGGGGAAATACTCAGGCCGGATTACCAATATCTTTGCGGGCAAAAAAGAAGAAATAAAATTGGAAGGAACAACGTTTGAGACGACGCCTGAAAACATCGCAAATTTCAAAACTTGGTGGAAACGGATAAATATTGAACACGCGATTGTATTTTGGGCAACCGGCGCTTTTACTATGCTTCTTCTATCGCTTCTTGCTTATTCAACTGTTCACGGCAACTCCGGGGTCGAAACAAGCATAAATTTTGTGATTCACGAGGCAAGCGTAATTGCCCAGAAAACATTCCCTTTTCTGGGAACATTTTTTCTTGTGATGGCAGGGATTATGCTTTTCGGAACACAATTCTCAGTCTACGGATCAAATAGTAGAATTTCGGGGGAAAATTTAGTTATCATAAACTCTGATAAATATACAATTGAAAAATTGCCAAAATACTTTTATTTTTTCTTGTGGTTACAGATTCTGGTGGGCATAATTATCTTTTCTCTCGGTTTTACTGAACCGCTTGCACTTGTCGTTACAGGCGCGGTGCTAAATGCTTTCTCAATGTTTATCTATACCGGAATGGTTTTATGGCTAAATCTGACACTACTGGCAAAACCTTTACGGCCCTCATTTTTTAGAATCATCGCGGTCGGAAGCGCATTTCTCTTCTACGGGGCATTTAGTATCTTCACTGTTTATAATCGGTTCTTCTTATGAGAAATTATGCGTAAAGTCATTTTAACAGTAGGTGCGTTTGTTGTCTTCGGCCTTGGCTGGTTTGCAAAAATTATTTATGATTTATACTCTTACAATAAACCCATTTCTCAAACTTCTAAAAAAACACTCCAGAAACCTTTCGACAAATATACATTTGACAGTCTGTCAAGGATTGGGGTTAAGAAAGGGAAATTTGAGATGGACATCCAACTTGCCAAAACCAATGAGTACGTCTCTTATCTTTTTCGTTTTCATTTTAACCCTAACCTTGACGGCAAAGAGATCAAAGAAACCGAAGGCCAAATTAACTTACCAAGTTCAGTTGACGAAAACACATACCCAGTAGTATTACTATTTAGAGGCTACATCAACCAAGAAACGTACAAAGTTGGCGACGGAACACGTAATGCAGCCGGTTTCTTTGCCAAAAACGGCTTTATTACATTGGCTCCGGACTTTTTGGGATACGGCGGATCGGATGAAGAAGCAGGAAATATTTTTGAATCGCGTTTCCAAACCTATGTCACCGCAATTTCTTTAGTAAAATCTCTTGATCAAATACCTCAATGGGACCAAAAAAATGTATTTATCTGGGGACACTCCAATGGGGGACAAATCGCCCTTACAACTCTTGAAATAACAGGAGTAAATTATCCTACAACTCTGTGGGCTCCGGTATCAAAACCTTTCCCTTACTCGGTTCTTTATTATACCGACGACTCGATTGACAGAGGTAAACTAATAAGAAGCGAGCTCGCAAAATTTGAAGAGGTGTATGACGTAGAAGCTTATTCTTTAACAAACTATCTCGAAAATATAGAGGCACCTCTTCTGGTCCACCAAGGAAAAAGTGATGACGCAATTCCACTTGACTGGACTAACAACTTAGTGCAAAAGCTTGAAGATAAGGGAAAAAACGTAACTTATTATACTTATCCTGCTACCGATCACAACATGCGCCCTTCCTGGGACATGGTAATCGCGCGAGACTTGGAGTTCTTCAAAAAGCATTCTCGCTGACACAAAATCCCGATGTTCGGCTTCAAATCAACCCCCGGGGTTGGTAATATTATTGACAAACCAGAACACCTATATCATTATTACTATGTAACTAATTTTATGAAGCTGCTATTAACTCTCACTTTAAATGTTATAACTTTGCTTGTTGTATCTTATCTTGTTCCAGGCTTTACCTTCGACAACCTTTGGGCGACAATAGTTACGGCAATTGCAATTGGTGTGGTAAACACTTTTATTAAACCCGTGCTTCAAATAATCTTCATACCGCTATCGATCATTACTTTTGGCATCACGGCATTTCTAATTAACGTAATCTTACTTTGGGGAGTTAGCTTTGTAGTTCCGGGCTTCCAAATTAACAGCTTTTTGACCGCAGTTATTCTTACATAAACTCGCTCAAGATAAAGGTGACAAATGAACCTTTAAGTTTAGTCTTCAGGCACAAATTCATGGTATAATACTTGCATGGCGAAAAAATTTATCAAGAGTAAATCAACCCCGAATTCTGCCGGACCAGGATATCGTACCCCTGATCACTTTAAAGGAAGTGTCTTTAGTGGAGGCAAAAGCAAATTCTCTTCGCCCCAAATTAAATTTAACCCCGGACAGTTTAAGATCCAACACAAGGGGTAAACCCAAATTCCAATCTTCATAGTCTTGGGCTATAATACACCGAGCCATGCTAAAGAAAGTTACAAACACTGCTAAATCCATGCAATCCGTAGTTGCTCGAAGTGACGATGGAACCGTTCAAATCACTTTTACAATCCCCTTTGCCAAAATAAGTAAAGCTAGAGAAGCGGCAGCAGAAGTGTTAGGGAAAGACACTGAGGTTCCGGGTTTTCGAAAAGGCCATGCGCCTCTCTCAAAGGTTCTTGAAAATATCCCTGAAAATACTCTTTTAGAAAAAACTCTTTCAGGAATTTTGCCAGAGCTTTTAGCCAAAGCTATAAAGGAGCACAAAATCGCGGCCGCCGTCTATCCTAAATTTGAACTCCTTAAGGCTAAGGAGGGAGAAGATTGGCAAATAAGGGGAACTACATGTGAGCTTCCGAAGATCGACCTTGGAGACTACAAAAGTGAACTATCGGGAACGGCAAAAGCAAAAACTATCTGGACACCGGGAAGCGCTAAAGACGCAAAACCCGACGACAACCCAAAAAGCCCGACAAGGGAAGAAAAAGAGCAACAAGTGATAAAAACTCTTCTAGATAAGATTAATATTAAAATACCAAAAATTCTAATTGATGAAGAAGCAAACTCGAGACTCGCAAAACTCTTAGAAAGATTGGAAAAATTAGGCCTTTCCTTGGAATCGTACTTAGCCTCAATCGGCAAAACCGCTCAGACTCTCAGGTCAGAGTACGAAGCCCAAGCCAAGTCTGCAATTGAACTCGATCTTATATTAAACGAGGTTGCGTTAAAAGAAAATATAACTGTTGACACTAAAGAAGTTGATGCCGCAGTCTCTGCTGCGCAGGCAGATCCCAAACTTGCAAAAGAGCTGGATACTCCCGAGCGAAGACGCTTTATCGAGGTAATTCTGAAGCGTCGTAAGGCCCTCGATACACTAACTTCACTCGTTTAAAAGGGCTTCATTTGAAAAAACTTGCATTGGAGTGGTAAAATTCAGCAGATAAACATATTACTCATTACTTGTGGTGAGCGAACGAAGCCAGGTACCATACGGTACTTGGCGAAGTGAGTCGAACTATGGATAAACACAATAAAAAAGGCCAGAAATTGATACGGCAACCGAATCCTCTCGAAGCGCTGAAAGACATTGGAAGTTCCACTGCCAAACAAATGCAAGAGGAAGCAAATAAGATGCCGGGAGATTTTATGGAACAACTTCTTGGAATTCGTCCTCAAACCAGAAATTTTTCCGGCGAACTTGTTCCGGGCGAAGCTCTGGAATTTACTGAAGTTTTCTCAGGCAGATACGAAGAAATTCAAAGAACCAAAAAACAAATTTCTCTGGAAAGGCGACTTTTGGAAGAGGAACGTGTCCAGGTAGAAAAAAGGAGCAATGAACTGCGTATGCACCTGCAAGTCATCCGCGAAGAAATACTTGTCTTGGCCCAAAAAACGCAAAATCTGGCAGAGGAATCAGAAATTGCCGCTATGCAGGCTCCAATTGAACCCGGAGTTTACCACGTTTTCTTTTTCGAAAAATTATTAAGTTTCTTAAAATCTTTCAGCAAAAAGATTGAAGAAGCGTCTACCTGGCTCCACGCAGTAAATAGCCGGGCTGCAAAGAAAAATATGTGGGGTGCAAATTACAAAAAACACGGTGCAAAATATCTCCTCTCGGGAGAGCATTATCTTCAAAGATCCGCGGGTTAGATATTAGATTTTGGATATTAGATGTAAGATATAAGAGAAGTCCGAAGAGATGATTATAAATTCAGAAAAATACCTCAAGGAACTTTTTAATCTTCTGTCTATCCCTTCAATTTCAGCTCAAAGTGGCCATAAAAAGGATATGGAAAAAGCGTGTTTATGGTTGCAGAAGAAATTCATTTCATTAGGTTTTAAGTCTGAGATCTTGCCGACAAAAGGCCATCCAGTCGTTTACTCTGAACTAATTACCGATCACAAGTCACCAACCACTGTTCTTTTATACGGACACTACGACGTCCAAGACCCCGGAAATTTAGACGAGTGGACATCTGAACCCTTCAAACCCGAGGTCAGAAGTGGAAATATTTACGCAAGAGGCGCAAACGACAACAAGGGTCAACACATGACATGGATTTCTGCTCTTGAAGAAATTGGTAAAAGTAAAAATAAACTACCTATAAATATAAAGTTTATTCTTGAAGGTGAAGAAGAAATAGGAAGTAAAAATTTAGAGGAGTTTTGCAATGAAAATAAATCCTTGCTTAAATCGGATATATGCATTGTCTCGGATACTGACTCTATAAGCGAAGATCAACCCGTAATTACTTACGGTTTAAGAGGTATTATTTATTTGGAAATTAACATTAAAACCTTACCTAAGGATGTTCATAGCGGAACGTACGGCGGAAATATCTCGAATCCTTTAAATATATTGACTAATCTTCTTTCAAGTCTAAAAGACGAAGGCAATAAGATCCTCATACCAAATTTCTACGACAACATAAGAAAAGTATCTACAAAGGAATTAAAACAAATTAACAATTATCCGTTTGGATCTAATGAAATTAAAAGAGAAACGGGAGCAAAACAGGTGGTAGGCGAAAAGGGTTTTACTGTTCAGGAAAGATCCGGTATTAGACCATCTTTAGATATAAACGGAATATGGGGAGGGTACCAGGGAGAGGGCGCAAAAACAATAATTCCATCTGAGGCTTGGGCTAAAGTTTCGATGAGAATCGTTCCATATCAAGATCCCAATAAAATAATAGAAGCTACTGAAAAGTATTTAAAAAAACAACTCCCAAAGGGTGCTGAGATAAAGATAATGACTTTAGCGGCAGATAGTGCTGTTCTCATGGATACTAATAGTAAATATTTTAGATTGGCTGAAAAAGCTTATAAAAAGGTTTTTGGTAAAGTACCCTTTTATCACTTACATGGTGCAACAGTACCTGTAGGCGGAATTGTTAAACGTGTACTTGGAATAGATACTATATACATGGGGTATGGATTACCAGACGACGGTCTCCACGGCCCCAACGAAAAATTTTCTCTTTCAATGTTTGAAAAAGGTATCCGAACAAATATAGACTTTTTGAAATCTATCTAGACTATTGACCAGAAGTTTTAGGCATTGACAATTAATTTGGTTGGTTATATAAATTACTTTAATTAAATGAATTACATTTTAACCGTTTGTACAACCTCCATGAAAACCACTTGTCGTGACTGGTTAATTTCAATGAGGAGGTATTTAAGTTAAGAAATTTTTAAAACAATAGTTAGGACAAGACCTCCTCACAAAGGAGGTTTTTTTATTCTGGCTTTCTTTTTGAAAAAGAAAGCCAGACAAAGAAAATCAATTCAAATACTTGTTAATCTCACCAAACAATAAATGAAATACAAAACAAAGTTGATACACGTTGGGGAAGAACCGAATTTAAAAAAAGGCGGGTCAGGAGATGTAGTTTCTCCCATACATCTTGCATCGACTTTTGCTAGA
>Ga0209431_10004202_pt1 | contig 11299 bp, 8 predicted proteins | sample RifCSP13_3_FD_184021 | JGI IMG/M metagenome (GOLD analysis project Ga0209431, IMG submission 184021) | Soil microbial communities from Rifle, Colorado - Rifle CSP2_sed 13_3 (SPAdes) (version 2) | ecosystem: Environmental > Terrestrial > Deep subsurface > Rock core/Sediment | place: Rifle...
TATTTCTTATCTCCACATAATCGCGTTTTTTATGCTTATTTTATTAGTAAGAGATTTTTTGAAGAATAGAATGAAGTTCAAGTTAGAAAAGAAAGACTACTTAGTAATTTTTTATTTTTTGTGGTTGGTACTTTCTGATATTCTTGGTTCGAGTCGTCCTAATATGTCGATTCTTTTTAGTGTCTTATCTTTGCACTTTTTGGTATTTTATTTTTATTTAAAGTTTTTAATCAAAGGTAAAGAAAAATTTATAATGCTTATCGCACTTTTTACAGCCCAAATCATTTTTGAATCTTATATTTCTTATCAGCAATTTATTGCGAGCTCACCAATTTATAAGAACATAGAAGCACAAGTCGATATAGAGTATTTTGGTTTTGCCGCCGACGAACCTCAATTCCGTTTTCGTCCGGTTGGGACATTTAATCATGCCAATGAACTTGGTATGGCGATGTCATTTTGGTTATTAATTATTTTTGCGTATCTTTACAAAAGACAAAATATATTATCTTTTACAGCCTTAATTTTTGGAGTAGTTACCTTAGCCACAACCCTAAGCAGGAGTTCTTGGTTGGGTTTTGCGTTTGTCTTGTTTTTTACCCTTTTTTTCTTTGAGAAAGTTAAGAAAATAAAATCTCCCGAAATATTTACTAAAAATATTCTAAGCATGGCGATTGTTGCTGTGGTTGTAACCATTTTTTTTATATTCCCGAGGGCTGAAAAATCTCTGTATACATTTAGCGAGGGAGGGGGATATTTCAGATCCGCTCAAATACGAGCAGCAATAGAATTGATTAAACAAAATCCTCTTTACGGTGTTGGGACAGGAATGTCCGTGCCAGCAGGCTTATCCCAACTTCCCAGAACTGTTTTTTCCTTAGTTCCTTTGGGGGTGCATAACTGGTATTTAAACATCACTACGGAACATGGGATACCAGCAATATTATTATTTTTGGCTTTGATTGCTACTTTTATGATGGAACAGGTTAGAAAGATTTGGGATGAAAATGTAATAAACCTCGAAAGTCTTATGCGGATTGCGATAACCGGCGGGGTTGTATCGTCAATGATAGTGGGAATGTTCCAACCGTTTGTGGGAGAAACGTTTATTTTGCTGGCTTTTGCTATACTTGGGAAGAGAAAATGAAAAAACTTATTGCAAATATTGCGAAACTAACCCTTACTGATAAGGTTTTAATCTTTTGTGCGATTACTTTCATTGCATTCTTTGCATACGCTTTTTTTAGAAAATCAACCAATGTCAACGCAATCATAAAAGTGGGCGAGGAAAGTATTCGTTTTGAACCTTACTTTGTTGAAACAGGAACAAGGCCGTGGTTCGCACAGTTATTTTTTAAAGGAATGAAAGAGACGGATGGTTTGGGAAGGGTTAATGCCGAAGTATTATCAATACGTTCATACGATACTCTTCCATCAAGAAAAGCATTATATCTGACAACGAAAGTAAGGGTAGTCTATAACCGAGCTTCAAATCAATACACCTTTAAGGGGTTACCACTTACAGTCGGTTCGCCAATAAGACTTAATCTAGAGAAGCTGTATGTTGAGGGGCTTGTAACTTTTGTCGAGGGAGTCGAGGATAAAAGGACGAAAAGTAAATTGATAGTTGAAACCCAAATCAGAGAAGAAACACCGGCGTTTCCCGATTCAAGTGGAACCAGCGAGCATATCGCAAATGCCCTAATTAAAGGCGATATGGTAAAGGATGATCAAGGAAATATAATAGTTAAAATAATTGACAAGAAAGTTGAAAACGCTAAAAGGTTGGTGACAACAAGCGACGGCAGATCAGTAATTCAAACTAATCCATTAAGGCGCGATGTCTACTTAACTTTAGAAGTTGATGCAATTAAAATTGGGGATAGATATTATATTTTTGACGATGTTCCCCTTCTTGTCGGAGAAAAAATTCCAATCAACACGTCCACCATTTCTGTTTGGCCTGAAGTGACTAAGATTAACATTGAGCAATAGTAATCTTTTTAACTTTTGCTAAACTTGTCCTTATGGAGAAACTTCGCCACCTTCGCTGTATGTATTGTAAGGGATTATTTACAAAAATTGAAAAGTACGGAGACTCCATGATTTTAAGCTGTTCATGCAGCGATTTTCCTTTAGTTGATGGGATTTTATATCTCAGGCGTGATAATTTACAGAAGAAGGCTATCGCCTTTTTAAAATCAGGAGCTCATGTTAAAGCCCTAATTACGTTACTTGACCTTAAACGCTCTTTACTTTACGCGATATATTTTATATATTTACTTCGTAAAAGGTTTAAATTCCCGGATTTTAATGAATGTGTTAGATTATTGGCGTATTTTTCTTACGATAAGAAATGGGTTTGGTATTTAGTAAACAGGGCTAGGATTCCGTCGTTCTTTCTGTCAATTACAGCCACTAATCTGATAAAAGAAGATAATATAGTAGCCGAGATTGGTTGCGGCACAGGGCATTTACTTCCTAAGTTATCAGTTAAGACAAAACCTGAAAATATTTATGCGGTAGATAAATCATTTCTGAATCTACTCTTTGCGAGAATGTTTTTCGCTCACCCCGACAATCTGTTAATCTGTGCCGATTGTGAAATGGGACTTCCTTTCCGTGGTGATAATTTGGATTTTATTAGTGCAGTTGACACATTCCATTATATAAATAATAAAAGGTTTTTTTTAACTGAGATTAACAGAGTCATGAGCCGAAACGGCAATGGAGCAATTATTCATACTTTGAGTACAAATACCCGCACCATTAAAGGAGTTAGTTTTGAAATTCTCAGTAGACTGTTAGAAAAATCTTACTTCAAAAAAACAAGCATCTATTCGAATGAAAGTTTATGGTTTAATCTAAATAGGAAAATTCCGATCAACTTAAATAAATCTGATACCCAAAAGGATTTGAAAAATTCGTATTCTTTTAACTTTTTTGTAACTAAAAACAAATTTGATCGAAATCTTGTCTTAAATAATAAACAATTTGAATTGTTAAAACAGACACCGATATTTTATGGGTGGGAACCGAAACTTTCATACGGTTCGAAAATAAAGGTTTTAACCGAGAATTATGAGCAATTTTTATTTATATCGCCTCACCTTGACGATGCGGTTTTATCGTGTGGAGATTTGATTGAATTATTAATTAGTAAGGACAAAAAAGTGAAAGTGGCGACTGTCTTTTGCAAGGCTACAAAGCAGCCGTACTCACCTCAGGCAAAGAAATACCTTAATTCATGTGGATATACCGACGCTGAAAAACTTTTCGTCGAAAGAAGAAAAGAAGATATGAATGCACTGAAGGTTTTAGGAGTTGGTTATAAGCACTTTGATTTTATAGATGCGGCCTGGAGGAAAGATGACAGGGAATCCTTTATCTACCCAAATGAAATTATACAGTTTTCAGGAAGAATTCCAGCGAAGGAGAAACCGCTGATAATTGACCTTGAACATAATTTAGAAACTTTCATTAGAAAAAATTACACAAAAAGACTTCTAATCTTTGCGCCACTGGGGGTTGGAGGACACGCCGACCACTTAATTACTCGGTCAGCTGTAGAATATTTGGCAAAAGAATTAGGAAAACCAGTTTTATTTTGGGAAGATTTTCCTTACAACACAAATGCAATAAGCAGGAAAAAATTCTTTTTAATCAATCAGAATTACTACCCACCTTTTTGTATCAATGATTTAAATCATGATAACAAAAAATTAAAGGCGATAAAAAAGTATAAATCCCAAATGAAAGGTCTTTTTCCTAAAAGATTAATTCCAAAACTTCCGGAAATATATTATATCCGTAAAGATCTAATTAGTGCCAAGAAGCTTTTGCCCGAAGCTTCAGGTAAATAACTTTTCACCAAACGAAGACCCCTTTTCTTAATATTATTAACTTCTTCTTTTGATAGATTAAAAAAGTAATTTAGACTTCTAACGATTTCGGCCGGAGAATTATTGGCAAGAAGTAGTTGGGAATCGATTTGGGACATGATTGAGCCAACGTTGCCTACTTTTGTTCCGATACAAGGAGTTTGAGTAGCCAAGGCTTCAACTATAACCAGAGGCGCCATTTCGATTTCGGAAGGCAGAATTAAAACGTCAGCCAGGTTGTAAATTCCAATAAGTTCACTTATTGTGGTGGCCGATATAAATTTCACTTTACTTTCTAACTGCCCAGTTTTTACTCGACCCTTTAACTTAAATAGAAGCTCGAAGTTAATGTTTTTAGCCGGATGTGCAAAAATTAGAAAGGCTTTTGGTTCAACTTTTTGGAAATCCGCAAATCCTTCGACGAGATTCTCTAACCCTTTAAATTTCGCAATTCTTCCGGAATAAAGAATAATTTTTTGTGATTCTCTTAATCCCAACTTATTTTTCAGGCTATTTTTTATTTGTGGGTTGGGTTTTCGAAAGAATTCTTTGGGAACGCTGACGGGAATTACCGCTATTTTTTTAAATGACGACAGGAAACTTAGTGCAGAACGGACATAATCTGCTCCTTCTTTAGAGGGTGCGATGATTAAGTCACTCAGAAACATTGCGAGTCTTTCCAAAAATTTAATGGTTAGCTGTCGATAGTCAAGATCTTTCAGTCTTTTTATCGGAACGCTTTTTATTCCTTGGAAAAGATAGATAATTTTGATCCTTTTTAATTTAGAAATTGTAAATAGAGGAAGAATAAATAGAAAATTTGTGACGATGATTAGATCAATATCATTGTTTATACCAAATCTTTTTAATTCTTCTCTTGCACGAAATATATCCAAAAAAAGTTTTTTAATAAAACTAAACGGAGGACTGGTGGACGCTGGCTTAATCAATAGAACGTCGTCAAACAACTTATCTGCAAAAGTTTTTTCTTGAGAAAAAGCGATTAGGAAAAAGTTGTATTTATCAGAAATATTTTTGGTTGCACCTATGAGCCGGAGTATCGAAATCCATTCACCGCCCTCTTGAACTTCTGACAATACTAAGATATTTTTAGTCATAATGAGGATACTTCTTATTCACAAGCACCATTATAACTTAGGAGGGGCCGAAAGATATTACTTCGAACTAGCTAAACTGTTAAAGAAAAAGGGCCACGAGGTCGCATATTTTTCTTTGAAAGATAAGAAAAACAAAAAAACGAGGTGGGAAAAATATTTTGCATCCAATGTTACTTTTGAAAACCTCAAAGTTGATAATGCTACAAGTTTATTTTTTCGAATGCTTTATAACCTCGAGGCAAAAAGGAAAATTTCTAAATTACTGGACGATTTCAAACCTGATATAGTCCATATTCAAAATATTTATAATCATATTTCGCCTTCAATTTTGCCTGAAATTAAAAAAAGGGGAGTACCAATTATTTATACGGTTCACGACTACCATCTCGTTTCGCCAAACGTTAACCTTTTTCATGGCGGAAGAGTTTGTGAGGAGGATGGTAACAGTTTTTTTACGGCCGTAAAACACAAATGTATTAATGACTCGTTTATGCAAACGTTTGGTACAGCTTTAGTTTGGAAGATACAGGAATTTATGAATGCTTACAATCGACACATCGACGTATTGATAGTCCCGTCAAAGTTCATGCGCGACAGACTAACTAAAAACGGCTTCGACCCCCGCAAAATTTATTTGTTGCCAAATTTCTTTAATTGTAACGACTACAAGAAATCTAGGGGTTCGGATGAAAGATTCGTACTCTTTTTTGGCAGGTTTTATGAGCACAAAGGAATTAAAAATATTTTAGAGGTGGCTGGTAAGCTCAGCGAAGTTAAATTTAAAATCGTCGGCGACGGAAAATATGGGAAGTTTCTGAAAAAATTCATTAAAAAAAATAAATTGAAAAATGTGGAATTAAAAAAATATCTTGTGGGAGGGGAGTTAAGGAAAGTAATTTCCGATTCGGCATTTGTAGTCGTTCCTTCTTTGTGGTACGAGAACTTTCCTTATTCTATTTTGGAATCATTTGCGGCCGGAAAATCAGTTGTTGCAAGTAGAATTGGCGGAATTCCGGAAATTGTGAAGGACGGGAAAAACGGTCTTCTTTTCAAGCCAAGTGACGTTAAAGATTTTTCGGAAAAAATCGAAAGGCTTTGGGAAGACCCCTTACTTGTAAATAAACTTGGAGAGACCGCGGCCAAAGATGTCAAGAAAAAATACAATCCTGAAGATCATTACAAAAAAATCTTAGAAGTATACAACAAAGCCATTAATACTAGATGAGAAAATTTCTGATTATATCAATAATCTTCTTTTTCTTTACTTTCCTTTTTACTTTTCCTTCGTTATTTAATCTTTCGGACAAAATTATCGGAGACGGAGGAGATAGCTATCAGTTTTTGGGATTTCAATATATTGCCAAACTTCAAGTTAGCCAAGGAAAATTTCCTTTCGGTTGGACCGACTATTGGCGATATCCAGTTGGATTTGATTTTTCAATAGGTTACGACTCAACTCTTTTTCTTCTGACTGGTATTCTTTTCTATCTTTTCATCGAAAGTCCGGTGATTGTATATAATCTTTCGATTTTAACAATGTTGTTCCTAAATGCACTTTTATCGTATCCTCTTTTCAAGAAAGTATCAGGGCGAGATGATTTAGGAATATTGGGATCAGTAATATATGGTTTTTCTTTTTACACCATCGCAAAATTAGGAGGACATCCGAATCTAATCTTAAGCTCTTGTTTCCCTTTCTTTATTTATGGCTTGATTAATCTAAAAGATAGATCAGGAGACAAAAAGAGCTTCGTCATTTTTACCCTTTCCGTGATTTTAGTTTTTTTTGCCTCACTGCAATATCTTCTCATTTTGATTAGTGCACTTCTTCTTGTTTTTCCCATTTTGCTTTTATTTTATAAAGACAGCGTTTTTCAATATTTGTCGATCTTTTGGAAAAGAAAAAAATACACAATTTTCAGCCTCCTAACGAGTGTTTGTATTTTTTTGTTTTTCAATTCTGGAAGAATTGAGCAATCAATATCTAAATCTTTGATATTTCATGAAAAAGATTACATGATTCAGATGTCGCCCAGTATTATGAATTTTTTGTTACCCAATGATTATTTACCTTTAGTCATAACCTCAGGGATTTTTCCAAAAGTTGATGAAATTGGTATCGATAGAGCTGTGTTTTTGGGTTATTTGGAAATTTTTATTTTTTTATGTTTCATTTTGAGCAGAACAAGTCAAAAATTTAGAATCTTTATTTTTCTTAACCTTTTTGTATTTTTCTCCTTATCTTTAGGCTGTAAAACCTCTTATCAATCAATATACGCTTATTGTTATGTGTATGATCTCTCTCTCTTTAAGGGAATAGCCGAACCCGGGCGCTTTTATACAATCATCTATATTTTTTTGACAATTGGAATTCTGACGGTCCTTAAAAGACTGAGAGGTTTTAAAAGACGCCTAACGATACCAACTTTAATGCTTTTTATAGTATTGGAGAGGATTCCTATAGATTTCTATTTGAGTCCAACTATGGAAAATGAGATTTATATCGGGTCAGTTAAAAGTTTGAATTCCGATGCAGTTCTTGATCTGCCATTGATTGATCAATGGGCTGGTACAAGGCAGAAGAGTAAGTATGACCTATATTCAGTTTATTATGGAAAACCTATTGTAAATGGTTACATACAATGGGCAGGAAATACACCAAACACGGAAACTTTTCTAGAAAAGTTTCCGTGTTTTCGCTGTGGAACTTATGATTCTGATAACTCAACTAAAACAGACAGAATGTTAGCCCGAATCTTGAAAACCAATAATATCAAAACGATTGTGCTTCATAAAGATTTAGCTCATATGGATAATGGAGAAACATATTGTGATCAAGCCCTTAAAAATATTAATTTTTTTCTTAATGACAAGAACCTTTTAATAGATAAGGTTTATGAAGACAATAACAAAGCGGTTTTTCAATTGTTATGAAAGTTGTTACTTACAATGTTGAAAATAAAACCAAAGTCAATTAATGTTTTAGTTTTAAAATAGATGTTACTTCAAATCGTTTAGATCAAAATAATAAAAATATGCGAATTGCAATTTATTATCCTTGGATATATTTAACAAGCGGAGTCGAGAGAGTAATTTTGGAGATTGTTAAAAGAAGTAAGCACGAGTACACAATTTTTACAAACCATTTTGATAGAGGAAATACTTATAAAGAGTTTAAAAAGCTTAATGTTGTCGAACTTAAAAAAATATCTGTTTCAAGGGACGTAAAATCAGTTGCGAAAGCGGCAGTTACAATTGCGACTCAAAAGATCGATTTGAGTAACTTTGATTTACTTTTGGTGCAGGGCGAAGGTCTGGGGGATTTGATTACGCTAAGAAACAATGAGATTCCAACAATATGTTATTGTCATACACCACTTAGGCCTGTGTTTGATGAATATTATCGTGAGAAGATATTTGCGGCTCGAACCCTAAAATACCGTTTAGTATTTCGCGCGTTTTCATTTATCTTCAAGTTGATTGACAGGTTGCTATGGAAAAAATATTCTTACGTATTTTTCAATAGTTGGGAAACACTCAGGCGTGCAAAAAACGGTGGTCTACTAAGAGGTATGACAAAAAAGAGGTACGAAGTATTATATCCCGGAGTCGATACCCGATTAAATAAACCAAGCTGGGTATACAATAAATACTTTTTTCTTCCGGGTCGCGTCATGTGGACTAAGAATATTGAATTGGCGATATCCGCTTTTAAAAAATTCAGAAAAGAAAATCCAAAATCGTATGATTTTAAACTTATCGTAGCCGGACAAGTGGATGAAAAAAGCAAGAAATATTTAAGAAAACTGAAATTACTCGTAGGTAAAAGGAAGGATATCAATTTTGTTAAATCTCCAAGCGACTATCGGATGAAGAAGTTATATCAAAATTGCTGGGCGGTGCTTTTGACTTCGTTTAATGAAGACTTCGGAATTACTCTTCTCGAAGCGAATTCATTTGCAAAACCGATAATAAGTGTAAATAGAGGAGGGCCGAATGAAAGTCAAAAAGACGGGATTACCGGATTTTTAGTTGAGCCGAAAGAAGAAGACTTTGTAGAAAGAATGGCAAAACTTGCGGCTGATAGGAATTTAACTTTAAAAATAGGTAAGCAAGGATTTAATAATAGTAAGAAATTTGATATAGAAGAATTCGTCAAAAAATTGGATAAGAAATTAGATGCTTTCGTTTAAATACCATATAGTTTATTTAATTCTCTATCTAAAAAACCAACTTTTTCTATTACACCTTTATCGAGTAAGTTGGCTTTATAATCCTCGCAGTGTTTTTTCGGAGACATTAATTTCATGCATGTATTAATGACCTCGTAGGATTTTTCACTGTTTCCTTGTATTAAAAAAAGATTTGCGGTTTCGACATAAATATGACTTAGTTCCGGGTCAATATAGCTTGCGGTTTGCCAAAGTTCTAAAGCCAAACTTGCATCCGATGACGAGCTTGCCACGAGTCCAAGTCTGTAAAATACCAAAATTAGCCTTGAGGTTGGGTCAATGCTTATAGGGATTTTTTCCAACACTTCGGCTACTTTTACTTCAATTTCAGAATTTGAAATCTTAGGGTAATATTTTGGAGGAATAAAATCCGGATATTTTCTTGAATTATTACTTATTATAAAATTTGCAGACTTAAATAGGTTATCTATACTTTCTGTACCCCTGTTCATTTCGGCAGAATTTAACGCTTTAGAAAAGTAATATTCGACCAAATAATAGGGAATATTATTTGCCATGTATAGTAATTCAGAGACAATAAATACAGTGAGGACCACAAAAAGGAGTAAAAATATTTGGACGGTTTTAATTATTTTAGCTTTTTCCAAAGTTAGATTCTTTAAAGATTTAAATTAATTATATAATTTGTATAGTAATTTTATGCAGTCTTTTTTAAAAATCACCAAAAGTTCAATACACAAAGTGTTTTTACTATTAACCGGGATATTTTTATTTGCGGGTGGAGTGAATCCAACGAATTTTTTTTATTACAACCTTTTATTTATTTTGCTGTCGTTACTTTTTTTATTGTATATAAAAAGAAACAGACCGGATTTTAAATTACCTCAAGCTACCACCGAATATAAAGTGTTTTTAGCTGTTTTTTTAATTACTTTTTTTTGGAGCAAGAATTTTTTAGTAAGTCTTTATTTTTTTTCTATATTTGTGACGGGTGGATTAGTTTGGCTGATTTCGTATAACTTTAAAAAAGAATTGGAAAATAATTTTCTTCGGATAATAATTTTTCTTGGATTTATTTTTCTCGGACTCTACTTAACGGGCTTAATTACACAAAGATTACCAGCTAATTCGCTATCTTTATTTCTTCCCACTACAACCAACCGAAGCCATAACCATTTGGGTGATTTCTGGATTCTTCCTTTATTGATAATTTTCCAAAAATGGATGGTAAGGCGGGAAAGTGTGGATAAAAAGCTTTTACTGGTTGTGGCCGCCGGGGTATTTGCTCTTTTCGTATCGATGTCGAGATCGGCGCTGGTTGCTCTTGGAACAGGTCTAATACTATTAATTAAAACTAATTCACGAATACCGCGCAAGTTTTTAATGATTGCGGGATTATTGGTAGTTGCGGCGATATTTATTTATAGCGGTTTGGGTAAGCCCATATTTTCCGCCAGGCCTTACTTTACCCAAGCAATTAATTCGTTTCCCGATAATCTTTATGGGGTCGGGTATGGAAATTTCGGTCACATTTCGCTTTCTGTTAAGGATTTAAAAGATGAGTTTTCGTCTTATACCCATAATTTTGTTTTGGAAATGATCGTGGGATTCGGTGTATATTCGATAGTCTTTTTTTATTGGCTATTTAGAGTTCTTAAAGATGCGTTTATCATCAAAAATCGATTGGGGATATATGGTATTTTGTTTATTGCGCTAACAGTTAACTTTATGTTCGACTTTACCTACGCAATTCCGACCCTGCTTTGGATTTGGTTTGCGTTAATTGGCATAATTCAAAAACGAGCGGATGAAAAAGTAAAATGAGAGCGGCCTGATGAAAATCAGTTTAAAGAAATACGAATCGGTTATCGGGGATATATTATTCGCCATCCTGGGTGGGATTTTGGTTTTGGGGGGATTGGGATCGAATAACCCTGTTTGGATATTTTATACCGGAGGGACTTTTGCAGTAGTTTTAATTATTTACATTTTCAGGAAAAATCGACGAGTAATTTTTCCTCCGCATTTTATTTTTTATCTTACCTTTTTACTTTCAAGCCTTACGAGCATTCTATGGAGCTTAAACAAACAGATGAGCTATGAGGTA
>Ga0209431_10004213_pt1 | contig 11288 bp, 17 predicted proteins | sample RifCSP13_3_FD_184021 | JGI IMG/M metagenome (GOLD analysis project Ga0209431, IMG submission 184021) | Soil microbial communities from Rifle, Colorado - Rifle CSP2_sed 13_3 (SPAdes) (version 2) | ecosystem: Environmental > Terrestrial > Deep subsurface > Rock core/Sediment | place: Rifle...
ATAAATTCAAATCTTGGTACAACATAACATGGTCTCCTATGGCACTTCCATTAAGTTTCCTTCATCTCCACAAATAAGAGTTCTGCGTCACCTGTGCTTGTATCTGATACTGCATCCCTTGTTATTTTTAACCTGAAACCCTCTCCCACAGCCACTGAATCCATTTGTGCTCCATCAGTAAAAGCGACACTAACAATATCAACAAGACCAGACGTACCAGGGACAGTAGTATTATCAACACTCTGAACAGCAGCAAAACTATCTGCATCTATATCTAACTGTTGGTCTCCAATACGTTCAAAGGCTACATCCCAATCTATGTCTCCTGTAGTCTCAGTAGACATAGCATAATGAATATAGACCGTAACACCACCACCTGCATAATGCCGAGGCATAACAGCACTAAAAACAGCATCTTCATTTGTACCACCATCGAAATCAAGAACAGGATGCTGATTACGTGTATCTAATGTCGCATAATTAGTTGTTGTTGGTTCATTATTTAATGGGATAAATATACAAAGGGTATTACCAGTCGCCATATTATGCTACCTCCCATCTTTTGGAAACTATTAACATAAGTAATTCTGCTTTCTGTTTAGCCGTTAAAGTTAATCTTGCTGGTTGTGATATAGCTGAATTAAAAGCAACGACATTGCTGTCTATCCATGCATCTATAGAGTTTATTGCAGCTATCAGGTCAGCTTTGAGAAGCCCTGTTGTTTCTCTGCGAACACTTATATCAGACATATATTTTATTAAAATATGTTTTCTATCTACATCTATTAAAATAGCCATTTTACTGTATCCCCAATGTTTTAGGTGGACTTGCCTTCTTAGAAAACGTAGCACACACTTCATTAGAATAATCTGACTCATTTAAAGCAATATCATATGCCGTTACTACAAAGCACCAGTTTCCCTTTAAGTTCCCAATAGTATTCTGAATATTAATACTTGTCACGTTTCCTACATCTTTGCTGTCTGTATCAGTATAGACCCCACTGGCTTGTGAGTGATAGACCTTATAGCCAGCAAGGTCTGTCAAAGGTGAGCCATCTATATTTGTAGTTGGTGCATTCCAAGTCAAAGTTGTTTTAGGCTGATAAGGCAGAGCTATTAAAAGACCTGCTGATAAGAGAATTATTGATATTCCAATTAACCATTTCATCCTAAACCCTCCTTAATAAAGAACTAAAACTCTCAACCCAACTGTTGAAGAAGCTGCAAGATAAGAAATAGCTTTAGTTCTAAATTCTGAAAGAACTAAGACTTCAGTAGCTTTAAGTTCCCAATTACTTGAAGTTGCTTCTCCTCCTGATAAATTTAAATAAACACTAACAGAAGCATGGTCATTAACTATTAAAACTTCACCAGAACCAGCTGGAAGAGTTAATGTCTGGCTACTTGTTGTCGCTGTTAAACTTGCTGAATAGGAATTTGCAGTTTTCAACCAGCCCTCCTTTTAATCTCCTCCACCAAGAGACATACTCACATTGAACCGAGACATGGATATTAATAATAGTTTCTTTAGGTGTTTCTGAAGCATTTACATCTACCTTTAATGGCTTATAAACCATCATAGATGGAATTGAACTAAAGATTCTTTCAACTTCAATACTTTTTTTACCTAAAGTTATCGACATTATATTCTCCTAACCATTATTTAACCATTATCTAAATAAACCATTACTTTACCAGAGTCAAGTGTAGTTATATAAATCCCATCAAGCCAACCATTAACGGGAATAGTAACAGTTGCATACTGAGCAGCTTTTCCTTCAAATACTATTGAACCAGAAACTACAGTATTTATTAAAAGATCATCTCCACCAGTTCCTATTCCTGACCAAACTATACAAGTAACTTTTACTTTCCCTACACTTTGAGTAGCTGCATCAAGAACTATTGGATTTGTTCCATTCTGAAGTGACATACATTCCTCCTATCTTTTCATCCATTGTTTAACTCGTTCAAATACAAACTCAGGCTCACGCCAAAGCATACCAACATATGTCCCATCCTCAGACATCTCAGGTGGGACCCAACTCCATATATGTGTATAATGTATATCTGGCCAAAGAGTAAATACCTTTTTACTTAGAACAGTCCTAAGAACTCCAAGTCCTGAACAGAAACCAACATAGTAGTCAATTTTTTTAAGAAGTTCAATACAAGTTCCAATATTTGTCTTCCCAACTAGATCAATAAATCCACCAGTATCTGCAATAGTTGCAGTTAGATCATCCCAAAAACCACCAATAAGAACAAATTTCATTTCAGGAACTTCTCTTCTAACTAACTCAAGAAACTCAAGCCAAGGTTTAACTCCCCAAGTATTCCAAGCTTCTGACCCACGATAAGATGCACAACTAATAGCCATTACAGGACCAGTCCCAAGTTCATGTTTCTTCCAGAGAAAGTTAGCTCTTTCCTTATCCTCTTCAGGAATAATCATCTCATAATGGAAGTCAGTTGGAAGATCTGGAAGCCATTCTTCAAGCCTTCGACCAGCAAGTAGATGCATATTATTCTCTAAGTATTCAACTCCAAATCCTCTTTCTCTTATGTCTTGATAAGTTTCATAAGGATGAGCTCGAGCCCATGCTTGAAGATCTGACCAATTATGAGGACTATATTCAGCATACTCAATACCTGGGAGAAGTTTAAGAAAAGGTAAACTTCTTCGAGGAAATCCATCTGCCACCTGAAATTCAAGTGGTTGACCAATATACTTAAGTTTGGAGTATATCCAGCTAAGGTCACCAATTCCTGCAGCAACTCCAAATTTTTTAGTTTCAATACAGTCCATTATATGAGACCTCCCTTGTTTTAGCTAATAGCGTTTTAAAATCACCACTTTCTACATAACTTTTTGCAACTTCTTGACCTTGGTCAAACTTTGAACAAAGATTAAAAACTTCTTGAAGTCTCTCAATTTCAACTTTTCTTTTATCTGAAAAGTTTAACCTGGTTGTTTTAAAAAAGGAATCATCAATATCGTCATTATTTCCTTGATACCATCCATTCTCAATACACCAGTTTCCAAGCCAAGTTCCAAGATAAGGTTGGAATATAGCTGACCAAGCTATTTGAGGTCTTAGGTAACAGTTAAGTTCAAGTAACTTAAGTTCATCCTCAAGTGTTGAAGTTGGAACTCCAAGCATTTGCTCAGTTCTAACTGCTAAACCACTTTCCCGAATTAACTTAACCTTTTCCCAAAGTCGGTCATCTGAAATTGGTCTATGAAGGATATCTTTCCGGATAGTTTCATTAGAACTTTCAATAGCATATGTAACTCCAGTACAACCACTCTTTTTTAGTAGGTCAATTCTCTCTTCACTTATAGCATCTATCCTAAGTTGACAATGATAAGGACGAGTCCACTTAGATGCAAACTCTCTAAGCCATTTAATATTCCAACCAAAGAAGTCATCTTGAAAGAAAATCAAGTCACTATTACATAAGTCAGCCTCTTTAAGAACTGAATCAACTGACCTTTGACGAACCTGATAATTATTATACATTTCTTGCCAAGTTGAGTTATAACAGTAGGAACATCTTTTAACACACCCGAAGGATGTCATTATATTCTGAATCTTACCTGAAGACCATCCACGATAAGGAAGAGGCCATTCCTCAGGATTAAGTAGATCCTGGTTAAAAACATTAGGTGTTAGGAAAGTAGAAATAGCCTCTCCTTTATAAACTTGGTCAGCATGTTTCCAACAATCATCTGTAAAGTAAGTTGCATGAGGTCCTCCAATTATGACAAATGTTCCTGTAAACCTTATTTGGTCAGCAAGTTGAAACATCCTTTTATGATAACCAGTAAAGACCTGAAAACCAACTATTGAAGGCCTTTGGTCAAGAATTTCCTCAACTGTTAGCTGCCCATTATCTTTAAGAAGAACTGGCTCATAACCATAGTCTTGGGCTATAGTAGCTAAGTACATTAAACCTAAGTTCTCAACTTCACTTCCTTTAGCTATAAAGATTAGTAGTTTCATAAAACCTCTATTAAAGACATTGACCAGCAAGTTCCTTCTTGAGGTGACTTAATAACAGTAAATTCCCTTACTTTTCCAACTTGAGAAACAAGTTCCAAATGTTCAGTTGGAAGAATATGTTTAAGATGAAATTTACCATCTATAGCTTCTTCATCTGTACTATAAACCGGAGTCGAGAAAACTATATACTTACCATACCTAGCACATTCTTTAACTATTTTTAAGGGTTCATTAAAGTGTTCAAGAAGTTCCATAGCTATAACCATTTCACAATATTTTTGAGGTATATGTTCAGTTAGGATATCTAATTGAAAAACATCAAAACCAAGTTTTCTACAATAACAAGTTTTAGTTGAACTTATATCTATCCCAATAGATTTTATTGATTTAGGAATCATTTCTAATACATATCCCCAAGAACATCCAATGTCTATTAAAGTAGCTGGTTGAATAACATCTATCCATTCTAACAGTTTATCAAACCTAGGTTTATGAAACTGATTATCAACCTTATCCAGTTCAACCAACTCCAACTTCGCTTGTTCTTCGTAGATATTCATTTAACTTTTCCCTTCCAACTTTCATTTTAGGAATCTGAAGTTGCCATGCTTCCTCACTAGTTTTAGCAGATATACCTTGATATGAACAAGTTTGCTTACCAACTTCTGGATGGTCTTCATTATACTTATCCCATTTTCTTGACTCTCCACTCATATGAAGAAGTGGAGAGCCAGGAAATTTAGCACAAATTAAATCAGTATTTATCCAAATTTTCCTTGATATGTCTTCGTCTTTAGCAAGGAAGTCTTGGGCAAATCCACCTTGGTCTTCCCATACATCTCTACGAAGAGCAAAACAAGAACCATGCACAGCATGTATGATATCAGGTTCTGAGTACCAAGGATTATCAGGAATACATAAATCTATAAGTTTAATAAACTCTTCTCTATCATCTATCCATCCTTGAGAGATAAGTTCACACGAGTCCCAATGAGAAAAAGCCGAGGCACCAACTAAGTCATAAAGTTTCTCATACCAAGATAAATGAGTTTCCCACCAACCAGGTTGAACAAGTATATCATCACTCATCAGGATAGTTAAATCATGACTTGTCTGTTCCATAGCATACTGAAAGCATCCTTGCATATTACCCCAACTAGGTCGTCTACCTAACTTAACTGGAAAGTCTTTACAAACTATTTGAAGGTCTTCCCAAGCTCTAGTAGAAGATGGATCTTCAAAAACATAAACAGGAAATGGAGGCCAACCAGCTTTCCTAAGACTTCTAAGTAAATATCCTACTCGTGTAGGACCATTATATGTCTGAATTGACAGAGCTACATCCATACTTAGTTAACCTCCATTTTTGAGTTAAGAAAGTTGTAAAACAAGTTGGACATTCAATCTGTAAAGGGCCAAGCTTTTGATAAACCTGGCCACATTTACAAGTTACATTGTTAAATATTTCGCTATCTAACTTATGCGCTTTGTGCTCCAACTATTGTTCCTCCTGACGCAAAATCAGTTTCTTCAGTATTAGCAGTATCACTTATCCTTAGTATTCCAGAAGTATCTACCCATATAAACCAGGCAACCCCAGCTGTGTCATATAGACATAGCTGGGAAGGCCTAGCACCTGCCGGCTTGCTAAAGGAAGTAACACCATCACCTACTTTTAAAGTAGACATACTATACCTCCCTTAGTTAAGCTCCTTGACTTCCAAATACACCCTTCCAATCTGAAACACCAGATACAAATCTCTGATAACCTTTAAACTTACCATCACCAGTGTCAAAATCATCAGATTCTTTAAATGTAGGTTTCTCTCTCCAAAAGAAGTTAAGTCCATGAACTCCTTTATCCGCAATAAGAAACCAAGAATCAGAGTCAGTTAAATAATGGCTAACCATAAAACTAAGATCTTCATCCATTAAAGGATTTATCTCATTGTTAGCAGTATATGGTTTAGCACTTGAATTAAGTATTTCCCTGGCTATCCATTTTGTCTGATAAGGAATTATTAGTCGTTTTGGCTGACAAACAAGAGAAATCCCACGTTCATCAGTCCATCCCTCAAACAAGTCAATAGCAGCCTGAAGACTTGATACTGAAAGATCTGCATCAGTTGAAGACCTATTAGCCTGAGTCCCACCACCAAGCCTTACATGAGCCACATTACAGAGACTGTAACCATCAAAAGTATTAGCAGCTGCAAGAGTTGATGCAGTTGCAGAAGCTGCAAAAGCATTATTCAATATAGCATGTGCATGAACTTCCTGAGCATTTCTTGCTGACTTAGCAAGCTGACTAGACATCTTCTTACCAAGCATACCATAAAGGTCATCCTCATAAGCTTCATGAGTTATCCTAAAACCAAGACCCCAACTTAGATGAGTATATCTCTTAGTATTACCTGAGATTGGGTCGTCATAAATAATAGACTGCCCCTCCGCCTTCTCAGGCATACTTCCAAGTCCAGCCATCTGATAATCATCTTCATACTTCCTTTTAGATGACTCAATATTAAAAATAGCTTCGTACTCAAGTGGTCTTTCCTTAAGTTCATCAAAATAAATCTTCCTTAATCCTGGTGCAAGTAAACTTGCAAAAGCACTACGTGTAGTAGTCATTCTTTATATCACCTCCTCCCTTATGAAGTAGAAAAGAGCTGTGAATACTGTCTCATAAACTGGAAAAGAACTCTTCCACCAGTATCTCCAGCAGCATCTTTCTCACTAAGTCCAAGAATAGTTACTCTTGGTGTCGTTCCCGAGTTAGATACATAAACTCGACTATTAGTAGTATCTCTATCTAGTATCTTCCTTAAGCCCACAATACTTACAGCTGTAGCAGTTCCTGCCTGAGCATCATCTGAATAGTTAGCCTCAAAAATAGTATCATCATTAGCTATCCAAACAAGTATTTGAGTATTAGTAGTTCCTGAAGCATTTTCAGCAGCTACACCAAGAATTTGACCAGGAGTATCTCCACTAATTTCAGTTACTTTTCCTCCAACTAAGTATACAATCTCTCCACGTACAAATGTCTGGCTTGCAGCCTCAGGATACGGAACTAACTGTGGAGAATTCCCACTAATAGTCTTTGCAGCCATCATAGGTTTCATACTAATTGTTGCCATTATTTAATCACCTCCTTCCTATTTATTAGATATTTCCTCATAAGTAGAAACACCCAGTTTTCTTCCTTCCTCATGAAAATTCTCTTGTACAGAACGCTCTAATCGTTTAGCTCTTTCTCTGTTCTTCTGAGATTTCTCTTGAAATTGCTCATTAGACATTTCTGCAAGAATTAAATCCCCATTCTTATGAGTTCCATTTTGAAAAATTCCACCCTTAACTTCAGCGTCTTTACAAACTTCCCATCCTTCAATAGCCTTTCTATCTACGTTCATTGTCTTTGAATTTATCCACCGATACTTCTTTCCCTCTTTACCTTTAACCTCAAGCCCGTCAAGGTCTCTCATAGACATTTCACCTTTTCCAACGAGAGCTTTCCTTTTTACATTCTCCAAAATCTCTTTAGCTTCTTTCTCACTTATTTCCATTTTATATAATCCTCCTCTGTTATCCCCATATTAAGTGCAGCCCTTTTTTCATCTTCTGTTAAGTTAACTTTTCCTCCAACTGATAGAATTCCTGTTGGTGGAGGAAGTTCAGCAGGTGCTGATGAAACTTGCTTAGTTAACTTTTCAAAGTTCTTTCCTTTTGCATAATTATAAGCTATATCCCAAGACTGAGGATTAGCCCGAAGATGTTGAGGAACATTAGTCATAAACTCATCAACATCCTTCTTTAGCATATCATAATTGTCACGACTAACTATAGAGTTTCTTCCTTTATCCTCCTTATCTTGGTAAATTGAATTAACTACTGGAGCTATAGCCATTTGAACAAGTTTGGACACTGTTCCAATTGGATCTTGATAAAAGTTAACTCTAAGTTCCTCAAGTGTTTCTTGTTCAGTAGGTTCTTGACTTGAAGGTTGAACAGGTTCAGGTATCTGAGGAAGAGTTGGTTGTTGAAGCATACCAATTACTTCACTTAAACTTTTTCCTCTAAGTTCTTCAGGAATTTGATCTCCATCCAACTTAGTTTCAAGACCAATAACAGGTGTAGAAACTGGTGGAGGTTCAATAACAGGAGGCTCTATAACTGGAGGTGGCTCAACTATAGGTGGTTCATCAACTCCACCACAAATTGGCCAGAAGCCCCATTCTTCAAATACTTGCTTTGCAAAAGTTTTATTCATACTACCTCCTAAAGTTAATAATGTTTAGCGTTTTCAGTTTCTTCACCAAATCTCAAGTTATCAATTACATGGAAAGCAGCAAGTAGACCTGCACGTCTACCTTTAAGTTCAATAAACTCCTCCCATGAACTCAGACTCCATACTTGCCTTTCCATTGCCCGAAGCTGCTCCTTCCATTCCTCCCTGCATACCTGCCATGCCTGGTTGTCCGCCAGGGCTCTCCATTCCTCCTCCATTTCCGCCATTGTTTATTCCTCCATTCATAGGACCAAAAGTATTAAGTAAAGATGGGATTAGTTCCTTAATATCCCGTACATTAAAGTTATCACCTATTTGCTCCATAAACTTAGTAGCCGCAGCTGAAACTTTCAATGCAAAAGCCTGTGCCATAGGTGGAACTTCAGGATTAGCTACCATCATTGCAAGTTCAATCATACTCATATAGAAGTCTTTAAAGAGACCAAATAGTTGAATTAACTGTTGCCTCTCTACTTCCTTTGAGGAACCTTCACTTCCAGCTGTTATGTCAAGAACGATCCTTCCTCTAATTCCACCAGCTAAGACTTGGGTAACTATCTGTCCTTCCTGTCCAAGACAGTTAATTACTTTCTCTGGAGAAGCAAACTGTCTATGAAGTTCTAAATAATCCATACCAAGTTCAGCAAGTTCAATCTTGATATAGTTAATTAAGAACTCAAGACGTTTATTTCCTTCTTGGATTAATGCAAGAGTAGTTGTAGCTGTTTCTCTTCTTGGAGCTTTCCCCATAGCTACATCTGATAAACCTGCACGTTTCTCAATTAAGGACATAAGTATCATTTCTGCTTGAACACTTGATTGATAAATTTCACCAAGCTGTTCACCAATCAGGTCCTTCTCTGGGTCGTCCATTACTAGGACACGCCCAGGCCAAATTTTCATACCAGGTTTAATTCCAGTTGCTCCACTTTTAGCTTTAAAAAATCGAGTATTTGCTAAAGTTGCATTATCAGTTCTCTGTCTATGAAGTGTAGTTAATTCTTCTTGCAAGTCACCTAGGTACTCACATAGGCCCATAGCCCATACAGAATTTTCCCTTGGAAAGAGTTTAAAATGTCTATATGGCCTATGTCCATACTCATTCATCCAAGCTCCATGAATCTTACAATCAGGATAAGAAACAGCTACATGTATCTCTTCATCCATATCATCACCATTCACATCCCAACCCATCCAGATATCATAAAGAGTCCACATGTCACCAGGCTTAGAAGACATAGTAGTTAATTTTTCCTGTTCATCATCAAGTTGAGAATTAGGTGTAGATTCAGGCTCCTTATCTTTAAGACTATTAATATCATAAAGAAGACCTTGTCTTTCAAGCTTTTTAAGGTCACTAAAGGTATAAGTATTTTGATCTCCTACCCACTGAGCTGTATGGATATTTAGACAGTTAGAAGGAAAAAGAATATTTTGAATAGGTATATGTCGGTACTTACCTCCTGGTTGAGCTGTAAAGTCACTAGCTAAAGTCCATGTGAGTTTACCAAAACCATTACCAAATTTGAGAGTTGAAAGAATAGTTGGAATCATAGTTTGGAAAAGTTTAAGTTCATGCCTATTTGCCCATTCAAGAAGTTGACCTATTTGTTTAGTTGCTTGGTCAACAGTTTCATTAAGACTTCTGACAGAGAAGAAAGGTTCTGTTTTCCAAACATCCATAACTCTTGCTAAAAGTGCGTCTATAATAGACCCTGTAACAGGTACTACTACATTACAATTTCCAACCCAACTACAGATATTGTTACGTCTTACATATATAGTATGCCAAGGTGTAGTAACACAAAATGCTTCATCATTATAGTCAAAAATAGTCTTTTCTAAATTATAAACTTTAGCTTTCTTCTTTCTATTTATAGAAATATTATAGTAATGACCACCTTTTATTTGTCTGCCATTAATATTACCACCAAGCCTAGCATGACAACAATGTATTGTTGCTCTATAACCTAATTTTTGAGATATTTCTTGTATATCACCAGCAAGTTTATATGAAACTGTGCAATAAGAATAAGTATCTAATCTACCATCTCTTATACTAACATGACCATCACCATACATTAGTCCTTTCCATAAAGCAATAAGTAATGGCATAGAACAATCTTTAAAAAGTGAAGGAATAAATTTAGACTTTGCACTACCTAAAATTAAAAGCAGATTTCTTAATCCTATAGGCAATGATTTAGCTGATATACAAAACTTAACTCCACTTAAACTATACTTAACTCCCAACCTATTAAGTAAATTATTCAAATTATCAGCTTTTATGCCAGGATTTTGTGCTATACATAAAGTTCCACTATTTACTGTCCAACCTTCAGATATATACCAACCTATAAATTCACATAAATCTTCAGCATTAAAACCAAATATCTCACTATAATGATACCCCTGCCAATAATTACTTGTTAAAGGTATTCTCCAACCTGTTCCACTATATAATAATTTTTCAGCATTCTCAAAAAATCTACCACTTGGAAGTTCTAAGTACATCTGATGGTCAAGTGACACACAAAGATCTAATGACTTACTTCTAAACTCAACCATCTTTTCATAATACTTCTTTTGAGTAGCTGTAATTGGCATCCATGCACACTCACCAGTATCAGGATTTTGGCTTAAAACTTCATCCTCAGTAGTTGCTTGATAAATAGGAGTCCAACCTTTACGAAGTAAAATATCAGTGTCCCAAGATATGCAAGCCCCTTGCCAAGGAAAGGTCTTTTCACCTTCTTCAGACTTACCTTCATATTGTTTCTCCCATTTAGACCAGTTTTTATCAAGGTCAGAACGGTCAGAAAGAACAGTTGAGATTTCTTCCTTTAGGTAGAGGGAAAGTTCTTTCTTTTGTTCAGTTGATAAGTTTAATTTAAGCATTTACACCTCAAACTTCTTCTAAACAAGTCCCATGGAAACTGACCTTCTGTCCCATCTGGGTCAACCTTACGTCCAGGAGCTATATTAGAATG
>Ga0209431_10004220_pt1 | contig 11280 bp, 6 predicted proteins | sample RifCSP13_3_FD_184021 | JGI IMG/M metagenome (GOLD analysis project Ga0209431, IMG submission 184021) | Soil microbial communities from Rifle, Colorado - Rifle CSP2_sed 13_3 (SPAdes) (version 2) | ecosystem: Environmental > Terrestrial > Deep subsurface > Rock core/Sediment | place: Rifle...
CTTAGCCTACAAGAAAGAAATTCCCGTCAACTGGTGTCCCAAGGACAAGATCAATTTAGCCAATGAGGAAGTCATCGCCGGTAAGTGTGAACGCTGCGGCAATCCTGTAGAAAGGCGTAAGCAGAGTCAATGGATTTTAAAGATTACCGCTTATGCTGATCGGTTAATTGATGATCTGGCAAAAGTGGATTACCGCTCAGATATCAAGGCTCAGCAGATTAATTGGATCGGCCGCAGCGAAGGAGCCAAGATAAAATTTGCGGTCGGCAAGGACCGTTTTGTAGATGTCTTTACCACCCGTCCCGATACCATTTACGGGGCAACTTTCCTGGTTCTTTCTCCAGAGAAAGCCAAGGATTACTTGGATTTAGTGCCGGAAAAGGAGAGCTCATCTGTGGAGAAATATGTGGAAGGATCTTTGCATAAATCAGAACTACAGCGGCAAGAAGAGCAGAAAGAAAAGACCGGAATATTTACGGGTTTCTTCGCTCAACACCCGTTAACTGGAGAAAAAGTGCCGGTTTGGGTCGCGGATTTTGTTTTATCGGGATACGGGACCGGGGCGATTATGGGAGTGCCGGCCCATGACAGTCGAGACTTCTTATTTGCTAAGAAATATCAACTTCCTCTCAAAGAGGTTATTGGAAATGAAAAAGAATCAAAGTATCCAAATGAGCCTTTTGAAGGAGAAGGTGAACTTGTAAATTCCGCGCAATTTGATGGTTTTCAATCGAATGTTGCGATTGATAAAGTAACCCAATTTTTGGTGCAACAAAAGGTAGGGGAAAAAGCGGTGGATTACAAATTAAGAGACTGGGTTTTTTCCCGCCAGCACTACTGGGGCGAACCAATTCCGGTTATCTTCTGCCGCAGCTGCTGGGGGAAAAAGAGTGCCTCACAGAAAGAAAAGAGCCGGGAAGGAATCGATTTTATTGATATTCAGGGAGAAAAGTATGCGATCCACCCGGTTGCCGAAGGGGATTTACCAGTCAAGTTGCCCCATGTTGTCAATTATAAGCCCACCTCTAACGGGCAGTCTCCTCTGGCGGAGGTTAAGGAATGGGTTGAAATCCAATGCCATATCTGTGGTTCGCAGGCGAGAAGGGAGACTGACACGATGCCCAACTGGGCCGGGAGCTCCTGGTACTTCCTGCGCTACTCAGATCCACAGAACAAAAAAGAATTTGCTGACCGCAAGAAACTAGATTATTGGCTGCCGGTGGACTGGTACAACGGTGGGATGGAGCATACTACCCTTCACCTGCTTTACTCCCGTTTCTGGTACAAGGTTTTAGCCGATCTGAATTTAGTTTCCGGTCAAGAACCCTATGCCAAGCGCACCTCCCATGGAGTGGTTTTGGGACCAGATGGACAGAAGATGAGCAAGAGCCGCGGGAATGTGATTAATCCGGATGAGGTAGTGGAGGAATTCGGGGCCGACACTTTTCGGATTTATGAGGCCTTCATGGGACCATTTGACCAGGTGATCGCTTGGGATCCTCGTGGGGTTTTGGGGGTTCGGCGGTTCCTGGATAAGGTTTGGAAGGCTCACCAGGCGATTATCAAAGAGAAAACGGGATCTTCTGCCGATAAGCTTATTAGACAGCTGCATCGGCTCATCAAGAAAGTGGAGGAGGATACGGTAGGTCTTAAATTCAATACGGTGATTGCTGCCATGATGGAGTTTGTAAATGAACTGGCAGAGTTAAAATATCAACTGACAGTTAAGGACTGGCAGAACTTTCTTTTGGTCTTGGCTCCTTTTGCTCCTCACCTTTCGGAAGAACTTTGGCAGAATGTTAATCCGGGAGATAGCATTCATATTCAATCCTGGCCGAAGTGGGAATCCTTATTTATCACCCAGGAACGAGCTACGATTATTGTGCAGGTAAACGGCAAATTCCGGGGTAAGCTGGAGGTTTCCCTTGGGCTGGGTGAGAAAGACGTTTTGGAGCAAGCACAGGAGCTTGAATCAGTGAAGAAGCACCTGGCCGGTGGGAAAGTTGCAAAAACCATCTTTATCGCCGATAATCTAATCAATTTCGTCCTGTCTTCCTAAACTCCCTGCCCAACTTAAATGTTGGGAGATCTACTGGAAAAATATCAGTCAACTGCCGTTCTCGTCCTTTCTGTTCTGATCCTTTTTGGTTCGGGAATTTCTTTGGGGTTGGGAATTAGTCAGCTTAAGCGCGGCGGCGCAAGCCCCGTTCAATATAGTGGTGATGTTATTTCTCCGGGAGAAAATCTTCCCGCTTCGACGGTTGAAATTAGCTTTCCCTTAAACATAAATACAGCTAGTGCTGAGGAATTGAACGCTCTCCCAGGAATCGGACCGGCGAAGGCAGCGGCAATTGTCTCCTACCGCAAACAGAACGGCCCGTTTAGAGCCAAAGAGGACCTCCAACAGGTTTCCGGGATTGGCCCAGCCACTTTTGCCAACTTGGAGAGCTTTATCGTGGTTAAATAACCATGCTGGACTTAGGCTTTCTCTTATCTTTGCGGGAATCAATCATTGTTTTAGTGAGGGAATCGCTCCCGGAACCGCAAGCTTCCCTTCTTTTGGGAATGATTTTGGGGGTCAAGGATGGTTTCCCGCGGGACTTTTACGAGGCGCTTCGAGTTACCGGCACTTTACATGTTGTGGTTGTATCGGGTTTTAACATTACGATCATCATTAACACTTTGGGTCGCTTTCTTGCATTCCTTTCGCTGAAGTTACGCGTTCTTATCACTCTTGTATTCATAACTGCTTTTGTCTTACTTGTAGGACCAACAGCTCCTGTAATTAGAGCGGCTTTGATGGGATCGATTGCACTTTTTGGAACTATTTTAGGAAGGCAGCGTGACGCTCTTAGAGCTCTTTTGATAACTGCGCTGGCAATGGTAGCTTGGCAACCAAATTGGTTGGGGGATCTAAGTTTTCAGCTCTCCTTCTTAGCAACTTTGGGTCTGATCATATTCCAACCTTTGTTAGATAAAGTTATTCCAGGAAAGAAAAATTCCCTTCTACGGGATGATCTCCTGACAACTTCCGCCGCTCAACTACTGGTTTGGCCCCTAATTGCCTACCATTTTGGGCAAGTTTCAGTGCTTTCGCCCCTCATAAACGCCCTAATTCTTTGGATGGTGCCTATTTTAACCTGTATGGGCCTGGTTACAGTCACTGTAAGTTTATTAATCAGCGGGTTATCACTATTGATAATGCTTCCAAATCGGTTATTTTTAGACTTTTTCATTGGGGTTGTTGCGGTGTTTTCTTCTGTAAAAGTGGGTTACTTCGCGGTCTCCCCCTTCGGAATTGGTGCTTTGCTCTTCTACTTTGTGGTTTTGGGAGGCGGAGGATGGTTTATTTATCAAAAATACCGTTAAAAACGCGATATCGCTTAATTTTAGGCTTCTTCTCCTGTATTTTCCTACTGATTTGGTGGTCAATTTTCCCTCAGATTGTTCGAGGTTTATCTGGAGAAAATGACCTTACAATCCGGTTTTATGATGTAGGACAGGGTGATGCTGTTCTAATCCAGTATCAGAGTACTCAAATTATTGTGGACGGCGGTCCGGATGAACGGATTTTGACATATTTAGGGAGAGATTTACTCCCGTGGGATCGGGAGATAGAGCTTTTAGTGTTGACCCATCCTCAGGCAGACCATTTAACCGGTCTTTTGGGAGTTTTAGAGCGTTATGAAGTTAAAAATGTCCTCTACTACCCGAGTCTTTACGACACTAAGGGTTACCAACGTTTCCTTGATTTGATTGCTAAAGAGGGCTCTCAGATCTTCCCGGCTCAAGCCGGGGAGCAGCTTTCGGTAGCGCCCATTCAATTGCAGGTTATTTGGCCAACTGCTAACTACCGTGATCTAAACATCAATAATGAGTCGGTTATTTTACTCGTAAGATACGCTAATTTTACGCTTTTCCTCCCGGGGGATATCGAAGAAGATGCGCAGGAAAAGCTTTCTGTCAGTTATGATGTTGATCTGGTAAAGATGGCTCACCATGGGGCTCAGAGCGGTTTGTATCCACCACTCTTGCAAGCGATAGCGCCGAACTTGGCTATCATCAGTGCCGGTCGGGACAACCGCTACGGCCATCCTCATTCGCAAACCCTGGCCGCTCTCCGCCAACTAGGAATTCCTTACCTGAGAACGGATTTAAACGGCACGATTACTATCCGGAGTGACGGGGAAGATTTTTGGTATGATACGGATAGATAAAGCTATGGCTGATTTTAAGAGAATACTGCAGGAAGAGGTTAAAAAGGCAGTTTCCACTCTCTATCAGGTTAATATTGAACCAAATGTTGAGCACCCTGGGCAAAGCGAACACGGGGATTATTCCACCAATGCGGCGCTTCTTTTGGCCAAAGATTTAAAGATCCCCCCACTTAAGATTGCTGAAGATGTTTCCCAAACCATTCAAAAAATAAATCTGCCCATTCTCCGTTCCTTGGAAGTAGTTTCTCCTGGCTTTTTGAATTTCTGGCTTTCAGATGATGCTCTCCTTCGGGAAGTTACGGAAATTCTTAAAAACAAGCAGATGTATGGCTCTTCTTCTGTAGGTAAAGGGCAAAAAGTAGTAGTGGAGTATTCTTCGCCCAATATCGCTAAGCGCTTTGGGGTAGGGCACCTTCGCTCTACCGTCATTGGCCAAGCCCTTTATAATCTTTACAGTTTCTTAGGGTACCAAACCATCGGTGACAACCATTTAGGAGATTGGGGGACCCAATTTGGTATTCTTCTATCTCAAATTACCGATAAGAAGCTTCCTATTAAGAATTTAACCATTGAGAAGCTTGAGGAGCTTTATGTGCAGTTTCACCAAGACTCCGCGGACCAGCCGCAGATGATGGGAGAAGCCCGGGCCTGGTTTAAGAAGCTGGAGGACCAGGATCAGGAAGCGCGGCGGATTTGGCAGGCGGTTGTGGAGCTCTCTATTGCAGAATTCAACCGGGTTTATAACCTTTTAGGAATTAAGATCGACCACTCCTATGGCGAAAGCTTTTATGAAAAGGGGATGAAGGAAGTTATCAAGGAAGTACGGGAGAAGGGTTTAAGCCGGAAAAGCCAGGGAGCCGAAATTATGGAGTTTCCTGGTCTTCCTCCCGCCCTTCTTCTTAAAAGCGATGGTGCTACGACCTACTTTACTCGGGATTTAGCCACTATTCGGTTTCGTCTTAAGGAGTGGGATCCTGAGAAAGTCATTTATGAGGTCGGTGCTGATCAGAAGCTTCACTTCCAGCAGGTCTTTGCTGCGGCTAAAATTCTCGGTTGGGATAAAGACCGCCAGTTCATTCACGTTGCCCATGGTCTAATTCGCTTCCCCGAGGGGAAAATGTCCACTCGGCGGGGGAAGACAATTAGGTTGGAGGAGATTTTGGATGAGGCTTTTAAGCGGGCCAAAGTTATCGTGGCAAAATCAGCCAATTTTAAAGGTTTAAGTGTCAAGCAAAAAGAAGAAGTTGCCCAAGCTTTAGGAATAGGGGCAGTTAAATATTTTGATCTCTCCCACCAACCCCAAACCGATATTGTCTTTGACTGGGAGAAGATGTTCTTACTGGAGGGGAATAGCGGTCCATATCTTCAATATGCATACGCTAGGGCAAATAGCGTTGTGGCTAAGGGTAAGGTTTTTAAACCTGTTTCGCATGTCAAATTATGTCAGGAAGAACTTCCTCTCCTCCGCTATCTTTACCGCTTTCCCGAGGTGGTGGAGGACGCTGCCAACAATTACTCTCCCAACCTTCTTTGCAACTACCTTTTTGAGCTGGCACAGATCTTTAATAGCTTCTATGCCGTTACCCCGATTTTGAAATCCGAGGGTGATTTGCGCTCTCTGCGCTTATCTCTTGCTAGTGCAACCGCTCAAACTCTTAAGAATGGTTTGACTCTTCTGGGTATTACCACTCCAGATAGGCTCTAAGCCTTGAATTTTCGACTGCTAAACTTCTACTATTAACCCGATGAGCATGGAACGGACCGTTGTAATTTTAAAGCCGGATTCTTTTGAAAGAGGTCTGGTTGGGGACATTCTCTCCCGTTTTGAGAGGGTGGGCTTAAGGATTGTTGGTTCCAAAACTCTTAAGGTAAGCCCTGAGTTTGTGGCGCAGCATTACCCCGATGACAAGGATTATTTGAAATCGGTCGGGGTTAAAACGATCGCGAGTCATGAGAAGCGAGGGGACGATGTTAAGGCCATTTTTGGCAGTGATGACCCGGCCGAAATCGGACGGAAGATCCGTCATTGGAATATGGATTATCTCTCCAAAAGTCCCGTAATCGCCTTTGTTTTGGAAGGTGACTCCGCCTGTCTAGTTGTTCGGCGCTTGGTTGGGCACACTAACCCGGCCGATGCGGATCCCGGTACCATTCGAAGCGACTACTCCAACGATTCTTTTGATACGGCTAGCAAGGAGAACCGTTCCGTACGGAACTTGGTTCATGCTTCCGAGAACGCCAAAGAATCTGATAAGGAAATTAAACTCTGGTTTAAGAAAGAAGAACTCGTTTAAGGCTGTTTCAGCTTGGCGGTAATAATGAGGCGGTTAAGGGCTACTCCCGGAGGATCACAGGTTTGGAGAGTGAGGTAGGGCTCCTTAAAGACGCGAGTTAATGGGGCGGTATTGAAGCCGGAAACCACTTCCTTATCGGTCACGTAGTAATCGTATCTTTTTCCCTTGTAAAAGACCACGATCTTGTCCCCTTTATCCAGCTTTCTTAGGAGGTTAAAGACGCCTGAATAAGGGCCGTAGTTCCAAAAGTCCAAGGAAGAGTGAGCGAAGAGATAGGAATTGCCCGGCAGACCCGGCTTGGCGGTGTTTTGCGCGTGGGCTACGCCCTTTTCTAAAGCGGCCAGATAAGCCCCCTTATTGGCCACCGGCACATTTTCAATGATCGGGGCATTCACGTCGATCTTTTCAATTACCAACCCGAACTGGGTGGATTTGGGAGTGATCTTAAGGGGAGTAGGCTGGCGCAGGAGCGCCGCAAAGGGGCTGGTTGGCTCCTCCGGCTCCTTAACCTCATCTAAGGTAAATTCCTGGCCCCTGAGGCGCCAATAGGTAAAAAGTGTTTCCTGCTTCGCCACATCCCAAAAGGAAGCTATCAAGTAAATTACCGCCCCCAGAATAAGGGTATTGGAGAGGGTGCGGACAATGATGTATTTCCAATCAAGCTCTTTAAGGTTCTTCACAATTTTAGTTAATTCCACTGGTGCCCCCGGTAGGAGTCGAACCTACATTCCAGATTTAGGAAACCCGTGCTCTATCCGTTGAACTACGGGGGCTAGCTGATAGAATTATACCGTGTCTCGGGGAGTAGGTCATCGGTAGACCGCCCGCTTCGGGTGCGGGAGGCAGTGGGTTCAATTCCCGCCTCCCCGACCACAAGAGCTTTTTTTTATCCTCATCGAATTCTTAATTTGCTTTTTCTTTTGTTTTTCTGCTAAAAATTAATCCTAAGCAAACTTCATCAAAGTTGGTAACTACGGGATGGGGTTGATGCTCCAAAATTAAGTTTGTCACACCTGCCTAATGAGTGACAGAAACCGGAAGAAAACTTTACCTGTATCAGATGCTGCCCATTATTTGGGTATTTCCCCCGAAACTTTAAGACGCTGGGACCAAAAAGGCATTTTGAAGCCTTTTCGTACCAAAGGCGGTCAGCGCCGTTATTCAATTGCTCTTCTTAAGTCTTTCCAAAGCGGCGAGCGCAAACCCTCGAGGCTTTCCATTTCCCAAGCGGCTCGGGAGCTGGGGGTTCACCCCGAAACTTTGAGGCGATGGGAGCGGGATGGGGAGATTTCGGCGGAACGCACCTCGGGCGGTCAGCGCCGCTATACCTCCTCGCAGATTGCCAAATTGGAAGTTGCTCCTCAGTCTTCTGTTGTACCTCCTCATGAAGAGAAAGCGCCTTCGCCTGCTCCTCAAGTTGCCCAACCTCCCGTTGGCCCCGGCGGATTACCGCCTTTAGCTAGTTTGCCGCCGCGGATGGCGCTTACCCCGCCCCCTTTTAAGGAAAAGCCCTCGGTTGAACCCATTCCGATTCCGGTTCGCTCGATTGAACACTACCAGCCGCAGATCAAAAAAACCGCCCAAACAGTTAAGAAAATATCCATGGTTGTCTTGGCGCTAGGATTGGCTTTAACTTTCTGGTTGGATGTCCTTTCTCCCTTAACCCGCGAAAGAGTGAAAAGAATGGTTTCCCCGAGCATCTCTTCCCCGATTGTAGACATCAATGACATCGCCGGATATGAGATTGTGGGGGATAAGGTTTCCTTTATTAAATTCAAGTTTCCGATTGATGTTCCAGGGTTGGTAACCCAAACCTTAACGGTTTTAGGAGATGCGGTTTTCAACTCCGCTCGTTTCTTAGGGACGGTTTTCTTTGGTCCGGGAAACCAATACTTCATCACCCCCACCGGCAATGCCTCATTCAATAATGTCTCATCCGAAGGAGGAACCTTTGAAACCGTCAATATCGCTAACCTCAATGTTCAAAACTTAACGGTTGAAGGAAACACCATTGGTGGAGGAGGCGGAGGTCCTGCTCAAGGAGGAGATGCCGATACCCTCGAGGGCCAGCCCGGCAGCTACTACCTGGATCTTGATAATGAGGTCGGGACCTGCAATAACTGTCTAACAACGCTTGAGATTAATGAGTCTACTCTTACTATTACCGATGCCGACCACGCCAATACCGCTGATTTTGCTACCACCGCCGGCTTTGCCAACGATAGCGATCTTTTGGATGGTTTGGATTCCAGTCAATTCTTAAGAAGCGACACTTCAGATTCTTTTACCTCTGGTACCCTAACCATGGATCCGGGAACGATCTTTGATGTCCAAGGATCCATCCTCAACTCCGCCGGAGTTCTGCTTTTGGATGATGACACCCTTATATCCGGCGATCTTGAAGTTCAAGGAGACTTAACGGTCCAAGGAGCTTCCTTTCAAAACGGCAATATCACCCTAGGCGATACGGCGGCGGATCTTATCTCCTTCGTGGGGGTGGTCAACTCTGATATTCTACCCTCCTCCTCAACCACTTGGGATATCGGTTCCACATCGCTTCGCTGGGGGACAGGGTATTTTGACAATGTTGATGCTAATACTATCTCCGGTTCCTTAGCAGCGTCGGGCACCAATTCCGCCTCCTGGACCATCAACCAGGATAATTTAACCGCTAATGCTGAAACTTCGGCTTTAGCCTTTGAAACCGGCACCGGGGTCTTTAACGCCGTTTTGCAATGGAACGCTTCTGGTGATCCGGGCAAGTTCGTAGGTTACGATGACCAGTTTGTCTTCAATTACCCTATCTCCCTTTTTAGTCAAGTCTCAGGCCCCAATGTTTCCTTCTCTCAAGGCTCTCTCATAAACTATGGCCAGTCCGCCACTCACGCCTATACCCAAACCGGTTCCCTAACTGGATTTGACCTGGACTTTTCCACGAACATTACCGTTCCAGATTCCTCGAGCGGTGATCAAACCGGGGTTTTGGTTACTTTAAAAGATGGCGGAGCCTCCGCCACTTCGATTGGTTTCCAAACCGCCGGTACACTAGATTACGGCTTGGATATTGGCGGGGCCATTACTTCTGCCGACATTCGTTTATCCAATGGTGCCACTCTCACCAACACTGCGGGTGTTTTGGCGATCGCCGAGGATCTGGTTAAAGTCGGTACCGGCATTCCCAATGCGATTGATTCCACCGGATCCGACCTTTACGTCACAGGGGATTTAGAGGTCGATGGGGTCATTTACGGGGACGGGGGAGGATTAACCAATATCACCGCCGATTCGGCAGCCTTTGCCAATGACAGTGATCTTCTGGATGGGCTGGATTCCACCCAATTTCTAAGGTCTGACACTTCCGACAACTACACCTCCGGCACCTTGACCTTTGATCCTGGAACTACTTTGGATCTGCAGGGCACTACCACCAACTCCGCCGGGGACCTGACCTTCTCGGACGACGTTCAGGTGACCGGGGACTTAACTATTCAAGGAGGGGAACTTTTCTTAGCCCCGATCGCGTCATCCAGCTCGACAACGGAGGGGACCATCTATTACGACTCCGACAACGACAAGCTCTACGTTTATGCCAACGGAGCCTTTGCTCGATTGGCTACTGACATGACCAAATACTCCGCAACCGATACCACCCTGGCCAATCAAGATTACCTGGAACTAACCCACAACCAAGCCACCAATGATTTAAGTCTTACCGCCTGGTACTTCGATACCTTAACTTCCCAATGGAGAACCATTGAAAACGCCACTCACACCATCAAGCACGCTCTTCAGAATGAATGGGATGACGCCGATACAGCAGGTATCATCCGTACTCAAACCCGTCTTACCAATGTCGAAACCCAGCCCTCGGCGGACTTTGGCACGGGGGCGGATGGGGCCATCACCGTCTCCTCCGATACCAATATCAACGCCACAAGTCTCATCTCTGGCCGCTCCTGCGCGGATGGAGGAGATGCCGTTAACTACTCAGTTGAATCTCTAACTGCAACAACTGCCGATTTGGAATCTAACCCATCGACGGGATGTTTGGCTGTAGGTGATGAAGTTTTACTCATCAATCTACGCGGGACAAATTCTGCATACATAAATGTGGGAAACTATGAAACTCTAAGAGTTGCGGGCGTATCTTCGGACGATATTACGTTCACAACTGCCAAAACAAAATATTATGGAGATAATGCGACTGATGATACAAATATTGGTCTTGCAAGTGGAAATCAGGCTGTGATGCTTCAAAGAGTACCAAACTACACAAACGTTACTGTCTCTACAGCCAACACAGATTTCATTCCTGATGAGTGGGTATCCCCAACCGGTGCTGTTAATAACGGTGCTGGCGAGGGAGGGGTGTTGTTCTTTAGAGCAACCGGAACGGTTTCTGTGGCAAGTAGCACTACCATTAATGCCAACGCCAGAGGCCATATAGGTGGTAAAGCTGATAATGAGGGTGGAGAAGCGTTTTGTGGTTCCGGAGGAGTTGAAGGAGCTAATGGCGGTAACGGTGCGGGTGGTGGGGGTACAAATACTGGAAGCGGTATCGGAGGAAATGGTTTTTGCGGAGGTGGTGGCGGCTCTCACTCCGATGCAGATGCAAATAGAGGTTTGGGGTCAGTAAGTGCAGGTGGAGCCGGTGGAGCAGGTTCTGATTCTGATACTGCCGGTGCTGAGGGAAGCGGTGGCGGGGCGGGTTATGGCACTTTTGGAAACGGTGGCGGTTCTAATCTTTCGAGCGATAATACTGGTCAAAA
>Ga0209431_10004221_pt1 | contig 11277 bp, 13 predicted proteins | sample RifCSP13_3_FD_184021 | JGI IMG/M metagenome (GOLD analysis project Ga0209431, IMG submission 184021) | Soil microbial communities from Rifle, Colorado - Rifle CSP2_sed 13_3 (SPAdes) (version 2) | ecosystem: Environmental > Terrestrial > Deep subsurface > Rock core/Sediment | place: Rifle...
GTCAAAAGAAGTGACGGCGATGATTGAAGATATGAAAGGAACTGGTTATCAAATTGGTCTTGCTCCTACCGGCAAAAAAGTTACCCTTGCGGCGGAAGTGGTCGGAGAATTGCTCCCTACCTCTCCATCAATAAAATATGCCCAGATGTATTCTCCGAACATAGCGGATAATTTTTCGTATGAAAGAGCAGTGAAAAATCTTGATAGCCCTGAACAAGCGCGAATCAAGTCAGTTGCCGATGATATAAATAGTGACAGTGGTCTGACTGGCAAACCGAAGAATGTGATTGGCGATACTAAAGAATATGGAATAGAAAATGCTCTTCTTGAAAATGGCGAAGCCCCTAGCATAGAAGCGACTCGTTATGCTGCCGCTCAAAAGGGCTTAGCTGCAAATCAAAAGACTGTTTTGAATTTTATTGAGGATATTAATGGCAAAGATGGTCTTCATATTATTGAACATAAATTGGATAATGATGCTATAAAGAAGATACTGGATGATAATGGGTTAGAGTTCCGTACTCTTGACAAAGGGAAGCTCATCATATATGATGAAGGTATTAAGTTAGTTGACTCATTAAATAAGGTTAATCAACAAATCAATGGAAAACTTACAACCGTTAGAGGAACAGGAGAGTTTATTGGCGGCGAAACCAGAGCCGCAGGACTCCAATCCTATAAACGAATCATCTCTGAACACGAAGCCAGTAAAGTACTGGCAGATAGTGGGTTACCCAAGACAGCCGAAGAAGGGCGAGGAATAGTCTCTGCTATTCCTGAATCAGCTCTCGAATCGAACAGAAATTATCTAGGCAGAGTATTAGATAATTGGGGTTTGACTTTTAAAGGTGTCGTAGAAGGCACATCGCAATTTATGTTTCGACAAGCGTGGATTCAGCACGCTTTTAAAGATGTTGGTGAAAAATTTGGAAATATCATCACCATAAAGCGTCCTGTCACTGGCATTAAAGGCATACGAACAATTAAGATTCCTGTCGGGAAATTATTTGAGTGGCTCGATGACCATAAGCAAGAATTTTTTAGCCAGCGCGCGATGGGCGCTGGAGTATTACCGCAATTTCGTATTAGAACTGTTTTTGATATAACCATTGACGATTTGGTGAATATGGGTTTTGAACCAGATGTTGCCAAAACAATATCTTCTATTTCAAAAAAGTCTTTGCGTGAAATCCCCGTATCAGTCACTGGTATCGCAGATAAATTGGTGAACATAATGCGCGGAGCCGACGGAGTGTTTAAAGGATTTGGAGAATTTTATGATAAGTGGGCGATAAAGACCCCGACATATATGAGGTATCAAAGTCCTTTGAGTTTTATGTTTCAATCACAGCAATTCATAGAAACAAAAATTATGGGCGCTATGTTGACTAAAGATTTCGCTGCTTTGCCAGGCATTCAAAAACTGGCAGGTTTTGGGGGAAGAATGATACCAGAAAGAGTCGGAGGAATTTTGCAAAGAGCTAAAATATATTTAAGAGAAATTACTGCGGAGCCGTCTTTGAATGATTTAGCTATTGTTAGAGATGAACTTATTACTGATGTCCAAAAAGTAATCAATGACTCATTCGGCACATCTGAATTTCAATCAGTTACTCAAGGCGCAAAGAGAACTGTGGCAGAAACAGGCGCGGAGATTTTAAGCAGGTCGCATAGAGATTCTCTTTGGATGAGAGCTTTCGGAGGTTTTCATATGAATACTGGGGCGAAGATTTCTAAAGGTATCGCAAAGAAGTTTGGTATGACAATCGAAGAGGCTGTTGCTAAAAATGCCGATGGTGCTTACTTGCATCCTCGTTTAGTTCGGGAGATGCAAGACACTGTCAGAAGCGCGCTTACTTATTCTCACGGATTCCAAACTTCACCTTTAGTAAAAACTATGAACATCGTTTGGTTCCCGTTCCGCTTTCAAGCTAAAACTATTCAAACCACAGCTAAATGGTTGAGTGAACTTTCCCCAGTTTCGAGGGCTATTGTTATTAATAATTGGGTGCATTTTTCTAATTGGGCAGGGACAGATGATGGTATTGAGTGGAGGAAATCTCATCAGAATCTTTTGTATTCTATTCTTGCTTACACGACAGCTGCGGAACAGATTGGTGATTCTCTTGATGCTATTAGTAGAGGGCAATTATTCGGTGGCAATACTGGTTTAATTGGAGGCATTCCATTTGGGTTTGTTTATAATTTGGCTACTGAATTAGCTCTGCTCCCAGAAGACCCTGAACAATTTGACCCTGCCACTGGTAAGAGTTTCCAATTCAAAAAGACTCCAAAAGAAATTATCTCTTACGGCTCATTTGTAAAAGCTCTTGAAGAGTTTGTATTTATGATGGCGCCTGGTATGCCTTTATATACTGTGTCCGGCGGTGTAGTCAGAGGAGCAAGTTATCGGCATATGATACAGAAAATTGTTGAAGATACTGCTGGATGGGCGCAAGCAAAATATGAAGGAGTTGACCCTAAATTAGGAAAGACTCTTTTAGAAAGAGAATTTATGAGAGTTAGACCAGGGGAGACTAGATTTTAATTATGGAACTTATTGTTTATATATTTTTGACGCTAGTGTTTATCGGAATAGCTTTAGGAAAGCTCACTTAACTGTGGATAACTTGACATACCTTGTGTGGTATAATGTAAATATGGTATAATAATAATAGTCTGATATTAATAATTAAATAACTAAAATCTTATGAGCGAAAATGCAGCCACCCCTGTGGTACCCAAGACGGAAGCCCCCGTTGTACCAACAGCCACACCTGCGAGCAACGCAGCAGAAATGGTCAATCTGTCGAAAGAGGCACACGACCAGTTAGTACGTGACGCAGCTCGTGCTTCGGAAGCACAATCAAGAGCTGACCGTTACGAGAGCGTATTGAAGAAGAATGGTTTAATCGGCGGAGGTCATTTCAAACCCGCTATGCCAGCTACCCCTCCGACTCCAGAAGAGCGACAGGCGCAGGCAGCGGATGAAGACCGGAAAGCCGAGAAAGGTTTATTAGCACTTGCTCTTGACCCTATTTATCGGGATATTTTCGATAAAGAACCATTATTGCTAGATATGCTCACAAGGAATCCATTAGCGATTCTTCCAGTGCTTGCGCCAGAAGCGCTTGACGCAGATGACGCAGTATCACTGGTAAGGGAAGCGTTGAACAAGCGGAAGCCTGTCGCGCCCCCAGCTAATCCACCAACCCCTGCCCTAGCCACTCCGCCCGTTGGCGCTATCAATGCAAACGATAAGCCAATGAACGAAGAAGTGGAAGCAGCCAGAAAACTCCCCAATACCGAAAGAGCTATTGCGGGAATGATTGGCGCCAAATTACGGGCAAGCGGTGGGAAGAAGTAATTATTAAGTAATTATTTTATCAAGAACTTTTTTAAGGATTGATAAAATACAACAACGTGGCATTAGCATCAAGTACCCCGTTGGCATCTTACGACCAGAGTGCTGGTGAGTTTCTAGATTTATCTAATGAACTTGCGGAGATTATAAGACGGGATAATACCTCGTTCTTATCTCGCGTGGGTATCAGTGGAGAAGCTACTGAAACTACTCACTCTTGGATGGAAGATTCGCTCAACGCAAACACAGCTACTCTTGATGAATCAGGGTTTGATTCATCAGAAACAGATATGACTTTCGTGTCAACTTCCAACATTCGTGTTGGTTCGTTGCTCCGAAACACATCTGAAGCTGGCAAAACAGAAGTAATCCAAGTTACCCTTGTTGATTCTGCGACTGTTTGTACAGTTGTTAGAGGTTATGGCTCAACCAGCGGTGAAGCTCATTCAACTGGCTCCACTTGGGCTATAATCAATCCTAATCAGGAAGGACAAGACCCGCCTTCAGACGCGAGCAAGGTTCGCACAAAAGTGTCGAACTATACTCAAATCTTCCAATACGGCATCAATGTGTCTCATACGATGCGTTCCGTGTTGCAGGCTGGCGTGGCCGATGAGTTCACTTTCCAAGTTTCTCGGAGACTTATGGAAGCGATGAGAGAATTGGATATGGCTCTTGTTCTTGGTGTCAAATCCGCCTCGGCAGGTTCGGATTCAGTATATCGCTCAATGGGTGGTATTATTGAATTTGCTAGCCAAGCTACCGGCAATTTGACCACCACTTCCGAAGCCCTTTCTCTTTCTGTTGTAAATTCAATGGCTAAACAGATTTGGGATGACGGTGGTTATCCGACCTTCATTCTTGTCGGAGGCAAACAAAAGAAAGCAATTTCTACGTTTGACCAATCAGCAAGACGTTCGGTGTACGATAGCACTGTCGCTGGTTATGTGGTTGACCGTATAATCACTGACCTCGGTTTCGTGCTTGATGTCATCGTTGACCCCTGGATGCCTGATGATGTTGCGATTGTCGGCGACTTGAATAAGATTCGAGTTATGCCGTTGAGAAATTCAGCGATGAGAGCAGAAGACCTCGCCAAAACTGGTGCCTCATTCAAAGCCCAGATTTATGGTGAATATACTGCCGAGTTCAGAAACGCTATTTCCGCCTTTGCTCATCACAACAATTTGACCTAATAGTTAAATTGTGGTTTCTTACTGGCTCTTCCTAAAAGAACCAGTCCCCTAAGGGGAGTCGAACTTATTGGGATAACTTAAAGTAAAAAACTTTACGCTTATGGCAATTACAAGAAATCAAACACAGTTCGGTAAAGAGATGCCGTCATTTGACCAGGCAAAACCTGGATATGACAGGCACGTCAATAGCATCCAGTCGGATGATATTGACCCGACAGTTATCCAGTATGCGGAGATTGCGGTGACCGTGGCAGAAATGCTTGCGATTCGCGCCACTCCAAAAACCCTGGTTGCTGCGCCTGGTGCAGGTTATGCTTTGGAGTTTGTGTCTGCATTATTCATTTATGATTACGCAGCCGCATTCACCGAAACAGATGATAACCTCGCTATTCGGTACACAGATGGCTCTGGAACGACTGTAAGTTTGACGCTTGAAGCTACGGGACTCTTGGATGCTACGGCAGACAAGATTTCTACGATTCAGCCTCTCGCGACAGATGTTCTCGTAACCGCAAATGCAGCGCTTGTGCTCCATAACACTGGAAACGGTGAATTGGGTGGCACCGGCTCTCCTTGTCGGGTTAAGGTAGCTTATCGGGTTCATAAGACTGACCTGTAATCCGTTCTTAGTTCCCTTTGCCTCTTTCCTAAGGAGGCAAAGATGAACCCAGAACAATAATTTACTTGCAATAAAATTTGTGATATAATTAATATAATAAATACATGGCAAAAACATTACCTATTTCAGCGACAAAAAGTTATTTTCTTTCAGTAAGAAATACCTCAATTAGAGGGGTTGCGCTTTGCGCCGCCGCCGCTAGTTCTGTTCTTGAAGTATTTGATGGCGTAATTGATGCTGTCGCAACTTATAATTTTCCAAATGCAGGGACAGGTTATGCTGTCGGGGATTTAGTGACTTTGGTCGCGGGAGAAAATGGCACGAGTGAAAGTAGAGCGATTTTAAGAGTGACACAAGTTGATAATCTTTCTCCGTCATCCAGTGTTTCAAGTTCTCCTTCATCTTCAATCTCACTTTCGCCATCAGAGTCATCCTCACCGTCGAGTTCGGCATCTCCATCAACGAGTATTTCTTCCTCTCCATCCCCGTCTTCTTCGCCATCAACCAGTATTTCATCTTCACCCTCATCTTCTGCGTCACCTTCAACTAGTATTTCTTCATCGCCATCTCCCTCAACATCAGCATCAACCTCTATTTCCTCATCCCCATCTTCTAGTATTTCATCTTCAGTGTCATTATCGCCAAGCCCTTCTGTTTCTCCGAGTGCCGGTGCGGGAGAAATTACTGCCGCGGAAATAATATTCACTGGAGGTGGTTACACAGCAAGTAATACTTATGCCACTACAACTGATGGTTCTGGTACGGATGCCACAGTTAAAGTTCTGACTGTTTCTGATGTAGGCGATTCAATAGCGAAACTGGCTTGCGTAGCCAATGAGTCAGCCCCGCCATTCATTTCTGATTGCGGTGTCCTTACTACAAAAGGTATCAGCGTTAGAATCAGCGGTACGTCTGCGAAAGGACACATCACTTACGAATAATAGATTTCTCATAGAGTTATCCACAGAGGCGCCTATTGGCGCTTTTGTGTTATTTGGAATATAATGAAAATGAAGGGGGCATAAGTTGGTCGGACGAAGGAAAAATTCCTGGCTTGCCGATGTTGCGCGATACAACCCCCCTTCAATTATAAAATAATATCTAAATATGCTTAGTTGCATCATCCCTTCATTTAAAGACCCATCTCTTCACAAAACTATTCAATCTATTTTAGATAATGCGCAAGGAGAGATAGAAATTATTTGCGTTCTTGATGGTTATTGGACAGAGATTATTGATGACCCGCGAGTCAAAGTTCTTCATCTTGGAAAGAATCGTGGAATGCGTGATGCTATTAATGCCGGTGTGGCCATTTCTAAAGGCGAATATCTTATGAGGACTGATGAGCATTGCTCTTTCGCTAAGGGCTTTGATAAGGTAATTATTGATAATATGGAGGATAACTGGATAGTTACTCCAACTCGTTACGAACTTGACCCTATTAAGTGGAAGCGTATGAATTTATCGCCAGTTAATTTTACAAAACTTATTATTCAAAATGTTTCCGATGGTGTTCAGAAATTTACCGCAATCCCCTGGAAAGAGCGTGATGAAGAATTGAAAGATGTAATGATAGCTGAAACTTTAGGAATGCAAGGGAGTGTCTGGGTAATGAAAAAATCTTGGTGGGAGAAAGTTATTGGCGAACTCCAAACGGAAGGGTATGGACAACTTATTCAAGACTCCACTGAAATGATATTCAAGACTTGGAAAGCTGGTGGTAAGATGATGCTCAATAAAGGCACGTGGCACGCCCATCGGCATCGAAAGTTTGGGAGAACACATAATAATGGCACTAAAGAAAATCCAGCGAATTGCGATGCTGGTTATAAATATGCGATAGATGTGTGGGGTGATTATTACGAAAAAGTAATCAGACCAAAATGGCAGATTTAACTTGCTTATTTTTAACAGTAAATCGTGTTCCCTGGATGGCTTATCACAATAAGATAATGCTTGAAGCGATTGGTGATTATCCGCTCATCACAATCTCTGCGGAACCGATGAATTTACCTGGCATCCAATTACGACAAAGTGCCGAGCAATCACACGATAAGATTTATAAATTGATGTTGCAGGGTGCGAAACTGGCCGCAACAGATTATATAGCAATAGTGGAAGACGATATGCTTTATTCTAAAGACCATTTTGAACTTCGACCACCGCTTGACACTTTTGGATATAATTGGAATCGTTGGTCTTTATTTACTTGGGGTGAGCCGACTTTTTCTTTCAAGAGAAGATATTGCAATGGATGCAGTATCTTGCCGAGATTAGAAATGATTGACGCGCTTGAAGAACGATTTTCTAAATGGAAAGAAATCCCGCATCATCTTAATGGCGAGCTGGGATTTGAAAAGGTGGAAAGAAATCTCGGAGTGAAAGTAAGAAAGTCTATGGTGTTATATTCAAAAACTCCTGTTGTTCAAATACATCATACTTATGGAACGCCAGGAATCGGGAGACGAAACCCAGAGCCAGGAGATACTTTGGATTTGGAGAAGCGCAAGACACGCAAGAGGCTTGGAATGATTCGGGCTTATGAGATACTAGTGTGGGGACGTTCAGAAGAACTTATAAAAAAATTCATATGAAAAGAATAAAACTTACACAAGAGAAAGTTGCATTAGTTGATGATGCCGATTTTGAGTTCTTAAATCAATGGAAATGGTTTTATCATCAAACTGGTTATGCAAAATCTTGTCATAGATATATGCATCGTCTTATAAATAAGACACCAAAAGGATTTCATACTGACCATATCAATCGCAACAAATTGGATAATAGACGAAAGAATTTAAGAACCGCAACATGTAGTCAAAATCTTTTTAATAGCAAACTTCAAATAAATAACACTTCTGGTCATCGTGGAGTTTATTGGTATGAGCGATACAAAAAGTGGGAGGTATATATAACCGTGATGCAGAGAAGAGTTTATTTGGGTCGTTTTCAAAATTTGAACGATGCTCTTATGGCAAGAAAGAAAGCATTAACAACTTACAATCCAACATGAATAAAGATATTACGATACTTTTTTTAACTTGTAATGACCTTCCTTTGGGATGGGAGACCTTCCATCGAAAGACTCTTCTTGAGGCGGTGGACGGAGCGCCTATTATAACGCTCTCAATGAAGCCGACAAATTTTGGCACCATAAATGTGTTACAAAATAAACCAAAAAGTCTTTCAAATATCTATTTTCAAATGTTATGTGGTGCGAAAATAGCTACAACAGATTATATTGCTGTGGTAGAATCGGATTCTCTTTACCCGCGCGAACACTTCCTACAAAGACCATCTAAAAATAAGATAGGATACAACATGAACCACTGGTCTCTCTTCACTTGGGGCGAACCAATTTATTCTTGGCGTAATCGCAGAGGTAATTATTCTATGTTATCATATAGGAAATTGGTTATTGAAGCACTAGAGGAAAGATTTTCTAAATATCCTAACGGGACACCGGACAGAATCACTGGCGAAATAGGTAGGTCGATGGTAGAACGTAATATAGGAATAACTCTTAGAGATGTGGAAGAATTTGAAACGACTGTGAGTATTATCAATTTTAATCATTCTAACGCCTCTGATGATTTGCAGATAAGGCAACGCAAGAGTTTAGGAGAAATCCGCGCTTATGATGTGCCATTCTGGGGTCGCGCCGAGGATTTAGTAAAGAAATGGACATAAACCAGATAAGACAATTAAATGCTAATCTAAGTAAGAACTATACGACACATATGACTATGCTTGTCAAAGTTTTGCTCGCAAGTAAAGGTGATGTGATTGAATGCGGGGGCGGTGTATTTAGTACTCCTTTACTCCATTGGATGTGTAAAGATATGGACAGAGAATTGATTACTTATGAGAGCGACCCTGAATATTATGCGTTTGAACACACATTCCAAAGTCGTCAGCATAGAATACGATTTGTAGATGATTGGGATAAAATAAAGATACCTGACCACGCGAGTGTTGTCTTTATTGACCATCATCCGCCAGAACGAAGAATGATTGAAACTTTGCGATTCAAAGATGTAGCAGATTATATTGTGATACACGATACTGAACGAAAGAGTAGAGAATATAATAGACCAGAAGTATTTGCGCAGTTCAAATACCGTTACGATTGGAAGGATTGTCGTCCATATACTTCAGTAGTGAGCAATACTATAGATGTAACAAAATGGTAAAATAAGATATGAAAAAGATTAAATTAACAAAAGGAAAATATGCTTTAGTAGATGATGCTGATTTCAAATTTCTTAATCGGTGGAAGTGGTTTTACAGTTGGAATGGATACGCAAAAAGGAACAGTCTAGTTAATGAAAATAAAAAAAAGCATAAATGGGTTTGGATGCACAGAGTTGTCAATAATACACCGACTGGTTTTTTTACAGACCACATCAATCGAAAGAAACTTGATAATCGAAAGATAAATTTGCGTACAGCTGGCAAAAGTTTGAACAGCATAAACAGAGAAAAGCAAGGAAATAATGTGTCTGGTTTCAGAGGAGTACATTTTGATTCTTGGTCAAAAAAATGGAGAGCGGAGTTAGTAATTGGCGGAAAACGAATTACGTTGGGGCGCTTCACTAATATAAAAGATGCGGTGCGCGCAAGAATTAAAAGCGAACAAAAACATTATGCAATATAAATTGAGTGTACTGATTCCAAGTCGCAATGAAATTTTCTTGGCTAGAACCATTCAAGACCTTCTTGAAAACACCTCTGACCAAACGGAAATTATTGCGGTATTGGACGGCGCTTGGGCTGACCCAGCTATTCCCCAGCATCCACGAGTGAATGTGATTTATCTGCCCGTTTCCATTGGGCAAAGAGCGACAACAAATCTCGCGTGTAGATTGAGTAGAGCGAAGTATGTTTGCAAGGCAGATGCTCACTGCGCCTTTGACAAAGACTGGGATTTGAAAATGTTTGAGGCGTTTGAGAAAACTGGAGATAATGTAATTATGGTTAGTACAATGCGCAACCTTTACGCTTTCGATTGGGTATGTAAATGTGGCTTTTCACACTATCAAGACAAGGGTGAAACTTGTCCAGAGTGCGGTAAGAAGATGGAGAGGAAGATGGTGTGGCAACCCCGACCAGGCACTAGAAACTACTCTTATTGTTTTGATTCAACTCCGCATTTTCAATATTACAGAGAGTTTAGTGAAAGACCAGAAGGCAAGGGGGATATAACGGAATCTATGAGCTTGCAAGGAAGTCTCTGTATGCTTACGCGCGAGAAGTTTTGGGAACTTAATGTATTTGACGAGGCATTTGGTTCGTGGGGTAGTAGCGGTATCGAGTTAGCTTGCAAATTTTGGCTTTCTGGTGGGAGGGTGATGGTTAATCACAAAACCTGGTATGCCCATATGTTTCGCACAAAATCAGCAAATGGATTTGGTTTTCCTTATCCACAATCAGGGAATCAAGTAAATAATGCTAAAAAAATGGCTAAAGACTTATTTTTCAATAATAAATGGGATAAAGCCGTAAGACCCCTTTCTTGGCTTGTTGAGAAGTTTGACCCACCCGAACAATATTGGTCGAAAGAGGATAGACTTAATATTAAGAAATGTGGTATAATAAAGAAATGAAAATGCCTTTTTCTGTTGTCAAAACGAATAATACTACCAACAAATCATTCTCCTACTCAAAAGGAAATGTGACTTTGAATTTTACTCTTCGCACAGATATTAAACGAGACCTTAGAGATTTTCTTGATATATTAGAGATTGCAATTAAAGAAGTAAAAGAAGAAATACATAAATAATAATTATGGCTCAAGTAAAAGTATTAGTAGTGGGCGGGGGAGGAGGAGGCGGTTATGAATCAGGCTCTTCAGTTAGGGGTGGAGGTGGCGGTGGAGGTGGTTATCAATATAACGCCGCATTCGCTGTAACTGCACAAGCATATCCTATTACCATTGGAGGTGGCGGAGCCGTCGGACAACCTGGTGGTGCTAATGGAGGAAATTCAGTATTTTCTACAATCACAGCAACTGGTGGTGGTGGAGGGTCAACTTATAGCGGTAGTAATGGGGGGAGTGGCGGTGGTGCTGGCTCCAGACCAGGAAGCACAGGCGGGGC
>Ga0209431_10004222_pt1 | contig 11271 bp, 13 predicted proteins | sample RifCSP13_3_FD_184021 | JGI IMG/M metagenome (GOLD analysis project Ga0209431, IMG submission 184021) | Soil microbial communities from Rifle, Colorado - Rifle CSP2_sed 13_3 (SPAdes) (version 2) | ecosystem: Environmental > Terrestrial > Deep subsurface > Rock core/Sediment | place: Rifle...
TTGGTCCCATGAAGAGCTTAGTTCGAAAGTCGGTGGTTTTTGCTTGAGGAGACATTTTTCTCGAGGCGCCGTTAGACGAAGCTCACGGACCAATACGGCGAAGTCAGTAACATGTCTTGGTTATGTTGGGGTGTGCCGTAGGGAACAAAAACCACCAACTTGAAGTCGGTGGTCTTGATTCTTGTACTGTCCTAGTACTTTGCGTAGCTGGACAATGACTCCGTCTGAAACCCAAAATCTCTCGGGTTCTCGCCAATGATTGCCGCGGCGAAAAATCGAGGTAAGTAATGAACGCTTTCCTCCTGAAATGTCTTATCCCCAACCCTCGATACTACAGCCTAACAGTGGCGATTGCCCTCACATTGGTACTTGGCTCGATCGCCTTGGTCTGGTTCTGGCAACAACAAGGGTCGGTCGTATCTGCTTAACACCCGATTTCGAGCAAACTCTACCGAGATATGACGAATGAGGAAAGATTTGCTTTTATCGATCAGGCTGAGCAAAGAATTTCGGCAATGATGGGCGATCGTCCCGCCAAGCTTAACCGCGACGCGTTAGAAGCGATTGAGAGGAGGCTCTCACTCTATGTGGCCCGTACCGAGTCACATTCAAACAGACTGGGCACAGAGTCCCTAAACGACATTTTTCAACGCGCAGTTCCCTATGTGCCTTTGATTTCCAAGGAGTTCGCGGAGCAGAAGGTCCCGGTCGCGATCGGGATCTATCTGCCGATGATTGAGTCAGAGTACCGCCCGTGCGTTGAGAGCACGTTTGGCGCAAAGGGGATTTTCCAGTTCCTGCCAAGCGCCGCGCGTCAATATGGGGTGGCGGCCGAGGAAATGTGCGATGTCAACAAAATGGCTCCAGCTGCTGCGCGGTACATTGCGGACCGCATGGCGGAACTAGGTGAGGATTCCCAAAGCATAACCCTCGTCTTACTTAGTTATAATCGCGGGCCTGAATGGGTACGTGACACGTTGCGTGAATTGCGCGGCAAGAAAGACTTTCAAAGAAACTTTTGGACGTTGTTCGCGAACCGAGACCGTTTAGACGACAATTTCATAAGCGAGAATGCTGGGTATGTCCCCAGGTTCTTTGCCGCTGCAATCATTGGTGAAAATCCGGACCTTTTTGGACTGAGCACTCCCCCTCTCTCTAGTCTAGCCGCCAAATGACATTAGATACGAAAAACGGCACGAGTATATTCGTGCCGTTTGGTGTTCTTTCGTAGACCGTTTACGACCTCGTTCGGACGCCGATCCTTCTCTCCACGAGTTTCTCAACCTCAAGCGGTACTCCTTCAGCCCTTGCCTGACGTATAAACTCGCTATCAATCTTGAAGATTTTCAGTTTGACGAGCTGTTCAATTGAGAGGTTGGTCAAGCCTTCATTTCGAATCTCATTTAGGAAATCTGGAGTGATTTTGGAAATCTGCATCTTCACGAGACTTTCAAACGGTTCCTTGTCAAACCCCATTTGCGTGACGCGAGCTACAAAGGCTGCATCTATCTTGAAGATTCGGGCTTTAACCAACTCTTCCATGCCCATGTTCGGGAAGCTGCTTGCCTTCATTTCCCGCATGAAATTCGAATCTATGTTAAAGATGGCTGCCTTGAACAGAGATCAGTTCTGCGATGAAAGGAAACGATCCACGAATCAACTCTAACTGCCACTAAAGGGGTTTTACATGGTGAAAGTTGCGGGCTAAATCGCTAATCCGCCATCAACCTGAATTACCTGACCAGTAATGTAACGCGCATCCTCTGAAAGCAGAAAACAAGCGATTCGCGCCACCTCGTCGGCTTCGGCAAACCGACCCAGCGGAATTTGTTCAAGAATCTTGGTGCGATACTCCTCATTCAAAGCGCCTGCCATGTCCGTCGCGACCATTCCGAGAGACAGGGCGTTGACGGTGACCTTGCGGCTGGCAACTTCCTTTGCAAGCGCTTTCGTCAATCCCACCATACCGGCTTTTGAGGCAGAATAATTCGACTGTCCGGGCATGCCGATGCGGCCGCTGATTGAACTGATGTTGAGAATCGAGCCGCCATCCTCCTGTCGCAGCATCGTCCGTAGAGCCGCTTTTGCAAAATTCCAAGCCCCCTTCAGATTCGTATCAATCACCTGGTCCCAATCCTCCTCCTTCATGCGGAGAATCAGATTGTCACGTGTAACCCCGGCGTTATTTACCAGAAAATCGATTCTGCCAAAGCGTTCTTTTACATCCTTCGTCATCGACGCTGCGGCTTCAGTGTTGGCGACATCACACTGCGACGCAAACGCTCTCGCGCCCATCTCTTCGATCTGTTTGATTAGTGTTTCGGCCGCCTCGGCACTCCTTGCATAATTAAAGGCAACATCAGCGCCTCTGCGAGCTAATTCCAAAGCAATAGCTCTGCCAAGACCGCGCGTTGCGCCGGTAACGATCGCAGCACGACCATTAAACTGTTTCCATTCAGAAACCATTTCTACAGTCATCCTCGGCTAGTACCACCTCGCGGTCGCGGGTGGTTGGTGTGTCAATCATCAAAACGTAGGGACTTTAGGTACTCGCGAAACTCTGGCGCCAGATCAGGACGCTTCAAAGCAAACTCCACCGTCGCGATTAAGAATCCGAGTTTGTCACCCGCATCATACCGGACGCCCTTGAACCGAACTGCGTAGAAGGGTCTGCGCTGTAGAAGCGACCGCATGGCATCAGTAATTTGAATCTCACCAATTGCGCCAGGTTTAGTGTTTTCGATCTCGTTAAAAATATCAGGTGTCAGTATGTAGCGACCGATTATGGCGAGGTCCGATGGTGCTTCAGCCAGAGGCGGCTTCTCGACCATGTCTTGCACCCGATACACACCGTCCTCCACTTCCTCTACAGCCAACGCCCCGAACCGTGATATCGCCTCACCGGGAACCTGCATCGTCCCGATCACTGGCGCATCGTACTTCTCGTAAACGTCCAGCAATTGTTTCAATGCCGGCACATCAGAATCGATGATGTCATCGCTTAACATCACGGCGAAAGGTTCATCACCAACCAGATCGCGCGCCTGCAGCACTGCATGGCCCAGCCCTAGTGCTTCCTTCTGTCTTACATAACTGACGCGCGCCATCTCAGATATTGCACGCATTTCCTGTAACAGCTGGGTCTTTCCGCGCTCTTCCAACAACCGTTCGAGTTCGAACGAGATGTCAAAGTGGTCCTCCATAGTGGCTTTGCCCCGGCCGGTAACGATGATTACCGACTCAATACCAGAGGCCACCGCTTCCTCAACGACATACTGTATGAGTGGCTTGTCTACCAAGGGCAGCATCTCTTTGGGAGATGACTTAGTGGCAGGTAAGAATCTGGTCCCTAGACCGGCGGCGGGAAATACGACTTTACGAACTCGTTGTGGCATAAGCAAATTTGAAATTGAAGTTCTGTTTACCAAATTCCGGCGACTGAGCAGACATTTGAGGCCAAGGCATTCTTGACACTTGTACGCTGCTCGGCTAGCGTCACTCACCTGCAAGAATTTAGGAAGGTCTCTCTTACCATACCTTAACGGACTAGAACAAATGCTCGATCTTTTTCGCCTGTCATAATCGCCAGCAAATATGCGGGTTTCCCTGTTTCGGTGTGCATAAGTACACGCACAAATCTTTCTCGCTAGTTATTTATAGCACGACTTTTTAGCAGCCCTTCCCGTTTGTCGCTCGCTGTTTCGTGCATCTCTTCCAATACGCTTCCGTAGCGGTCCAACGTGAACGCTACGCTCGCGTGGCCCGCTTCCCGGCTCACCACTTTAGCGCTGACGCCCGCGAGTAAACTGAAAGTTACGAACGAGTGCCGAAGGTCGTATAGCCTGATTGACGGCGGCAGTTTCGCCCGCTCAACAATCGTCTTGAATTCTTTCTGCAGGACACAATAGCGAACCGGTTCGCCCATCGACGTACAGAAAACCAGATCATTACTTTTCCAATGCTGGCCGGCTTTCAGTTTTTGCTCGAGTTGTGCTTTCCGATGGTCCGCAACTTTTGCTAGCAGCTCGCTCGGAAAGACAATCGCGCGCTCGCTGTTTTTCGTTTTGGGTTCATGCCAGCGCCACCCGCCGCCGCGTAGATGATGGATCACCCTCTTCACGCGAACGATGCCGCGAGCGCCGCCCAGCTCAAGATCCGCCCAGCACAAACCGATGGACTCTTCCGGTCGTATTCCGGTGGCGAGCGCCAACTCGAAAAGCAGCCCGTAGCGCGAATCTGTACACGCACACACGAAACGTAACGCCTCTTCTACTGTTAGTGGGTAGCAGTTCGGATCTCCGCGTCCTGGTCCGTCGGTTCCTTCCACCGGATTGCTGCGAATCAGGTTCATCCGCACGGCTTTCTTCAAAGCGCCAAATAGAAGCGTCCTAGCGGTTGCTACAGTTGACGCTGAGACGCGATTAAGCAGTTCCGTTTGCCATTGCTCGATCTGACTCGCGCTAAGGCGTGTGAGGCGAATATGGCCCAACCCCGGTTTAATGTAAGAGTCGATTGACTGCCGATACATGTTTTTGCTGTTTTCTCGCAACGTGTGTTTCGTCGCCAGCCACTGATCAAGGTATTGCGCTACCGATACGCCATGCCCTTCAAGGCTTCCCGGTCCCTTTGCGCTTATCTGTTCGCTACGCCACCGGATTGCTTCGCCCTGAGTGTCAAAAGTCTTCGCCGGATATTGCCTTTTGCCTTTCGCGTCGTAACCAGCAAAGTAACGCGCTCTAAACCTGCCGTTTGGTAGTTTTAGAATGCCTGTTTGTTTAGCCATTGGTTTTTCCTCCGGCTTTGACTGTATGGCCTGCGGTTTTTCAGCAGCAAATTTTCGCACGATTTATCTTTCACGCTGTTCGTGCCTCAATGAATCGCCGTACTTCGGCTTTGGAGAACCGCAGGGTGCTATCCCCTAGGCTTACGGCTTTCAGTTTTCCTTCTCGCTTCAGCTTGTAGACACTATGGCGATCTGAATAGCCCAACCTCTCCGCAGCTTGATCGGCCGTCAATAGATCGATTTCTTCATCGCGCGACTGACGAGCCAATTCTTCACGAATCACCTTTCGGACGATGTCTTCAATCTGCTGTTCTAAGCTCATGTGACCGCGCTTCCCAAAACTCAACTCACGCAGGCTCTGGCCCGCTTTCGATCAGGCAAAATATTCCCAGGATCTATCAGTCGCTCCGGCTCTGCGGCACCTACTATCGCCTTTGTTTCTTCATCCTCAACTCGCCCCGGGTCTTCAAAGAGAAGTGGGGTTAACTGGAACTCCGGCAGCTCTGGCGGTTGCGCAGTTAACCGCTCGCAGCCCAGGTGAACCGCGCCGGTCGGGCGCATTAAGATTTGTTCGCCGGCTTCGATCAAAAGTCCGCACGGACAAAATCCCATCGACGCTTTTGCTATCACCACCGACATACTTACTTTCCCGTGAATCCTCCTGCCGCTTGAGTCTGAAAGAAAATCGATCTTCCATCTCTTAAAGATCGCGTCCCAAATTTTTGCAGACCTGCCAAAAATTTGGGGCGCGTTCCTCTCTTGTTTTTTAAGAGAGGGACGCGGGCTACTCTCTGCCCAGTTACTCTCTGTTAGAGAGAAGGGCTCAAAATAAGCCCTTCGTCGGCTCATTTTGAGCCCCTACTGCGCCACATAACGTGACTCAGTAACGGTTGATTTCCGCCACGAAATCGACGACGTGTCTTGATCCTTTCTCTCTTGTTGTTGTTCTCCTCGGCAATCTCCTTGACACGCTTGCTATATTTCGCCGTGACCGCCTGATGGTCTAGGCTGTACCAGTTTTCACGGCGCAATCGCGAGCGATCAAACTGCTCTACCAGTACGATTTTTTCCGCCGACAACTCCCCGAACATTCGTTTGATTGAACTCACGTTCAGCCACGGAAGACTCGTCTGCCATTCCTCGAGCGTGTTGTAACACCACCTGCGACCGCTCTGGTCCTCGTAGATGGATCTCTCCAACCAGTAATCCAATTGACTCAAGATGAGTGCTTTGTTAACGCCAAGTACCCTGGCTAGTTCAGGTATCACCAATACCGGGCGATACCTCAACGTCTCACTGTCGCCAGCGATCGCTTTCCACAGATTGGAAGGCTCCCTGTTTTTGTCCGGGTTCGGCGCAGGGGGCGATGCCGGTCTTGGTTTAGGGGCGGTTTTGAGTAGCCGCAAGCGGCCGGGAGTGCTCATAGTGCGCCCCCCTGGCCGTGCCTACGCCGCGATCTGTTTCTTGGTAATGTTCGCCGGATTGGCCGGATTGGCCGGATTGGTCGGGAGCGAGATCTACGTGTCCGGCGTATCCGGAGGTAACAGTAGTACCCTTGACAGGGCCCCTGAGGGGGGGTTATAAAATGCATCACGGCGGAACGCATAGCAGCGAAAACCTCCATAATCCGCGTAGCTACACGCGGGTAAAATCAACGACAACTTGAGCAGCGAAGCCTTCAGGGGCGAAGCTGCATCTATGCAAAAATCCCAACCAGAGCCCCGGCTGAGAAGCGTCTGATCAGGATTTTGCTTCGAAGCGTTTGAGCACCTGCCCGAACGCGAGAGGTTAGATTCTGTTCGTACTCAGCCGGTTATCGTCGTCTACCACCGACGGCGATTCAACATCGGGCAGACTAGGGCCAACACACTTGAATTAATAGAGGGCAAGTGGGTACAGAAAAATTTTCTTTTCGTACCCCCAGCGGTACGGCTTGATTTGAAGTTTTATACTCGTTTGGACGCGGAGGTGAGCGTTGTGTTATGGGTAGGTCGTGCTGGATCCTCGTTTGCTAAAAGCGGTCTTCTCAACTTGCTAGCCGCTCGTGCTCGCGCTAGTTCTTCCTGAAACTCCGGGCTCTTAACAGTGGCGAACACGTTCACTCTGGCGTAACTCTCCGAATAGCCGGCCGCTCGGGCAGCAGCGGCTTTGCTCATTCCGGCGAGCAGGTTCTCTATTAACTTGGCCCTTCGGGGGTCTTGGCGCATTGGCTCGTTGTTCCTCTCGGCAAGCGGTAATTGGGGCGATTCTAGCATATGCGTCTCGAGCTTTTGGACCGTTCGGTCCGTGATATATAAGGCCGCGCGTGATATGCCCTGTTCACTTTTGGCGCGCCGCAGTGAGCCAGCGTGGTACTGGTTCTTGATTTCCTGTGCTGTCGCGTCACTTTGGGCGACCAGGTTTGGCATGAAACTGTGGTGAGACGTTGAGCGCGCAACAGAAGTCAGCAGAGGGCGCCCGTTTAGTACTGGGTTGGTATGAAAAAGTATGTAAACTCGTCATCACAGTGTCACCAAAATATGTGGCTAGCAGATATAGTTTGGGCCCAACTATAGCGGGGCGTTTGCCCCGTTCATCGTTCTTCGGCTAGTCGCGCTAGTCTTTCAAGCAGGTTACAGGTAAACCAGCCGTCGCCAGTCACAAACACCTGCGGCCGAGCGCTTGCTTGCATCTCTCTGCAACCCAAAGCCGTCCGAGTACTGAGGGAAGGTGATTGTCTTTGAATAGGGAATGCGAAAACTCTTCCGCTCGCCTTGGTATTAGAGGTTTTTGGTAGTTACTACGAGCAGACCAGAATCAACCAACTCCATCTGCTAAGCCATTAACCTTTTGAACGCTTCCTTTGATGGACAGACTCCATAATGCTTTCGCCGATCACGATCTAGTATGCAACTTGGTCCAATGGCGTTTAAACGCGCCTCTGGTTTCGGTTCGACGATGCGTGGCTCGAACGGAAATCACTTTTGCGGCGCAGCCGTTGGTATGTATCTCTCTGCGGCTGTCTGGAACGCCCCGGGCCAGCCGCCGTGCTCCTCGATGACCTCGTCGATCTCCTTCATCAGGCGGATCGTCTCGGCGATGGCGACGACGATCTTCTGGTAGTGGGCGATGTCGTCCTTCGAGAGCACGCGACCCTTCCGGTCCTTGAGCCACTTCTGGCAGACGTGATAGCCGCCGATGTGGAAGTTCCACACAGTCTCGGGCACGCCTCGGAAGCCCGTGGTCTGAGCCGTGTCCTGCATTGCGAAGTCCACGCGTTATTTTTCGACGAGCCAAATACGCACAGGAACCCGGAGCCGTTGCGATAGAACACTGCCGCTCGCGTCGACGTCTATGCAGATCATTCCCAGGACATCTTCAATATCGAAGCTAACCTGTGAGCCGGGAACCAAAGGCTGAAGCGGGTCACCGTCGTTAACTTCCCGATTTTTGAGATGGGCGATGTCTTTGGCAATACGGATCTGGGAGACGCGTACCGTTCGCCGATACAGACTGACGTTCCGACTCTTTTTATAAGCGGCGTGCTTGATAAAAATACTCAACCTTTCCAGGCGGACGAAGTACGAGAGACTTTCAAGAACAGCGAGCACATCATCATCGAAAATGCGGGCCACGAAAGGCCACGAAAGTATGCTGGTTGACTTAGGATAAAGAGGAGCGTAGATTACGCGCGGTTCCTCAGCCTGTTCAGCCCGTCGGACAAAGGTGATGTTTACTCACGCTTCTCGGGGTTAATTATGAAATGGAAGATTCTCGGACTGCTCCTACTCGGTGGAGCTGTTGTCGTTACAATATCAGCACTAACGCAGAAGAACCCATCGGTTGCTAAAGAAAAGAGTCATAAGCAACGGTTACTCCCAATTGTCGATATTCCCGAGAAGGAGTTAACCGATCCCCACCTTCTTTCGCAGCGGAAAGAAAAGGCAAGCCGTTACGACCGGCAAAGTTCACAGCCTATTCAAGAGGGATACATGATCTCGGCGCGCGTTTGGTCAACTCATTGGTTTAAAGACCTAACCCCACTTCCCTTTGAGCACAGTGATACTGTGTTGATCGGCGGCGTTATTCGTAGTTCTGCCCACCTGTCAAATGACAAAACCGGTATCTATTCCGAGTTCGATGTTCAGGTTGAAGAGGTTTTGAAGGACACACTGAACTCCATTAACGTGGGCGATAAAGTTTGTCTTGAGCGATTTGGTGGTGCTGTTCGCTTTCCTTCTGGAGTGATCCAAAAATATGAGACAAGAGGACAAGGCATGCCCATCGTAGGTGAACGCTACGTGTTTTTTCTTAAAAGAAAAAATGAAATGGACTTTGCTATTGTTACAGGTTACCAGCTTGATGGACAAGTCGTGTTGCCGTTAGATGGGGCTATTATGGAAGAGGGACAGGGAGCCTATCCATTTGATGTGCATCATGGGTCCGATGTTTCCGACTTCTTACGAATACTGAGAACTCAGGTCAGCAAGCAATCAAATCGTTGATTCTGCAAGCGAGGGTTATGACTAAACGTGTATCCTCCGCACGCGCGTTCTCCACGTGCAGTCTCTCGTTTGTTACTCTTGCAACTCTCCTTTCAGCTGTAATTGCTGGGGTGATGGCGCAGGACGTTCCACCTACTGATTGTCCTCCAACGTATCCGGTAGCATGTTGCTCACCAAATAGTACCAGCGTTTCTCAGACATGGCCTCAAGGAGCGCAGGTGAGCGTTAACATCGACCCTTCTTATAATCCTGCCCAAAGGGCTGCAATCGAACGAAGTTTTCAGAACTGGCAGGCTGCAGGCAGCAACAATGGTTCTGGAGTGAGTTTTACTTTCTCGTATAGCGCTAATCCTCTGTCAATGAATCCTCCACCTGGAATTTACAATATTCAGCTATGGCGGCAAGATCCACCAAGAAACACTGGTCTTGCCGGAGACAACGCAGTTTCGCAAAGTAACGGACGAGTTGTCGCACAGGAAATCTGGGTCAATACTAAAACAACTGACACGTGCGCTCTCGCTCAAACCGTTGCTCACGAGCTAGGTCACGGCTTTGGACTTTTCGAGAATTTGAACTGTGCAGATAGCACATCGGTAATGAACCCAGCGACGAATGGTTATAACGGAACCACCGGTACTTACGGGCCAACCGACTGTGACAACGCCAAAGTCAATCAGGTTGGACAATACCCAACACCTACGCCGACGCCTATTGCCAATTTGTGCTCTTCCGGGCAAGTGTACAACTTCGATGTGGGGCGTTGCTGCACGGATCCGCCACCAGTTGTTGACTGTGGGTCAGTCGCGCCTGAAGAAGGTTGCCCGTACGATCATCAGGTAGACTGTGGCTCTACGCCGCTTCTCATCGACATTAATGGTAATGGCTTTCAAATGAGTAGCGCCGCCGATGGAGTTTATTTTGATTTTGACGGTAATTCGGATCAGGTACTAGAGCGAATATCTTGGACTGCTCGTGGCTCAGACGATGCCTTCCTCGTACTCGACCGCAACGGTAACGGCTTGGTTGACAGTGGGCGGGAGCTATTTGGAAACTTCACTCCGCAGCCTGCATCCTCAAGTCGGAATGGATTTCTAGCACTTGCCGAATATGACAAGAATATTAAAGGCGGCAACGCTGATGCGATGATTGACTACCGAGACGCCATTTACGTTAGCCTTCGGCTATGGCAAGACACAAATCACAACGGGGTTTCTGAGCCAAATGAGCTTCATTTACTTTCCTCTCTGAATATTCACTCAGTTTCCTTATCGTATAAAGAATCAAACCGTACTGATCAATACGGAAACAAGTTTCGTTATCGTGCGAAGGTTGGAGAGGAAAGCACCTCATCCCTTAACCGATGGGTTTGGGACGTGTTTTTAGTTCGTCAACCTTAAGATACAGACCGTCCGTGAAAATTCTCCGTTGACCGTAAGGTGCCCTCTCCGACTCTAACTCAACCAAACTCTCAGGGGACACGCGGCCCAAAATTTCCTTCCCCTCTCTTTCTTCAGAGGCTGCCCAAGCCCATCTGACGCCTCAGTCCCCGATATTCCTCAGCTGTGAGCAAGTCGCGTCAGCAGCAGATCTAGAAAGACGCGATAACCGCCCTGCTTGGTGACATCCCGAACTCTGAAACGCACCGACTCAGGTTCAAGCCACAGCGTTAGCAATTTGCTGCGCCGTCCTGGCCCGCTCACCGTTAATCAAGACGATGCTCATGGATTTCGCTGTCCTCCTGAAGTTCGGTTGGGTTTTCGTACCAAGTCTTGATCGCAGCCAGCCATTCGCCGTGGCATTCCCTACAGATTTCGATCACGCCACCCTCGAGACGAAGGCTTTTGAACGGCAGCACGCTCGGGGTGTCCGTCTTCTGCCGCACAAAGCCGATGTACAGCGAGCGTAAGTCACTGTTCTCCCGCCGGCATCGTTCGCAGGTTGGTCGATGCTCAGTCTCGGCAACGGTTGAAGGTTGTCGGCTCACTATGCGGCCCCCAGTTTTCG
>Ga0209431_10004224_pt1 | contig 11268 bp, 12 predicted proteins | sample RifCSP13_3_FD_184021 | JGI IMG/M metagenome (GOLD analysis project Ga0209431, IMG submission 184021) | Soil microbial communities from Rifle, Colorado - Rifle CSP2_sed 13_3 (SPAdes) (version 2) | ecosystem: Environmental > Terrestrial > Deep subsurface > Rock core/Sediment | place: Rifle...
TTCAGAAAAACCAAACCTTCGATAGAGTTCATGTGCATCCTTGGTTGCGAGAAGCCAACGGTTAAGTCCCTGTAGCTGTGGGTGTAGTACGATCACTTCCATGAGCCATTTGCCAAGGCCGAGTCCTCGATATTCACGACGAATGAAAACGTCTGCAAGCCACGCAAAAGTGGCATAATCGGTGACGATCCGAGCAAAGCCAATCTGCCGAGTGAGCTTATAGAGACCGAAATTCAACGAATTCTCAATCGAACTCGAGACTACTTCGAGACTTCGCCCTTTGGCCCAGTAAGAATCATTTGAAAGGAAGCTATGATTAAATGGAGGTTGAGTCTGCCCCTGTCAGTGCTAATCAGAAATTCACCTTGGTGCCTTTCGTGAATCATCGTTCACTTCAGCCGTAGGTCGCCAGGCGCCATCAATTGGCGCGGTTTTCGATATCCGGTAGATGAAGTCGTTTACCGGCACCCTCACAGAGCCTCACGTTAAATAAATTAGATAATAAATAGAATTTACAGCCGCGAGGGTTATCTTGACGGTCGAGCATCGCTCAAGGTTTGGTGGATCCGTGTAGCAATAGGACCGTTATTGCTTGGCGAGTTCTATCCAGAATTCTCCCTCTGCACGCAGGCGAGATGCTGCTGATCGTGCCTGCACAGAAATTGAATCAGTGCTTTCAGCGTGACGTCACCGCAACCCTCAAACCAACCTCTTCGCTTCAATTCAATCTCGATAAGGTGTTGCATGAGTTCGAGTGTTGTTGGGCGAGCATCGCCGAATGCTGCCAGTGCTTCGAGTAAATTCGTATCAGAATGACGACGCTGCTCAGAGAGCGCATATCCATCGATGGAATACAAGCGCGGATTTTCTTCTTCAAGCAGCCGTCGCAGACGGACCTGATAACCGTCAATTTCAATGTCACGTCAGATGGCAGACCTGCTCAATTGCGGTGAAACTCTCGCCCGGTATGCTTCCCAAGACCGTGGCTTCTAATTCCTATAAGCCTCTGGGATGGGCTCGAGGCATCTTTCAACTTGATCGGGGAACCGCTTTAAGAGCCGGCACATCTGAACCAGATCGCTCATTTCTTCCTTCCTTCTGTTGCCTCCTCGCCTCCGCCTTACTTTACAAGCGTCAGAGTCATCCTTAGCCCTCTGGATAGAAGACGAACAGGACACAGCCGACTTTGCTCTGCGGAACGTGCGACGAACCTGCTGGATTATGAATGAATGTTCCCGCCGGATAGTCTCTAATTCCATCGTTGAAAACTCCTGAAACTACATAAACCTCTTCCGGTCCGGGCTCGTGAACGTCCAGCCCGTCCCAACAACCGCCGGGGTCAATTTCCAGCACCTGCGCACTGGCGCCATTTTCTCCTTTCCAGAAAGGATACAATCGGATCCCCTTGAATAATTCTCTGAAGGGCGAGTCTTTGAACTGAGTCCACGTTATTTCAGGCATAATGTTTCTCCTTTATCGGGCTATTCTTTTGTATTCATGCCGCGGTGACCATGAAGCATGTGGTTGTCGCGCGCTTTGTTCAGACTGGCTACCAGCGCTGATACATCATCTGGCCGCGTGAGGTAATTTACTATGCAGGCTCTTAGCGCCGGCGTGGATTTGCCGAGGCGAGTAATTGATATCCAAGCCTCTCCTGACGAAACAACATCCTCGCGGATAGCTTCTAGATAAGTTGACAACGCTCCATCATCATGTGTTCGATCGACGAAGCACAACACACCAAGCGCGCTGTCATTCAGCACCTTCCAGCCGGATCTCTCCAGTTCGCTGCGCAGGTATTCTCCGACCGACAACTGCTGTCGGATCACTTCCGCATATCCATCCCAACCAGCAACAGCCAGCGTCATAAAAAGTTTGAGACCGATGAATCGGCGCGACCACTGTAGCGAGTGTCGGAACTGATCCACGACTTGCTCCGAGCTGTTCATGCCTGGCATGTAGGCCGCTGCGACATCGAACGTTTTCGCCAGGATGTTCGGGTGCCGAGTCAGATATAAACCGGCGCTCCTGGGCACAGAGAGCAACTTGTGCGGATCAAAAGTGATCGAATCCGCGTGTTCGATACCGGAGAGCAAGTGGCGCAGTTCTGAGACCAGCACCACGGCGCCGCCCCACGCGGAATCAACGTGGAACCATAACGCTTCGCGGGCGGCAATATCGCCCAACTCGCCGAGGGGATCGACTACGCCGGCGTTGGTGGTGCCAGCCGTTCCGACTATTAGAAATGGTTGCAGCCCCTCAGCTTTATCATTGGCGATTCGCGCCGACAGAACCTTAACGTCCATACGTAGGTCCCGGTCTATCTCAATCTCGCGCACGGCTTCCGTTCCCAGTCCGCATGACTGCGCGGCCTTCAAGACGGAGTGATGTCCCTCCGAAGAAACATAGAGGACGGGCTGAGAAGAGAGAGCCCGCAATCCTTTGCTCACGAAATTGGGGAACGCATGAGTGAGAGCCGTTAACAGAGCTGTGTGATTTGCTTCCGCTCCACCTGAAGTAAAAGTCCCGTCAACTTTGCTTTTGTCATAGCCGAATTTCTCTCCAAAAAGTCGCACCAGCAGTTGTTCGATCTCTACCGCCCCGGGGCTTTGAATCCATACGGACAGTTGCGGGTTAAAAGCCGCAACCAGCGTCTCGGCAATTACTCCCATCGCCGACGGCGCAGGATCATACAGACCGAAATATCGCGGGTGGACGACATGTGTTTGATGTCTCATTAAGATGTCGAGGGTGAATTCCAGGGCCTTCGCAGGTTCCATTGGTCTATCGAAGTTGACAGGCACCAGGTCAGCGCGCACCTTAGCCGGATCTAAATCCGGACCGATGCGAAGCTTGCTGATATCGGTCGTGTAGTTCTCTATGACGTCGACGACGCGGCCCCAGAGTTCGGCGCGCGTTGTATTATCCAAACTGAGTGCCATTGTCACCCGGTCTTCAATCAATTGATCCATAAATCAAATCTCCCTACTAGCGCTTGGCTCGCCAGATTTGGCAGCGAGACATCGTAAAAATCAAGCTTTGCGAATTGCGTTTTCCGCACTCCGCGTGGTCGTCTGCGAACAGTGCCCAGGCCCTCATTTGGCTTCCTCGGAGACCCGAGCCTCAACACTACAATCGGCAAGTTCGAATCCTCCTTCTCGATCCGGTCATCTTTTGCTGGCATCGTGAGGGGCTAAGCTTTCTCTGCTTAGATCCATAAGTCTTGAGATATTTCATCCCGGTATCGCACATGACGGTGACAATGGTCGCGTCAGGTTCCAGTTGTTCGGCTAATCGAAAGCTGCGATGACATTGCCGCCAGTGGAACCGCAGCAACGTCACCTTCAAATCTCTCTCCGGGGGGCTCACTTCTCCTGCCGCAGTTCATCGCTTAGCTTCTCCAGGCTTGTAACGATAACCTCGGGCGAATATTCCCATGGATCGAAGATGCTTGTAGGATCTCGCTGCAGCCACACACTCTTCAATCCGTAGGCTTTTGCGCCGATGACATCCCAAAGGTTGCTCGATACGAACCAGATCTTCTGTTCAGGCCTCCCGACGCTCCTTACCAGGTGCGCATATACAGCAGGACTCGGCTTAAAGGTCTTGATCAAATCCACAGTTACGATTGCTTCAAAGTGCGGGATAAGCCCGGCATGATGTAGCAGAGCGCGAACGGATTTCTCTGTTCCATTCGTCAGCGCTACGAGCATGTATCCGGCGTCTCTGAGCGACTCGAATGCGGTCTTGACGTCTGGAAACGCTGGCAGGCGAAGATACGCATCCAGCAACACCCGCTTATCATTCTCACTGAGATTAACGCCCATTCGTTCGCCGACGTAGGTGAGCGCCTGCGCAGTGCAGACGTCAAAGTTTACATACTTGCGCATCAGAGCGCGCCGGAACGAAAACTCAATCTGCTTCTCCCGCCACAGTCGTGTTGCTTCCTTTGTTTGTGCTCCAAATGCCTTTTCGAGATGGACGGCCATTCCGTCGGGATCGATTACGGTCCCGTAGATGTCGAATGCTATTACTCGCGGAAGCGCGCGAACCTTCCGGGATCGATCGGGAGACTGCGATCTTGGACGCATAGATATTCGGTAGCCCTCCGTAGACGCTAAAAATTGGCCGGGCGAGCGCCATCCGGTCCTTTATGCTACCTATGGGTTCTCGCTTCCGGTTTCAGCAGGATGCCGAGTCCGTTCCCGGGCACGATATCGCGCAAGGGCAATAAAGGGTGTCGCCGACGAGGCAATGTCGTTGTTGTAGATCCGTTCTGTCACACCTAGCGCCCGAATTGACTGTGCGCGGCATGAAGCGTTCAACTTTTACCGTGGCAAACAATCACGAAATCCGCTCAATCCGCGCTCCGGGTTGAATGACTTGTCGGGCCGCGCCGCCGAGAGTTGAACCTCACCGCGTGCCCGCAACTCCGACGGAAGCAAACTGTGATAGATGAACTCATGCAGCGGTGTCGGCACGCCTGTTTCCCCACCCAGACGTACTACTGAGCCATTCCAAGCCTCTAGTTCGGAAGGCTTGCCCGCAGATATATCTCTTTGCAGTGAAGTTGTTGAATCCGGGGCTAGCGAGTCTATGAGCCCTATTGACTTCTCAACTATTCCTTCGGGCAGGGAGACTTGCCGCGCGCGGGCAACGTCCAACATTTCCTGCATTCCTCTCTCTAGCAGTCGACGAGTTTCAGGTATGGAGCGTATTACACCCACCGCGGCGCGGGTTACTGCGCCGATTCCCCCGAACGGCGCAATAAAGATAAACTTCTCCCACACAGCTGCTTGAATGTCTGCCGGGACTTCCGCTTTTACACCCGCGCGCTCGAAAGCCTGCCGGAGACGCTCCGCGCGCGCGCTCGGCCTGTTGTCCAACTCGCCGAACTTTATGAAGTTGGTCCCACCAATACTGAGAATGCGCCCGGGACTAACGACACGACTGATCGTCCCGCACAGACCGCCCAGCACGTGCCTTGCGCCGAGTACTGCGGCCAATTCCTCCACCGCTTGTACGCCGTTTTGCAAAGGCACGACGAACGTGTGAGAGCCCAACATGGGGGCCATCGCGCGTGCGGCATCCGACACCTGCCACGTCTTGACGCCGACAAGCACCACGTCGACCGCTCCTACTTTCGTAGGGTCGTCAGTAGCCTCTGAACGGGCGACAATTTCCCCGGCGGCCGTTTCCACTCGCAAACCTTGCTCACGAATTGCTCTTAAATGCTCTGAACGCGCGAGGAAAACTACTTCCTCGCCGGCGTGGGCCAGATGCGCGCCGAAGTAACCGCCCGCGCCGCCTGTGCCGAAGATTGCGATGCGCATGAATTTCGCCTCTACCTATAGAGCGAGGCCGCTCAACTTTGGGGGTGAGACCGCAACTCCTCTAGCAATCTCAGCCCGACAGGCCAGACCCCAAGGTTGCTGGCACTGTTGATATGTCCGGCCCGCCCAATGTCAATGAACCTGCTGCCCCAGGCATCGGCACAAGACTTCGCATGCTCTGGGCTTCCATAGGGGTCATCCTGGCTGGACACAACAATGCTTATGTACGGGAGTTTTAGCAAAGGGAGCGGGGAGAATCCCTCAGCCGGCGGGAAATCGGGTCCGCTCGGATCGGGGACGGCCACCAACAGAGCACCCCGTATGGTCCGCCGGCGCTGTGCCGCCCAATGCACGAAAGCCAGACACCCCACACTATGCGCCGCCACTACCAGCGATTCGCCGGCACTTCGCACTTGAACATCGATGGCATTGATCCATGAAGCGCACACGGGATCATCCCAATCGTTCACTCGGATACGAGCCATCAAAGGATCTGCCGCTTCCCACAAAGTTTGCCAGTGATCCGGCCCCGAGTTGCCAATCCCTGGAATGATCAGTACGGGTGTATTCATTTCTCGGCGTCGACGCGATCCGCGTGAAGAGCGTCGCCTCCTTTGCTCATCTTAGTCCCATATGTTTTCAGATATTTCATCCCGGTGTCGCACATGACCGTGACGATGGTTGCGCGGGGTCCAAGTTGTTCGGCTAATCGCAAAGCGGCGATGACATTGCCGCCGGTGGAAGTCCCCGCAAAAAGGCCTTCTTCCCGGGCCAGCCTAAGGGCCATGGCCATAGCCTCTTCCGTGGAAACCAGTTCGATCTGATCGGCGGTGTCATCCCGCCAGAGCGGTACTACAAAACCCGCTCCGACCCCATCAATATTATGAGCGCCTGTCTGGCCGCCCGACAGAACCGCGGATTCAGAGGGCTCCACGGCGACGACTCGGATCTGTTGATTGTGGCGGCGCAAGACTTCACCGGTACCCCGAATGCACCCGGCCGTACCCACGCTTTGCACAAAGGCGTCGATCTGTTCGTTGGTCTGAATCCAGATTTCCTCCGCCATTTTGTGATAGCCCGCGATCTGGTCTTTGTTGTTAAGTTGATCGGTCCAGAAGGCCCCGGTCTCTTCCGTGATGACCCGGGCGGCATCGATCAGGTCGCGGGTTAGTTTCTCCGTCATGCGCCCGCCGTCGCTATGCAGGACTTGAAGCTTGGCGCCCAGAATCTGCATATGATCGAATTTTTCTTGGGCGAAGGCATCCGAAGTCACGATGTACAGAGGATGTCCCTTCACCGCGCAGACGAGAGACAGCGAGACGCCGGTGCTGCCGGCGGTGTATTCGACCACGGGGCCATGAGCGGCGAGACGCCCGTCCGCCTCGGCCGCCTCGATCATGGCGAGCGCCATCCGGTCCTTCATGCTGCCCGTGGGGTTCTCGCTCTCTAGTTTGAGCAGAATTCGCGAGCCGTTCCCGGGCACGATGTTGCGCAACGGTAATAAAGGGGTGTTGCCGATGCAGTGCAGGATGTCCCGCTGCAATCCTCTCATGATGCCATTTCGCCTTCCTGACACCGGCTGATGAAGCGCGTCACGATTCCAAGTCTTTCTTCCAAACCTTTCACGCCGAGCGGTTCCTAACTCAGTTGAAACCTTCGATGGAGGTTCGGGTCATCAGTTAAACCACTTATCTCGTCTCCCACTAATTCGCCGAATGAAACCTGATAAGACCTTGCGATGAGAGGCGCTTACCTCTTCGCTGTGGGATATTTTCTTCCGCCTGAACTCCTATCGCCGACGCTTAGGAGGCGAACAAAATCAACGAACCGCTTACGACGAGCAGACTCAAGCGCGCGTGCACATTTTTCATGATAATTCTCCTGCTTGAGAAGACGATTTACCTTGTCCCCTGCACTTTTTCCCGCGCGGCGGCGAATATGGGCAGCGCCCGCTCGATCATGTCGTCGTTTGCAGTCACTGATGCCCGGAGATAGTCGTTCATGCTGGCGACACTGCCCGGCAGACAGAACACTCCCTAATTCGCCAAAATTTCAGAAAACGCCATGTCATCTTCGATGGGGGCCTTTGGCGTGATGTACCCCCCCTCGGGCGCACTCACCTCGTAGCCGCATTCGCGCAGCCCGCTGACGAAACGGTCGCGCCGCCGTTGCAAGTCGTTCACATCCAGAGACATCTTTTCAAGGTCTGGAAGACAGTGCTGCATCAGGGCGCTCGTCATCGCCCAGCCGCTCAAAATCTGGTTGGAATAAATAATCGTGCGTAACTCCTCAAGATCGTCCATCGACGGTGAAAGCGCGATATATCCGACGCACTGGCCCGGAGTCAGCAGCGTCTTGCCGTAGGTGTAAACCATGATTGAATTCTTGTAGAACTTGGTCGGGCTGTGAAACTTGGCGCCGTCGAACACGATTGTGCGGTAGGCTTCATCAGACACCAGGTAAATCGGGCGGCCGATATCCCTGCTTGCCTCTTCGAGAACGTTGCCGAGCCTCACCAAAGTGTCGGGTGAATAGACTTTCCCCGTCGGGTTGTTCGGCGAGTTGACGATAACGAAGCGCGTGTTACCCGTGATCGCCCGCCCGATCCCTTCGACATCAAGCTCGAACGTCTCCGGATCAACCCCGACCGCGACGGGCCTGCCGCCGCTGTTCAAAATCATGCCTTCGTAAAAGAACCAGGGCGGGCTGTTGAAGATGACCTCGTCGCTGGGGCCGATAAGCGCGTTCATGATTACGAGAAGCGCCCCGGTTGCGCCGTTCGTTATGAATATGTTTTCCGGCGGGTACTCGAAGCCCGTGAGCTTTTTCAGCGAGGCACGAACGGTCTCGCGCGACGACACCTCGTTCGTCTTGTAGGCGTACCATGACGCGTCTTTCGGCGTCGTCGCGTCGCGAAGCGCCGTTACGAACTCCTCAAGCGGCATCGTCTGCGGATTCCCAAGGGCAAAATCGCAATACTCGTCGCCGCCGTTGGCGATCCACCGCCCGTATTTCGCAAGGAATTCGTAGATGGGAATGATGCTTCTGTGAGCATCCTGAACATGCGCCGGGGTTCGCGGCGGAAACATGATGAAACCTCCTCCTCCTTCGTGTCGATGAGATTCGCCTTGACGGATTAATTAATGCCTCAATCGCCGGCATGCCGGGCTTGCCCTGCGATCCATCTCAAGGCTGATCGGGCTAATATTCTGGTCGAATCCAATAAGGGAAGCGGCGTCTCCGCCCCGTGCAGTAGCACCGGGATTTCGGTGCAGCACAATCCTACGGCGTCGCATCCCTCTTCTTGCAGTCGCTTGATGGCCCCGAGAAAATATGGCCGCGCCTCCGGTGTAAACTTGCCGTAGGCCATTTCTTCGAAGAGGAACCCGTTGATGCGTTCCCGATCAGATTCAGCAGGGATGAGGTACTCAATTCCGAGCGGCGCTAGTTTAGCTGGATAGACAGGCCCCTCCATCAATAACCTCGTGCCCAGCACTCCGACGCGTCGAAAGCCTGAGTGCTTTGCCTCTTGCGCCACTTTCTCGGCGATGTGCAGCCAAGGGCAGCGGAGAGCGGAGCGCTACCAGCTCGTAAGCCAGGTGGATGGTGTTGCAGGGCGCGACCTAACTCGGCACCGAGTTTCGCCAGTTTCTCCGCTGAGGACAGCATTAATTCCGCTACGCCCTGCCAGTCATCCGCCTCGACGCGGCGCAGGTATTTACTGTAAGGGTGCGTGTGCATGCTCACTTCGGGATGAGAATTTTTCTTTTCCAGCGCCGCCGGCCCCTCCGTGCAGATGATCTCGTAACAAAGGGCTGCGCATGGCGCGCTGCACCCGACAATGCCAATATGTTGGGCCATTCTTTTCTCTTCCCGTATGCCTATTGTTTCCGCTTCGAGCAGGCACGCAGTCCCATGATTGCAGATTTATCTACTCATCCTGGTAATTTCGCACCTAATACATCGATCTGCTCAATCGACGGTGGCTGTGCCAGCAACTCTGAAGCCTGTGCCATTAGAGCCTGAGCGATTGGGCCATTTAGATGTGCCTGACGTCCGGCTTCGTCACGGAAAGCATCAAATACGCCAAAGGTTGTTGGACCCAGTCGTAGCGCGAACCATATCGGCGTAGTTGACTCTTGCTTAGCTAATTCGAGCCCTGTTTCCAGGAATCTTGCCACATCGTTTTCTTTGCCAGGTTTGGCTTCCAGTCGTGCGAACAATGCATAATTAAGCATCTTGTTTCTTTCCTGTTGATCTGGGTTCGAACAGACAGGAGAAGAATAGGCTCACAATACGACATTGCCTATTGTCAACGTTGACAGTTTTGATATTATTTTTGCCATATGAAAATCTGCGTTCTGGCTTTAGATGGTGTATTTGATACCGGGTTGGCGACCGTGCTCGACGCATTCAGCACCGCCAACGAACTTGCAGAGATGTCTGGCATCACCTCATTGCACTTCGATATCACTATCGTCGGCGTACAAAGTGTTGTTCGCACCTCTCAAGGTTTGAGTGTGCCGGTTGTTCCAGCCAACGAATGCACCGTAACGGATTGGGTGGTCGTGCCGGCAATTGGCTTCAAGATGCCTGGCCCCTTGCAAGCAGCCCTGGCGCGGCCAGATATGCGTAATGCGACGGAGGCTTTGCGGCGATGGGCGGACCAAGGCACTGGCATCGCAGCAGCCTGTATAGGGACGTTTGTTCTCGCTGAATCATCGTTGCTTGATCAGCAAGAAGCAACTACCACCTGGTGGCTGGCACCATTATTTCGCAAACGCTATCCGAAGGTGCGCCTCGATGAGTCACGTATGATTATTAACTCCGCTCAGTTCTTGACAGCCGGTGCGGCGCTTAGCCATCTCGACATGGCTCTGTGGCTGATCCGGCGCGCTAGCCCCGAACTAGCCACCATGACGGCGAAGTATCTGATTGCTGATACTCGGTCATCGCAGTCGGTCTACGCGATTCCAAACCACCTCGCCCAATCTGACCCCTTAGTTGGATTATTCGAACACTGGGCGCGTGACCGGCTTGCGGATGGGTTCTCATTAGAGGCAGCCGCGCGTGCGACGGCAACGAGTAAACGTACGCTCGCTCGTCGCACGCAGCAAGTGCTCGGCAAATCCCCACTCTCGTATTTCCAGGACTTGCGAGTAGAACGCGCCATACATCTACTGGAGACCAGCGATTTGAGCGTAGACCAAATCGCGTCGAAGGTAGGCTATGCTGATGGTGTGACATTACGGGCGCTGCTACGACGCCGGCTTGGGCGGGGAGTGCGTGAATTGCGTCCACGCCAATAACATTCAGCCCATAAGATTGATTTAGTGTGCCGTTTCATAAATGACTCAACTACGATTGATCTTTTCCATGTTTCGAGTTAGGAGGAAACTCAATCTCCAACATTGGCTCCGCCAGCGGGGAAGGGCGAAGGATAAAGGATGAGGGATGAAGGCGGAGGAATGACGGGCGTCACTGGCAATTCTCGCGTTAGATTAAGACAAACCTGTGACCAGACTACAGCCAAACTGGAGTCAATAGGTCGTAAGAGACGGACTCGATGGCGGCTGCAACCTGTGCATCTTGTTTTATGGTTCAGTAACTGGATTCGCAATTGGACGGATGTGGTCTTGTACGAGATTGACTTTAGAGCCTAAACGGCCCGGTCTTCCGTGATCTCGGGCACGACGTTATCCCTCAGGTCGCGCGGTGTTACTTCTCTACAGCGAAAACTGAATCAGACCTCTCCATCCAACGAACTCGGATCTTTTAGTTCAGAAAAACCAAACCTTCGATAGAGTTCATGTGCATCCTTGGTTGCGAGAAGCCAACGGTTAAGTCCCTGTAGCTGTGGGTGTAGTACGATCACTTCCATGAGCCATTTGCCAAGGCCGAGTCCGCGATATTCACGACGAATGAAAACGTCTGC
>Ga0209431_10004225_pt1 | contig 11268 bp, 11 predicted proteins | sample RifCSP13_3_FD_184021 | JGI IMG/M metagenome (GOLD analysis project Ga0209431, IMG submission 184021) | Soil microbial communities from Rifle, Colorado - Rifle CSP2_sed 13_3 (SPAdes) (version 2) | ecosystem: Environmental > Terrestrial > Deep subsurface > Rock core/Sediment | place: Rifle...
ATAAAAGATATGGGGATCGCCCTCGAAGAAGCCCGACGTATGGAGCTGTCATTGCCCGGGCTGGCCCTGGTACAGCAGTTATACCAGTCGGTTTCCGCCCTGGGCTATGCCGAAAAAGGCACCCAGGCCCTGATGCTGGCGCTGGAGAATATGGCGGGAATTAAAAAGTAGTTTATTTACCCTGGTGTATAACCCGCTGCGGAAACGGAATTTCTATACCTTCCCTGTCAAAGGCAATCTTAATTCTTTTGCGCAATTCCCCGGTTACATCCCATTGTTTAAGCGGTATTGTTTCACCAAGTATTTTAATAATAACGGCAGAATCCGCGAAATCATCCACCCTCATAAATTGCGGAGGTTTAATAATATGCTCCTTCCATACGGGATCTTCCGCCAATTCATTACCGGTTTGGTTGATAACCGTTATTGCATGCTCCAGGTTGGTTCTGTAGGAAATTCCAATATTCAGATTTACCCGCGAATAATCTTTGGAAAGATTGGCTACTTTTTTAATTTCTCCATGGGGAATATGGTATACTGTTCCATTTAAATCCCGCAAAATAGTCTTTCGCAGACTGATATCCTCAACCATTCCCGCGGTGCCGTCAAAGTTTACCACATCCCCTATCCTGTACTGATTTTCCAGGATAATGAAAAATCCTGTTATCACATCGCGAATGAGATATTGACCACCGAAACCAACTGCTAATCCGAGTATCCCGGCACTGGCCAATATGGGTGCGATCGAAATACCGAATTCCTGCAAAATCATCAGGGCTCCCATTATTAAAATTACTATACTACTTGTCCAGCCAAAAATGCGGATCAAGGTATTCTCCCTTTTTTCTTCTGCCTGCCTTGATAAATACCTATCGGAAACGACTGCCAGCCTCACCGATTTTTCAATAAATTTCCGGACTACCTTATTTAAAATATACGCCCCAATCCCAATTAATACGATCTTAACACCATGCGTCAGTATCCATGGCTGTAACCGATCGGTCCATTCCAAAAATATTTCTTTCATATCGCAATGAATTATGGTTGTTCCGCTAGCTTACGTGGCTTAAAATTAATATTTTCAATTACAGATCCCAACTCCTGATCACTTTTAATCTTTCAACATTCATGAGGAAATATTGTTTCCCACCTTCCCCTTCCTTGTCCGCAATCGTACACCTCCTGTATGAATTGAAACAGTTTCCAGCCTAAACCATTTCGTGTAAATCTATTGTATATATCTGTATATCTATTTGTTACATACTTTGGCACGATTAATGTATATCCTATTACAACAACAAAATCTAAAAAAAATGAAAACCAAGATGAATATAAGCAACATGAAGAAACTGGCAGTTACCGCTTGTGCTGTCCTGATGATGACCGCCGGAAGTTTTACCCAACTCCGTGCCGGGGGAAATGAAACTGCTGATCTGACATTGATGTCCCGTTTGGATAGCGCGATGAGCATCATAGAAAAATCCGTCCGGTATACCGCTCCTTCGGTTAATGAAACGGAAGAATTATCCGCCGGAATGGAAAGACTTGAAATGGTAGCCCTGGCAACCGAAGCCATGCTGAAATATGAAGCTCCGGAAGTAGAAGAAACCGAGGATATCTCAAACGTTGTTGAAAGACTTGAAATGATGGCTGTTGCTGCCGAATCCCGCCTGAAGTATGAAGCTCCGGCAGTTGATTATACCGAAACAGTAGCCCCCGAACTGGAAAGACTTGAAATGATGGCTGCTGCTACCGAAGCAACTTTGCAGTATGAAGCTCCCGGAGTTGATGAGGTCAACGAAAGCGAAAACAACATCGAAATTTCAGTTGAAAACATGCTGGTAAAACGTAACAAATAAATTACACCATGCGAACACGTCAGTTTCCCAACCAGGATTGACCTGCTGTCAGCCAAAAGCGCAGCAGGTTTTTTATTTTATTCCCCTCACGAACTCCTGCACTGCATTCCCGGAGTATCCCTTCTCTCCCAGCATTTTTACAAACGCACTGCCAATGATAACTCCTTGTGCGTAAGTACAGGCCCTGACAAAATCATCATGATTTGAAATTCCAAATCCGATCAGACGCGGATTCCTGGTTTTCATATCCCTGATCCGTTCAAAATAGGAAGTCTGGTCAGATGAAAAGCCACCTCTTATCCCGGTTGTAGAAGAAGATGAGACCATATAAATAAATCCACGGCTCGTGTCATCAATTTTTACGATCCGGTCGGCACTTGTCTGGGGTGTGATCAGGCAGATGTTGTGCAATCCGTTTATTTCAAAAACATCCCTGTATTCTTCCTGGTAAACCTGAAGGGGCATATCGGGAAGAATTAACCCGTCAATTCCGGTTTCTGCACAATGTTCGCAAAATCGTTCAACGCCATATTGAAGCACCGGGTTAAGATATCCCATCAGCAACAGGGGTATATCCTCATCTTTCCGGATATCCCTGAGCTGGCTGAAGAGTATTTTCAGGCTCATGCCATTCTTCAATGCCCTGTCGCTGCTTTGCTGGATAACCGGTCCATCGGCCATCGGATCGGAAAATGGCATACCGATCTCGATCATATCGGCGCCGGCACGGGCCAGTGATTTAATGATCCCTGCCGTATCATGCAAGGCGGGATATCCTGCCGTAAAGTATATGGAAAGTATTTCCCGGGGTTTGGTTTCAAAAAGTCGGTTAATTCGGTTCATGAGAAAAATTTTTAGGAATGATCGTGCTATGATAACTATTGATGATCGGCCATATATTTCATATAAGCCGACATATCCTTGTCTCCTCTGCCGGAAAGGTTTATCACAACCACTTCCTGTTCTCCGAAACGGCGTTTGGCCGGCACTGCCAGCGCATGGGCCGACTCAAGTGCCGGAACTATACCTTCGAGTCGTGTAAGTCTGAATGCCGCTTCCAGTGCTTCATCATCAGTTACATGCTCAAAAATGACCCGGCCTGTCTTCTGCAGCCATGCATGCAGCGGGCCAATGCCCGGATAATCGAGCCCGGCTGAGATGGAATAGGGTTCGGTGATCTGTCCGTCCTCATTTTGCATCAACATGGTACGGCTGCCATGGATAATTCCCGGGCGTCCAAGTACCATAGTTGCTGCTGATTCACCGGTGTCAATGCCTTTCCCGCTGGCTTCCACTGCAATGAGTTTCACCGCTTCATTATTGAGATAGTGGTAGAAGGCTCCTGCGGCATTACTTCCTCCTCCTACGCAGGCAATAATATAACCGGGATTTGGGTCACCGGTCTGTTGCTGCAGCTGCCACAACATTTCCTCACTGATCACCGATTGCAGTCGGGCTACCAGGTCGGGGTAAGGATGTGGTCCTACCACCGAGCCGATTATGTAATGGGTATCCTCCGGATGATTTATCCAGTCGCGTATCGCCTCATTGGTGGCATCCTTCAGGGTCATATTCCCGCTCAGTACGGGCACTACTTCGGCTCCCAGCATTTTCATACGCAGCACATTAGGTTCCTGGCGTTCCACATCGAGCTTACCCATGTACACCACGCATTTTAATCCCATGAGCGCACACACCGTGGCTGTTGCCACGCCATGCTGTCCTGCCCCGGTCTCGGCAATGATGCGTGTTTTGCCCAGTCGCCCGGCTATCAGTATCTGGCCTATGGTATTATTGATCTTATGAGCTCCGGTATGATTCAGGTCTTCACGTTTCAGGTATATCCGTGTTTGATGGTATTCCGAAAGTCTTTTCGCAAAATACAGGGGTGACGGCCTTCCGGCATAGTTTTGCAGCAGGTTTGAAAACTCGGAACGAAAGCCGGGATCATCCAGGATCTTCAGGTAATTTTCCCGCAATTCCTCCAGGTTCGGGTACATCATTTCGGGGATAAAGGCCCCGCCAAACTCGCCGTAATAGCCCTTTTCATTTACACTGTAATTCATATACCGCTGAATTTTAAATTTTCCAGGAAATTCTTTACTGCCAGGGCATCCTTAATACCCGGCCGGATCTCAAATTTGCTGTTGAGATCTACGGCAAACAACCGGGCATGATGAATTGCCCTGATGGCACTGACATCACCGGGACCAATCCCGCCGCTCAAAAAAAAGGGCTTATCTCCGGAATAGGCTTTGATCTTCTCCCAGTTGAACTTTTGACCGCTGCCGCCATAGTCTTCGGTTTTTGTGTCAAAAAGGAAGTAATCGCATACCGGTAAAAAAGCATCCAGGCTGTCAAAACCGAAATCCACATCCACACCTACCGCTTTGATCACTTTTAATCCTGCCTTACGAATTGCAGCACAATAACCTGCACTTTCATTTCCATGAAGCTGCACCCATTCGAGAGCAAACCTCCTGGCGGTATGAAGGACAATTTCTTCCTTTTCATTAACAAATACACCTACCTTTTTAATGCCGGGAATGTTCCGGAATAACTTTTCTTCCGGATCATTACCCACAAAGCGTTTTGAACCGGGATAAAAAATAAATCCCATAAAATCGGGTCCTGCAGCGGCAACAGCCGCCGTATTCTGCGGATCACGCATTCCGCAAACCTTAGTCCTGATCATTGTCCGGGAATATAAGCTTAACGAAATCGGAGAACGCAATTACCGGATCAGGACTGCGCATGAAATTCTCGCCAATTAAAAATCCCTGATAACCGGCACTTTTTAATTTTTTTATGATGAGTGCAGTTGTTATCCCACTTTCAGATATTTTTACAAACCCGGGAGGAATTTCATGGGCAAGTTGGAGGGAAAGTTCCGTATCAACTGTAAAAGTCCGGAGATCGCGGTTGTTTACACCAATAATATCCACAAACTCATTTACCCGGTCAAGTTCCCCGGAACCGTGAACCTCAAGCAACACCTGCAGGCCCAGAGAATGCGCAAAACGTGCCAGCTCCCTGGCGTGACGTTTATCCAGTGCGGCAGCTATCAGCAAGATGGCGTCGGCTCCCAGGGCTTTTGTTTCAATCACCTGGTATTCATCAATCACAAAGTCCTTGCGGAGTATTGGAATGGGATTGAGTTCACGTGCCCGTTCCAGATCGGCAGCGCAGCCACCAAAAAATTTCTGATCGGTAAGGATTGAAAGTCCGGAGGCGCCTGACCTGAAATAACCTGTGGTAACCTCTTCGAGGATCGCATCGGCATTTATTATCCCCCTTGAGGGGGATTTTCTCTTAAATTCGGCAATGATACCTGTTTTTTCAGGGTTAACGAGGTAAGTAGTAAGCGGAACGGGAGTTCTTTCGAAAAATATGCGTTTTTCAAGATCTTTTACGGTAACCTCTTCAATTGCCGCAGCCAGTTCCTTTCTTTTATGAACGATGATTTCTTCCAGTATCGTCATGATTGCATAGCTATAAGTTTTTTTAACATTTCAAGGGCTTTCCCGTCGTATAACGATCGCTCGGCAGCTTCCCTGCACGCCTGGGGACTTTTCTGCGGATAATAACATTGTAAGGCAAGCTGGGAATTGGCCAAAATCACCTGGTTCTGCGATGGTGTACCGTTACCTTCAAGTACATTGGTGAATATGGTTGCAGCCTCCTGGACGGTACTACCACCGGCAAGACTGGCCGGTAAAGTTCGTTCAAACCCCATGGATTCCGGCGAAATTATTTTTTCGATTCCGTTCAGGATGACCTTGAAATCTGAGGTCAAGGACACCTCATCATATCCGTCAAGGCTATGAACAATGACATATTGTATAGGTGTATGCTGGTACAGGTAATTATATAGCCTGGCAAGTTCAAGGCTGTAAACTCCCACAAGCTGCTTTTGCGGTGATGAAGGATTCACCATCGGCCCGAGCATATTAAAAAAAGTTTTGACCCTTAAAGCCCGGCGAACCGGGGCAACGTTTTTCATGGCCGGATTGAACAGGGGGGCATGCAGAAAACATACGCCTGTGTTGTCAATTTCCCGGCGAAGTTTATCCTGGTCGGTTGAAAATTTATATCCGAAATATTCCATAATATTGGATGACCCGCAGGCTGATGAAACACCATAATTGCCATGCTTGGCCACCTTTGCCCCTGCACCGGCAAGCACAAAAGCGCTGAGGGTGGAAATGTTGAAAGTGTCTTTCCCGTCACCTCCGGTTCCGCAGACATCAATGGTATCAAAACCGGAAAGATCCACCCGTATGCACAGGTTCATCAGGGCATCTCGAAAACCCGAAAGTTCTTCAACCGTTATACTACGCATCAGGTAAACCGTAAGAAAGGCTGCATTTTCCGATTCGGAATAGTTGCCCCTGGCAATGTTGGTAAGTACCTCCTCTGCCTCCTGGCGTTTCAGTGTTTTATGGTCGAACAGGTGGTTCAGTATATTTTTCATGGCTGACAATTAAAATTACATAGCTATCCAATTCCGCATAATATCATACCCGTATTCCGTAAGCACCGACTCCGGATGGAATTGCAGGCCGCGGATATCATATTGTTTATGGCTGATGCCCATAATAATACCCTGTTCATCTTCGCAGGTAATTGTAAAACAAGCAGGAAGATCTTCCCTTGTGACAACCCAGGAATGGTACCTGCCTGCGGTGATAGAGGCCGGCAAACCCTGGAACAGGGGATCTGTCAGATCGGTCAGGGTTACCGGCGAGGCAATTCCGTGGTAGACCTGGCGCAGGTTTATGAGTTTTCCGCCAAATGCCTGACCTATGGCCTGGTGACCCAGGCAAATCCCCAAAATGCTCTTTTCAGGCCCGAATTTCCGGATCACGTCAAGGCATATTCCCGCTTCATCGGGTATACCAGGTCCGGGTGAAAGCAGGATCTTATCATAACGGGCTACATCCTCAGGCTCAATCTCATCATTTCTGAAAACATCGGGATGAATATCCGTAAGCTTTGTTATATAATGAACAAGGTTGTACGTAAATGAATCATAGTTGTCAATAACCAGTATTTTTTTCATGATCAGATATATTTATAGTATGTCCCTGGCAATTTCAATTGCCTTTTTCAATGCCCCGAGCTTATTGTTCACTTCCTGGAGCTCGCTTTCCTCGCTGGAAATAGCTACAATGCCAGCTCCGGCCTGGTAAAACAAAGTATTTCCTTTGCTGAGGAAGGTGCGGATCATGATGGCATGGTTAAACCGCCCGTGAAAATCAAGAAATCCAATGGCTCCGCCATAGTATCCGCGGTTCTGGTTCTCATAATTGTCAATGAGTTGCATAGCCTTATATTTTGGAGCTCCTGAGAGAGTCCCTGCAGGGAAGGTGGCTGTCATCATGTCTGTCAGTGTGGATCCCGGGTTTAATTCCCCTGAAACAGCTGAAACAAGATGGATCACATGGGAATAAAACTGCACCTCACGATATTTCTCCACTTTAACATTGCCGGCATGCCGGCTCAGGTCATTCCTTGCCAGGTCAACCAGCATAACATGCTCAGCATTCTCTTTCAGATCGGTTGACAACTGCTGTGCCAGCAATTTGTCCTTCTCATCATCGCCGGTCCGGCGGAAGGTACCGGCAATGGGATTAATGCTGGCAATTCCCTTCTGCACCTTCAGCTGGGCTTCGGGCGATGAACCAAAGATCTTATAGTTGCCGTAATCAAAATAGAACAGGTAGGGTGAGGGATTAACGGAACGCAAGGCCCTGTAAACATTGAATTCATCTCCTGTGAACTGCTGGGAGAACTGTCGTGATAATACTACCTGTAAAACATCACCCCGGTAACAATGCTCCTTCCCCTTGGTTACCATAAGTTTGTACTGTTCATCGGTGATATTCGATTTTTCCTCTCCAACCGGATTAAATGCGTACAGTGCAAGGTTTCTGCTGTTCAGCAGGGTTTGTATACGTTCGAGCTCACTGGCGCTGCCGTTAATTTGATTCTCAATGATATGAAGGATGTTCTGAAAATGATTGATGGCAATGATATATTTATAAAAGCTGTACCGCACTTCCGGAATTTTATGTGCGGCAACAACCGGGGCTTTTAATGCAATGGTTTCGAAGTACTTTACGGCATCATAGGACATGTACCCGAACAGGCCGTTTACGGGTATCCCCTCCTGGTTTTCCTGGTATTCAAAAGATTGCATAAAGGCGGTGAACCTGTTGTTGAAAATATCCCTGCCGGTTAATGCCGTGGTCACTCTGGATCCATCGGGGTATGTTTCCACAGCGGAACCGTCCTCAACTTCAAATGTGGCAATCGGTTGCAGGCATATGAATGAATAACTGTTTTCATTACCGTGATAATCCGAACTTTCCAGCAGCAATGAATTTGGATATACATCCCGTATCCTAAGGTATATGCTTACCGGGGTGATGGTATCGGCAAGCAGCCTGATCGCCTTTGTATTTACCCTGAATTGATTCATGTTTGTAATTTTTTGCTTCGTTTAAAAATCAAAACGGCCTACCGTGAGAACGATAGGCCGTTGTTTTTATATTTTTGTTTATATACAAAAGGTAGACGGTCTCACAGGTTTATGAGAAATTTATTATGCCACCAGCACCAATTTGTATATATTCTATTCACTTTTGTATGTTTTTCCAAATGCAAAGATAGGACACGATTTAAAAAAAACAAATTATCATGCAGCTTTTAATCGCTGCAAATTGACCTTTTCAACCTTTGATTTTGCATAATCAAAAGTTATGATTACTTCCTTTTCATCCGAAGAAGGGAATTCAAACATCACGTCTATCATGATGGCCTCACAAATTGCACGGAGACCCCTCGCGCCAAGTTTAAACTCAACTGCCTTGTCAACAATGTAATCCAGGGCATTTTCCTCGAATGTGAGATTTACATTATCTATATTAAAAAGCTTGACATACTGCTTAATGATCGAGTTTTTAGGTTCGGTGAGGATGCTGCGCAACGCCTTCCGGTCAAGCGGATGCAGATAGGTAAGGATGGGCAGCCTCCCTATTATTTCGGGTATCATGCCGTATGACCGCAGATCCTGGGGTGCAATATACTGCATCAGGTCATCGCGCTCAATACGGTCGCTCTGCCGTGAGGCATTGTAACCAACCACTTTGGTATTCAGGCGCTGTGCAATTTTACGGTCAATTCCCTCGAAGGCTCCGCCGCATATGAACAGGATATTCTTGGTATCCACCGGGATCATCTTCTGGTCGGGATGTTTACGACCTCCCTGTGGCGGAACATTAACTACAGAACCTTCCAGCAGTTTAAGCAAACCCTGCTGCACGCCTTCCCCGGAAACATCGCGGGTGATGGATGGATTGTCGCCTTTACGCGCAATTTTATCAATTTCATCAATAAACACGATCCCTTTTTCCGCCGCTTCAACATTATAATCGGCCACCTGGAGCAACCTTGTAAGGATGCTTTCAATATCTTCTCCCACATAACCTGCCTCGGTGAGCACGGTGGCATCAACAATAGTAAAAGGTACATGCAGTAGCTTAGCTATGGTCCGGGCCAATAAGGTTTTTCCGGTACCCGTAGCGCCCACCAGGATGATGTTGGATTTCTCAATTTCAACATCTTCAGCAGTTTCCCGCCGGTTTGTCTGCATCAGCCTTTTATAATGGTTATACACGGCAACGGATATTACCCTTTTGGCTTCCTCCTGCCCGATAACATAAAGGTCAAGGAATTTCTTTATTTCCTTTGGCTTAAGCAGTTTAATAGAGCTTACATCAAACTGGGCGCTCTTTTTGGTTTCCTCCTTGACAATCTCATAGGCCTGCTCCACACAATTGTCGCAGATATGTCCGGATATTCCGGCAATCAGCAGGTTTGTATCACGTTTGTCGCGTCCGCAAAATGAACATTTGTCCATCGGGTGATGTGTATTATTCAATAATAACGAGGATCAGGTTAAATACAACTGCCAAATTTACAAATATTTCCGTCAAAATGATTATTTTTTCCTGGATCTTTCCAATACCTCATCAATCATACCGTATTCAAGGGCTTCCCGGGAGGTCATCCAGAAATCACGATCGGAATCTTTCTGTACTTTCTCGAATGGATTTCCCGAATGATCGGCAATTATGGAGTATAACTCCGACCTGAGCTTCAGTATTTCCCGGGCTGTGATCTCGATATCGGTTGCCTGTCCCTGTGCTCCGCCCATGGGCTGGTGGATCATTATCCGTGAATGTTTCAGGGCAGAACGTTTCCCCTTGGCTCCGGCGCACAGCAGGACCGCACCCATGGATGCTGCCATTCCCGTACAGATAGTGGCAATGTCGCAGGTAACATATTGCATGGTATCATATATGCCAAGTCCGGCATGAACAGCACCGCCGGGGGTGTTGAAATATATCTGAATATCTTTCCCCGGATCGGCAGAATCAAGATATAACAACTGGGCTTGAATAACATTGGCAACAAAATCATCGATGGGAAGTCCAAGGAAAATAATCCTGTCCATCATAAGCCGCGAAAAAACATCCATCTGGGCTACATTAAGCTGACGTTCCTCAATAATAGTAGGAGAAATGTAGCTGTTGTTGGTTACCGATGTAAAACGGTGCAGGTCAAGGCTGGTGATCCCAAGGTGACCTGTGGCATATTTATTAAAGTCTTTTATTACATCCATTGTGATTAACTGTTAGTTAATGCATCAATTATTTTTCAAAAAGTTTATTGAATTTTCCCAAAGTTACTTCTTTCGTATTACGTTTCACCGTTTTCTGCATGAATTCAAATACTTTATTTTCCATCAGACCTTCGGCATACCTGTTGCGTTCCTCTTCCTTGGTCAGGGTTTCCTTTGCATATTTCTCCAACGTCTCGGCAGGTACATCGGCGATTCCATAATACTGAATGAATTGCTGCCGTAAAACTCCCATTACATGGATGATCAATTCCTCTTCGGTTAGTTTCAGCTCATTGTCACGCACTACCTTTCCCTTGATCAGTTGCCACCTCAGGTCGCGCGTAAACTGATCGAAATCCTTGTCAATTTGTTCCGGGGTTACTTTGCCCTCGTTGGAATGCATCAGCCATCGTTTCAGAAATGCATCAGGGAGTTCCTTGTTGAATTTTTCAAGGTAATACTCTTTGGCATCGAGCCTGAATTTGTAATCACTGTTCCTTTCGAAGGCCGCCTTCAACTCCTCATCCACGTTAACACGAAATTCTTCCTCTGACTTAACAACGTCCTTGCCATATACCTTGTCGAACAGGTCCTGGCTTAATTCAGCCTTTTCAAACCGCGATACCGATTTCAGTGTGATCCTGAAATCCTTTGCAACGGAGGCGAGTTTTTCCTTATCCACTTTGAGCATTGCAGCCAGGTCGGTCTCATTTTCAAAGG
>Ga0209431_10004226_pt1 | contig 11267 bp, 9 predicted proteins | sample RifCSP13_3_FD_184021 | JGI IMG/M metagenome (GOLD analysis project Ga0209431, IMG submission 184021) | Soil microbial communities from Rifle, Colorado - Rifle CSP2_sed 13_3 (SPAdes) (version 2) | ecosystem: Environmental > Terrestrial > Deep subsurface > Rock core/Sediment | place: Rifle...
CAATGTGCCCGAATGCTGCCTATACTCTGCCGTACCATGCGCGGAGATAGACTGCAAGTTGATAGCATGATACCGACCGAAGTAATCGCCCCTAACATCTACCGCACGCCCAGATGAGGATGCTCGCGTTATTACCCCGTTGAACCACGATTGAGGATCGTACATACTCTGACAGTACATACCGTTATGACGGGATCGAGGAAGCACTCGGTTAATAATCGGCTGGAATAGCGCCCAATGTCCGACCGTCTCCGCGAGGTCTATGGCCGTCTTGCCACGCAGGTTGTGGTGGACGTGCAGGCCACACGTTGCGTTGATTTGCCCACCGTTCTGGCGGATAGCGCGCAGCGCCTTGCGTCCGAGCGAGATGTCATCCTTCTTCGATAGATGTAGAACAGGGGAGACTAGCTCGCATCCCTCGCCCGATACACTACCGTCCTCCGTTACGCGCCAGTAAGGGCGGGTATTGTGATGGTATCCATCATCTTGCGCGTCGATACCTGATGCGCGCAGATTCTCTACCGCATTGCCTTGACTCATTCCGTAGAACTCTGCTTCAAATCCGAATGCACGCACGCCGGGGGTGCGAGTAGCATTAAGCGCCCACCCATACTCATACATCTCACGACGCGCATAATAATCGCCGTCTTGCGCCCGACGCCGTAGGTTGCGTGCATGCACTAATGCATGTCCAGGTGCGAACGCGCGTGTCACTTCCGTTCCGCATCCGCAGCGGCATGTTGCTAGTGGCATTATGTCACCTCCTTAGGAATCAGCCTTACCCATTGCTTCCTGAATCATCATCAACAGTTCTTCTACTTCAGACCAGGGGAAAGCAACGGAAGTATATCCATCGTCGATATACAACCACTGGTCACCATTGTCACCTACCTGTAGTTCAACTTGCATCTTTACCTCCAGTATGCGTTCGCGGCGCGCTCGTCATCGGTCATCTTCTGGTATATCTTCCACAGCTCGGGGTAGCGAACCTGAACAACTTTGTCACAGTTCGGGCAGACATAGGCAAGCGTGCGGTCGAAGCAATAGATACCGATTTCTCGCTTGAAGTGCGAGGCGCCGCCGTACATCTCTAGGGATTTCTTTCGGGGTATAGGACTATGCTTCAGATCAACGCCACACTTAGGGCAGTATTCCAGATCATCATTGTTAGTATAATCGCACATCTTTACCCCTTTCTTGATTGTCTGATGTCCATAATCAGTATCATGGACCCTACCTCCGGGTTATCCAGCATCTCACGGGACCACCATTCAAAGTCATCCCAGTGTTCGCAGTCCATGCATAGGCATTCGCTGGCATGGTAGTCTCTGGTATCCATCTTCGTTCCTTTCGCTCGTGTCAACGGCATACCGTGGGGGGTCGGGAGGGTAGTGCTAGAGGGTGAAGGTCTCGCGCTCGGTGACTCCGGCGAACCGTGCTTCAGCTTCCGCGATGCTCGCGCGGAGAGCGTTGAACACGTGCTCGATCTGCTCGGGGGTGCTATCGTAGTTGGCGCTTGCAAGGTTTCCGATCAGTCGGATATCGTTTAGCGCCTTGTTCGTACGGGAGACTGCCAGTCGCTTAAAGCTACTTGACTTGTCCATTGTCGGGTCCTTTCCGATTCTATCGGGTGACTCCGACCCCCTACGCTATGCCGTATGGCATCCCATGCGCGGTATCCCCGGCCTTCCCGTTGTTCCGCTCGCTCGCCTGCCAATCCGTCTCACCTAGAGGTGTACGGCGCGAGAAAACGGCACTTGCAGCCGTCCATCCGCGCGGTTAGTTATTCTATTCTGGGGGGACGGCCGGACCTCGGGCATGTTTCCCGTGTCCCTTCCGGCGATTCCGCGAGCCTATCCCTTGCTTCTTCAGTATCGGCCATTTCTGGCGGTATCTGAAGGGGCCAAAGGTCTCAAGCTTGTGAGACTTTCGGTCCCCCCAGATGGGGGATACTGTCAGGACTGCTGTCAGGACTGCTGCACGAGTCCCCATCGTCTGTCACTGGCGAGGGAAGCATACTCCCGTGCGCGTTCCAGGGTTGTGAAGCTGGCCAGAATGCGCCCCGGGCGCGATGTCGTGGCTGCGAGCCGAACATCGTAGGTTGTCGTGGCACCGCTTGCTTTCCGCGCGGCCCCCATGCGGAGGGTGGAGACCTCGCGCGTATCAACGTACACCTTCATGATCCCTGCTCCTTCCGTTGGCTTCACCTGAGGTATCGGCCCTTGCAGCTCAGGACTTGATAGGTCCTTCGATGTATTCCTCACCCTTGACATCGGAAGTCGAAAGACGTAGGGTATAGTCCTAAGGTAGTAGGGCACGGGCCGCCCGAACAGACTTACTAGCTGATCACCCCTCAGCTTATACTATAGGTTCACAGATGGGGGGGGTAGATACCATATTGTTTATAGTTAGAAGTAGACAGCCAACAGTTTATTGTAAACAAAATACACATCCTCCCCAACCGGGGAACATAAAAGTACATATATATAGAGAGAGAGAGTCTCTCACACACATTGCACGCGAAACCATTTCACAGATCACCGTATCTGGGGTACTCTATCCCAGACCATGAAGTCAACCGCGAAGCGAAATCACTGAAAGGCCAGGGAAATGGCGAAGCGAATCCGTAAGACGAAGCCAAAGAAACGCCGTCCTAGGGGGTACTGATGCCCGTCCGTAAGGTCAAAGGTGGATACCGCTATGGTGAAAGCGGTAAGGTATATCCCACGAAAGCACAGGCCGAGAAACAGGGCCGCGCGATCAGGGCTGCACAAGCCCGACGTAAGAAGTGAGTACCGATACCGTACAGCAACATAGGACCCGGGCGGCCTATGCGCGGCGGACTGCAGAATCTCGCGCCCTAAAGCGTACAGGCCAACGCCGTGTTGCTGCAGAGGATTGGTATCCTGAGCTTGAGCGGCTCGCTGGGGAGCACCAGTGGACCAACGCGGAGATGGCCCAATGGCTTCATCTCTCAGTTCGTAGGGTACAACAGATCAGAGGTATCGCGGGACCTATCGCTTGGGAGCAACGGCAGTCCGTCAACCCACCTAAGGAGCGGGCAGCTATCGCCGAGGAGTTCCAGCCCATGCTGGAACGTACCCCTGATGGCTTCAAGGCGTTCTTCGAGCACTTCTCAGGGTTCTACCTCACCGATCTGGGCTACATGATGATTGAAGCAGCCCTCGGAAACTCGAACTGCCTCATCAATGTACCGCCCCGACATGCCAAGACTGTGATCATCGCGGTCTGGCTTCCCATTTGGCTTCTCACCCTGGATCGTAATGAACAGATCATCATCGTATCTGATACTAATACTCACTCCAAGGCAGTAACTTATGAAATTTCACAGCAACTTGAGTTCAACCCCGCACTCGTGGCTGCTTTTGGTAGATATGCCCCAGAAAAGTCCAAAGAATCCCCATGGCGCCCATCTCAGGGCGAGCTTGTGGTCCTCGGACGGAGTGGTGGAACACGTGCTCTGCAGTATTCCGTACTGTCCCGTGGGTCAGGCCAGCAGATTCTTGGACGAGAGGCCACCTGGGCGATTCTCGACGATATCACTACCCAAGAGATAACGGAGTCCGAACGTGAGAGAGACAAATTGCATTCCTGGGTCCGTCAGTCCGTATTCTCCCGGCTACAGCAGGGATCAGACGAGGCTGCTGCCGGTCACGCCCTGGTCGTGGGTCAGCGAGTGCATCTTAACGACCTATACGGCGAGCTGGAGGCAGAGGTTGGACTGCGAGGGCCTGGAGCAGGACAGCCCCTTTGGCATGTGACCAAGTTCCCTGCGATCTTGAAGTGGCCGGAGGACAACGACGGTATAGCAGAAGTGCTATGGCCCGAAGAACGGGGTTTCGAGTACCTCATGGAGCAGTATAACCGTATGGGTCACGATGCATTCGAGAAGATGTACCAGCAGAACCCTATGCCCGAGGGCTCACGCTTCGTTCAGCCTGAATGGCTCGTGCGCTGTAGGGATGAGACTAGGAATGGGTATGAATCCACACGTGCTGAGGTTGACTTCCTGCCAATGGTGCGGATCGTCTCAGTGGACCCCAGTCCTACGAAGGACAATGCACTCATTGTGGCTGATATGGTCGCGGTGCGGGATATGTTCGCGTGCCAGATACTTGAGACTGCGACGTGGCGAGGAAACATGCGTGAGTTCGTTGCAAGAACTGATAAGGCCATCCGGCACTACAATCCGGACTATCTCATTATCGAGCGCAGCACCGTTACCAACTGGCTCATCCAGGACCCCTTGTACGAGGACCTGCGACAGCGGGTGCGGGTCCTGGAGCACACCACGGGTTCCAATAAAGGAGACCCCGAGCTGGGCATTCTGAGCCTAGCAGCAGACTTTGAGGCGGGCCGAATCCGTACTCCTTACGGGGACGAAACGGGCCGGGAGATGACGAAGCTTCTAGAAGATCAAGCCCTCGTTTACGGCCACCATCGCCCGGATGACCTTCTAATGGCCCTCTGGTTCATCAAGTGGAACTACCGCCGACTGCGCCCCCCCTGGGATGGGGGCGGTCGTATCTCGGTGTCGAACAGTGCCAATGGCGGCACCTATGGCTACATCAAGCGCGCCCAGCGTCAGCAGGATACTCGACGCGAGGGCTACATCATGAGGAGACAGCGTGGTAACTGAGTCGGGTTATATGGGGCGGATCACCGAGGATTACTTGATCTCGCAGATCGAAGGGTTCCGTCGAAACGAGAACTACCTTGATCACAAGCGGCGCATCGACGAATTCGATAGACTCTATCGGGGCGATCTGAACGGCCTCTTTCCCGAAGAGAGCGCTCTTCCTGACGATCCACTGGTGGAGAACAAGGTCAAGAATGCTACACATGACCTTGCCCGCCTGGCCTCTGAGGCCAAGGGCGCGCATGTGTTCATGCGGGAGGGCGAAGGCCGGAAGGCTGTTGAAAAGGCCGCTAAGCGCTCTGCTATCGCTGACACTATCTGGACCATGGGGAGGGGCAAGCGCATTGAGCGCAAGCTCTACCTTGACTTGATCTCCACAGGCATGGCTGCTGTCTCAGTCTTCCAGAACGACAGCTCGGATTACCCGATCTTCAACAGACTGAATCCTCGCTTCTGCTATCCCGACGAGCGGAACGGCGTGCTGCAGTCCATGTTCTACGTAGAGACTATGAAGGAGCGACAAGCTGCCCTTATCTGGCCCGATCTAGGATTGAACCCTGAGGCAGGTAGTGAGGAAGTCCACGTCTCCCAGTACTTCGACATCAACGAGGTTGTTCAGTGCGTGAGCACCAAGGGAAATAAGAAGACCCCTCCGAAAGGCTATGTCGTCCAGCGCTGGGAGCACGACTTGGGCTGTATCCCCGTCGCGTGGATTGCCATGGACCGTGCAGATGACCACTGGGGTGGTCTCTTCGACCAGCTCGGCGGCCCGCTTATGATCCGTAATAAGATCATCCGGTTGCTCACTGACTATCTTGAAAGCATGGCTCACTCCGCCATGGAGGCAAAGGGCGTCCTGAACGCAGACGAGGAACCTGGTCCCCTCACAGTGTACCGCCATGATGAGACGGCCCCGGAGTCGTTCATCCGTCGTGTCGCGCCCGCAGCCCCGGCCGGTTCGGTCTTCGGGCTGCTGCAATACATGAACTCCGAGGAGAGCGCAGAGGCTATCCAGCCCCCGGCGCGCGTCGGTGTCGTGCGTCAGTCCATCGCTTCCGGCAGCTTTGTGGACTCCACGCAAGGCACGCTCTCCTCGGTTATCTTCGAGCTGCAGGACCTCATGGCTGAGCTGCGCTACCAGATCAACTATATCGCCTTCAAGGTGGATAGAAAATACTTGGATAACAAGAAGCCACTCTATCGTGCTATCGGCGACCAGACGGAATACCTGCCCTCGAAGGACATGGGCGAGTTCTACCATCACACCATCCAGTATGGTGCGAGCGCGGGCCTGAACCGCAGCGAGGCCGGAGTCCGCGTCCTACAGGATATGGGTGCCGGGTTGATCTCGAAGGAGATGGCACGATCGCAGTTAGACTATGTGGATGACGTGACAGTGGAGCAGAACCGCATCGACAAAGAGCAGCTCTCGAACGTCTTCTTCCAGCGTTTTAGCGCTGACCCGAATACCCCGATGTCCCTTATTGCTACGGCTATCACGGAGATGTCGAAAGGGCGTACGTTCCTTGAGATCGTCGAGGACTTGGCTCCCGAGCTGGTGCGCTTCGAGCAACAGCAGCGTCAGGCTGCGGCTGGTGGCCCACAGGTCCCGGCTGGCGAGGAGCCCGTGGCTCCCGAAGAGGAGCAGCTCGCGCTTGAGCAGGGCGCGGTGCAGGATATCGACTTCGCTCCGCCGCCTCTGCAGCAGCAGATCGTTCGTAACCCAATTGTATAAGGAGCAGCAATGCCTAAGCCTGAAGAGATGATGAGGTTTGAATCCGAGGATGACGAGCTACTGCTTGGGCCTACGACTCGGCCGGATGATAAGATGGGGGTTGGTATTATGGGCAGGCGTCCTGTAACCAACCCGGGTCGCCTTGAGCGCTTCCTACCGGTCATCGCGCAGGCCGTGCGAGACCCTGATGCTCCGCAGGAGCTTGTTAACTTTGCACGTATCTTGTCCTATCATCTGGGGCGTGACATCTAATGCTGCCGAAGGTAGGCGGCGGTAACGGCACAACCAAAGATGATATTCTCCGAGACCCCAAGCGTATCGGTAGACGTATCCGGGGCTGGCGGCAGCCTGCTCTAGATGTTATTCCCGAGACTACAGCATGGTACACTACTACGGCCCCGGTCTCCGACTATGATGCAGGCTACAATGGTGAGGGCTTCTCATCCGCTGCTGATTACTTGAACCAGCAGGAAGCGATGGGTGGCACCGGAGTCCTTACGAACGCCAGGCTCAAGGTTTTGGATATCGATGATACATATGCGCGTACACAGGGCTTGATGTTCCTGGATAAACTACAAGCACTCCCAACTAATGTCCGTGAGAACGTGCTTGCCTTTATGCAGGGCCAGCGTACTATCGAGAATCTGCAGGGAGCTGATCCTGCAACGCTGGCGCTAGAAACACAACAAACACAAGCAGCTATCGAAAGCCTCGGTCTCGCTGGACAGATCGATCCAACCGGGGGTGAGCTGAACATCACGCAGGAATCTGCGGGCGAAGGTCTGTACATCGCCCTTGCTCTTGCCTTCCCCGAGTTGAACCTAGACCTCGAAGACCCCAAAGCCAACTTCGGCGCGATTGAAGCATCTACGGCAGTCTCGGATTACTATCTGCAACGTGCAGTGGAATCCGAGGGCGTGAACAAGATGGCCGATGCATTAGTCAAAGTACAAACCGGAGAGGCTCAGGGTCTCGGCGGATATTACGATGTCTTCAAAGATGTTACCCTCGGTTTTGCTGGCGGCGCGGCTGAAGTAGGATTCGGTGCGCTAGGTGGGGGGGTGCGTGCTATCGGTGCGGAAGGCATCGTTGATGATGCAGCTAGCGCTTGGCATACCGTAGAAAATGAGATGTCCAGATATGCTGTCGGATATCAGGACGAGGAAGGAGAATGGCGCAAGGGTCTATTGACATGGGATTTAGACCCGAAGGACCCCGACTTTGAAAACAAGGTCGAGGATCGCATGCTGCTTCTTACTCTCGTGGGTGCTCCTGTAGGCAGCGGTCTTCTAAGCAAGACAGCCCGTCGCTTCAAGCTCGCTCGCTCGGTGGTGGGTACTGTAGATGACGTGGGCGACGTGCTCGGTATTAACCGTGCCGAGTTATATCCACGCCAGGGTGGTCCCCTTGGTGTTGGCCTAGAGGCAGCTAGAACCCCAGCACGGTTTGTTACTAGAAAGATTGACGAGGCAATCCTTGGCTCACGTTGGATTCGGCAGGGGCCGGAGGATTGGTTCATCGGCCGTATCAATGGTCGTCCTGGTCGTACCCTTCTCAATGTTCTCGATGGGGCAAAGGAAGCCCACCCTGATGATATTGGAGGGCAGTTAGGTTTCGTTCGACAGGTCTACGGCTCAACAATTCCTGATGGGTTAGTGACAGACATGTTAAATGCTGGCTCTCGTCCTGATGCCATTGGACGCTTCGTGAACTATGTATCAGACCCAACACAGCGTCCCTTTGCTATCCGCGAGATGGATGGACGTATTACTGCGATCCAGCGACGTATCGATGCTATCCATAGAAAATACGATGATGAGCCATCCAGTGTCCGTCGTGAGCTAGATATCCTCCATCAGCGTGGGGAGGAGCGTTCCGAGGATTTCCTAGCCTTCAGTCGTGAAGGAGATACCGGTACATCGCTGCGTGCTGTCAATGAAGAGATTCGGATGGAGCGTCTGCGTCAGCGCTATAAGCGCCTGACCGGTGAGAACTACGAGTACCGTGGCGGCCAGCCTCGTCCAGAGGTTCTTGAGGATGGGCAGCTCCTCAACATACCTGCTTCCGAAGCTGCACGCTATGTTGAATTCCCCGGTCGCCTTGAAGGTACGGGCCGTACGCCTGAGCAATTGGCTGAACTTGAGAAGAGCCTTGAGGGCGGATATAATCCAGACTTCGTTCCTGAACAAACTTTGTCAGGTGAGCCTGAAGGTCACCTCACCATGGAGTTCGATCCCGCTACCGGTCGTGCAGTTATCCGTGAGGGACATCATCGTATCGGTATCCTCGCTCGTGCAGGTAAGGACATCGAAGTACGAGTCAAGCATGTTGATGAAATCCATCCGGCGCGTGGCTCTGATATCGAAGAGGTAGAAGCCGGTGCTGCGCTCGAAGCGCTCTCTGAACTGGGTGCCGAAGGTGCACCACCAGCTCCCGAGGTAGGGCGCATCTATACTCGTGCAGAGACACGTGACCCAGGTAATCAGTTGGCCGACCTTCGAGAGCTGACTGCCCTGCGGCTTGAGAGAGCCGGATTGGAATGGAGCAAATCAGAGACGCCGGGCTCTATGCCCCTATTGCGATACCCCAAGAAGAACTTCTTTCGCGCCATCGTGCGCCAGCCCACTACGAGTGTCGAGCGCCTCGCTGCGAGGATGCTTAGGTTTGGCCAGCTCGGAGAAGGTCAGGTCTTTGACTTGGCTAAACTGGTCGATGACATGCCTACGCGCCCGAAGTTATTTGTTCCGGGACACGCTAAGAACCCTGCAGACTGGAGGGACCAGAACTTCGATCTTCTTACGAACTACCTGCGCCGTGCGGGGGTAGAGGGTCCCGTTGCACAGAAGATTCTTGGCGATCTTGCAGAAGTCACGAATGTACAGGATTTCTATGAGATCATCGAGCATCAGATATTCGGAAAAGATGGCGTTATTAATAAGGCACTGCCCGAGGGTACGCCTGACGACCTGCGCAAACAGATCATCTATCTTCACGATTCCACGCTTGAGGGTCGTACATTCTCGACCCTGACGCAGCGCAATGAACGTGACGGTGTAGTGGACCTTTCCGAGCAACACATCATGGGGCGTCGTAGTAGCTATGGTGAGACAACCCCACTGCCCTCTCGTCCATCCGAGTATCTCGGCTATCTGAATATGCCAGATGTGGAACGACTTATTGAGGCTACCTCGGTGGTGCGTAAGCTGAACCACCGTTTGTCACAAGGCAAGTTCGGCCAGGCCAACATCTCCCAGGCATGGCGTGCTCCGCTTTTCGTCAGCCATCTTGCAACCCTGGTGCTCAAGCCCACTGTCATGCTGACACGTCTTGTTGCTATGGGCACGCGTATCCAAATGGAGCAGGCGCTCCGCATGCAGGGTTTCGGCTACAAGCCGTGGAAGACATTCCCAGATGGAATGTATCTCATGCCAGGTGGTATCCCTGTCCCGTGGGGAGAGAAAGGTAATCGCATCCTGAGCGGGGCCTTTGGCGAGGATGGTTGGAAATTGATCGGAGAGGACCCCTTCACGCGTGGCCCACGCCGCGACTTCGAGGCCAGTGATGTAGGGATGTTCCTTGAGGAAGTCACGGAGGCTACTCAGTCCCGCCAGCGTACAGTAGAGTCCACGCTCGAATTACGGACTGGTCGTCGGCGTATTAATAAGCGGCACACCGAGGCTTACCGTGCTGAGCTTGAGCAAGCGCACTCCGATCTTGTAGATCGGAACTTCGCTCGTCTTGACCTCGACCGTGAGCGTTTTAAGGAATGGCTACTCAATGATGAAGACGGCATTGAGTTCATGAATATGCACCGCCAGACTCTTGAGCAAGCGTCCTTCTTCGATGGCGATATGGATACTGCTATCAACGAGTGGCTCGACCGACGGATCGACTATCTGCGCCAGGTTTCTGGTGGTGATCCTGACTACTTGCGTTATATTGCGACTGGTCACCTTAAGCTAGGGGGTGAGCGCATCAATCAAAACTATGCCCGTCTGTTCAATGGAGATCGTCAGGTCGAGCGCTATGCCGTGCTGCGCGAGGAGATCGACTCACTGAATGATGAGATTACCGAGCGGGTCACTGCTGCTCACATGGTTGGCACAGCCGACGAGCGCGCTGAGCTGGCCGCCTTAATGCGCCAGCGCTTTGAAGCTCGAAAGAAGCTTAGCCAGATGGAGGATGTGAACCCGGAGATGTTGGACCCGGGCAGCATCACGGCTTCTCACAAACGGGAATTTCGACGTGAAGTTCAACGGCGTTGGGAAGAGGCGCCGGACACCATTCCACCGCGTCTTCTCGTGACACACCGGCTGGATAGAGCAGCCGACGATCTCGGCCTGATCGGTGACGCTCAGCACTATGCAGGTGCCATCTCGAATATGTTCTACCGTGGGTTCAAGCCACTGTCCTACGTGGACTCGCACGGAACCCGTGGCTCCCTGTTCACACAATCGAACACCCGATTCTACAACGAGTTGAAAGCCCGTGGCTATAGTGACGTGCAAGCTCGTGCTATCGCCCATGCTAAAGCCGGGGCAACTACACGCGATATGATGTACGACTTGTCGGCTAGGTCCTCCACTCAGCGTGCGCTCAAAGACGTGTTCTGGTTTGCCCCTGCTACACAGGAGGTATTGTATACATGGCTCGTCAAGATTCCGAGTCAGAGCTATTGGCCCATCGGAGCGGCTGCTACCGCCACGAAGCTATACGCGATGGTCGAGCTGCTAGAGGCGGCTGGTGTCATCGAGACGGATGCCGATGGGGCGAAGATCATCAAGGTCCCCGGATTGAGTCGCTTCGTGGAGTTCGCCAGTGGGGGCAGAATCAAAGTACCTGATACAGTCTACGGAAAGCTCGCCGGTTTGA
>Ga0209431_10004229_pt1 | contig 11264 bp, 11 predicted proteins | sample RifCSP13_3_FD_184021 | JGI IMG/M metagenome (GOLD analysis project Ga0209431, IMG submission 184021) | Soil microbial communities from Rifle, Colorado - Rifle CSP2_sed 13_3 (SPAdes) (version 2) | ecosystem: Environmental > Terrestrial > Deep subsurface > Rock core/Sediment | place: Rifle...
GGGCACACTCGGCGAGCACGCCGAGGGTGCGGGCGGGTGGCACCACGATGTTGACGATGGTCGGTCGCTCGGGGAGGTCGGCGAGGGCGCGCCAGCATCGATCACCCTCTACGGTGTCGCGATACGGGTTGACCGCACGCACCGCGATCCCCTTGTCGCGGAGGTCGCGGTAGATGATGTTTCCGTACTTCACCGGGTGGTCGGTGGCCCCGACCACGGCGACGATTGTCTCCGGCCGGTCGAGGAGGCCGACGATGTCTTTCACGGGCGATTCCTTCCGGGTGCGCTCGCCGAGCCGACTTCGCGTCGGACCGGGCCGTCGATACCGTACCGGCATGCGGTTTTCTACCGGGGCGATTGCCCTCCTGGTGGTGACGGCCGGTGCCTGCGGCGGCGCGACCACCCCGTCGAGCCCATCCGTCACCACCCCGGGACTCCCCACCACATACACCGGCCCCGACGGTGTGACCACCGAGATCACCGACGTTTCCCGGATCGTGACCCTCAGCGGCGACTTCTCCGAGATCGTGTGGGACCTCGGCCTCGGCGACAACCTGGTGGGCGTGGACCTCAGCTCGGTGTACCCGAAGGAGGAGATGCGGCTCAAGCCGAAGGTCGGCGTCGAGTTCCACCTGCTCGCCGAGCCGATCCTGGCGCTGCAGCCCACGTTGGTGATCGGTGACGCCGATGCCTCTCCGGCCGCGGTCATCGAGCAGGTGCGCGGGGCCGGGGTGCCGGTGGTGGTGTTCCCCCGCTTCGAGGGGCTGACCGGCCCCGGCCTCAAGATCCGTGCCGTCGCCGCGGTGCTCGGCCTCGACGAGGCCGGGGGCGTGCTCGCCTCGGGGGTCGATGAGCAGATCGCCGCCGCCGTCGCCCTCGCCGCCACCACCACCGGGCGGCCACGGGTGGCAGTGGTGTACGTGGCGACCGAGGACACGATCCTGCTTCTTGCCGGGAACACGGTGTTCGCCGGCGTCCTCGACTCGCTCGGGGCCGTCGACGTCGGTCCGGGGGCCGGGGCCGATGGCTTCGTGCCCTTCACGCCGGAGGCGATCGTCGCCTCCGCGCCGGAGGTGATCATTACCGCCGAGCGTGGGTTCGAGGGCCTGGGCGGATTGGAGGGCTTTCTGGCGCTCCCCGGCATCGCCCAGACGCCGGCAGGCCGGGATGGCAAGGTGCTCGTCTACGAGGACCTCTACCTGCTCGGTCTCGGTCCCCGTACCGGGATGCTCGCCGCCGACCTCGTGCGCGACCTGCATCCGGAGCTCGGGGAGTGAGCCGACGGGTTCGCCCATCCATGCTGGTGGCCGGACTCGGGGTCGTCGTGGTGGCGGCTGCGGTGGTGGCGCTCGGCTCCGGAGCGGTGCGCATCGCTCCGTCCGAGGTGGTGGCGATCCTGCTGCGCCACGCCGGCCTTGGCGACGGGGGGGATGTCGGGGTGACCGAGGACGCCGTACTCTGGTCGATCCGGCTGCCCCGAGTGCTGTTGGCGATCGGGGTCGGGGCCGGTCTGGCGGTGGCAGGAGCGGCGCTGCAGGGGATCTTTCGCAACCCGCTGGCCGACCCCCAGCTGATCGGCATCTCCAGCGGGGCGGCCGCCGGCTCGGCCCTCGGTGTGCTGGCGCTGGAGTCGGTGATCGGCGGCGTGGCGGGAACCATCGGCGCCTTCTGCGGCGGGCTCGTCGCCGGGCTCGCGGTATACGGCCTGGCCAGGCACCGGGGACGCACCGAGGTGGTCACCCTGGTGCTGGCCGGGATCGCCGTGGCCGCCGTCGGGGGAGCGTTGGCAGGGTTCCTCAGCGTGATCGCCGACGATCCCCGGCTGGGGTCGCCGCTCTTCTACTCGCTGGGCGATCTCGGCGTCGCCACATGGCGGCTGGTGGGCCTCACCCTGCCCTTCGTCGCCGTCGGGGTACTGGTTCTTCCCCGGTACGCCCGGCGACTCGACCTGATCCTCCTCGGCGAGCGGGAGGCCGCTCACCTCGGCGTCGACGTCGAGCGGCTCCGCATGGAGGTGCTGATCCTCGTCACGATCACGGTGGGGGCGACCGTCGCCGCCGCCGGAGTGATCGGGTTCGTGGGACTGCTCGTGCCCCATGGTGTCCGGTTGGTGGTGGGTCCGGGGCATCGCACGGTGCTGGTGGCGAGCGCCCTCGGCGGCGCGGTGCTCGTCCTCGCCGCGGACACCGTGGCCCGCACCGTGGCGCTGCCACTCGAGGTTCCCGTCGGGCTGCTCACGGCACTCGCCGGCGGCCCGCTGTTTGTATGGCTGCTGCGGCGGACGCGGCGCGAACACGGAGGCTGGGGATGAGCCGGGGCGTGGTGGGGCGCGGGCTCGCCTTCGCCGTCGACGGCCGCACCCTGGTGACCGGGGTCGACCTGGAGGCGGTTCCGGGGGAGATCCTCGCCGTCCTCGGGCCCAACGGTGCGGGAAAGACAACGCTGCTCCGCCTGCTCTCCGGCGAGTGGGCACCGACGATGGGCTCGGTCGAACTCCTCGGCCGACCGCTCGCCGCGCTGTCGTCCCTCGAGCTGGCGCGGGTGCGCGCCGTGCTCCCGCAACAGACCGTGCTGACGTTCGCCTTCCGTTGCCTCGACGTCGTCCTCATGGGCAGGTACGCCGCCCTCACCGGGGACGACGACGCGGTGGCGCGTCGAGCCATGGACACCACCGATTCGGTCCAGCTCGTCGATCGCACCTACCCGACGCTGAGCGGGGGTGAACAGACACGGGTCAGCCTTGCCCGGGTGCTCGCCCAAGAGACGCCGGTGCTGTTCCTCGACGAGCCCACCGCCAACCTCGACCTGCGCCATCAGGAGTTGGTGATGCGGACGCTGCGCGGCCTCGCCGACGCCGGAGCCGTCGTCGTCGCCGTGCTCCACGATTTGAACGTGGCCGCCCGCTTCGCCGATCGGGTGGCACTCCTGAACGAGGGTCGTCTGCACACGGTCGGCACCACCGCGGAGGTGCTCACCGGACCGACGATCGAGGCCGTCTACCGGCAGACGGTGGAGGTGGTGGCTCACCCCGTGCTCGGGTCCCCACTCATCCTTCCGTACGATCGCTGACCGGGAGTGGGGGGTTTCCGAAGGCGGCGAGCAGCACGCCGACCGAGGCGCCGGCGAGCGTCCACAATGCCGGGACCGGCCGGGCTGCGGCGGTGAACAGCGCCGGGTCGGGGACGCCGAGTCGCGCGGAGAGCCCGGCGGCGAGCAGGCCGCCGAGTAATGCGGCGCGCAGCGTCGTACCCGACGGGGTGGGGCGGAACCGGGCGGCGAGCATGCCGGGTACCGCGCACAGCGCGGCGACCACGGCGAGCCACACGAGTGTGCCGACGAGGAGCCCCACGACCTCACGGAGGAGGAGCGTCATCCGCGGCCGGTCTTCTTCGCCGCCTTCATCGCCCGCTTCTGCTCGCGCAGCACGGTGACCTTGTCGAAGCTGTCGACGTCGGCGATCGACGGCCAGTCGGCCGCCACCTCCTCCCAACCGGGAGGGCCGGCCCCGAGGCGCTTTCCCACCACCCCGACGAAGATTCGTGCCTTCGCCTTGCCGAACCCGGGAAGCGCCTCCAGCCGGCGGAGCAACTCGGCGCCGTCGGCGGAACCGGTCCAGATGCGCGAGGCGTCGGCGTCGTACTCCTCCACGATGTGGGTGCAGAGGTCGCGGCAGCGCCGCCCCATCGACGAGGGGAAACGATGCAGCGCCGGAGGCCCGGAGAAGACCGCGTCCAGCGTGGCGTCGTCGAGCCCGGCGACCGCGGCGGTGTCGAGTCGTCCCCCGAGCCGCTCCCGCAACAGGTGAGGGGCGAGAAAGGCGCGCTCCATGGGGAACTGCTGGTCGAGCAGCATCCCGATGAGCAGGGCCGTCGGATCGACGGCGAGCAGCCGGTTGGCCTCGGCGTTCTCGGTGAAGGGAAGCGAGCCCGGGGTCATCGGCGGTCACGCTAGCGGCTCTCAATCCCGGGGCACCCCCGGCACCCCGATACCATCGCCGCCCATGAGCCTCAAGCGCGGGCTGCTCGGGGTGGGTCGGCGCACCGGGGCGTGGCGTCTGCCGGCGGCGTGGTACGGCCCGCGACGGCTCACCGTCCTGGCCTATCACCGCATCGCCGATCACGCTTCCCCGGGTTTCGTCGGGTATGCCGGGAACGCCAGCGCCACCCCATCAGAGTTCGCCGCGCACATCGCATGGGTGGTGGAGCGGTTCACTCCGGTCGCGCTCGCCGATCTCGCCGCAGCGGCGGCCGGCGGCGCTCGATTGCCCGAGCGGCCGGTGCTGGTCACGTTCGACGACGGATACCGCGACAACCTCACCACGGCTTTGCCGGTGCTCGAGCGGCACGCCGTGCCGGCGACGGTGTTCCTCGCCACCGACCACATCGGCAGCGACATCCCGTTCTGGTGGGACCGCGTCGCATGGTGCCTGACCACGGCCCCGTCGCAACGAGTTCGGCTTCCCGTCCTCGGCGAGGTGGATCTCTCCGGCGACCGTCGTGCCGTCACCCGGAGGTGGGTGCGTCGGGCCAAACAACTCCCCGATGCGGCGATGCGGGCGGCGGTCGATGCCCTTCCGGTTGCCGTCGGCGTATCGATCCCCGCGGGGGCGTTCCGGGGTATCACCCTCACCTGGGACGACGTGGCCGCCATGACCACCCGGGGGGTGTCGTTCGGTGCGCACACGTGCAGTCACCCGATCCTCACGCGCGTCGATCCGGCGACCGCCGCCGCCGAAATCACCGGGTCGGCACGCAAAGTGGCCGAGGTGACGGGGGTGCCTCCGGCCGGGTTTGCCTACCCGAACGGGCAGCGTTCCGACGTGAACGATGCGGTCGAGGCGGCGGTTGCGGATGTCGGAATCCCCCTCGCCTTCACCCTCGCCCCCGGACCGGCCCGGTGGGGGGAGGTGGTGCGGAGACCACGGCGGATTCGCCGGGTCTCCGTGCACCACGGCGACGGCCTGGACCGCTTCGTTGCCAAGGTGTCGGGGGTGCCCCGGCTGCTGCGGGTGCTGCGATGACCGCCGCAGACGACGTTCGCGCTGCGGTCTCGGCCGCCGTCGCCGGCACTCACGGTGCGATCGTCGGATGGCGGGGGCCGGCGCGACGGCCGTGGTCGTGGCAGTTCCGCGCCGAGACCGTCGGCGCTCGTTCGGGGCGTCTGCTGGTCAAGGTGCCGCGCTGGGAGGGGGTCGGCACGCTGGAGGCTGCGCTCGTCGCCGGGCCCCAGGCCGCCAGCGCCGGCGAGTTCTCCGCCCTCGGCGAGATCTACGCGGAGGTGAGAGCGTCGGGTGATCCCGGGCTGACCGCGGTGGTGCCGGTGGCGTACGTCGGCGCGGTGAACGCCCTGGTCATGGAGGATCTCGATGCCGTTTCGTTGCGGCTGCGGCTCGGCGCCGGCCGGGGACCGGCGGAGGCCGTCGAGTGGTTCGCCGGAATCGGCCGATGGCTCGGCCGCTATCACCGCCGCCCGGGCCGGGCGATCCCGGCCCGGTTCTCCGCGGTGGCCGAGGTCACCCGGTGGGAGGAGGCCGGTCTCGAACATCCCGGCCTGCGGCGCAGCCTGGCGCTCGCCCGGGCAGCGGCAGAGTCGCTCGACGGTCGCACCGTGATGCACGGTGTCCAGCACGGCGACCTCACCCTGGGCAACGTGCTCGTCACCCGCGAAGGAAAGGTCGCCGTGATCGATCCCAACGGCACCACCGGGAGATGGGAGGCGGATGCGGCCCGCCTCCTCGCCGAAATCCGACTGGGGAGGGGTCAGCTCCTCACCCTGGGAGCGATGCGGCCCGGGTCCTTGGTCGATCGGTGGGCCCGGGCGCTGGCGGAGGGACACGGGGGCCTCGACGCCGGCGTCCTCGCGTACGACCGCGGAGCGGAGGCGCTGCAGCGGAGGATCGCTCTCGGGGAGGGGGGAGCGGTGTCCCGGTTGACGGCGGCGGTCACCGCCCCGCTGTTCCGCGGAGAGATCAGGCGGCGCTTCGCCGCGTGACCTCGCGGGCGAGCATCAGCAGCCGGCCGAGCCGTCCCGACGGGTACACGATCCGGAAGTCGTGGCGCATCTCGGATCCCCACGCCGCCTTGTACGGCTCGTCGCCCCTCAGGAAGTCGAATCCGGTCGCCCCCTCGGCGACGGCGCCGGCGACGGCCGCCGCCATGATGCGGCTGCCCGGTCCGTGTCGCTGCCACTCCCGGTCGTAGCCCGTCGTGTAGAAGGACACGGTGTCGTCGTGGCGGAAGCACTCGATGACTGCGATGGTCTGGTCGGCGACGTCGAGCCGCCACAGCCGGAGGCGGCCGGCGGCGAGCATCCGCCGCGCCACCTCGCGCTGAAAGGCCGCGAGTCGTGGGGTGCCGAATGCCCCCCGGTCTCCGGCCTCGGATCGCACCGCTTGGTGGAGGCGCTCCAGGTGGCTCATCGTCTCCTCGAGGTCGGCGGCCTCGGCGACCATGCGCTCGGTGACGGCACCCCGCGCCTCGCGGTCGAGTCTGTGCCGATGTCGGTCGAGGGTGTTGCGCAGTGTGCCGGCGAATCCGGCGGCGGTCTCCTCCCACGAGCCGCCCAGCCGCAGGAATGGAGTGGGGATGTGCTCGACCCGTTCCCGGTCGGCGGCCCGGCGCAGGAGGAGGCGGGCGAGCACGCCGTCGCCGGCGACGCCGTCGAGGTCGATGAGATCCCACCGGCGGTCACGCTGCACCGAGGCCCATAGTGCGGCCGCGGTTCCCGGTGGGGCGAGACGCGACACCGGCATGTCGAGATGGTCGGGAGCGGCGGGGCCGGATCCGAGCAGTCGCAACATCCGAAAGCGGATACCGGCGCGGGTGCGGCGCTCTACGTGGAAGGGGGCGGCGGCGACGAGTCTGCCGTCGTCGGCGTCGCGCGCCGTCACCACCTCGAGGTCGGCGTCGGCGCCCAGGGTCGCCAGCCAGGCTCCGAGCCAGGCCGAGGTGAGGAAGGGCCCCGGCGTCTCCGAGGCGGCGACCAGGGTGTCCCACTCGGCGGCGATGGCGCCGAGCCGGGTGCGGTCGATGCGTTCCAGCACCGGGGCGGGGTGGGGGGGAGCGCTCACGTTCCATCCCTTCGCGCCCGGCGCCAGGCGACGCTCTGCGCACCGCGCAGGTGGCGCCACAGGCCGCGCAGGCTCGCCAGGTTCTGGATCACCAGAAAACGGGGGAGGTACCCGAGCCCGCCGAGACGGGGGAGTCGGTCACCGGCGGCGGCGGCCGCATAGAAGGCGATCTGGAGGCCGAGCGTGACGACACCCCACGGCGTGCCCAGCCGCCAGATTCCACCGGAGGGCACAAACGCCACCGCGGCCGCCGAGGCGAGCAGGGCGACGATCATCCCGATGGGGATGAGGGGCCGGAGCACCTTGTGGGAGAGGAGCATCCAAGCCACCACCGGCCGGCGCCACGGGATCTGACGATGCAGCCCGGAGAACACCTGGAACTGGCCTGCCACCATCCGGCTGCGCCGCTCTGCCTCCTCGGCCGCGGTCGAGGACACGGTCTCCTCCGACACCGCCTCGGGCCGGAAGACCACGTCCCATCCGGCGACGATGGCGCGATGGGCGAGCCATTGATCGTCGTTGATCGTTCCCGGCGGGGCGGGGGTGAACGCCTCGCGGCGGATGGCGAAGATCTCCCCGTTGACCCCGACGGTGCATCCGATCCGGGTCTCCATCCGTCGGATGTGGGCCTCGTAGCGCCAGTACAGACTCTCGCCGAAGCCGAGACCTCCGGGTCCCGACACCACCTTGCGCCCGGTGACGGCCCCCACCGACGGATCGCGGAACGGCGCCACCAGGAACCCGAGGGAGTCGGGACGGAGGGCATTGTTGGCGTCGCTCATCACGATGACGTCGCCGGTGGCCCATTCCACGGCCCGTACGATCGCCGCCATCTTCCCGGCGCGCTCGGGACGGTGAACCAGCTCGACGCCGGGGAACGTGCGCACGATGTCCGGGGTGGCGTCATCGGAACCGTCGGCGGCGACGATCACCTGGAGCAGCTCCCGCGGGTAGACGAGAGCGGCCACCCGCCGCAACTGATCCCCGATCACCGTCTCCTCGTTGTGGGCGGCGATGATCAATGTGACCTTCGGGGTGTGATCGCGGTACGCCGCCGGTCGGCGCAGCCGCCCCACCGCGGTGATGAGCAGCGGGTACCCGGCGTAGGTGTATCCGACCAGGGCCACCGCAGACCAGAAGACGATGCCGATCATCCCGTCACCTCCTCCAGGCCGGCAAGCACCGTCTCGGCGATCGGTCCCCAGCCGAACCTGTTCTCGGCCGCTTCGGCGGCTGCGCTCCCCATGGCGCGAGCCCGCCCGGGATCGGTCAGCAGGGAGGCCATCGCACGGGCCAGACCTTCGTCGTCGCCGGCCTGCACCAGCAGCCCCGTCATGCCGTGGTCGACGTCCTCGGTGAGTGCGCCCAGGGCGGTGGCCACGACCGGCCGGGCGAAGGTGAACGCCACCTGGAGCACACCACTCGCGGTCGCCGACCGGTAGGGGAGCACCATGAACGTGCAGGAGCGGACCAGGGGACCCACCTCCTCGAGGGGGAGGTAGCGGCCGTCGACCACGACGCGGTCGGCGATGCCCGCCTTCACGGCTCTCTCCACGACGACGGCGGGATCGACCCCGGAGGGGTGCCCGACGATGAGCAGCCGGCCAGGGGTGCCCGGAGGCATGGCGGCGAAGGCGTCGACCAGATCGAGGATGCCCTTGCTGGGGCGGAGCCCGCCGAAGAACAGAGCGACCGGTTCTTGGTCGTCGATTCCGTACCGGGAACGGAGCTCGCCGCCGGCGTCGGCGATCCGCAGGAACAGCGACTGGTTGCCGTGGGGAATCACCCGGGTTACCTCGAGGTCGACCGGGTAAGCCTCGAGGAAGGCCTTGCGGTTCTCCTCGCCGTGGAGGAACACCCGGGAGAAGCTGCGGTAGACGGTCAGCGCCAGCTGCCGGCTGATTGCCCGCGACAGCAAACCCCGCTCCCGTGCCTCGAACTCATGGCACACCTGTGCCAGGACGAGGCCGCGTCGCCGTAGCCGGCGGAGGAACACCGCCTGGAACGGGAACCGGATCGTGGAGAAGAGCACCACGTCGGGCCGCTCCGCGATCAGCCGTTTGGTGAGGTGGTGCCACACCACGGCATAGCGCACCCCCCGCCACCCGCGGCGCAGCTTGCGCCCGGCGGCGCCGAGGCGATGCCGGGCGGCCGGCTCGATGGCGGGCCAGAGGCTCATCTCGGCGCGCACCGTGAACCGGTGGGGGAGGTGGCGCAGCTCATAGCGGCGGGCGGTGTGCAGCGTCACCTCGGCGCCGGCGTCGGTGAGGGCGCCGGCGAGCTGGTGGGCGTAGTGGATCATCCCGCCGGCGCCGTCCGGTTCGACGAGGGCGATGCGGGTCATGGGTGACCCTCCCCGGCGACGATCCGGCGGTACTCGTCGACCAATGCCGGGACCTGGCGGCGAAGGTCGAAGCGAGTCCGCGCAATGCGCCGTCCCGCGGTACCCATGGCGGTGGCCTGGAGCGGCGAGGTGAGGACCCGGGTGACCGCCTCGGCGAGGAGTTCGGGATGGTGGGCGGGGACGAGCAGGGCGCTGCCGCCCCGCTCCACCATCTCCGGGATCCCGCCGACCTCGGTGGCCACCACCGGCAGGCCCGACGCCATCGCCTCGATCAGCACGGTGGGGAGCGCCTCGGTGTGGGACGGGAGCACGAAGACGTCGGACCCGGCGAGTACCTCAGCGACATCGACGCGGTGGCCGAGGAAGTGAACCCGCCCCGCCACCCCGGTGGTGGCGGCGGTGTGCTCCAGGTCGGAGCGTGCCGGGCCGTCGCCGACCAGGACGAGGTGGGTGTCGGGGACGGAGGCGAGCACCGCGGGAAGGGCGGCGATCAGGTCGGCGATCCCCTTCGGAGGGCGGAGCACCGCCACGGTGACGACGATGCGGGCGTCGGCGCGCAATCCGAGCGCGGTGCGCAGCGCACCGGCGGCGCCGGGGTGGAGACGGCTGAAGCGGTCGAGGTCGACGCCGTTGTGCAGGGTCGTCACCAGGAGTCGGCCCGCACCGGAGCGACCGGCAAAGTGCTCTGCGGCGCTGCGGGAGACGGCAATGACCCGGGAGGCACGGGTGGTGAGCATCCGGGCCATCAGACGGAAGCGGAGCGCATCGCGGCTCCACCGGCGCGGGCGGTCGATGGTGTGGAGCGTGGCCACGCTGGGGATGCCGCGGCGACGGGCGGCGATGGTCCCCAGAATGTTGGAGAACTCGAGCTGGGTGTGCACCAGGTCGGGGGCGGTCCGGTCGATGGCTTCGCCGACCCGTGCCAGCGCCCCTCGCCGGCGCAGCCGGTCGATGTGGAGGGTTTCGATGGGGATACCGAGTGCTGAGATCGCCGGGGTCAGCGGGTTGCCGTCGCGTTCTTGGACGACGACCACCACCGGATCGACCCCGGCCCGGGGGAGCGCCTCCAGGTAGCGCACCAGGCCGTGCTCGGCTCCGCCGTGTCCGAGCGAGTCGATGAGGTACATGACCCGCAGGCGCGCCGACGGTGCCGGGGCCGGTGCGGCGCGCAGTGCGGTGCGGCGGGTGGTCACGAGCGCGCCTCCCGGCCGCGCAGACCGATCCAGCCGAGGATCCGGCGGACCACCGCCGGGTCGAGCCTCCACAGCGACACCGCGTAGACGACGGCTCCGACGCCGGTGGCGGCCAGGAGTGATGCCGCCGACCCGGCATCACGGGTGAGCCAGAGCACCGGGACGACGGCGGCGACCATCCACCCGCCGGCGGCAAGGGATGGAGCGATCTGGCGCCACACGTCGCCAAAGGTGGTTCCCACCATCCGGTTGGCGACCGCCAGCCGCACTGCGGTGTCTGCCGCCGCCACCGCGGCGTGGGCCCAGGCGACTCCGACGATCCCGTGACGGGCTCCGACGAGCAGTGCCGGGACCAGCGCGACGAGCTCGAGGACGGCGAGCCGGGCGAGCACCCCGGTCCGTCCCAGCGCCTTGTAGACGTCGCCTGCGTTCACCCCGATCGAGCCGATCAGGCAGAAGATCGCCATCACCCGCAGCACGGGGATGGCCTCGGCCCATTGGCTTCCGAACAGCACCATCACGGACTGCTCGGCGGTGAGGAAGAGGCCGAGGCAGAGCGGGACGACGACGGTCTGGGTGTAGCGGATGGTCGCCAGATAGCCCCGGCGAAGGAGATCGGCCCGTTCCTGAATGGTGGAGAACACAGGGAAGATTGCGG
>Ga0209431_10004230_pt1 | contig 11262 bp, 10 predicted proteins | sample RifCSP13_3_FD_184021 | JGI IMG/M metagenome (GOLD analysis project Ga0209431, IMG submission 184021) | Soil microbial communities from Rifle, Colorado - Rifle CSP2_sed 13_3 (SPAdes) (version 2) | ecosystem: Environmental > Terrestrial > Deep subsurface > Rock core/Sediment | place: Rifle...
TAATCTTGTCAACATCTTTGCCGAAATAAGTCCTTGCCGCTTCCTGAATGCCGTACGCCGTTCCTCCGTAGGATACCTCATTAAGGTACATTTCAAGAATTTCATCTTTGGAATAGGCTTTTTCCACTCGGTAAGCCAATACAATTTCTTTTAATTTCCGGGTGTAGGTTTTTTCCGGTGTTAAGAAAGTATTTTTAACAAGCTGTTGGGTAATAGTCGAGCCGCCCGTAAGCCTTTCTTCCATTAAGTTTCTTAACGCAGCGGCAAGTATTCCTTTTAAAGAAAATCCAGGATGCGAGTAGAATCCGGCATCCTCGATGGCGATAGTTGCCAGCCGGACATTTTTTGGGATTTTATTTAAGGGAACGGGAGTGCGGTTTTTATCCTTGTAAATATTGTATAAAAGTACTCCGTTTCTGTCGTAGATTTTTGTCGATACATTTTGATCCCGGGTAGTTAAGTTTTCCACAGACGGGAGATTTTTTAATATTAAGTAATTAAATAGAATGAGAGCAAACGTCAGTATAGAAATGATGATTGCCGAAAGGAATATTAAAAAATTTTTTAGCCTGAATTTTGGGAGAGATAATTTCGGAGCGGGGATTTTTAAGTTGGAAAAGTATATTAAGACTCTTTTTTTTATAAGATTGGCAGGGATGTGAAATTTTTGAAGAAATTTCCACGCCAGACTTCGAATGAAATTTAAATAGAGTTTTATTTTCTTACTCGATATTTTTTTTAATTTTTGCTGGAAGATGATGCCTGATTTTTTCTTTCCTATTCTTTTTGTTTTAAATCCATAAGACGATAGCGATGATTTGAAGTTTTTAAAGTTTTTTGAAAAGCGTGAAATATTGCCCGGAACTGATTTTTTGAAACGTACTAAAAAGCGTCCTGTAATATAGATAATTAGGAATAAAGAAATGAAGGTATAGGAAAGTAGTAAATAGAAAGGCTTACCGATTAAAATTAAGCTTGTTTTAAGCGATCGGATTATTTTTTTACTACTAAAGTGAGCAGGATATTCATCGATATTTCTTCGGGCTTTCACCTTACCCCATATTTTATCATGAAATGACAAAACCTAAGCACGAAAGTGCTTAGCAGTTTATCATGAAATGACAAAACCTAAGCACGAAAGTGCTTAGCAGTTTATCATGAAATGACAAAACCGGATTAATTTTTTTCCTGAAGAAGGTCAAAAATTCTTTGGATTACTCATTAATTTTAAAAGAAATTATAAAGCTTGTGAATATTTTTCTATCCGCGTCATCGAGTGCAATTTTGGTTTTATTACCTTGCGATATTTTCATCTCGATAACTATAACACTCGATTTGTTTTTGGATACCAACTCGGCTCTTATTAATTTTTTACTCGCATCTCCAAGATCTAATGTGGCTAAATCGCTTGAGGAGGTAAGCAAGGTTTTACAGCGGGAGTTATCATTGGGATTAACGGTGCAGTAGGAGGGAGAAACCTCACTACTTGCATAAGGGGTTACGGAAATTGTTACGGAGTTGTCAAAATAGGAAAGTATTACCGGATTTTCCCGAAGACCCCAACTATTTGGGTATTTGAAATCAAAAAGGGTGGACCGATAATCTTTCCAATAAACAGTTGGATCGGATTGGGAAACGGGGAAATTTTCCGATTGAGTTTCGGAGGGGCTTGGCGTGGGGGAATCATCGGCGAGTTCACTTTTCTTTCTTGCTGCATTTATCAGGGTGAAGGTGAAGATGGCAATTGTAATAACAGAAAAGACTGACCCGATTATGATGAACCTTTTTGCATAATAGGGAATTTTTAGTTGCGGATAGTCTTCGGCGAGGGACTGAGTGTCGGATTTCTGGTCAGGTCGAACGAGTTCGTTTTCGGTTTGAAGTTGGTTGGATGTCTCCTGTGGATTTTCTAATGTACTTTGTTCGCTACTCATATTTAATATTATATTATTTTTTTACTTCCTCTTGTACACATGATCCTCCTGCATCAGGGAAATTTCCTTCCAGTTTACAAATATATCCCGCCGGGCATTCAATTCCTGCAATTCCACCACAAAACTGTCCTTCATCGGTTGAATTCGGTTCATTTTCATCCAAAAACCTAAAAGTGGAGAGGATTTGGTCGAACAATAATTTGTGGTTATTAGTGTTTGGCTTGTAGATTTTTAATGAAATAACGTCTGGGTCTATAAAAATAAATATATTAGTACGGTCTGGAGAAAGTAATACGCTGTAACCATGAGAAACTGTTTCTTCCATAGCCCCTATTTGCTCTTTTGTTATTTGTTTTCTATCTTCTGGATCTTCCGGTAATGGCGAACTACTGGATAAGTAAGAAATCAGAAACTCCTTAAAAGGGAGTTTCTCAAAATTAACATATCGTTGAAATATTACATCCCCAGGAGTCGCTGTCCAATTATTTTTAATATCCCCACCAAACACAACTAAATATTCGGCGCCCTTTTTTCCGAAGGATTGTTTTTTTGTCCAGTCGGAAGGGTATTTAAACTCAAACCCATACTCTTCATTCCTGTATGTTTTCCAATTCGCAGCTTCATTTATAATTGTGGGTGTAAGAGGAGTTTCTTGTTGGGGGTTAGTTTTTATAAACCCCCTCTGCCAGGAGAGGTAGAGGAGTCCGCCAATTCCGATAATTACAATCACAACAATGAGAAATAGATGGACAAATCCACGAAAATTTTGCTTCATCAAATTTATTGTATCATTTGCTTGACACAATCAACAATCTGTAATAACATTGTTATAACCCACGCACCAAAACAGAGTTTGGTACGGGGATAAAAAGCATGCAAGTACAAACAGTTTTTAAAGCAGGAAATAGTAACGTTGTTGCAATCCCGAAGCATTTAGCCAGAGAGATTAATCTTAAGCCGGGACAAAAAGTTATTGTGGAAAAAGTACAGAACGAGGAGGGGTTAGTTATCAAAAAGTTAAAGAAGTCTGAAGTCAAAAAGCCGAATGTTGATGAAGAATTCAAAAAATGGTGGAAAGCATTTTTGAAAGATAATGCTGAAGTCTTAGATGAACTTGCGCTACGTTGACATAAATCAGGTATATTTAATCCACGAACTTATAATTAAACGTGCCGGAACCAAAGCCGGAATCCGGGATTTTACTTTGCTTCATTCTGCGGTTGAGCGTCCCAAGGCAACATATCAAGGTGCAGATTTATATAGAACAATTTTCGACAAAGCGGCGGCTTTACTTCAATCACTTTGTTTAAACCACCCGTTTACCGACGGAAATAAAAGAACAGCATGGTCATCGACTCATAAGTTTTTATGGGACAACAAATTTCTATTGAAAGCAAAGAGAACTGAAGCAGCGGACTTTATGGTTTGGGTCGATAATGAAAAACCTGAACTCCCCGAAATATCTGCATGGTTGAGAAAACACTCCAGGAAGATAAGTTGAATAAGTTTACTAATTTAGTTTTCTTCAAGGCAGGAAGCGAGTTTTTCGGTTTCCGTCCAACCGCAATTTCCGTCTGATTGTCTTTCGCAGGTTGCTGTTTTGTAGCACTCAAATTTCGGGTTGAAAATACAAGCCGAAGCCATTTCCTCCTCCGCGCAAATTTCACCACTGCAGCCGCCAATCACGCACCCGTCTTTTGCTTGAGAAGTGAGTGTCGGCACGGGAGCTTCTTCATCATCTAAAAATTTAAAAGTGGAGAGGATTTGACGTTCGATTATTTTGGTACTTTCGGGAGGTTGTTTGTCGTTCTCACAGCCAAAGAAATTTAATATAAAAATTTTTCCTTTATAGTCATGGAAAAATTGATCAGGATAGCAGACACCCCCTCCGCCAGGGCCATAATAGTAAAAAATATTATTACCAAAGATTAGCTTTTCAGGATCAAGATCTTCGCTTCCAGTAGGTGCATATTTTTTTAAGTAATCTATAGAGAAAACCGAACCGTAATCAAATAGAACTTCTATTGCCTTATTGTCTTTGGTTTTAAATTTTGCGAGGATAATATTCTTATTGTTCACCTGGCTCCCATTGTTGGTCTGTTGAAGGATAGTTGTCGGATATTTAAATTCAAATCCATATTCTTCATTTCTATATGTTTTCCAATCAGACGTATCGATTTGATTTTCAAGATTTTTTTGTTCCTCTTCGGATAGTTGCTGGACAAAGCGGCGGCCGTCGGGGGTAACACAGATTGCAGGGTAAGATTCCTGGATTATGCTCCCTTCGATATTTGCACATTCATCATAAGAAGAAACTTGGGGGGGGAGATTTTTAAGTTTTTTATTCTGATATGCAAGAAATCCTACCAATGCACTTACTATTAATACAAATAGTGTTAAACCCAACCCGAGTGCGATTTGCGACCGGCGCAGGCGATTGCCTTTGGAACTTTTGACAGGCTTTTTGTCAGTCTCAAATGTAGGATAAGAAGTATCCATATTAGTTTCATTCAGGTTATCGGTTGCCGGGGAAGGAGGGTTTTCCACAATTTAATTTTACACTAATAATCAATAATTAATAATTGTATTGATTTTGTGTCAATAGCTGATGCTTATTTAAATCTTTTAATATATATTGTTACTTCTTTACTTGTCTAAAGAAGTAACCAAGAAAGGACACCCTGGTATTTCTCGAATTGAGTTTAATTCGTTCATAAGTGCAAAAAGCTTCCCTCAAAAACACTTTTGAGGAGCGAGTTTTTGCAATACATTGAATTCACTCATTAAACTCAAGGATCGAAATCACGGGGAATGCGAATAAATTAAGCAATCTAAATTTCTCACGGCATTGAATTTAGATTGGAGGTAATTTTTAAATTTAAGTTATTCGAATCGAGTCAGAGGATACGATATGGTTGCGCTTTGAGATGCGATAGGGCAATCCAAGCAAACGAGAGTTCCAAGGGGGTCGAGGAGGAAGGGCCTGTTTTGGGTTTCAACAAGCTCGGGTAGCAGTTCAGGATATGCGAGTGCTCCGTTAGTTTTATCAATTTGGACGTCTTTATTTCCAGTCTCGATTCCTGCTCCGACTTTTTCTTTGAGGAAATATTCAAATCTTGTTGGACATCCGGGATCATCCGGATTGCCCGGTAAGTTTCCGTTTGTTGCACAAATGTTTGCTCCAGTTACCCCTTCCGGCTGTCTTGGCCATGCGTGACCCTCATCTCCGCTTCTATAATAGCCGTCTTCGGCTTTGTCCAAAACTTCCCGCATAATTCGGTTCCAAATAGGGGATGCACCGGAAACACCGGATACGGCTCCACTCATAGGAGAATTGTCGTTATTTCCCACCCAGGAAACGACCAGCCCATATGCCGTGTAACCGATGGTCCAATTGTCCCTCCTATCATTTGTAGTGCCTGTTTTTACCGACACTTCGGGGTGTCCCCGAACGTTAAGGAAAGAACTTCCCCCGAACGCCGCGGAACGAGCATTGTTGTCGTGAAGAATATGGGATATTATGAATGCTACTTCGGGGGATAAAACCCTGTCTCCTTCGATTTCGTCAATATTCACTTCTTCCAGAACTTTTCCTTTCCAATCCTCGACTTTAAGAATCGGTATCAAAGGAACTTTTACACCTTCGTTGGCAAAGACGCCGAAAGCGGTAGCCATGTCGTAAGGCTTTACTTCGCCACCCCCAAGAGTTAATGAAAGTCCGTAATTTTTAGGGTCGTCCCAGGTTGTTATACCCATTAAGGTAGCAAAATCGATGAAGTTTTCGATTTCGTTCAGGGACAGTACACGCACGGCAGGAATGTTATATGAGTTTCCGAGTGCAAAACGTGCCTGAACCGCCCCGTGGAAAGACCCGTCGTAGTTTACAGGGCAGTAAAGAGCCTGTCCGATTACAGAAAAACATGACGGAACGTCGGCAAGCGGGGTTGAGGCGCTTATTTTTAGATCCCGGATAGCAAGCGCATAATTTAAAGGTTTTATCGATGAACCCGGTTGGCGGTTGGCAAAAATGATGTTAACTTTACCGTCCTCGTCGGGGGCATTGTAATCTTTCGACCCAACCATAGCAAGAATCTCGCCGGTTTTTGGGTGGGTAACAAGGGCAGCGCCGTTTCCGACTTTGTATTTTTCCAAATCTGAAATATCTTCTGCAACTGCCTCTTCGGCAACTTCTTGGAGTCCAAGATCAAGCGTAGTTGTTACCCGAAGCCCTCCTTTTTCAACAACAGACTCACCGTATTTTTCGGCTAAAATTTGCTTTACCCAGAGAGCAAAGTGGGGAGCTTTGAGTTTTTCCGCCTCGGCGAATTTAAGTTCTTCTTTTAAAGCATCATCCGCTTCTTCTTGAGTAATGTATCCGTCTTCGACCATTCTTCGAAGTACGGTTTCCTGTCTTCCTTTGGCAAGCTCGGGATGAGCACCGAAAGGGGAGTAGCGAGACGGTGCCGCGGGAAGACCGGCAAGAAGGGCAGCTTCCGCCAAACTTAAATCAACGGCATTTTTCCCGAAATAAAGTTCGCTTGCAGCCCCGATTCCATACGCAGTTCCGCCGTAGGGGATTTGGTTTAGATAAAGCTCCAAAATTTTGTCTTTGGAGTATATTAGTTCAACAACTAAAGTTAAAACGAATTCTCTTAGTTTTCTCCTTACTGTTCGCTCGGGTGTTAAAAGCGCGTTTTTAACAAGTTGTTGAGTTAAAGTTGAGCCTCCCTGAAGTTTTTTTCTAAAAAGTGTGTTATAGGCGGCTCTTGTAATTCCTGTCAGCGAAAAGCCGTGATGTTTATAAAAATCCTTATCTTCGATGGCAATTGTTGACTCCTTTATGTATTCCGGAAGCTTTTCAACATCAACAGGCGTTCTCCTTTCCTCGGTATAAATTTCATAGATAAGTTCCCCCTTTCTGTCAAAAAGTTTGGTTGATACCGGAACCTGCGCTGACGAAAGGGTCGTTGGAAGGGGTAAATCCCAAAAAAGCCAAGCTGTAAAAGTTATTACGGAAACAATTAATAAGACACTCAGAATTCCCCTTCTCAGGGGAATCATTTTGATTTTTTTAACTATTTTTGCCCTAAAACCCAAAGACCTTCGCGAATTTCCCCTTTTTTTTGCTCTTTTTGAACTTCTTTTTTCGGTTTTTAATTTTGCCATATTAGGATACTATTATAATGCGTCTAGGTGCGAAAAGTTAATGGAGAAAATTCCCGATTTGATGTTATGATTAAGAAGAAATCATATTTGAAGTTAGATATTTAACATGGAAACAAGTTTAGAATCAAGACTTTGGTGGGATTATATTCATGAGGATTTGAAGGAGTTAATTGTTCAATCGAAGGTATTAGTAAAAACCGTCAAAGATTGGGAGGAACACTCCGGGAATTTTAAATTTCATGATTATGCTTTCATCGTATTTCCGGCAGCGAAAGCTTACGAAGGGTTTTTGAAAACGGTATTTCATGATTTGGGATTTATGACAGATGAAGAATTTTTCGGCAAGCGCTTCAGGGTAGGCAAAGCTCTAAATCCGGCACTGGACAAACGCTTCAGAAAGAGACTCTCGGTTTACGATAAATTAGTTGATTTCTGCCGCGGGAAGGAATTGCCTGACAGGATGTGGAGTACCTGGAAAAAAGGCAGAAACCTTCTTTTTCACTGGTTTCCGGATGAAAAAAATGCGGTAACTTTCACCGAAGCGGAAGAAATTATTGATGATATCCTGGAAACTATGGATTTTGTCTTTAGAGGGTGTAAACTTAAATAGTTCGAATATTTTTGGATTTGTTCAAGCCCGATCTCACAAATTATAACAAAGATGTTAAAGCTAAAAAAAACCAATTATGTTTTTATTTATTCATTATACTTGATTATCTTTTGGGGATTTTACCGGATGAGGGTGAACCTGCCTCTAGGGGTTGAGGAATTTTTAATAAAACCGATTATTTGGCTACTTCCTATCGTTTTCATTTTGGTGAAAGAGAATAAACGCGCAGATTCCCTTTATTTTAGCGGGAAGGGGTTATTTCCCTCAACATTTCTTGCCATAGCCTTGGGAGTGGGATTTGCAATTGAAGGACTTGTGGTAAATTTTTTCAAGTATAAAGAGCTTTCTTTCGTGTTTATGGACGGAGGGCGATCATTTTATTGGGTTTTTATTATATCGATTGCAACGGCTTTCACGGAAGAAATTTCGTTTAGGGGATATATTTTTTCGAGGCTTTGGAAGAAGTACGGAAATGAATTAAAAGCAAATTTGATTTCCAGTTTTATCTGGGTTTTAGTTCACCTTCCCATTGCAATTTTTTTCTGGAAGCTTAATTTTATTAGCCTTGTCATCTTTTCTATTCTTCTTGCCATGTTCGGAATAGGATCGGCATTTCTCGTTGGAAGAACCAAAAACATTTTTTCTTCAATACTTCTTCATGTTTTTTGGGGATGGCCAATAGTTCTATTCAGATAATCAGAAAACTCTGAAGGTCAGAGGACATGAATACTCGGAAAACTCGGTTGACCGGAAAATCGGAAAACCGGATATCCTGAATAGATTTTAAATCTTGCCGGAAGTAAGGATGTTTGGTATTCTGGCGCTCTGAGTGTTCCGGTTCTCCGGACGAATTAATTGATTTTTGCGATAAATTAAACTACTATACAAGTACTCTCATGTTAAGAAAGCTATTACTAATTGCTTCTGCGCTTATATTTTCTTTGGGGATTTTGTTTACATCAATACTTCGGACAGCTTCGGTAAAGTATGAATTTCAGGAAGAAAGAGGAAATTACTTGGACAATAAAGTTTTGGGGGCTAATGATATTGAGGTTGATTATCAGCTTGCTTATCCGGGGAAAATCCTGCCCGACCATCCTCTTTGGCCGGTAAAAGCCCTTAGGGACAGACTTTGGCTAATGTTGACGACTAATTCATCAAGAAGAGCGGAATTAAAACTTCTTTTTGCGGATAAAAGGATCGGTTCGGCACTATTATTATTCGAAAAAGGAAATTTTGAGGACGGATTTTCAACTTTAACAAAAGCGGAAAAATACCTCGAAGAAGCGTACGCTCTCGAGGAACAGGTCAGATCAAAGGGAGCCGATACAACCGAGCTTCTTAAACGATTGGCGCTGGCATCCCTTAAACATTATGATTTAATGCAGGACATTTACTTTCATGCACCCGAAGACGCCAGGCCGAAAATTATTGAAACATATCGGTATTCGAAAAAAGTCTACGAAGACAGCAGAAATGCATTGCTTCAGGAAGGTGAAATGGCACCGGAAAATCCGTTTGAATGGCAATAAATCTTCAAAGCGAATAAATTTTATTCAATTTCAAATAAGTAAAAAATTTTATCTTAATAAATATCCGCAGAAATATCGCAAACTTAATTTGTTTTACAAGCATTTACCAAAAACTTCAAGCATACTGCACGCCTAAACTGATATCTTTTGACATATAAATTTGTAGTTGACTTTCCATATCTAGTGGTTGAATATATCAAGTGTCACTACAGGTAGTGAATTTTCTTTACATTCGTGAAATCCAATGAAGTGTCCTTTTTGTGCCACCGGTGATAGCCAGGTTCTGGAGTCAAGAACGGTTGATGACGGAGCTTCGGTGAGAAGAAGAAGAGAGTGCGTAGAGTGCGGGAAAAGATTTACTACTTACGAAAAGATAAAGGGGACGGCTCTTTGGGTTATCAAAAAAGACGGAAGGCGAGAACCTTTTGAGAAAGACAAGGTCAGGAGGGGAGTTCTTAGAGCAGTTGAAAAAAGACCTGTATCGCTTGAACTTATCGATGATTTAATTGATCAGGTTGAGCGTGAAATGCTCAGGAAGGAATCGGAAGAAGTTTCAACAAAGGCTATAGGAAGAGCCGTTCTAGCCAGGCTTAGAAAGATTGACAAAGTTGCATGGCTCCGATTTGCAAGCGTTTACCTTGAGTTTGAAGATTTAGACGATTTTGAAAAGGCGATTAAATAAACTACCGAGGACCAAGAATCCTCGGTATTCTAACGCTAAAGCGTTAGACAAGTTTGACTCTTCGTGTTCGCCTCTTCCCAGCTTAGCTGGGTTTTCGCGAATACTTGAATAAAAACATCTATGACGGATACAGTTTTAATGTTAGACCAAGTGCGCCAAAAAGCGAATCTTAATAAGAAGAATATTCAATCCAATGGCAACGGAGAATCAACTTTCAAAATAGCCAATGGTGAGATAAAAGAAATTCTAAAAAGAGACGGAAGAAAAGTTCCCTTCGATATTACCAAAGTTGCAAATGCAGCGTACTCTGCAATGCAGGCGGTTGGTGAAGGAAACGAAGAAGAGGCGGTAAAAATTGCCCGAAAGGTGTATCTTGAGCTTCTTAAGCTTTACTATAAAAACGACGGATTTACCCCTACCGTTGAAAGCGTACAGGATCTTGTTGAAAAACACTTAATTCTCTCAGACCTGGTCCAGACCGCCAAGGCCTTTATCTTGTACAGAAAAGAGCACGAGGAGTTGAGAGTGCAGACCTCGGAGGTTAGCGAAGAAATAAAAAATGTAATCAAGGAAGGAGGTAAGCATTTCAGAAATAAATTGGCAGAGTTTGTGTATTACGTTTCTTACGCACGATGGCGGGATGATTTGGGAAGAAGAGAGACCTGGACGGAAACGGTCGAGAGGTTTATGGTTTTTATGAAGGAAAAACTCGGGAAAAAATTAACTACTAAAGAATATGAAGAGGTTAAATCAGCCATATTAAATCAAGAAGTAATTCCCTCGATGAGGCTTCTTTGGTCTTCGGGAGATGCGGCACGGGCTTCGAATGTAACTGCTTATAACTGCTCTTTTGTTTCGATTTCGGAGCTAAGGGATTTTGCCGAGATAATGTACATATCGATGTGTGGATGCGGAGTTGGTTTTTCGGTTGAAGAAAAAGCAGTAGAGCGGCTTCCGATTATAAAACCACAAAGAGGCACTCACCCCAAAAAACATACAATAAAAGACAGTAAAGAAGGTTGGTCCGACGCGTTTTTATTGGCATTGGAGACCTGGTATGAGGGGAAAGATATTGAGTTTGATTTTTCGAAAATAAGACCGAAAGGAGCCAGGCTTGTGACGATGGGGGGAAGAGCATCGGGCCCTGAACCACTTATGGAGTTAATGGCGTTTACGAAAGATAAAATTCTGACCCGGCAGGGGAAAAGACTAAGAACGATAGATGTTCACGATATCGCCTGTAAAGTTGGCGAGGTTGTTGTAGCCGGTGGAGTAAGAAGAAGTGCCATGATATCGTTGTCAGACGTTGACGATATGGAGATGAGGGATGCAAAGCAG
>Ga0209431_10004231_pt1 | contig 11262 bp, 12 predicted proteins | sample RifCSP13_3_FD_184021 | JGI IMG/M metagenome (GOLD analysis project Ga0209431, IMG submission 184021) | Soil microbial communities from Rifle, Colorado - Rifle CSP2_sed 13_3 (SPAdes) (version 2) | ecosystem: Environmental > Terrestrial > Deep subsurface > Rock core/Sediment | place: Rifle...
CACCCACAATATGTAGACATGACGGTTTTCCGCGAGAACACGGAAGACATCTACTCCGGCATCGAGTTTGAACACGCCACGCCGCAAAACGCCCAGTTCAAAGCCTTGCTGCACGACAATTTCCCCGAGGAATACCAGAAGATCCGCTTCCCGGAAACCGCCGGGTTCGGCCTCAAGCCCATCTCGAAAGAGGGGACAGTGCGGTTGGTGCGCGCCGCCATCCAGTATGCCCTGGACAACAAGCGACGCAGCGTTACCCTGGTGCATAAAGGCAACATCATGAAATACACCGAGGGCGCTTTCCGCAACTGGGGCTATGAGGTCGCCGAATGCGAGTTCGGCGAGCGGGTATACACCTGGGCTCAGTGGGAGCGGGTTGTCGAGGAGAAAGGCGAAGACGCGGCCAACGCCGAACAGGAAGAAGCGCTCAGAGCCGGCAAGCTGTTGATCAAAGATGTCATCGCCGATATAGTCTTTCAACAGACCATTACCCGCGCCCGCGAGTTCGACGTCCTGGCGACGATGAACCTGAATGGGGATTACCTGTCTGACGCACTGGCAGCCCAGGTGGGTGGGATCGGCATCGCCCCGGGTGGCAACATCAATTACACCACGGGACACGCCGTTTTCGAAGCCACGCACGGCACCGCCCCCAAGTACGCCGATAAGGACCAGGTCAATCCCGGCTCGGTGATCCTTTCCGGGGAGATGATGTTCAATTACCTGGGATGGCACGAGGCCGCCGCCCTGATCATCAAAGGGATGGAAGGCGCCATCGCTGCCAAAACCGTGACTTACGACTTCCACCGCCTAATGGACAGCGCCAAGCTGCTCAAGACCTCCGAGTTCGGCGATGCCGTGATCCAACATATGGACGATTAAGCTGAACGGGTATCAGGCGAGTGCGCCCTGCATGATACCCGTTAAGAAATTTACCCCTCCTATTTGTAGTAAAATTCAACCATATAGGTCTTATTTTCACTCTCGCCTGCTTCCACAGGAGGTTTGAATGGAGGTCGTTCGATTAAACGTAACCGGGCTGGCGCGCTACCGCGGGCGCGAAGGGCAGCTCAGCTTCCTGCTTCATCGTTTGACGGGCCTGGGGACGCTGCTCTTCCTGAGCATCCATATCTTAGACACCGCTACGGTCTATTTCTTCCCCTCCCTATATGAACATGCCATCAACCTTTATCGCAGTACGCCGCTTATGCTGGGGGAGATCATCCTGGTCTTCTGCGTGATCTACCACGGGGTCAACGGGGCGCGCATTGCGATCTTCGATTTGCTCTTCCCAGGAAAGTGGAACATCAAAACCCAACGTAGATCGGCGGTTTGGGTACTGACCATCGCCATCCTGCTCTGGCTTCCGGCGGCCTACTTGATGGGCCGCAGCCTGCTGATCCACAACTTCGGGTTTTAGAGACCAGGAGGGACCGGAATGACTGCTCGTACAGAAGAACTTGCCTCCAGGCAGGTGGAAGTTCCTGAGGGCCTGGAAAGCATCGCCTGGAAATGGATGCGTTACAGCGGGCTGTTGCTCATCCCGCTGGCCTGGGGACATGTGCTGATCCAGGATGTGCTGGTCGGCGTGCACCGCATCGACCTGAATTATGTCGCCATGCGTTGGGCTTCTCTCGGCTGGCGCGCATATGATTTTGCATTGCTGGCATTCGCCTTTGCCCACGGCGTGAATGGCCTGCGCCAGGTGCTGAACGACTACATCAGCAGTGAAAAAGCACGCCGCTGGCTGGCCTGGTTCCTGCTGGCGTTCTGGTTGCTGCTCTCCTTGATCGGGGCAGCCGCCATCGTAGGCGGCGTACGCATCGATTAAGGAAAAGCCTCCCGTTTCCGAGAGGCTTTTCGCGGTGCAAAACCGAGGAGCGGATCCCATCCCAGGTACGTTGTGGCAGCGATGCCGGCGGCGATGTGGCTACGATGCTGGCTGAAATGAAGTTAGGGTGTTGGGGTGGGAACCTCCGATGCCTCGGGTGATGCCGGGGAGGGGGACGTAGCGAGCGCAACCGCTTCTTTGGCTGTCTTGGGCGCTCCCGCTGCCACCCAGCGTTCAAAGATGGCAATCAGTTCAGCTTTAAGCTCCCGGGTGGGAGGCATTGGGCCGCCGGCTTCGATCTCCTGGCGATGGAGCATCAAGATATTATTGGAATTCAAGTCGCCGGGGATGACATTCGGGGCATGATCGCCCGTGGTCATCGTCTCGTCATACGAGCGCATCAAATAATTGTTGTTCTTCTTACCCGGGCGATGACAGGAAACGCAATAGCGTTTGATAATAGGCTCGATGTGCATATCATAGGAGGGAACTTCGTCTGGGCCGAGGGCAGGCATTGCTCCTGCCTGGGCAGCCTCAGCTGGGAGCTCCACCCGGTCATCCCAGGTGTAGCGCATGAAGGTCACGATGGCATCGATTTCTCCCCGGGAGAGTTCACCGCCATAACCCAGACCGAAGGGCGTCATGCCTAAATCAGGCTGGCCATAATCGATGATATTAAAGAAGGTTTCATCCGTGCGAGTGTACATCTCGTCCTGGCTATTGATCGGCTTGACGATCACGCCTTCCAGCCCTTCAACGCCCTTGATCTCCCCACCTTCACCATCCGCCCGATGGCACTCGACGCATTGGACTGAGTAAAGATCCTGCCCGAGGACGATCTCCTCGCTGAGCGTCGCAGCCAGCGCGGTCTCCTCCTGAGGCGGCGTGGTGACAACGGCAACGATGGTTAAGGCCAATATGCCGACAACGACCAAGCTCATCGCCCCGACAGCTACACGGCGCTTTTTCCAATGTCGAAATGGGCTGCGATCGTAAAAAGGCAGGAGGAACAGGGCTAAAATGGCGATGCCAGGAATGATGACCGTTCCCACCCATTCCAACTGGCCGGGAAAATATTTCAGCATCTGAAAAAGGAAGAGGAAGTACCATTCGGGCCGGGGCACATAGGTCGAATCGCTTGGATCGGCAGGGGGTTCATTTGCCACGCCCACGTAGATCGCCAGGCCGACAAGCAGCAGGAAGATCGCAAAGGAGACCAGCAGGTCTTTATAGATAATATCCGGGTAGAACTTTACCCCCTCTTCTTTCTCCCGCTTGTATTTATCTAGATACTCCTGTTTCTGCTCTTCGTTCAAGTCAGCCTTCCCGAGCTCCTAATCCCCATCCTTGGGAACGCTGGAAATCCCCATGCGAATGACCAAGTATAGATGAATCCCAATCAACAATGCGATCGTGGCTGGGAAAAACCAGATATGCACGGAAAAGAAGCGCGCCAGGGTGACTGCACTCAGATCCGAACCACCGCGCAATATCCGCTCGATAATACCGCCGATCAACGGAGCCGTACCGGCGATCTCCGTTCCGACTGTCGTCGCCCAGTAAGCCCGTTGGTTCCAGGGCAGCAAGTAACCGGTAAATCCCATTCCGATCGTCGCCAGCAGCAGAACAACTCCGGTTAGCCAGGTCATCTCGCGCGGGAATTTGTACGCCCCCATGTAGAACGTGCGTAACATGTGGATAAAGACAAACAACACCATCAAGCTGGCTCCCCAGTGGTGAATGCCGCGGATCAACCACCCAAAAGCAACACCATTCATGATGTATTGGATGCTGTCGTAAGCGTGGTCAGGGGAGGGCACGTAATACACCGTCAAGAAGATCCCGGTGATCGTTTGAATTAAAAATAAAAATAAGGTGGCGCTGCCCAAGGTGAACAACCAGTTCACCTTGGGTACTTTCCGATCAAAAACGATATTGTAAATGCCTGTCAAACCCAGGCGTTCATCGATCCAGGTCAATACTTTTTCAGCCACGATTAGCCTTCCATATGATGAATATATAAGACACCTTCTTCGACCTTGGTTTCATATGGATAAAGCGGGGCAGGTGGGGGTCCCGCGGTTACCTTGCCTTCGACATCAAAATGACCGTCGTGGCAGGGGCAAATGTATTCCGCAAGCTCGTTCTTCCAGTTCACCCGGCAACTCAGGTGCGTGCACATATTCGAGAAGGCTTTCACATCCGCCTCGGTAGTGCGCACAATATAAGCGCCATAACTGTTGGTCGTTTTCTCCCAACCGTTGATCGTGCTGCGGGTGTAGCTAAACAGGGTCGGTGTTCCAATCGGATAATTCTCCATCGGACCAGCCGGAATCCAGGCCTCCTTACTCTGTACTTTGGTCGCTGGCGAGAGCAGGTAGCCAATGGCCGGGATAGCGATCACAGCCCCCATGATTGTTCCCAGGAAAGCTAAGACAATTTTGACAAAGTCGCGGCGTTGAACATTTTCCGAGTCATTCATTAAGTCTCTCCAGGCGTCAACAATAAATTGCTGGCCTATTTTAGAATAAAAAGCCTCAAATTATAAGGATATCTGAAACCAATAATCTATGATGATTGTCACTTTTCTATTCATGCGTTTGAATGCAATAATAGATATTGACGCCAACATCGAGGAGGTATGTCATGGGTCTTAGCAGAAGAGTTGGTTTCTTTTCGGGTCTTAAATATCACGGTGGCAGCCCTATGTGGGCCTGGATGATCCACCGCGTCACTGGCCTCGCCTTGCTGACCTTCGTGGGCTTGCATGTCATCGCCTCATTCTTTATGCAACAGACGGGGAGTGACCTGGCGACATCGATCAACACGGTTTACGAATCATGGATTTTTCAAATCGTGGTCACGTTCGTCGTGATTTTCCACGGGCTGAATGGTCTGCGGATTGCCGTTCTCGACATCTGGCCCCAATTCCAGGTCTATCAACGCGAAGCTTTGTGGCTGCAAGTACTGATCTTCGTTCCCGTCTATGGCCTGACTATCTTTATTCTGATCCAGCACGCGCTGACAGGCAGCTAGGCTGGTGGAGGTGTGGAAAATGAGCGCCCGGACGGTTCAACCAGGATTTAATTTCGAATACCTGATGTGGATATTTACGCGCATCTCAGGCCTGGCATTGTTTCTGCTGGCCATCATTGGCATGACGAGCGCCTTCGCCCTAGGCGCCCGCACCCAGGTCGATCTGCCTACCTTGATGCGCTGGACCTTCTTCCCTAACCCAAACCACGTGGTCAACAGCAACATCCCGGATGTGACCCTGGGATGGGCGAACGGTTTTTGGCAGATCATGCAAATCCTGATCGTCTTCTTTGGGGCAACGCACGGTTTCAATGGGCTGCGCGTGGTGGTCGAGGATTTTATCGGCCCATCGCTCTGGCGGCCTTTCTTGCGAGGCCTGGTCTTCCTGCTGTGGATCTTTTTTTTGATCGCGGCTATATACGTGATCCTGGCCTCGTAAAAATTTTTAAGCGGTGCTCTGGACCGGAGACCAGCGGCTGAGTAATCGAGCCAACCAGTTCGGTGTCGACCGGGTGCGCTGGATCGGTATGGCGTAATCCTGGACAGTGAACGATAACGGTAGATTATAATTGTAGGGCAAGATCACCATCTTGCCCTATTTATTTAGCCAAACTTGCCAGAATCAGCCGCTACCGAATGCAAAAATCAGTGAAATCTGTGTAATCCGTGTCCCAATCAAATAAAGGAGATCAAAAAATCGCTTCATGAACATCCATCAATTCGATGTCCTCGTCGTCGGGGCAGGAGGGGCCGGGTTAATGGCTGCGCTGTACGCCTCCCGGACTGCGCACACTGCCGTGCTCAGCAAGCTCTATCCGACTCGCTCGCACACGGGCGCCGCTCAGGGAGGGGTGGGAGCTGCCCTGGGAAACCTGGAAGAAGACCATCCTGAATGGCACACCTACGACACGGTCAAGGGCAGCGATTACCTGGGCGATCAGGATGCCATCGAGTTCATGTGTTCTGAAGCCATCCAGGCTATCTATGAGTTGGAGCACCTGGGTTTGCCTTTCTCACGCACGCCGGATGGCCGCATCGCACAACGCCCTTTTGGCGGCCACACCAATAACATCACCGGAAAACCGGTGCGCCGCGCCTGCTATGCTGCCGACCGCACCGGGCACATGATCTTGCAGACTCTTTACCAGCAGTGCATTAAGAACAAAGTAAATTTCTTTGATGAGTTTCAAGTCCTCGATCTGCTGACCGTGAACGGCGCGGCGGCTGGCATCGTCGCCATCCAGCTGGCGACTGGCGAATTTCACATCTTCCATGCCAAGGCGATCATCTTCGCCACCGGCGGTCATGGCCGCATCTGGGAGATCACCTCAAACGCCTACGCCTACTCCGGCGATGGGGTGGCGATCACCTTGCGCCGGGGTATCCCCGCCCAAGACATGGAGTTCTTCCAGTTCCACCCTACCGGTATTTACAAGCTGGGGATTCTAATCACAGAGGGGGTGCGCGGCGAAGGCGGCGTGCTGATCAACGAGCAGAACGAACGCTTCATGGAACGCTATGCCCCAAACGTTAAAGATCTGGCTTCGCGCGATGTCATCAGCCGCGCCATGCATCTCGAGATGCAGGCGGGTCGCGGCATCGGCGGCCGCAACTATCTCTACCTGGACATGCGCCCTGAGACAGTCAACAAATACGCCGCTATCGATGGGCGAAGACGCCCGGATGGCTCTCCTTATATTGCCACCGCAGCAGAACTGCTTGCAAAGCTGCCAGATATTATCGACTTTTGCCGCACCTACCTGGGTGTAGACCCGGTTAACCAACCGATGCCAGTTCAACCCACCGCACACTATGCCATGGGCGGCATCCCCACCAACAAGCATGGCGAAGTAGTGATCGACGAGCATAATACCGTTATGCCCGGCTTGTTCGCTGCGGGAGAGGTGGCCTGCGTCTCCGTGCACGGCGCCAATCGTCTGGGAACCAATTCCTTACTAGACCTGATCGTATTTGGGAAACACGCTGGCCTGAGGGCTGCAGAATTCGCCAATAGAGCATATCTCATCCCTTTACCGGGAGACGCGGCAGATTTCGCCCGTGCCCAGGTCGACACCCTGCTCCACTCCTCTGGAACAGAACGCCCGGCAACTATCGCCAACGAAATGAAGAAAGTGATGAACGACCACGTAGGTGTCTTTCGCACCGCAGAGGGTATGCAGGAGGCGCTGATAACCATCCGCGACTTGAAAGAACGGTTCCGACACGTGCGCGTGGATGACCGCGGTAAAATCTACAACACCGACTTGCTCAACACCTGGGAATTGGGCAATCTATTAGATCTGGCCGAAGTCACTACGGCCGCTGCCCACGCCCGCCAAGAGAGCCGCGGCGCTCATGCCCGCGAAGACTACCCCAAGCGGGATGACGACAACTGGATGAAGCATAGCCTGGCTTGGGCGCGCCCGGGAGAAATTGAGCTGCGCTACAAGCCCGTCGTATTTACCAAATTCCAACCCAAAGAACGCGTTTATTAGAAGAGGTGAGCGATCAATGCAGGTTACATTGAGAATCTTTCGCTATAACCCTGAACAGGATAAAAAACCACACTACGTCTCTTATAAAGTCGAGGCAGACCCCACCGATCGCGTATTGGATTTACTTGAATACATCAAGGGGAATATCGATGGAACGCTCTCTTTCCGGCGCTCCTGCGCCCACGGCATCTGCGGTTCGGACGCTATGCGCATCAACGGCCGTAATTACCTGGCTTGCAAGGTGTTGGTGAAGGAGCTGGGTAAAAAGATCACCGTCGAACCCATGCTCGGGTTAAGGGTGCTCAAAGATATGATCGTGGACATGGAGCCTTTTTTCGAACACTTTCGTTCTGTGATGCCTTACTTCGTCAATGACGATCCACCTCCTAAGCAAGAACGCTTGCAAAGCCCGGAGCAGCGCGAACGCTTCGACGACACTACCAAGTGCATCCTGTGCGCCGCCTGCACCACCTCCTGTCCTTCCTTTTGGGCTAACGAGAAGTACGTCGGGCCAGCGGCGATTGTCAACGCTCACCGTTTCATTTACGATAGCCGTGACCGCGCTTCCGCCGAGAGGCTGAAGCTGCTCAGCGACCAGTTCGGCGTCTACCGCTGCCACACAATCTTTAACTGCACGGAGGCCTGCCCGCGCGAGATTCAGATCACCAAAGCGATTGGTGAGATTAAGAAATCGCTCGCTAAAGGCAGCCTGGATTAATTTATTCAACCGATGCTATAATGTATCCGCCAGCCCCAATAGCTCAATGGATAGAGCGAGGCTCTCCTAAGGCCGAGATCCGGGTTCGAGTCCCGGTTGGGGCTCTGAGCAGAAGGTGGAGTTAAAACTCAGGTATTTAACAAAAAAATTATAAAAATCCTTGCAATCCTGGCAAAGATCGGGTAAGATTCGGCTGTCAAACGTCTGGGTGCCCCCCTCACCCAGGCGTTTGACCTTTAATCAGAGATGTGTTATCATATAACCGGTAAGCGTCTGGGTGCCCCCCTCACCCAGGCGTTTGCCACTTAAATCAAAAATCGTCCAACCTGCTTGGAGAATCCAATGCCCCTCGACCTGCCCCTCATCCGCGCTCAATTCCCTGCCCTGCACCGCCCGGCGATCTTCCTCGACAACCCAGGCGGGACGCAGATCGCCCAATCCTCATTAGACCGCATGCTGGATTATTTGACGAACCACAACGCCAACCATGACGGCGCCTTCGCCACCAGCCGGGAATCTGACGCCATCTTGGATGAAGCGCGCCATGCCGTGGCCGATTTCTTGAATGCCACCCGGCCGGAAGAGATTGTATTTGGCGCCAACATGACCTCATTAACCCTGCACGTCAGCCGCTCCTTGGCCCTTACCTGGAACCCCGGAGACGAGATCGTGGTCACCCGCCTGGATCACGACGCCAACGCTACCCCCTGGGTCTTGGCGGCACAAGACCGGGGCTGCCAGGTGCGCTGGGTGGACTTCCACCCCGAAGATGGCACACTTGACCTCGAGGACTTACAGGTCGCGCTGAATGGGAAGCCGCGTCTGGTCGCTGTGGGGTACGCTTCCAATGCGCTGGGCACGATCAATCCGCTCGAGAAAATCGTGCCCATGGCGCACGCCGCAGGAGCCCTGGTCTATGTAGATGCTGTGCACTTCGCCCCCCATGGGCCAATCGACGTCCAGCAGCTGGACTGCGATTTCCTGGTCTGCTCGGCATATAAGTTTTTCGGACCGCATGTGGGGGTGCTGTATGGCAAGCACGAGCTGCTCGACGAGCTCACTGCTTACAAAGTCCGCCCGGCGCCACATGACCCACCCGGTAAATTCGAGACCGGCACCGGCAACTTCGAGGGCATGGCCGGGGTCTTGGGAGCGCTGGAGTATATTGAATGGGTCGGGACCAGCTTTGGGGGGCAATACGCCGAGAAGTATGCTGGTAGGGGAACGTCTGGTGCTACTGAATTGAACCATCCTTCCGGTACAGACGTGCCCCTACAAGGTCGACGCCTGCGCCTGAAACAGGCTATGGCTGCCATCCGCGCCTACGAATACGAGCTTTCGCGCGCCCTGCTGGACGTTCTGGAGGAGACTCCTGGGGTGACGATCTACGGGATCACCGACCAGAGGCAGTTGGAGCATCGCGCCCCAACCTATGCCTTTACCCTGAAGGGCTGGCACCCGCGCCGGGTGGCGGAAGAGCTGGATAAGGCTGGAATTTATGTGTGGGACGGGAATTATTACGCTTTGGCGGTGACGGAAAGGCTGGGGTTAGAGGAGAGCGGTGGCATGGTGCGGGTCGGGCCGGTGCACTACAATACGGTGGAAGAGATTGAGAGATTTGGGGAGGCACTAGAGGGTATTGCTATAAGCAACTAAATAAACACCCGGTGCAGCAACGGGCATTTTCTGCATATGTCTGAAAAGCAGATAGGGCTATCGAGTTACAGGTTCTTCCATCCAGGCTGGTTTTAGGTCGTAATACAAAACGTCCGGGTCCATGTCTGCCCCATTTTCCCAGCCAATAGTTCCCTCTACAACATGCACGCTGCGAAATATATCCTCATCATGAACAATGGGTTCGAAAATCGGTCCGCGTAAATAGGGCTTTAGATCAACGACTTTCTGAGTTCCATCTTCAAAAACTAATTGACAGTGATAATCCTCTAAAGGGGTAACTTCACTCACACGCACAAGCTTCTTCATTGGCAAGCCTCTCTGATCAATCTAGTGGCGTAACCGGATTTAGCGGTAAGCCTAGTCGCGCCATCTGCCAATTGTCTTTCAATTCCATACGATGGAGCGCTGTCCATTCCAAGACCATTGTATGGGCACGACGTGGCAACTCACCTCTCAATACTTCGATCGTTTCGATGGTATAGATCGCTTCATATTCGCCGTATTCAGCGTGAAAATGCGCTGGTGAGTGATCATTGTAGTACATTTTGATCACGATCCCAAAAAACACGCTAATACGCGGCATGTGATCATTATACCAGCTTGTTTCCTGACAAAGATCGCCGCCTGTTGTAGGAGAGCTTGCCGATGGTGAGCTTCACCCTTACAGGCTTGCACCCGCTCTGGGTGAAAGTGGTGATATGGTGCGGGTAGGGGCTGGTGCACGGCAACTTCGTCGCACCAACACGGTGGAGGAGATTCATATATTGGGGAAGGGGTTGGGTAAGATTACGGCAGGAGTTGTCTAACGACCCGCATCAGCGGGGCCGCGCCGAACACTCAGGGGTGCTTACAAAATCCGCTTCGTGGCCTCCGATGGATGCAATTGTTAGACGCCGTTTTTCCGACCACCCTAAATTACCTCAATCGCGAGTCTTACGTGTGCAGCTAACGGTTGAAGCTCATGATTAAGCACCGATAATAACCTGACATTCAATCAGAAACTATTTTGACGATATCGGTATCTGTTACTGGCTCAGAGTGGTACTTAGCGGCAGTGAAGCGAAGATCAAACTTGGCGAGAATTTCCTCAGACGGAGGGTGTCCTATCCCTAGTCCAGGCCGAACCACTAGTACACCAGTATCTCCTCCAAAGACGAGGCTATACTGGCCTGAAGTAAGGTGATCGATTCCCCGGACAGCGAAGTTCCGACCGCCTTCGTACCACACAACATGTGGGGCGAAGTTATGAGGATGTTCTCCATACGGATGAAAACGCGATATGGCGATCCTTGAAGGTGCAAGACTAATTGACATACAGCTTTTTCCAATGGGACTGCCATCGGGTCGCGAAGCTGCATTTCGAATACCATCGACCAAGGCCGCCTCAATTTGCTCGATATTCTTGGCCTTTCGACAAGCCGCTTGAACTCGACGACGCTCCTCTCTGGTAAAAGCAGTCAACCAGCCGGTGGTATAGATCTCAAACTTTTTGAATGAACTAAGTA
>Ga0209431_10004232_pt1 | contig 11261 bp, 13 predicted proteins | sample RifCSP13_3_FD_184021 | JGI IMG/M metagenome (GOLD analysis project Ga0209431, IMG submission 184021) | Soil microbial communities from Rifle, Colorado - Rifle CSP2_sed 13_3 (SPAdes) (version 2) | ecosystem: Environmental > Terrestrial > Deep subsurface > Rock core/Sediment | place: Rifle...
CCAGATTCCAGTCGGCCATAAGCTCGTCCTTGTGTAGTTCAGTCCACGCCAGAACAAGTTTGGTCTGCTTCTGTGGAAGGTTCCCCTCGATTATCTCGCATGTCATTATATCAACAAGGGCCTTATACTCCTGATAATAGGCATGAAAGTGCGGCGGATTGTGTTCCGCTTTTCCGCAGTACATCCTTATGATGATTCCGTAAAACATACTTATAGTCGGCATTGTCTTATCCTCTTCATCCCTCTTTCTGTATCTCCTTGATACTTTATCACTTACCCATCTTATCCGTCAAACGACTCCTCCGGCATTCAACCCTCTGCCCTATTTCCGCATCTTGACCGCGGATTTTGTAATTCTCAAATACGGCAAGTGAGTTTTATGTCATTTTTATTGCCTATTCTCATTGGTAGGGGCGATCCGGCGGGTCGCCCGTCGTTGATTCGGCAATGATGAGGTTTGTAAAAAGCGTAGATGCAACACTTATGTTCATTCCCCTATGTTCATTCTTTAGGTTTAAAATAAATGGGTGCCCCCATTTGTTCTCTTTATCAAAGGTGTGGATCGTATGGCCTAAACTCAAGAGAAAATGAGCCAGGTACGACATGTGCTTCTATTAATTCCGTCTGATAAGTGCGATTGCGCACCCACTTAGCAACGTCCTCTTTGTCTTTTGGGTCCATTCGTGCACCGAGTATTACACCAGCCAGGAGTCGAGCAGGAAAATCCTTGTCGCCAGCCCCATGGTCATGATCTATGATTCGGTACTCGTCTTCATAATTCCAGTTGTTGGCTTTGGTAAGAAGGAATTCATCCATCTTTTCGGCTACTGTACTCGTACAGCTAACATCGGGATAAGATGGCAAGTAGTCAACCTTCAAGGCTCTTCCGAAAAATGGTGTATGCTTGGTAGCTTCGAACTTAAGGCACAATCCTGTGTGGCCCTCTGCGTAGTGGGAGCACATCAAGATGTCTTCGTAGGTGCCTGAGAGGGATAGCACGCCAAGTTTGTTAATGTCGCTCTGAAGGCTGTCTTTGCCCTGACGAAGGAACTCTTCGTTACCCATGGCCGCTAAGACCCTCATGTCTTGTGTGACTTTTGCTCTTAGCTGATTGCGATTGAGGTTTGGTTTGTATCTCCTGATCCTATCCGCATGTTGCTGTTTAAATTTCTCGATTGAGAAAGAGGGCCGGTAGTTAACTTTACAGTCGAACGGGTCATTAAATGTTGTCGGGTTCGCAAAGTGCAGGACCGAGTCGGTGATGATCCTCTTCGTCCAGTCCCGATGCTGTCCGTTCAGGTGGCGATACCGATAGAGGAAGTGCCCATCATACCTCATGCTTCATCTCTCCAGTTATTTGGTAAACGGAATACTCTACGCCCATATCGAGGTGAAATACGGGGACATCCATGATAAGTGAAAATAAAGGGGATTGATTGATTTTAACCCTTCTATCCGCCTTGTTTTTCGCCCTTAATATCCCCTGGCTCCTTCAAACGCCCCCTAACCCCCTCTTAATCTTAAGAGGGGGGACTTAGGCTAAGAGGGTTTATGCCCTCCTGGTACAAGTGTCCCGTGGGTACATTGAGGGGAGTTGCTCAGCAGCCGATTGCAATACATAGACGTTCTTGATTTAATCACCGCCTACTATCAAAGTCAAGCAATTAAAGAGGATAAACTTCTTGCAGTGGGTAGTGTTTTGGGGCAGACGGGATGCAGCGGATATAAGGTCTTTGTAACGACCGAAGCCTCATGGGAAACCCTCTTCTTTCTTGACATAAAAATAAATTTTTGTTACGGTCAGGCCACTAAGCACGCTTAAAGTTTACGAAAAAGGAGCTTCTTATGAACACATCAAAGTCCCATTCCCTTTTTGCAGAGGCGCAAAAACTTATCCCCGGAGGCGTCAACTCCCCTGTCAGGGCATTCAGGTCTGTGGGCGGGAACCCGCTCTTTATTTCAAAGGCAAAGGGTTCAAAGATATACGATGCCGATGGGAACGAGTTTATAGACTATGTAGGTTCATGGGGACCGATGATTGTAGGTCATGCCCATCCGAAGGTTAATGAGGCGCTGAAAAAGGCAATTGAAAACGGAACGAGCTATGGAGCGCCTACGGAGCTTGAGATTACCCTCGCGAAGATGGTCATAGAGGCCGTACCTTCCATAGAGATGGTGAGGTTCGTCAACTCAGGGACAGAGGCCACCATGAGCGCCATAAGGCTTGCCAGGGGGTACACTGGTAGGGACAAGATAATCAAGTTCGAGGGGTGCTACCACGGGCATGCCGACTATCTATTGGTAAAGGCAGGTTCAGGTGTCGCAACTTTGGGTCTTCCTGATTCACCGGGGGTCCCGGCAGACTTTGCAAAGCACACACTTACGGCAACCTTCAATGACCTTGATTCGGTCAAGGCGCTCCTTGAGGCCAACAAGGGCCAGGTTGCATGCATGATAGTTGAGCCTGTGGTAGGGAATGCGGGGTGCATCCCTCCAAAGGAGGGGTTCCACGAAGGGTTAAGGAAGTTGTGCACGGAGCACGGAGCTTTATTGATATTCGATGAGGTTATGACAGGGTTCAGGGTTGCATACGGCGGTGCCCAGGAAAGATTTAATATCAAGCCCGACCTTACATGCCTCGGCAAGGTGATTGGCGGAGGTCTTCCTGTCGGCGCTTACGGCGGAAAAAGGGAAATAATGCAGAATATTGCTCCTGCAGGGCCGATATACCAGGCAGGGACACTTTCTGGAAATCCTCTGGCCATGACAGCAGGGATAGAGACCCTTAACATACTTAAATCCCCAGGGACTTATGAAAAGCTGGAGGAGACCTCAAGATATCTTTGCGATGAGTTGAGTAAGCTTGCCAAAAAACATAACCACGCATCCACCCTCAACAGGGTTGGGGCAATGTTCACATCCTTCTTCACTTCTCAGGATGTGCATGACTGGAATTCAGCCAAGACCTCAGACACAGCAAAATTCGGCAGGTTCTTCATGGGCATGCTCGAAAGAGGCGTTTATCTCGCTCCCTCCCAGTTCGAGGCTGCTTTTACGTCCCTCGCCCATTCAAAAGAAGACATTGAAAAGACATTGAGGGCTGCGGATGAGGCATTGAAGATGTTGTAGGGACGCATTGCGATGCGCCTGGGCAGGTCACCGACCTGCCCCTACGAGCGGCAAAAAAAGGGTTGACATAACCTCACTCCTCATGCTATTAAAGGACGTTAATTTTGGGTGAGAACAGGAAAGAGCTCTTCAGGCTGGTATCAAAGTTCAGTACGATAGGCCTTGAAATGGGCTTTTCGGTGGTTATAGGGTTGCTTATCGGGATATATCTCGACAGGTACTTTAAGACCGAACCATGGATGACCATTGTTTTTCTGCTCTTTGGAGTTACAGCGGCCTTCAGGGTGATAATTAGGGTCGCAAAAGAAAGCCAGCAGGAAGATGACGGCTTGATAAAGAAATGATTAAATGGCCGTTTGAAATAACCAGCCTGGCCTTGGTTCTGGCGGCATCAGTAGCAGGCTGGCTGATATTCGGCTCTTATGAAATTTTTACAGGTGTCTGGGCCGGCGGGTTTATCGGAATTATTAACTTCAGATGGCTCGGCAGTATAGTAAGAGGGGCGTTGTCAGAAGGCAGCGCAGCACGGTACACAATAAAATACCTGCTGAAGTTCTTTTTTATGATTACTGCTTGCGCCTTATTGATATACTCCAGACTGGCTGATCCGCTCGCCTTTCTGGCTGGTTTTACAATAATAGTTGTCACTGTGTCCCTCCAGGGGGCTGATTCTACAGACAGGAGTAAATAGGGATTATGGAACACGGATTTGACTGGTTTTCCCTTGTGCCAATAGATTTTTTCCATGAGTACCCTTACGTCCCTTTTGGGTTTGTAGTATTTTTAGTACTTTCCGTTATGGCCCTTGCTGTTTCAAGAAAGATGGCCACGCCGGAGAATTACCTCGTTCCAGAAAGGACCCTCACTCTCAGGAACACCTTTGAAATGGCGATAGAGGCCATACTGGGTCTGATTAATGACACAATGGGAGAGCATGGAAAGCATTTCCTTCCGCTTCTTGGCACCCTGGCATTCTTTATATTCTTCTCCAACATATCCGGCCAGATACCGGGGTTCGTTCCACCTACGAGCAACATTAACACAACAGCGGCATGCGCCTTGATCGTTTTCTTCACGACCCATATATACGGCCTCAAGGTCAATGGGATGAAATACCTTAAGCATTTTCTTGGGCCGGTCTGGTGGCTGTCTCCGCTTATGCTGCCGATAGAAATAATCGGCCACCTGGCAAGACCTCTTTCCCTCTCCATGAGGCTTTTCGGCAATATATTCGGAGACCACACGGTGCTGGCCGTCTTTATGATGCTGGTCCCGCTTATAGTGCCTCTGCCGATGCTGTTTCTTGGGATATTCGTCGCCATAGTTCAAACATTTGTATTTACGCTCTTGAGCATGATATATATCGGCGGTGCAATAGAGCATCACGAAGAAGAGCACCACTAAAGGAGCATGACGGTTACTTCAAGTATTCGTCACCCTCCAAGTTATGAAAAAGAGCCCCATCCCCCTACCCCCCATTCCCGGTGGGAAGGGGGAGATTTTCATGGTAAAAGCATAGTAGTCGGTTGTTAGCTAACAGCTAAAGTTTAAAAATATATCTATTTACGAAAGGGGTGATTTAAGTGAAGAAAGGTTTCGTATCAGTATTGGCAGTTATGGGCATGATGCTCTTGGCGGCTCCATTGGCCATGGCACAGGAAGGAGCAGCAGGCCTCGGTGACAATGTAAAGTTCGGCGTGGCCCTGGCAAGCGGTCTTGCTATAGGAATAGCAGCTCTGGGCGGCGCTCTCGGTCAGGGCAAGGCAACGGCAGCAGGTCTTGAAGGCATTGCAAGGAACCCGGGCGCATCAGGCAAGATCATGACCCCGATGATCATCGGTCTCGCCATGATCGAGTCCCTGGTTATCTACGCTCTCGTTATCGCATTCATGCTTTACTTCAAGCTGTAATTTATTGTGTCATTCTGAGCAACGCGAAGAATCTTCTGAATTAAGATTCTTCGTCGCTTCACTCCTCAGAATGACAGAGCTAAAACAATAAAAAAGGGCAGATAATTTCTGCCCTTTTTTTATTTATCGAATAAGCCCTTTACCCAATTCCTACTTTTCCTTAAAGGTTATCGTATACCCCAGATTGAACCCAAACAGGTCATCCATAGCCTTTCCATCCGCCTCGGCGTAAGGGTACATGAAGTAGTTGAGTTTCCCGTCCTTCTGTGGAGGGTTTAAGGTAATGTCCCTTCCTTTCCCATATGCGACCCTGCCTTCATTGACTGCCCCAAAAAAGTAATCTACAACATCCTTTATCTCCTTCGGGTCTGAGACCTTGTTTTCGAGCATATACTTTCTTACATCAGCAGGGTCCACAGGGACCCATCCGTAACCTGGGAGGTAAAATTCCGCCCAACAGTGCTGGGCCTTTGTCATGTCACCTTCTTTACCCTTGGGTATCCTGATGCCGAACACCTCCCGTGCAGGGACACCGACACTCCTTGCCAAGGCCACATATACGGAATGAATGTCACCGCACTTTCCACCCAATGCCTCAAGAAGCCTTTCAACCTCTCCCGTCCCGCATCCCTTTATATCCGGGTCGCGGTACATGTTGTTTACGATCCAGTCATATATGGCCCTCGATTTCCCAAGGATAGTCTCTTTCCCCTTTGTAATCCTCTCCGCGGTTTCCTTGACCTTTCCTGTAACAGGGCCGAAACTGGTGCTCTTCAGATACTCCTTGAACTCATCTCTGGAGAGGGTTGACTCTGATTTAGGGAAATCCTTGGCAACGACCTCTTTCCTTTTCACCTTATATGAGTAAGTCAATACCCTTTCGCTCTTCGGGCCCCTCCATTCTGAATAAAGGGCAGTGTTGCCGTGCTCATTTTCCTTGTATACCCCGGCATTGGTATAATTTCCGCTGAACTTCACATCTTCAACAGTCTGGTTCTTGTCAGAAACAGGGTATGGAATCCAAAGCCTGACTTCCTTCACATTGGCAGGTGCATTTAAGTTGATCTTGAACGTAACCTCCGCCTCCCTCTCCTTCAATTCAGCAAATGCGGGGGACGCCAGAGACATTAGTAAGATGGCTAAAAGTAATCCTTTCATTGAGACTCCTTGTGTATAGATATAACTACATATATCAGATTACAGGAGATTAAGACATAGGTCAAATAGGAATAAGCTATAGTTTCTCAAAAATAGTATCAGAGATTCCAATCAGTGAATGGGCGGATTAGGGGAAAAGGGGAAGACCCCTGAGGGCCGTATCCTCAGGGAAGCCATACATTATGTTCATATTCTGCACTGCCTGACCCGCTGCGCCCTTTGTAAGGTTGTCAATGGCGGATATTATGACGACGCGGTTGGTTCTTTTGTCAAGCTTGATCCCTATGTCGCAGAAGTTGGAGCCCCTTACATTGCTTATATTCGGGAATGAACCCTTTTTATAAACCCTGACAAAACGCTCCTTCTCATAAAACTCATTGTAAGCCCCAATGATAGAATCCTCATCCATATCATTTTTAACAGAGGCATACACCGTGCTTAGAATCCCCCTGTTTACCGGCAGTAAATGCGGCGTGAAAGATATTGTAACAGGGATATTAGCTAATAGGCTCAGCTCCTGCTCTATCTCAGGGGTATGCCGGTGCTCGGCAACCTTGTATGCCTTAAAACCCTCATTGACCTCAGGGAAGTGGGTGTCCTGCGAAACGGACCTCCCGGCCCCTGAAACGCCTGATTTTGAATCAGCTATAATGGATGAAGGCTCTATCAGCCCATTCTTCAACAATGGAACAAGGGCAAGGACCACACTGGTAGGATAACATCCTGGATTCGCAACAAGGCGTGCATTCCTTATCTCATCCCTGTGAAGTTCAGGAAGGCCATAAACAGCCTCCTTTAGTAATTCCGGGGCCTTGTGCTCCTCGTACCATGCACCGTAAGTTGCGGCGTCCCTTATCCTGAAGTCCGCGGACAGGTCTATGACCTTCTTTCCAAGCTCAAGAAACCTGGGGACATAATCCATAGCCTTCTGATGAGGGAGGGCGGTAAATACAAGATCCGCCTTTTGCGCAATCACCTCTATGGAGATATGCTCAAGGGTCTTCTCAAAGACCCCAGAAAGGGACGGGAAGACCTCAGCGATGCTCTTCCCAGCGCTCTGTTCGGATGTTACCGCAGTTATCTCAATCTCCGGATGGCTTGAAAGGAGTCTTATAAGCTCAACCCCTGTATAACCGCTGGCCCCGACTATGGCAACTTTAAGCATCTTTGCCTCCTAAAATAAAAAAGGGAAGGCCGAAAAGGCCTTCCCTTGAAAAAATCCGATAAAATACACTTCTACCTCTTGGAGAACTGGAAGCGCTTTCTGGCTCCAGGCTGACCGTATTTCTTTCTCTCTTTCTCCCTTGGGTCCCTGGTGATCAGGCCCGCCTTCTTTAGAGAACCCCTTAACTCTGCGTTGAACTCCATGAGGGCCTTGGTTATCCCGTGCCTTATTGCTCCAGCCTGACCGCTGATACCGCCGCCATTGACATTAACGCTTACGTCGAACTTGCCTACGTTCTCGGTCAGCTCCAGCGGCTGCATGATGATCATCTTACAGGTACCGCCTCCGAAATATTCCTCCAGCGGCTTTTCATTCACAACCATCTTGCCTGTACCTGGTTTCATCCAAACCCTTGCCACAGAGGTCTTTCTCTTCCCGGTTCCGTAATATCTTGTCTCTGCCATCTCTACTCCTTTACCTTCAATACCTTAGGCTGCTGGGCCTCGTGTGGGTGTACCGGCCCCGCATATATCTTAAGCTTCTTGATCGTCTGGCGGCCGATGCTGTTCTTCGGGAGCATCCCCCAAACTGCCTTTTCTATCACAGTTTCCGGCTTTTCCTGTATGAGCTTCTCCAGCGTTGTATACTTCAGACCTCCGGGATATCCGCTGTGTTGATAGTATATCTTGTCAGTGAGCTTATTTCCAGTCACTGCTATCTTTTCAGCATTCACAACAACAACAAAATCCCCGGTATCCACGTTAGGCGTAAAAATAGGTTTCCTCTTCCCCCTAAGGATGCTTGCTATTTCGCTAGCAAGCCTGCCCAGGGTGTGATTAGATGCATCAATCACCCACCACTCTTTCTTCACATCTTCAGCTTTTGCCATGTAACTACCCATATTCCGCTCCTCAATCCTAAATTGAAGGTAGAAGATTAATACATGCCCGCAATTTTGTCAAGAAGTTTTTATCAGTCATGTATCTCTGAGATAAATCGGCTGACAATCTCTGCTCTACCGCTCACTCCAAGCTTTAGTGACAGGCCTTTAACGTAGCTTTTGACCGTATTGATGCTCAGGTTAAGGGTATCAGCTATCTCTTTATTGCATCGGCCATCGATGAACAATCTTACAATCTCTTGTTCCCTGTGAGTCAGCTGCCATTTACGGGAAATGAAGGGGAAATTCAGCTTATCATTGCTAAATCTTTCTATCACGAATATGTACTGTTTTTCCTTGAGTGTGTCGCAGGCTGTAGCACAAGCTGCCTTCACCAAATAACGACGATTACCGCTCATGATCATATCTATTAAAGCAGTCCCTGTGTCTTCCCCGCCCTCTCTCTTACTTTCCTCAAGTCTTTTTTCAAACAATTCAGCCCAACCTGAACATAGGGATACAATATCAGAAGAGGCTGCTACTGTCTCTGATATTAAAGTTGAGTAGGAAATAAGCCGCTGTGCAGCTTCATTAGAAAAGACTTGCGCATTCGTTTTTGAGGTCTTAGTCCTAAAAATGATAAAGGCTCTATCATCTGAGTTTCCAGTTTTGTCGAAGCTTTCCATATTCATATTGATATAAAGATATCACGGCTTAGAAAAATATCAAGTAACCCCTAAGAATAGACATCAACAGAGGCAACCACCTATAACTCCCCTCCCCTGGCGGGAGGGGATGAAGGGGAGGGGGAACCAGCTCGGTGACATTTCACCCTCACCCCAACCCTCTCCCGTCAAGGGAGAGGGGGAAAATGATGCCCTCGTAAAAAGTATTACGCTGCAAACTGAGCAGCAAATGCGTTCGACAGTTGCCTTGGAATGCCTAATCATCAATTATAATCATCCTCCGATTCCTTTAGAGAGAGTTTATAATGAAACGTTCAAATGGAATATAGAAATATGGAATGAAATATTGCATACACTAAAATCTTTTAAATCTCTAAAAAGCTAATAATATCGAGGGATAAAGGTTAGTAATGCGTATGGCATTGTTATTGCAAAAATAGCGACTGCTGAAGGAGAGATCCCTTTTAACTTCACATTAGAATTGGTATTTCCTTCACACAGATACCCTCTTTTGGGTGCACTCTTTTGGGGGTATTCCTTTTGGGGTGTTGCAGAGAGAAATATTGGATATAAACTTTAAACAACAGTTAAAGTGCCGAGATCGATCATATGGAGAATACAGAAAAAAGAAAAAGCATTCGCTATCCATGCACATATCATATCAGCTATATGGTAATGGGTGAACCTGCCCAGGCCAGAGAGGGCAGAACAACAGAGGGGGATGTGATGGATTTAAGCAGTGGAGGGACAAGAATCAGGGAAGGTCAATTGCTGAAGGAGGGATCCCTGGTTCAGTTAATGTTACCCGTAGATGGGAAACCTGTCATAGTGCCTGTTATATCTGAGGTGAGGTGGGTAAAGGAAGAGATGCCGGGCAAATTCCAGACAGGTCTTAAATTTCTATTATAAGGAGGTGATGCTTATGTAATTTCAGGGGAAGTTTGTGTATCAAGAGTTTTATTAACCTTTGTTTCTAATCTTTAAAAAGGAGGAAGTCATGAATATTAAAAAATTAACACGATGTATGACGACAGCCGCGGCTGTGCTTATGCTTTTTGCAGTGGCTCTGCCTACAGTGGCAAAGGCCCACACTGATCCGGCCGGATCCACAGCTACAGGTATTACTATCTCTATGACTGCATATCGTAACGATGGGACGACACCTGTTCTTGGCGGTCCTAATCCTGACGAGTGTGAGACATTAAAGTATGAATGCACATTGTCTTATGCCGGTGGAAATAACGCCGCGTTTGAAGGTGGCACCTGGACTCTAACTACACCGGACGGCGTAGGGCATGATATAACAGGAACTGGCATACCCTGCATAGGCGGCACTACAGACGATCCTAATACAGTAGCAAACGGTGGCAGGGGCATCTGTGAAGGTTCTGCGTCTTCGCTTACTTCTGCGCAGATAACGTACCAGGTCGATCCCAGTGACGTGTCGGGTGGTTCAATTGGCGCGTCCTGTAGTTTAACGGGTGCCTTTGCTCACATAGGTACGGGCGATCTTTCGGGCGTTAGCGCAAGCACCCCATTTACTCTTCCTGTGACTTTCTGCAGCGACGGTGACTTCTGCAACGGCCTTGAGTTGTGTGATCCGGCAGCTACTTCCAATGGACGGCTCGGCCTTTGCGAGCCTGGTGTGGCTCCCTGCGTAGACGAACTGTTCTGCGCTGAGGTGACCTGTAATGAGGAAACCGATCAGTGCGACACGACTGATACATCGACAACGGTATGCCCGGACAATGAGTTCTGCGCTGACGTGGTCTGCAATGAGGAAACCGATCAGTGTGACACGACTGACACATCGACAACGGTATGCCCGGACAATGAGTTCTGCGCTGACGTGGTCTGCAATGAGGAAACCAATCAGTGTGACACGACTGACACATCGACAACGGTATGCCCGGACAATGAGTTCTGCGCTGACGTGAGATGTAATGAGGATACCGATCAGTGCGACACGACTGATATATCTGCTACGCAATGCCCGGATACAACATGTCAGGAGTGTGACGAGGATACCGATGCCTGCGTAGACCAAGATCCTTTACCTGCAGAGTGCGTAAACGAAGAAATCTGCCGCACGCCCGGATTCTGGGGCACCCATGCCGGCACAAACTCGCCTGCCTGCGCGCAGAATATCACACAGGCTGCAATAGACAATTGTGACGGCTGTCTGGAAGTTTGCGGCGAGGTCATCGATAATACCCTGGTCAACTGGGCAGACTCTGCGGTAGAGGCGATCTGTGTGAGCCCAAGCGGAAACATAAGACTCCAGCTGGCTCGTCAGCTGACCGCGACCGCCCTGAACTGCTGCGTGAGCGGCA
>Ga0209431_10004240_pt1 | contig 11253 bp, 9 predicted proteins | sample RifCSP13_3_FD_184021 | JGI IMG/M metagenome (GOLD analysis project Ga0209431, IMG submission 184021) | Soil microbial communities from Rifle, Colorado - Rifle CSP2_sed 13_3 (SPAdes) (version 2) | ecosystem: Environmental > Terrestrial > Deep subsurface > Rock core/Sediment | place: Rifle...
AGGAGAAATCAGATGTCTGAAAACGGAATTAAATTTCTGTTTTCAGATTTCAGTTTCCCCTAACCGTTTTCTGTTTTCCGACAACTGACAACCAATGACCAATGACTTGTTACTTATAACTAAAAAACTAAAGACTAAAAAATCAATTGTTAATGGTTAATCGTTAATTGTTAATTGAAAAATCCAAATCTCAAAATCCAAATTACAAATTACTAATAACAAACAACTTGTTACTTATGACTTAAAAACTAAAAACAATGATAATTGAAAAAATGATAAATATTTCCCTTTTACCTTTTTACCCTATGCCCTATGTACTATGTCCTATGTTCTACTAATTAACTATGGCTGACAAAACTCAAACAACTATCGACCCGAGGTTTGATCCTATAATCGCTCTCGTCGAGGATAATATAGAAACAAAAGCCAGGGAAATATATCGCCTCATTGAGGAAGGAAAATTTGGAGAGGAGGATAAGCTTGATCTTGAAAAAGATCCTGATGGTTTTTACCAGCAAATTTTCAAAGAATCAAGCGACTTCGAATGGCAGGTTTGGGTTAAAAAGTATCCCGACCTTGCATTAAGCTACCGCGAAACTCATGAGCCAATAAAAAAGGCTCTTGATGCTCTTTCTGTCACTGTAACATCTGATGTACCTCAAGAAGAAGCCGCAGCAGAAGAGCCGCTCCCCGAATCTCCCACTGAACCTACTCAAGAGGAAGCAGGAACCGAACCTTCAAAAGAAGAAGAACCCTCTCCTTCGCTTGAGCCAGTTACATATAGGTCTCCCCACTCGGAAATTTTTTCCAAACTTCAAAAGGAACTTGATGAAATCAAAAAGGGCAAAAAAGGTCGTCGAGAGGCAAGAGCTTACAGAAAAAACCCTTACGAATACCGGCAGAAAAAGAAAAGTAAATATGAGGATGAATTCTGGAAAAATTACGAAAGACTTTATCCCGAAGAAAAAGCACTAATTAAAGTAAAACCCGGCGATGAAATTTCGCGAAATACTTATCTTGCTATTGAGGAAGCAAGAAGAAAAGGAATCTTGCGAAGATATTTTCCAAGAAAGCTTTCCGTAAACCAAACTCTTAAAATCCAGGAAAAGGAGGAGGATAAATTTTGGGAAAAGTGGAAAGGATTAAGTGGCGAAGAGCGTGACAGGTACGTACTGGACTCGGATTTTATTATCCGCCGCCGAGCTAGCGATGAAATTTCTTCAAAACGGTGGTTTGAAAAATTCAAATACAAGCTTTCCCCGGTTAAAGCTTATGAGAGGATATATAAAGAAGAAGAAGCCAAATTCTGGGAAGAATGGCGGTCAAGCGAAAAAGACAACGGAATCTACCAAAATCCCGAAGACGACTCTAAAGTTCAGCATCTTCGCTACCAGCTTCGAAAAGAAACCGAAAAAGAAATCCGCGAAATCCGCAGATTCAAAAAAGGCATCTGGCAGAAAATTAAATACTCCCGCGATCCTGTTGGCGAAATTGCGAAAATTCAATCGGAAATTGAGGAAAGACATTGGAGGCAATTTAATACCCAAAATCCGGACCAAGCTGATGCCTATGTTGATCAAATAGATGCCTTTAAGCGCGTTTATAAAGTCGCTCCACGCAAATTAACAACACTTGAAAATGCGGTAAAAGGGGCTGATAAGAGAAAAGGTGAGGTTTTAGTTAATGCCCTCGAAAAAGGCGGAGTAACTCAGCTTTCAATGCCTGAAGAAAGGCCTCTGATGGATGTGTCAGCCCTTCTTGCCAAAACCCATGAACACGCAAAAGACAAAGGTGATGAGGTTTTAGCCGGCAAAGTCGAAAATCTTAGAGATTCGTCATTCTACTTCGGAACTTCGGAGATGGAAAAAGCTAGCCGTGCTCTTGCCTTAAGCCTTAAGGCAATGGCCGAAAACAACAAAACCGTATATATCTACGACTCCGAACAAGGAACAAATACCTTTGCAGCAAAGCTTCTCGACTCACATGTTGAAATTCTTCTTAAAGACCGCCCCGACCTTCGCGAAAGGATAAAGGTCATAAGAGGCAGGAGGGAATATGTCCTAAAAACCGCCGCCAATCCTAATGCGATTATCGTGCTTCCCGACACAATCGCGCTTACCAAATACAGAAGACAGACGGGAGCGACCATCCTAAATGCCCAAGAAGTTTACAATGATTTATCAAAGCGCGGGTTGCGAGGAGGGGAGCGGGCGGAAGATAAAATTTACGAGGCATACCTTATTTCCGATAAAAAAAGCAGGGACGATTCTCCCGGACAAGTTCTTTCCTACTACGACATTCCCGAGACAGCGGAAGTTTTCGGAAACTTCAGCACCTTAGGATATGAGCAGTCAGTTACTGATTTTCAAAATTACTTAGATAACAACGATGTCGAGCTTGATTCCTCTATCCCCATAAATTATATTCCTGCGCAACCTGAAAAGTCCGATGAAGAGGACGAAAAAAAAGACAACTTTGCAAAAAGGATTTTTAGGAAGATAGTCAAGCGCAAGGTTGAAAAAGAAATGGCAAAGGAGATTGGACAAGTCCCCACTGAGACTCCTAAATATCCGAAAATGGGAAGAAAAGCACTGTCCTATATAGGAAGAAGTGTAAGGAATAACGCATCAAATGCCATAAGTACGGCAGGAAGAAAAATTGTAACAGCTACAGGAAGAGCCGTCACCCGAGCAGGAGCTCGAGTGGTATCTGCCGTTGCGCCAATTGTTGCCAAAGGTGCTCTTTATGTAGCTGCATTTTTGGGTGCCTTAAGTTTATTGGCAATGCTTCTCATTCAGGCTTTTATTACTGTAATTATTTGGTTCTTTGGTCTAGCAATAGTAACAATTATAATCCTTTTCATAATCAACTCCGGCGCCTACATCGTCCCCCCGGGAGGATTTGGTCAAGTCGGTAGTCCCATCCCAGGAAATTGCACGTATGGAACTTGTCCCCTACCAAATGCGTTGATTACATGCGGATCTCTTGGTTCCGGACACCCTGTCTGCGAGCATGGTACTAACGAATATTGGGATTGGCAACTTTGTCCCTCTCATTCAAGCTGTAGTACATCAACCCCACGCCCTTGCTGCAGTACAAGCACTGTGTGTAATGAGTGGGCATTACCCTCAAGTGACGCAGCAAATTGTCACACCAACCAAATTCAGGGAAGTTATTGTTATTCTTCCTCCTCATCATGTTCCTACTATGGTCTTGCAACCGATATTGTAGATTCAACTAATCCCGACGGATGCGGTAGCAATTCCCCTGTTTTTTTCCCTTATTTGAATGGTCTATCATTAAATTGGACGCTGGTCTGGGGAGGTACTTTTTCCGGAACAAATCAGCAATACGGTCTTTTCCGGGCTTCGGGTGGCGGAGATGTCTTTGAAATTTATTTCACTCATTTACAAGATAGAGTTAATTCAGGATCATCAGGACAAAGAGTCGGAAACATTTACTGTTTTTCCAATCCCGACGCGAACCATACCCATTATGAATTAAAAGTTAACGGATCTTACATCCGTCCAGACGGTCTCTGTTCTAATCAAGATCCAAGCGGGTGTACTCTACCGCCAACTGGTCTTGTTGATTGTTATGCGCCCGGTCCATATGGAGCAAGTTATACACCTCCAAGCCTAGTTGGATTTACCGATCCTGTGACAGGTAGATCTCTCCAAATTAATCAGCCTATATTATCTGATTTAAATGGTTTCATTAATACTTCCAGAAATAATGGAATTGACATAACGATATATGATGGTTATCGATCGTATCAAGAACAATTGCAGCTCTGTCTTGATTGTAACGCTAGAAAATCGGACACTGATCCTAATAATGACAATTGCCTAGCAGCGCCTGCGGCACAAAGCCAGCATAGAACCGGGCGGGCGGTAGATGTCTACATTTATGATAATGGAAATTATTTAGTAGTGACAACTCAAGTAGTTAATTTCGCCAATAGCCATGGGTTTACTCATCCCTATGGATTTGCAGATCCGCCACATTTTTATCATCCTTAGTTTATAATTATAAACATGAGTATTTTAAATAGAAGTATCATTTTAAGAATAAAAAATCTTAAAAAAATAAAATACATCTTCCCTATATCCTTTATTATTTTTAGTTTAATAATTTATCTAATAACTAAAACAACTTCCCAAAAAGTTGCTGAACCTATAATCGAAAATCTGACTCTTGTGTCTACATCACCTAACCCGCCAATTTATAAATCAATATGGACAACCGATCCAATTGTATTTACCTTCGGACAAATTCTAAATCCTGATACCATTAAATATTCGATAACGCCGTACGTCCGAAGTAGAATTTTATCAAATTACGAACCTTCGAAATCGTTTTCAATTATTTCACTGGATGGCTGGAAAGAAGATGTCGAGTACACTGTGATAATAGAAAAGGGTTTATTATCCCTTGACGGAAAGTTTGAACTTAAAGAAAATGTTACTTTTAAATTCATGAGAGAATTACCACAACCCGGTGATCCCGAATATCCTTCAATAGGAGAAGAAATAATACCTAAGTAGTTAACTTCACAGGCATGATGAGGTGGAGGTAGTCGGGGTCTTTGGGGTCAGTAAAGACTCCGGGAGAATTGGCGTCGTTAAGCTCAATATTAATGTCGTCTCCTTTTACGGCACCCAAAAAATCTTCAATAAAACGGTAGTTGAAAGCGATAACGAAATCCTTTTCGACTTCTCCTTCTGTTTTTGCCTCCACACTCCCCTTTTGTGAACCGCTTTGAGCGCTTTCCGCCTCAATCTCAAGTGAAGATTTAGTAAAGGAAAGCTTTATTACATTGGCGGAATCTCTTGCAAAAACGCTGGCAAGCTTAACCGCGCGAAGGAAATCTTCTTTATCTACATTTACTTTTAGCTTCGTTTCCTTGGGAATAATTTTTTCAAAATCGGGAAATTCCCCTTCAATTACCCTTGAAGTCAGAATCTGATTATCAACCTCAAAAATCGCTTGGTTTTCTTCTTTTTGAAGAGAAAGAGAAATTTCTTCTTCGCCTCCTGCAAGCCTAGTAATTTCTGCAAGGGCATTTTTGGGTAAAATGAGCTTTGTTTCCGAAATACTCCTCTCCCCTTTTTTGATCTTAATTTTTTTCTGCGAGAGGCGAAAGCCGTCGGTTGCGACAAAAACAATTGAATCTTCTTTGAATAATATTAAAACTCCGGTTAAAACAGGTCTTGTTTCGTCGGTTGATACCGAAAAAAGAACTTGGGAAAGGGAGAAAAGCAAATCCTCCGAAGGGAGCTTCATTTTTTCCTTTGCAAGAGTTGCGGGAATTTCGGGAAAATCCGAAGGATCCATTCCGGAAAAGGTTGAGTTAAAATTTTCGGATTCAAGTTTAAGCTGTTCTTTTTCAGCTTCGAAATTTATCGTTCCTTTCGGAAGGTTGACAACAAAGTCGGTTAAATTTTTTGCAGGAAGCGAGAGCTTTCCCTCTTTGGCAATCTGCGCGCCAAGAGAAAGAGAAATTGAAAGTTCAAGATTGGTCGCCGAAATTAAAACTTTATTTTTTTTTGCTTCAAAGAGGATATTGCCGAGTATGGGAAGCTGTGCTTTGACGCTAACAAAGCGATTGGCAATCTGGAGGGCTTTTGCTAAATTTTCCTGAAGAACTTTACCTTTCATAGCTTTTCCAGAGTATAGTAGTTACAAGCAAAAAGGGCAAGAAGGGGAAAAGAGTAATAAAGTAGAAGAGTAGGAAAGTAGAAAAATCCAAATCTCAAAATCCAAATTACAAATAAAGCTCTAATTTCAAATTTCAAATATTAAATAATAATTGAATAATTATAAATCACTCCTTTTTACCTTTTCTCTCTTTTATCTTAAATAATTAGTAATACTAGTAGTAGAGGGTGTTGATAAGTGGATTAGTTATTTCAAATAGTCTCGAAGTTTAATGTTTACAGTGAGCTTGTCGAACTGTGGACAATATTGTGGATAAAAGGCTTAAGTTTGTGGATAAGTGAATAAGTACGAAAATATTATCCTCAAAACATTTTTTTTATCCCCCTTATATCCTCACGAGTTTGCACATCATTTGAGGCTAAATTGGTAATTTTTTCAACAGCGTGAATGACGGTTGAGTGGTCTTTTCCGCCTATTACCCTTCCGACTTCCTGGTACGGAAGAGCCAGCTGGGTGCGCAAAAGATACATCAAAATTTGTCTTGGTCTGGCTATAGTTTTTGTTCGTGATGTTCCAAGAAGCTTCCTTTTTCCTAAAGAATAATATTTCGACACAGCGTCAATTACATCATTGGGACTTGCTTTAATTACCCTTGCATTGTCATCTTCCCCTTTTCCGAGTAAATTTTCGATTAAATCTTTACCGATTTCTTTTCCTTTTATGGAAGTTTCCGTAAGTATTTTTGCGATAAAACCTTCAATTTGGCGTGCTTTGTCGACATTTCCGGCAATAAGATGTACAAGATCAAGAGGAATTTCAAGCCCTTTTTGTTTTGCCTTGATTTGGACGATGGCGCAGCGAAGTTCAAAATCGGGTTCACCCACGTCAACAATTAGACCTGCCTCGAAGCGGCTCTTAAGTCTTTCTTCGACTTTGGACATTTCCGTCGGAGGACGGTCACTTGTTAATATGATTTGGGAACCGGCGGAAACCAAAGTATTGAAAGTATGGAAAAATTCCTCCTGGACTGAGTCTTTGCCGGCGATAAACTGAATGTCATCAATTAAAAGTGCTTTCAGCTTTCTGTATTTATTGCGGAAGCTTTGAGTTGTTTTGCTTCTTATGCCCTCGACTATTTCATTGGTAAAGTCTTCGCTTGTGCAAAATAAGATATTGGAATCAGTATCTTTTTCAAGAACTTTATATCCTACTGCATTCATTAAATGGGTTTTGCCTACCCCTACCCCGCCCCAGATAAAAAGAGGATTATATGCCGTCCCCGGATTTTTTGATACCGCGTCGGACGCAGCCCATGCCATTTGGTTCGAAGAGGATACGGCAAAATTTTCAAATGTAAAATAAGGCCTTAGGTGGGCTTTTTTGACAGCTTCGTGGTATGAATCGCCGAATTTATCAGAAATCTCAAAAAGAGGAGTCGGCTTTTCACTTATTTTTTTCAGTCCTTGTTTGACGGAAAAAATTAAATCGACAGGCATTTCTAGGTTTTTTGACAGACTGTCTTGGAGAAGACCGTAGTAGCGGGTTTCGAGGGTATTTTTGACAAAGGATGATCCGCAGCCGATTTCGATAATGCTTCTGCCGCTGTCGGTTTTATTAAGTTCGACAATTTGTGTTTGGGTAAACCAGGTTGAAAAGTTAGCCCCGGAAACCGTTATTTTAATGCTTTCCAGAACCTCTTCCCAAACCCTTTTTTTATCTAAGGAACTCATGGTGTTTTTTATGTAAAACCGGAAGTGCTTATTCGTTGGCAGGAAAGACGGGATATTTTAAAAATCCTTTTTCAGATTATTGATATAAAGTTATCCACAATTAGTCAACCCCGAAATTATGCGAAAGTTAAAAAAAATAATTGTTATAATATTTATAAATGTTATAATTATTTAAGAATCATGCCAAAAAGAACTTACCAGCCGAGCAAAAGGAAGCAGAAAAAGACATCCGGATTTAGAGTACGGACAAAATCGAAAAAAGGAAGAAACACGATAAAAAGAAGAAGAATGAAAGGACGAAAAAGATTAACTCACTAGAGCATATGCTTGCCGCAAAAAACAGACTTCGCAACGGCGTGTCTTTTCAAAAAATAAAAAAAGAGGGTATTATTATACAAAGTGAATCGTTCGGAATAGCATATTACGAAAGAGGGGACAATCTCCCTCCGCAATTTGGCTTTGTTATTTCGAATAAAGTAGCAAAAAATGCATCGCAAAGAAATAGGATTAAAAGAGCATTAAGGGAATCTGTTAGGCAAAATATTTCAAGAATGAAAAACGGCTATGATGTTGTCTTTCTTGCAAAATCTAATATAGAGAAAGAATCGACAGAGAATATTATGACCGAAGCAAAAAAAATTATTTTCAATTCGGAGTTTTACAGTAAAAATAATGCTTGAAAAATTAGCAATCGGAATTATTAAATTTTATTCAAAAGGCATTTCTCCCAGCCTTGTACTTATTTTTGGCTACGGCTGCCGCTTTGAGCCGACTTGCTCGGTGTATACGATAAAGTCCATTGAAAAATACGGGATTACAAAAGGCGCTTATCTTGGGATAAAAAGGTTTTTGAAATGTAATCCTCTTTCTCAGTCCGCAACGAAAGCTTTAAACACATAATTTTCTATGAACGTTTTTACCGCTTTATTAATTCAACCTCTTGCTAATGGCTTGATTCTTTTTTACAAAGTATTGGGTAATAATATGGGGTTGGCAATAATAGGCTTTAGTATTTTTTTAAGATTTATATTAAACCCCCTAACAACCCCTTATATGGATTCAATGAAAAAAATGCGACAATTGGCTCCACAAATCGAAAAACTTAAAAAGAAGTTTAAGGGAGAAAAGTTAAAGTTTGCTCAAGCACAAGCCGATTTGTATAAAGAAAAGAAAATTAATCCCGGTGCGGGATGTCTTCCGTATTTGCTGCAAATTGTTGTTTTAATCGCATTTTTCAATGTCTTCACAAGGACGTTAACACCCGACGGAAATCCGGTTGACAGATTCAATACACTTTTGTATCAGCCATTGAAATTCAGCGAAGGGGAAACAATAAATACGAATTTTTTATATCTTGATATAACAGAACCGGATGCTTTAAATTTATCATTCGTCCCTTTCAAAATCCCAGGACCGATTTTGATCCTTGCGGCTTTTGTTCAACTTATAAGCTCGAAAGTTATGCTTCCGTTTACCCAAGCAGAAGAGCAGGTTGCAAAAAAAACAAAAGGCGAAGAAGACGACATGCAGGTAGCCATGCAAAAGTCCATGAGCTATACTTTTCCTCTTATAACTTTGTTTATCGGTTTAAGATTTCCGTCGGGACTGGCGATTTACTGGTTTATGTTTTCTCTCTTGCAGACATACCAGCAAGTAAAAACTCAAGGATGGGGAGGATTAACTCCTTGGCTTGAGAAGCTTAAACTGATAAAATAGCAATTCTTGAAATACTTATGGCAAAACCAAATCATGATAAAACAGTCGAAGAAATTGCGAAGAAACTTTTGGAGCTTATGGGAGTTGACGTAAAATTGACGGTTGAAGAGGACAAGGATAACGACGCAATAATGGTAGATATTGAAGCCCAAGAAGAGGCGGGATTATTAATTGGAAAAGGCGGATCAACCATAAATTCGATTCAGGTTATTTTAGGGATGATTTTTCGAAACAAAACAGGGGAGTGGAAAAGAATATTGGTAAATGTTAATGAGTGGAGGGATAAGCAGGAATCATATTTAAAAAGATTGGCGGAAAGCGCAGCCCAGAGAGCCAAAGAAACCGGATCCCCGCAAAACCTTTATAATTTAAACTCCTCTCAAAGAAGAATAATTCATCTTTATTTATCAGAAGACAGCGAGTTGGAAACCGAATCTCAAGGAGAAGGAAGCAGTCGCTACCTTTTGGTTCGACTGAAAAAGAAATAACTACAGGCCCCTCAAGAATTCGAAGAAAATTAATATGGAACTTTTAATATTTTGTGATGGGGGAGCAAGAGGAAATCCGGGACCGGCGGCTTGCGCTTTTGTTGCAAAAGACGGTGAATTAGAGATTGAAAAAGGCTCTAAATATTTAGGGTTAAGGACGAATAATTATGCTGAATATTCGGCGGTTATCCTGGCTATGGAGTGGCTTAAAAAAAATAATAGAAAAATTAAATTTTCTAAGATTACGTTTATTTTAGATTCGGAATTGGTGGTCAAGCAATTAATGGGTAAATATAAAATAAAAAGCACAAACTTGAAACCTTTGGCGTTGAAAGCTAAGCAGCTGGAAAAAGATTTAAAAGTCAACGTAAGCTTTCGGTCGGTTCTAAGAGAAAAAAACAAAACGGCTGACGGATTGGTTAATAAAATTCTTGATGAAAAGTTAAAGAGTTTCACGTCCTTTCCCTAAGGGCAGCTTATATATAAGTTATTTTTAGTAAATCTATGGGACTTGTGACATGAAACCTTGACCGCTAAATCATGATGACATATAATAACCCGTCTGTTGACAATAGAATGAATTTAGTCAAACATTAACTATGGATAAAAAAATTCTCAAAGCCGAGAAAAGAAATGTTTTCGGTCGCAAAGTTAAAACCTTAAGAAAGGAAGGAATTCTTCCCGCAAATGTTTACGGCAAAAAGGTAAAGTCCGAAGGAGTTCAAGTCAATCAAAAAGAATTTGAGGAAGTATTTAAAGAAACGGGGGAAACGGGGTTAATTGAACTTCAAATAGGGAAGGACAAGAAGGCCGTTTTGGTTCACAACGTTCAATCCGATCCCGTCGAAGACACAATTGTCCATATTGATTTTCTTCAGGTAGATCTTAAACAAAAAGTCAGCGCTGACATCCCTGTCGAATTAGTAGGAGAATCTCCCGCCGAAAAACAAGGGTTAGGGACGATGGTTCAATATATTGATGAGGTGGAAATTGAAGCCCTTCCGACAGACCTCCCGGAAAAATTTGAAGTGGACGTATCGGGGTTGGCAGAAGTTGATCAGTTTATTTCCGTTGGGGATTTAAAATTTGATAAAAGCAAAATTAAAATGGAAAACGACCCGGAGCAAATTATTGTAAAAATTGAGCCCTTAAGGAAGGAAGAGGAAGAATTGCCGCCGCCGGCTGAAGAAGCGCCTGAGGGCGAGGGAGACGCAGTGGGCGAAGAGCAAGAATCCAAAGGAGAAAAAGTTGAAGGTGAAAATAATGAAGCTAAGGAAGAAAAGACAAAACAATAAATGCCCAAGATATTGTCTTCAAAACTCCGTTTAAGTATTGCAACAAAAATCGTACTCCTTACCTTTATAATATTAATATTTTCCCTCGTATATTTGGTTTTAAAATATAATTCTCATCAAGGAGTAACTTCCAATAAGGAAGAAAGTTATTGGGAGCTTTATGAAAATACTGATTTTAACTACAAGCTTTATATACCCCGGAACTTGGAGAAACAAGATTATGGTGAGACCGACTTTTATAAAAGTTTTATAGTTTTCATCGAGACGGAGGATTCTCTCGGCAAAGGTTTAGCAATTGGAGTTAGTCAAAAATCAAAAGATGAAGAAGTGGAGACAGTAAAAGAACAAATGGAAAAAGATGTT
>Ga0209431_10004246_pt1 | contig 11248 bp, 9 predicted proteins | sample RifCSP13_3_FD_184021 | JGI IMG/M metagenome (GOLD analysis project Ga0209431, IMG submission 184021) | Soil microbial communities from Rifle, Colorado - Rifle CSP2_sed 13_3 (SPAdes) (version 2) | ecosystem: Environmental > Terrestrial > Deep subsurface > Rock core/Sediment | place: Rifle...
AGCGGGATAGGTGTCTATGCCCGCCGTGCCTGTCGGCTCCGTGTACCACCCGGCGGTTGTCGTCACCGAAAGAATGAGTTTCCCCGCATCCGACCCATACTGCCTTGAGAACGCGCTGAATGCGCTTGCTGAGCCGCCTGTGGAAAAGTTGTACCATGTCTGTGATTTCGTATCGTACACCAAAAGGCGGTTTGTGGAACTGATGACAACGGGAAACACAACCCATTGATCGAATCCTTTGACCGGGCCTTCGTGGTAGAAGGCTTGCATGAACGATGTCACTGTCCCGAGTGTGGATTGAAACAGCACGGACACATCCTCCGGCTCAGCATTCGCACCCGTGTAGCGGTAGATATGCCCGCGATAGCCAAAGAAAATCCCTTTCGGTGAAGCAATGAGCGTATTCGGGTCTGAACAGCCCTTACCAATGACAATTTTCTGAACACTGTAATTCTCCGGCTCCCCCCTGGTATAAAGTTTATAGATGTTGTTTGTTTTCCAAATCAGTATTCCGTCCCCATCATCCACAAGGCCCGTGATGACATCCCCATCATCGGGGTAGATATCGATGAAATTCAGGGCAAGGATAGTTGAAAACTTCGCATTCTCCGACCACATGATCCGGCTTCCGTAGGTTGTGGCTGAGGAAGAAGGGAGAGCTTCGTTACTGACAATCGATGCATCGGAATTCGCGCTGAAGAACAGAGGAATCGTTGTCAGGCCAAAGTAGGAGGCCACAAAAGAAAAGCCCCTTGAAATCGGATTGACCGCAACAGCTGCATAATTGTCGAAATAATACGTCGATCCTGCGGCAACCGTCCGATAGAATCTAATAGCAGTCACGTTGGGAAATCCCATTGGAAACTTGGCCGTCAAGCCAATCCAGAGTTTGCCATTCCCGCCCATAGCCGCACCCGTGACGTGCGTAACCGGATCAGAAGGTTCGCTTAAAGTGCCGTCACTGAATACCAGAACCATCTTGTATTTGTAGGTAGAACTGGGTTCCAATCCTTCATTACTTGCGGCCACCTGCTCGAACGTTATGTCGGCGGAATTCGACTGAAACGTCGGGAAGTTGTAGGGCGTGAGTGTTACATGTCCCAAAAACAAGCGGTCATTTTTCACAAGAGGATAAAATGCAGATGTTGGCACTCCCAGGTAGTTGATCGTGTTGGAAAGGTCAAGCGAAGTATCAGCGGCAGTATCGGTATAGGTCGTTGTCGTCGATCCGATAATCGCCACAAGGTAGAACGTCCCATCCCCCACTTTCGTCCGGTAGAGGTATTTGTCTGAAGTCGTGGGGAGGACTGCCAAAGCCACCGAGCCCACAACTCCACTGGCAATTGTCGCATGAAGACACAGCGAAGGAGGCGAGAAATTTCCGTTTGAATCCTTGTACGCAAGCGTGTAGTAGTATTCTCCCGCAGCCATTGAACCGCCCGTGATTGCAGGCGTGACCGTAACGGAAGTCACTACGGGCTTCGTGATTGCAAGATTGGCTGTCGTTGTCAGATCACTCTGAAAGGGGGCGTCAAAGCCGTTGACGCAGTAGAGTTTCCCGCTATACTGGCAAATCCTCATGATCTTCCCGGAGGTGAGACTCCCCTTCACCGAGGACCATGTGCCGGTCCCGGCGGCGCTTTTATACAAAGCCGTCGCATCGACTCCCAAGATGTAGTTCGTGGACCCGATCAGGACATCCTGCATCGAAATAAGGGCTGCGCTATTGGCATTCGCGTTGTACGACTGGAAGGGATTGCGAAGGCAGGGCACTCCACCGACTTGATCCAGAACATAATTCTTCAGAACCGTAAGCTCGGAATCATCCAAGAGTTCAGGCGAGGCAAATTCATTCACCCGCTTGAACCCTTTGACTGAAAGCGTGGCCTTATTTTCCTTGACGGAAACGCCCATTACCGGCGTGCCTCTTCGACAAAGAGAACAATTCTGAACCTGCCGGAAATCTTCGGCACGTAAGCCGCTGTCGCCGTGAGTCGTCCCCAGAGTCCTTGCCTTACGCCAAGTCTCACACTTGAAAAGTAATTGACTTGATTCGTTGTGCCAGTCACAAAAGCATAAGCAGAGGTCGCGCTTGCCGTCCCCGTCGCCCTTAACGTGAAATCAAAGTAACCGGCAAGAAGCGAATCGGTTGTAATGGAGGGAGAAAAGGCTGCATTGTCCGCGAGCTTTCCAAGCCCCAAAGAATCCGAATAGAGGAAGAGTGTGAACGTTCCATTGGCGACATTCACCGTATCAGCCATCAACAGCGCGCCAAGAATCTTGGCCGAATTGTAGGCCCCGGCGGGAAAGAAAAGCGTGGGTAGGCTATCCGTGCCGCACACAGCGTCCCCCGCGGTATAGGCCGTTGCATTCGCAGGCCGGGTGAATTCCTTTGCATACCGTACGACCTGAGCCGTAGCAAAGGAGGAGCCAAGGATAAGAAAAACAAAAAGAATGAGTTTTTTCATAAATCTCCTAAGTGATAAGGAAGAGAATCATCAACTGTTACTCTCCGGTCCTGCTTGAGTTCGTGCATCAATTTCTCATACAGGAGGAGGCGGTCATCGAAAATCTTTGAGAGCATGTATTCATGTACGGCTCCCACATAATCATCGGTCAAGACAAAATTCCCGCTGAAGGCAAAGCCGTCGAAGGATCCCCATGCCTGGGCCGCCGCTCCGGCAGGAGTGTAGAGAAACCAGTTCTTGTAATACCATATCCGGGGGTTCACCGCGGGAGTACCATCGAAGCGGATATAGGGCGCAGGAGCCGTTGTGCCTTTGAAATAGACCGCTCCCGCTGTAGCAGTGATGCCCGTTGTGGGATCGTAGGATGGGCTGGAAGAACTTTGCTGCGCGTTGCCGTCCTGCGTGCGCTGTTCAAGGTTCTCAATCGAAACGATGTCCAGTTTATCCCCTCCGGCAATTTCGATCATAATGATTGATCCGAAATCCGCTGAAAGCGCGTACTCGAACGTATCCGTAACGAGCGTAATATCCTGATACGTGGAAAGTTCCTTCACCTTGCGTTGGATGTCTTTCAAGCTCTGAGAAAGCCAGAGCGCCTCCATTTTCTTGCTGACAGCGATCGGAGTCTTACCCCGCTTCAGGAATTCCAGCTTCAGCATTACTTCAAAACTATCGACTACCTCTTGGAGGGTCATTATTGTGTTTGAACCTTATTGGCTTGTTTGGGAGCGGCTTTCTTTTCGGATTCCGTTTTCAGAAAATCCTCGAATGTGCTATTGATAGCCCCAGAAATCATGGCATCCATCTTGGAAATGTCCAGCGTCGGGTCTTGAATCGCCTTCACATCATTGATCGCTTTCTGAACGACGTACATCTCAAATTCCACTGGAAGGTCTGACGTGGCTGAATCTGACGAGAGTTCAGCCAGCACAGCGAAGTAATGAATCACCGCGCCTGTGATCGTGCTTGGATAGAGATGAATGTAGTTGTTGAGCCGACTATAGGCCGCCTGACGCTCGGTGGGGGCTTCAAAACTGTTGGAACAAACTTGTTCAAATCGCTCGGGCTCAAGTTCCCTGTTGGTGGAGCCGTTATTGGTTGCGCCCGTGCAATCCAGCATCTTGATTGCCTGGGGAGATTCCAAAAGATCAGTCGGGATGGCTGCTCGTTTTGTTGTCAGGGCTCCGATTGTTGAAGAGGAAAGCGAAAGGCTTGCGCTTTTTTCCCATTTCTTGTAACCTAACCCATTGAGTTTCGACTGGACGAACTTCAGGGCTTGGTTGATGACCAGATTGAGCCTTACGAAAGGCCAATCCTGATGCCCTTCAACGTGAGCGCCGATGGAAACCAAATCCCGGTATTGTGCTAATGTCAAAGCCATGTTATTACTTCTCCATGAAAAATCCGCGTAAGCATGTGAACCATAGTGGCCATACATGGGTCATGGTGATTGATAGATGAACTGTAAGAAGGGCATGGACCCGGTAGAACTCAGAATGAGTGCCCCTCCGCTCGCAAATGGATCAGCGAGTGCCGCGTAAGCATGTGCAACGGAAATACCCATATTGACCCCATTGACAGTTGAAGAATGCAGTTGCCTTCCCAGAAAGTTATCGAACGGATATATGGGGTCAAGAACTCCGATTGTCGTGATGTTCTGAAGAACAATCCCCACCCAAAAAGCATCATCATACGGAACTGTATAGGGCAATGGAGATTCCGTGATTAAGGCGGTCGTGCTCGTTGCTGTGTGCGCGACATCGAGCAAGAGGCTCCCGGGGTAAGGATTCTGGGCGTAATCATTCGCCCAAAGCCCGAAATGACAGGTGTTATTCTGGGAGCTTGTGCAGCGGAATTTCGCGCCGTAGAGGATTGTACCTTTCTTGAAAAAATGTCGCGTGGCGTAGAGAATATCCTTTGCCTTTGCTACACCTCCGGCTGAGGGAATTCCGTTACACAAGGGATAACTGATGTACGAGTTCACATTGTACGGCGTTGTGAACGTCATCAGCTTCTGGGAAATAGCATCCTTATAGCCGAGCTTGGAAGAAAGGTCATCCTGTATCGAAGGAGAAAACACAACCGTCAGGTAGTAGGTATGCCCAGGACTGTTATGGGCAACCGCTGATTTCCCGTCCTGGGCGCGTAAAACCACAGCAACGGTATCGCTTGCGGCTGCGTGAGAATCGATCCTGATAGGCTCGCTATTGGGGTCTTGCAGGGGCCCGGCATAGAGCCCATCCCAGAGAATGCCCATCAAATACCCACCCGTATAGAGGCCAGTATTTATCAGGCTCCGTGTCAAGGTTGAAAGATTAGCGCCCTGACCCGTGGCGAGCGAAATTGAGGTATCAGCAAGGGCCACCCCACCGGAAGCAATCCTGAGATTGATAAGGGCTTGGGCCTTGAAATAGTCGCTGAAGTAACTCATCCCATCACACCTTGAGCGAATTGAATGAAGCTGTTAAATGCCGCTTGAGAATCAGAGGTGCGAAGATCCTTTGACAAACACCTTGCAAAGGCAAACTGAAGGATAGCCGGGACGCAGTTATCGGGTATGACCGAGGCTTGAGAAGCACCAATATCCGTAGCTTGCGCTAGAACTCCGGCAAGATACGTCGCTGCGTTATTCGTTGATGCAGTGTCAAAGGTGATGACCGGATTAGTGAAGCGAATGTAGTACTCTCCTGAAGCTGTGGTAGCAACCAAGAACGAATTCGCCGCCTTAAATTCTGAGGCGGGGCTCTGGAATCTTACTCTTGCCGGATAAAGGGGCGTTCCTGCGTTGTGGTTGTACTTGAGCCATATAAGCTCAAGTGGTACTGCTGCTAATGTCGCGGTCGATAAGCCAGAGTTGACAGTAGCTGTAACAGTTGTAAATAATGGTTGAAGTAGGGGCGAAAGAGGAACGTCCTGATTGGGAATAGCAAACTTCTTCGCCCGATAGAGGCCGAGAGCAAGATAAATCACCGCATTCTGACCGTCCGCTAAAGCCGCGTAAGCTTCAGCATCTGTCCAGAAGGAGGCGGAAGCCTCATCAAGTAACGTTCTAAGCCGGGCTAAGAGATTCGGGCCTGTCATTCCGTGCTCACCGGCCTTTGGGCTGCCGTATTGGATTCAGCGACGATCTTCGCTATTTCAGGATCAACGGGAAGGGGCTGAGGCTGTGTCAGGCTACTTCGTGGGCCTGAGATGATGGGCTTTGACGAGCCCTTGAGTTCGCCGCTCACTGTCCAAACCTCACCATTGGAGAACGGTCTGGATTCCTCGATCTCTTTGACCTCAATATCCGATTTGGCGATGAAGATCCCGACAATCCCATTCGAGTTGAACTGGATTTTCTTCTTACCGCCTTCGACCCAGAGAGTCAGGGCTTTGCCTCGTGATGCGAATACAACCGGTTCAAAACCTTTTTTCGGCTGCTCAGGCCGTGACGCTTCGGGCGGAGCACTTACTTCATCGACTGTCTGACCTTGAAGGGGTACTTTCTTTACACGAGTCATAAATCCTCCTATGAGTTTGGAATATCATCTACCGCATCTGCCACTATCCATGCCGCATTCCATACAATCGTCTTAAAGTGAACGGGCTTAGGCATGGGGCTTTTGGGATGGATCATTACTTTCGTGTTGTGCATCATAAAATTGTAGGTGGCGTTAAAGACCTTCCTGGCTGTATCAGACCATCTCCGCCATTGCTTCTTCGGAACACGGTAAAGATTTCGCATACGTATTACTCGGTGAAAAAGAAAGGGGCGAGCCTCCGCCCCCATCATTGAGATTTTAATGACCCCGCTTATGAGCCACCATGTAAATTCGTACGATGGTGTCTTCTTCATTTGGGGTTGTAACACCCGATCCCGTCAGCGACAAGCGCCCAATCGTGGCTCCACTTGTAGATACAGAACCTACATAAGTGAGAGCCTCCAACTTGGCTTGTGTCGTATCGTTGACCGTTCCCAGTGTTGCGGAGAAGTTTGTACCATCGAATGAACCAGTCAAGATGGTCTTAAACTTCGGTACTCCCACAACACTTGTGGCATAAACCCAACACTGAAGACTGTCGTATTGGGCAATGGAGAACTTATTACTTGTCACCGTTGCGGCTGAATCGGCTGTGAATGGGCTCCATGCTGTGACCTGCAAGATGTCAACAGTCTGACTCAAATTGTCACCGCGTAAAGCAACGGAAACAGTCTGAGCACTCAGTGTCAACACCACCGTCATCAGAAGGGCCAAAACAAACATGATGCGTTTCATTACTTTTCAGTCCTTTCTGATTTATGCAGCGTAGAGGATGCCCTGTTTTTCTTCGTTCGGAATCTGGATACCAACGTCCATGAGAATCTTGGTCGTTGATCCGTCCGTTCCAGGTGTCTCAACGTTTTCCTCGACCCGGAAGCGCCGTGAACCCTTTTTGTCGTTCGCCATAAAGCGCAGAGCGACATCATCGGGATCAATGGAAAATCCGTATTTCGAGTACTTCCCATCAAGCACAGGATCCCATACGACATCGACCATCCCCGTTGGGGGAAGGAGGCGGGTCATCTGGACTCCATACTCAGTGGTTACGTTGTCTTTAAGCTGGATCTTTGAAGAGATCATCTGGTCGATCGCGGAAAGCTGATCCGAACCGACGTAGTGAATCCGGCGTTTCGAGCCTTTGGCGAAGACTTTCAGCCAGTGAGCATTCCACTGGGCCTCGGTCATAGCCCCGTCGGTATAGGTGGAGAGATTGGTCGTAATCCGGCCAAGTGCTCCATTGCCATACGTCCAGAGATAGGAGGATACCGTACGCGTTGCCGGTGTGGCGGTGGAGAGCAGGAAGAATCGCTCGATTTTGAGTTTCATCTCCTTGATCTTCTTTTCCACCTGTTCGTCGTGGGTTTCTCCATCCGTCCAGGCTTCGCCCGCTTCATCGCGGCCGGTGGTGGCAACGGCATCCGTGAAGATAGTGAGGTAATTGTTTTTCTCAATTGCCTCGGTGGACATTGCCGTTGGTGTTCCGGCGTACTCGTTGTTCAGATTGCCGAGGATCTTGATGTTTGTACCGTTCGCGGCAGCCAGCAAGTTCGTCGAAGCATCCAGAGAGCTGATCGCGACCGTTGAGCTTGAGGGCGTGGCAGTCAGGTAAGCCATCTGGTCAGAATCTTCAATGAGAATAATATCATTCGCCTTGAAGTAAGTGTAGTTTGTGATGTTGAGGTTGCCTGTGGCAGCACCGGGAGCGGTGAAAGCTGCTCCAAGCGCGGCTTGATGCGGGAAATACTCATCTTCAAACCATGAGAACTTCCCTGTCTTGTTGATAACCTTCTTCTGCTTGACTCCGGCAGAGAAGAACAAGAACTGAAGGAACGGCGTTTGATACGGCTCCAAAAGAAATAGAGCGCGCTCTATGTCCGGCTTCAATTGCGCGGCGACGTACGATTGGCTTGACCGTACGCCAGAGATGATTCCTGTCATAGACATGGAAATTTATTCCTATCTTCCTCGAACGCCCGGTTCGGGCATTTTGCCTTCGTTGCGTTCGATGATTTTTTTGATTGCCGGGGAAAGTCCTGAGTCCTCCGACTTGACCTTGACCGAGCCTGTTTCCTTCTCAGGCGCACCCTCGATCTTCGTTTTCAAGGCCGTCATTTGATCTTTGGCCTCTTTACGCTTCTCTTCGGGTATCCCTGCTGTCAGGCGCTTATTCTCCTCCATGTAATACCAGGAGGCGATATCCGAGGCTAAAAGCTCCGGCTTGCCGTGGTACATGGTGGGATTTTCAGCGATAACAGGAGCGATGAATTCACCAAACCCCTTGTGAATGGCTGTCATATCCACCCCTTCGGGGAGTTTTGAGGCTACAAGTTCTGTGGCCTTGATGATGCTCGCTCTGGCCTCTTCCGAGCGCTGACGTTCCTCGGCCATACCCTGCAAGGGCTTGGTGTCGGCTTGTGACTGAAGTTTTGCAACTTTGGCCATGAGCTTCGCCAGTTCCTTTTTGTGTGCCTTTGGATCGTCAAGCGGGTCAGGAAGTTCGGTCTTCTCGATCAGTTCGTCGATCTCTTCCTCGACTGATTTCGTGATTTGTGCATCAATGGCGGGCTTTTTCTCCTGCTCCTTCGCCTTTACAGGCGCAGTCTTCAGGGTGTTAAGCTCGTTTTCCGACTGGCTCAAGCGCGTATTCATGGCCCCGTAGCTTTTCAAGAGTTCGGTGACGGGTTTCCCCACCATCGTCTTTAAGCCGGGGTAATCTTTGACCATCTCTTCCGTGACTACCGGGACGTCCGGTTTCGTCTCTTCGCTTTGAGATGGAGCGAGTGGGCCTTCATTTCTGGCGACGATCTTGGCAACAACTCCCTCTTCCTCTTGGGTTTCGAGAGCCGGGTCTTCCACCTTTTTCTCGGTGGTTTCGACCTTTGGTTGTTCCTTTGTCTCTTCAGCCATGATTGTACAAACTCCTTTTGTTGAAATTGATGAATGGTTATTTGAATTCTGCTACAACACTTCCAAATGCGGGGTCAAGCGCAGCATCCCCGCCTGAACCTACGATGTCAACATAGACATCAGCTTTTGCACCTGCAGCGAGGTGCTGTTAGTTCCTTCATCGTTTCTCTTGCCCTCTTTGCAGCTTCCTTCGACTGCCTGATTCTTTCCCTATCCTGAAACTTCTGCCATCCGCTTCTTTGGCCCGGTAAAGGCTTGATCGGTCTGAACGTGCCGAACATCGCATGCCTGAACGACTTGACAAACTTCTGCATGTCCTTCGGCTCTGGCATCGTCACCGTGAACTTCTCCACCTTCGGAGCTTTCTTCGGGAAGAGCTTGCGGAAAAACTGTGAAAATCTTGTCACTGTGTCCCTTTTATTCCATCCTGCAAGACTTTGGCCTTCTCGATGTTCAGTTTCTCCCGCTCCATATCCATTACCTGCTTGACCTGCTGTTGCTGCTGCTGAGCCTGTGCCTGATAGGCCTCCCTGATCTTATTTTTGAGCGAGGAATCCATTTTGATGAACTGAAGCACGACTTCAGGCGGCAGCGGTGCTCCGGTGATCTTCTGGTATGCCAAAAGCTGATTCAGTTTTTGGTCTGCATCGATCTCCGTGAGTTCGCCCTCGGAAATCACCAACTCAAGCCTTGCATCCTTCAGGTAAGAATCGGGATTGCCCTTCTGGTTGATATAAGCAAAGCCCGTCCCTGGCTTGTTCTTTGACTGCTCATAAACCTTGTTCTCGATCAAGAGTGCCTTCATTTGCTCATCCAGTGAGTCCCCGGCTACTTTCACCGTCCGTTCGGCGGTTTGATATATGCCAATCCAGTCCAAAACCACCTGACCCACATGACCCTTCCATCTCATCAGATTGTCGATGAAAAGTTCCGCTACCAGTTGACCCTGAGACTGCTTCAAGGCAATAGCCTTGCCGGATTCATTCGACTGATCCTTCAAACCGGAGAATGATCTACCGCCGGCCAGATCCTCCACAAAGTTCTGCATGATCGCCGCAAGCTGAAAATACTCCTGTTTGGCTCCCACGGATTCAATGGGATAAACAACTCTTTCCGGCCCCCGTTTGAATACCGTTCCGCCCGACTTGGTGATCTTCCTCTGCGCTGATTCAGGGGTTTCATTTTGGGCCAGAGCTTCGATGTTGATCTCATAGGCGTTCTTCACGTCCGTTCCGAGGCTGTAATCAATCTGACTGAGAAGGCGGTCAAGGAAGACCTGCGGATCTTTGAGTAAATCCGTCATCGTCCACCAGTCATCCAAGAGGTGGAAGGCTCGGTACACAATCAACGGGCATTGGTCGGCATCAAGATCAGTCTCTTCATAGGCCAAAATGCCAACGTAGGTGAAAACGTACTTATCCAGCTTATCCTCAACCTTGCGAATGATTTCCGAGGCGCCCGGCCTCTGGCCGATAGACAGATAAGGCACTTTCATCTCGAGAATCTTCTCTTCAGCTTCTTTGCGCGTTCGGTATTTCCCCACAGCCCGGGAGCCCATCTTCCCGTTCAAATTCAAATAGTCATCGAACAGAGCGCAGAAGTACGTTCTTTTCACCCTCTGGTAATGCGTGACTTCGCTAATCAGGTCGTAATCCGTATTGCCTGATTTTGATACGTTGATGAAGTAATTATACACAAGGCGGTCAGACGTTGAAAAGGCATCCCCTACGGAAATCCTGTCCACAATCGCCCCGTATTCTTCCCTCATATCTTTCCGGTATCGGGGGCGTCGCTTGGCAATAAACAGGGCATCCCGCAAGAGGTAGTCCCTTGCGTTCGCATCCCAGATCACGAGCTTGTAATCCAAGGGTCTGCACATGACAACCGTATTGTAATCCTCGTCAGAGTCCAGATACACCTCCACCGCACCGTAATCGACTCCTACACCTTGAGCGAAGGTTTCAGATTCCACGTATTTGAAGGAGACCCGGCGTTCAAAGTCCTTCATCTCGATTGTGGCGAGTTCGGCTTTCACATCATCGGCGGGATCTTGCGCGGCATCCACTCTGAAGCCCGTACGCGTATTCCTTTGCAGGGCACAAATGGTATTGATCTTGTTCGCAATCAGGGCAAAGGAGTACGCTTGCCGGGTCTTTTCGATGTCTGCTTTCTGCTTCTTGCTCCAATGCTGATACTTGATATACCGCTCGTTCTCATTCCCCCTTTCCCACGAAGGGGAAAACGTAGGGAGAATATCGGTATGGAGCTGAACCAGATTAGCCGAGGAAATCGGTGTGCCGGTTATGAATTCAGCGGTCTTTGTGGTTTTCTTAGGCATTGGCGAGTAAG
>Ga0209431_10004248_pt1 | contig 11244 bp, 8 predicted proteins | sample RifCSP13_3_FD_184021 | JGI IMG/M metagenome (GOLD analysis project Ga0209431, IMG submission 184021) | Soil microbial communities from Rifle, Colorado - Rifle CSP2_sed 13_3 (SPAdes) (version 2) | ecosystem: Environmental > Terrestrial > Deep subsurface > Rock core/Sediment | place: Rifle...
TTATCGGCTCTACCTTATGTACTTATTGTATTTATATCTTTGTTTTTAATCTCAAAACACCTGTATAATGAAAGAGTTGCACTTAGTACAATAACATTACTTTCACTTTTCTCTCCTGACTTATACCTCACCAGATGGGCGCTACATTTTACTAGTAGCACTGCCCTTTTTCTTGTAGCAACCTATTTTTTTATCCTCTGTCTCAAATTCGGTAAAAAAATCCACTTTGGCCTATTAGGTTTTTTTCTAGGACTTTGTTATATGACCTATTATTCCTCCTATATAGCTGTCCCTTTACTTTCTTTGTACTTATTTATCCTAATAATAAAAGGGCAAATTAACGCTCCTTCACTTAAAAATTTTTTATTACCTCTAGTAATCTTTTTGTATACAATGGGGCCACTTTTTATATACGCTGCTAAAGTAGATAATTTTTTTACACAAAGAACAGCACAAGTGAAACTAATCAACGGATTATGGAGTCCTTATCAAAATATAGAAATAAATCCAAAATCGGTTTTAGAAATCTTAGAAAAGCAAAATACTCTATCCATTAAATCACTTTATACCGACGGAATTGGAGGTCATGGTGGATATGTTTTCGGAAACCTAGCTCTTTTTGATAAGTTAACCTTTTTCTTTTTTTTACTGAGTAGTATTTATTTTTTATATAAGATAATAAAAGATAAAGATGCTAAAAGTGTATTTATATTGGCGACAATCGTAATCTCTTTCGTAACGGGGATGGTGCTCACTTTCCCCCCTCCTGCATTTCATAGATTCTCAATAGCTTTTCCTTTCATAACACTTCTTATAGCTGTAACTATAAATAACCTTTACAGCTATATAAAACAAAAAAAGGGTAAACTTGCTTTTTTGGTTCTAATCCTCTGCATCACAGCTATTATGATTTCTAATGTCTTGCATTTTAGAAAAATCCTAATAAGCGAACAACCCGACAATCCAGACTACCCAATAATTGAGTACTACCTTGATAAACAGGGTGAGAAGATGGTTTATATAGCGGCCTTTAATAGTTATGGTTTTGGAAGGTTTCTATTTATCCGCTCAGGAGGTACAATAAATTCTCTCACAAAATCTTTGGATGAGTTACTTAAAGTGATACCGAAAAACCGAGTATCAACTCTCGTAATCCTTTACCCAAATGAAGAAATGTATCAAAAAGTAGTTACAAGTTTTCCAAACACAAAAAAAATCGGCCAATACAGATGGCACCTTGTGCTTAGTGTAAATTAAAAAATATTTTGTTGTAACATAGTTAGTAATACAACTTGTAAACCAAGCAAAATTATAAGATATCATGGACTTTCTTTACATTTCCCAATGGTGGTTTTTACTTTTTGCAATCGGAGTAATAAGTATTCCCCTAACCACCCTTGTCTTTAGAAAATTTACGGATTTAGGATATGGGTTTGCCAAGGTAGCAGGTATCCTTATAACTTCTTACCTCATATTTGTTGCCGCAGTTGTAAAAATCCTCCCCTTTACAAATTTGGCTATTTTTTTGGTTTTAGGGTTATATCTTTTTTTGAATCTATATATTTTTTCTAAATTCAGAGATGTAATCATCAAGCTCATCAGAAAAAGCTGGAAAGTTATGATTTTCCAGGAGCTATTTTTTACGTCCGGCTATTTATTTTGGGCATTTGTTCGCGGACATCAACCGGCTATTAACGGCTTGGAAAAGTTTATGGACTTCGGATTTATTAATTCACTTCTCAGATCTGAATTCCTTCCGCCTCTCGACATGTGGTTTGCCGGAAAAACTATCAATTACTACTGGTATGGCCATTTTATCACTGCTTTCGTGACAAAGATTTCACAAATTCCGTCAGGAATTACCTACAATCTTATGCTTGCCACAATTCTGGGATTCGGCCTTACCTCAGCGTTTTCAATTTCATCAACATTAGTAAAAAGCCTGAGGCAAAATTTAAATAGACGGATTGCCTATCTGGCTGGAATTATTTCTGCAATCCTTTTGATATTCGCAGGCAACTTTCACACGCCGATCTACGCTTTAAAACAAGGACGAGATAAATACTGGTACCCGGATGCCACTCGCTTTATCGGCTATAATCCGGATACGAACGACAAAACAATTCACGAATTCCCTTTGTACTCGTTCGTGGTAGCTGACTTACACGCACATCTTATTAACTTTCCCTTCGTGCTTTTGTACATTGCTTTACTTTTAAATTTAAGTCTATTTGTAAAGTGGAAATCCCTCGGCTTTGCTCGGGATGGTGAGCTCGTCGAATCATTTAAAATTGGCAATTCTAAAAATAAAATCATTGTTTTCCTGGGACTTGTTTTGGGCGTTATGTTCATGACCAGCGCCTGGGACTTTGCAAATTACTCACTTGTCACAGGTATCACGATTTTCTTCTTCTGTCTAAAAAGAAGGGGGTTAAAACCACTTTCATTCATCGAAGCAGGAGTTACAACGACATCAATTGTATTTTTAGGTTTACTAACTACCTTGCCATTCTTACGGAACTTTGATTCTATAGCACAAGGAGCAGCCTTAGTAAAAGCCCATACGCCCATTTGGCAATTGGCAGTCCTTTGGGGATTCATCGGACTGCTTACTATTATTCTTAGTTTAGTAATCTATAAAATCCGGCCAAAACTAAAAAAAGCTGACGTCTTTGCCGCGGCTCTCCTCGTATCCTCGTTGGCACTTATAATCCTACCTGAAATTATTTATGTAAAAGATATTTACATCGCCAGCCACCACAGGGCAAATACAATGTTCAAACTCACCTACCAAGCTTTCGTTATGAGTTACTTAGCTTCAGGTTATGTTGCAATACGGAGTCTAATTATTACAAAACGGCTATGGCATAAACTTGCATTAATTGGGTTTTATGGAATTTTATTTGCATCACTTCTCTGGTACCCGTCATTTGCAATAAAGTCTTATTATGGCGATTTACAAAAGTACAAAAGTTTATCCGGGGAAACATGGCTTAATGATATTCGTCCTGACTTATATTCTTTGATTATTTGGATGAGAGCAAATATTAAAGGCCAACCGGTAATTTTAGAAGCACCCGGAGATTCATATACGGAATACAACGTCGTGTCCGCCTACACAGGACTTCCTACCGTCTCCGGCTGGTTTGTACACGAATGGTTGTGGCGAGGGACTTCTGAAATTCCCCAAGAAAGAGTGACCGACATAACACAGATTTATACCAGTCAAGATATTAACCATACAAGATTGCTTTTGACTAAATACAAAGTTGAGTACGTAATTGTCGGAGAATTCGAAAGGGAAAAATTCCCAGATCTTTTTGAGCAAAAATTCAGCACTCTCGGGACACTTGTTTTTTCATCCGGGAACACAAAGCTTTATAAGCTAAATTGAAAGTCGAGATTTACTGCAACTTTTATTTTCCAAAACACACTTCACCCATTCATGAATTCCAGCCCAATTTTCGCCTTTTGGAATGAAAACATACAAATTGTCGTATTTAGGAGAATATGGAGGTTTTTCTAAAAGGTCTTCAGGAAGAATATGTGAGGATACTAAATTGCGTGCGCTAAATAGCCGTCTTGCCAGGATTGCACCTGCTGACGGGTCTATATCTCCCTCGACAGATTCCTCCACGGCTTTTTTAACTTCCAATAATTTGCTAGGTGAAAAAAGTACTTGCCGACTCAAAATTTTATTTTTTATTGCTGATATGACTTTTTGCTGCCTTGCCGCCCGGGCAAAATCTGTTCCCTCATCTCCCTCTGCATTTCGGGACCTGACAAATTTCAGCGCAGTTTCCCCATCCAAATGCTGCTGCCCCTTATCAAAACTTATCATCTCGTATCTACAGTTAAATAGCGGGTCACCACCGCATAAATCATTTTCGAGTCCAGGGATAGGATACTTTTCGTCGACAAAACTTCTTTCTACTTCAACATCAATTCCACCTACAACATCAATAATTTTTTTAAACCCTGAAAAGTCCAAAACTAAACCATAGTGAACAGGCTCTCCAATTATTTCTTCAACTGTCGCTTTCGCTAAGACAATTCCGCCACCGACTTGCCTTTTATTGCCCCAATAATAAATGCTATTTAATTTAGTCCGAAGTTGGGGAATCCAAATATCACGGGGAAGAGAAATCATACTAACTGAAGAGTCTTTTTTTGCAACTGATGCAAAGATAATCGTATCGGTAAGCTCAGGTGCTTCATGTCCCTCCCCGCCTTTTCCAAGGATAAGTATGTTTGTTCGACCGTTTAAAGAAGTTAATTTTGCCTCGGGCGCAAATACAAAGTCCCGTGTCAAACTTAGGTAGTACCCCACTTCAGTTCTTTTTACAAACCTAATAGTTATTAGCAAGAGAACATACAATGCTATTACAACCGATGCCAAAATGACTGACCTTAATATCCAAACGTGTTTGAGAAGTTTCCTCTTTAATCGAGAAAAAAACAGTCTACTCTTACTATGTTTCAACTGTGAACTTTCTTCCGAAGGCTCTTTTTTGGATGACAAAGTATCTTCTTTTTGCATGCTAGAATGATATACCCGAAACGTATAAAATCAAGTGTTGCCCGAAGGAAACCGGTGAAGCGGGCAGCCTAAGCCAACTATAAATCCTTTCAATGAAAAACTCAATCGAATTTCTTTCAGGACTCAATTCCAGACAGGAAGAGGCGGTAACATACGAGGGCGGATCACTTTTGGTTCTTGCTGGCGCCGGCAGCGGAAAAACAAAAGTTTTGACTCACCGAGTCGCTTGGTTCATTGATCAGGAAAAGGTTAACCCTGAAAATGTACTTCTTCTGACTTTTACCAACAAGGCCGCCGGTGAAATGAAAGAAAGGGTACTTCGATTAACCGAAGTGGCTCCCGCTTTCGCAGGAACTTTTCATTCTTTCTGTGTAAGGGTTTTAAGAAGAAGCGGGCAGGTAATTGATATCCCTTCGAATTTTTTGATTTATGACAATGACGACTCTAAAGAACTTGTAAAAGAGATTCTTGATGAGTTGAATCTCTCAACTGACAACTACAATCCTGCCGCAATTCATTCCCAAATATCTGAGGCCAAAAACCAAATGCTGACACCTATCACCTATGCGGAATTTGTAAAAGGAGAATGGCAAGAGAAGGTTTTTAAGATCTGGACTGAATATGAAAAACTGATGACAAAGGCTGGTGCACTTGATTTTGATGACTTGTTATCAAAAACAGTACAGCTTTTTAGTGAAAGCGAAATTACGCTTTCCAAATGGCAGCAAACCTTAACACACGTTTTTGTAGATGAATGGCAAGATACCAATAAAGTCCAATACAAGTTAACAAAGCAAATTGTAGGCGGTAGAGAAAACTTGACTGCGGTCGGAGATGCCGCTCAGTGTTTGCCGCCAGGAACTTTTATCGAAACTGAAAATGGTTCCAAAAAAATAGAAACAATTAAAGAAGGTGATGTTGTTATATCAGCTACAGGAAGAGGGACTGCAGAAAGGTTTAAGGTTAAACATGTTTATAAGAGAAAACATAAGGGGAAACTTATCGTACTAAAAACCAAGACTGGGAAGATTTTAAAAATTACCCCTAATCATGTTTTATTTGCAAAACTGACACCAAAAGAGGATCTATACCACGTATATCTTATGTACCGCAAAGATAAAGGCTTTCGAATTGGTCAAGCAAAAGGTTTACGTAGTGGATATTCCTACTTATCTAAAAAACCAATTGTAGGAATTTTTGGCAGAGGCAATCAAGAATCTGCTGATAAAATGTGGATCCTTAAAACTTGCAAAGATAAATCTGAAGCAAACTTCTGGGAATATTATTTCGCCTTTAAATATGGAATACCAACACTCGTTTTTGAAACCGGAGGACGGTCGATGAAATTTACCCAAAATCAAATAAACAGATTGTTTTCAGAAATTAATACAAACGAAAGAGTTCTTGAACTTATGAAAGACGAGGGTATTGATCCCAATTTTCCCCATCACAGACCTAAAGGCACTTCCGGATATAAAAACCCAGATAGGCAAATAATACACTTGAAATTTTTTGAAGACCCAAGAAGATATAAAACTCATCCCTGGGCAATGCACAGGATTGCTTTGAACACAACCGACAGAAAATTAGAACAAACTGTAAAAAATGCTGGTTTCTACACGAGGCAGGGAAGAAAAAACACCTGGAGAACAGAAATTGCTAAAATGTCTTACGAAGAAGCGGAAAATACTGCAAATAAATTAAGCCGTGAGGCAGGAAACATCGAGGTTTCTTACGAAGCTTTTTTATTAAAAGACAAAGAAAAATTATATTTTCAGCCAGCAAGTCATATGCAACCTGGCATGATAGTCGCGTTTCACAATAAGGGTGTAATTATTGAGGAAGAAATTTTGGAAGTGAATTATGAGGATTTTAGAGGAGTTGTTTATGACTTGGATATAGATTGCGTACATAACTACATAGCTAATGGCATAGTTGTACACAACTCAATATACTCGTGGCGTGGGGCTGACTACCGAAATATAAACTATTTGATGAAAGATTTCCCTAAGTTGAAAGTAATTAACCTTGAACAAAATTACCGGTCGACCCAGGTAATTCTGGATGCAGCCAATTCGATAATCAAAAGAAATACATCACATCCAATATTAAAACTTTGGACAAATAAGAATGGTGGACAAAGAATAAAAATTTATCGAGCCAGAAGTGAGTTGGATGAAGCCTCGTTCATAGTAGATCAAACCAACGAGCTAACCAGCCACCCCCGAGGTGGTAAAGCGAGCACGGCTCACCTCGGTGGTGAAATTGACTATAAAGACATCGCAGTACTTTACCGGACAAATGCACAATCCCGTGTTTTGGAAGAGGCATATCTACACGCAGGAATTCCCTATACACTTGTTGGTGGAGTCAGGTTTTACTCTCGCCGTGAAATTAAAGATGTTCTCTCGTATTTACGGCTTTTGGTAAATCCGAAAGACACTGTTTCGAGAAAAAGAATTGAAAAACTCGGGATTCGACAATACGAGAAATTCAAAGAATTTTCAAAAGAACTTAATTCTAATCTAGAAAAGATTACCACTCTTGACCTAATGGATACTGTCTTACAAAAAACTGACTATCTCTCAAAGTACAAACGTGAGACGGAAGAGAATGTCGCCAGACTCGAGAATATAAAGGAGCTGCGCTCAGTTGCTACCGAATTCCCTGACATTACTGAATTTTTAGAAAACGTAGCACTTGTAGAAGCTCAGCAAGATGAAAACGGCCACCTACAACCCACCACTTATAACTCACAATCCAGTAATAAAGTAACGCTCATGACTTTGCATGCTGCAAAGGGACTTGAATTTCCTGTCGTATTTATTGTGGGAATGGAGGAAGGACTCTTCCCCCACTCAAGAAGCTTATTCGATATGAATCAACTTGAAGAAGAAAGGCGTCTTGCCTATGTCGGAATTACCCGAGCAAAAGATTTGCTTTATTTAACCTATGCTAACAGAAGGCTTTTTTTTGGCCAGCGAACTAGTAATCCTCCGTCACGTTTTATTATCGACATTCCCGAAAATCTATTGGAGGGAGTCGAAAATAGCTATTTGGATTTGGATGCTAAAGATAAATTCGACATTGATTTTGACGACGACATCGACGATAGCATTAATTTCTAAATGAAAATAAGACAAGCTATAGAAAAAGAGACTTTTAATAAAACCTCTGCTCACCCCCTCCAATCTTGGGAATGGGGAGAGTTTAGAGAAAACGCGGGAAATGAGGTTGTTAGATTTCCCTTTGGCCAGGTTACACTTCATAAAATTCCTGGAACAAAATACAAAGTCGGGGCATTTATAAAGGGTCCTATGCCAACACAAGAAATGCTTGATGAACTTAAAGGTTTTGCGAAAGAAAAAAATTTAATATTTATAAAACTAGAGCCAAATTATGTCGTCAAAAAAGGTGGCATCAAATGTGCTTATGAAGAAAAAGTAATTTCAATACTTAAAAAATCTGGGGCAGTCCCAGGCAAAACTCTCTTTACTCCAACCACCTTTTGGATCGATTTAACTCCATCAGAAGAAAAATTAATGAAAGGCTTTTCTTCCAAAACTCGGTATAACATTCGTCTTGCCCAAAGAAAAGACGTTGAGGTTATTGAAGACAACTCAGATAAAGCTTTTGAAAAATATATTGACTTAACCCGCGAGACGGTTGAGCGGCAAGGATTCTATTCCCACACTGAAAGATATCACCGTCTGATGTGGCAAACTCTACACAAGGAAATGATTGAAGATAAAAAGAAACCTATCGCGAGGTTATTAGTAGCTCGTTATAAGGAACAAATAATTACTACTTGGATACTTTTAGTCTGGCATCAATTTTTATATTACCCTTATGGTGCTTCTACTGTCAAACATAAAGAAGTCATGGCAAATAATTTAATGATGTGGGAAGCAATCAGGTATGGTAAAAAGTTAGGTCTAAAAACTTTTGATCTTTGGGGTAGGGAAGAGGGGAAAGGTTTTACAAAGTTCAAGGAAGGTTATAACCCGCAAGTGGTGGAATTATTAGGGACATGGGATTTAATAACATCTTCCTTTTACTGGCCTTCTAGAGCTGCGGAATCTCTCCGTTGGCAAATACTAAGAGCTAAAAGTAAATTTGTAAAACCACCTTTCTAGTTTTTATTTAACTAATTTTTAATTTTTATTCAATTTTTATTTCTTTAATTAAACAATTAAAAATTCAGTAGAAATTAAGAATCAAAAATTAGAAACTTTATGTTGGATCTTCGCCAAACTCTTCAATATTCGCCATACATGTCCTCTATCGGGTGGATTGTTGAGAGGATTGATGGAGTAAATTATTTCATTAGAAAGTTTCCTTTAATTGGTTCATTCATAAAAATCCAAAGACCGGAGAAAATAAGTCATAGAGTTATAGAGTTACTGAGTAAAAAATATAGAGCCTTCCAGATTGTTATTGAACCCGCCCGCAATGCTACGCATAGCGTTGCAGGCGGGCCAAAAGGCACCAATTATCAATCATTGATTGTTAAAAATGGTTTCAAGCAAAGTAAATTGCCTTTTGTTCCCGCAAAAACCATCCACATTGATCTCACCAAATCAGAAAGTCAGCTTCTCAAGGAAATGCACCATAAAACTCGCTATAACATAAAATTAGGTAAAAGGTTAAAGGTAAAAGTTATAATTTCAAAAGACATAAATTTATTTGCAGATTTCTGGCAGGAGTGTGCTAGGAAACAAAGAGGTATGTTTTTAAGTCAGAAAAAAGAAATTAGTGAACTATACAAAGCCTTTGGACAAAATGCCCATATCACCCTGGGATTTAAAGACAAAAAACTTGTTTCCGGAATTTTACTGATTAGTACAAAAGACATAGCTTATTACATGTATGCGGCTTCATCTGACGTGGGTAAGAAACTATTTGCCCCGACATTAACTGTTTGGGAGGCAATTCGACTTGCGAAAAAACTGGATTGTAAAATTTTTGATTTTGAGGGAATTTATGATGAAAGGTTTCCTTTGACATCTTGGAAAGGTTTTACTCGTTTTAAGAAATCTTTCGGAGGAAAAGAAGTTGATTATCCCGGGGCATTTGTTAAATACAAATTTCCGTTCTAAAATGGATTATTGGTGAAAAAATACTTAATAGTCACTTTTGTAATCGCACTCCTTATATTAGACTTGCTTGCGCTTGATGATATTACTTCCGGAAATGAATCGAATCTTACCGGAGAGTATATTTTCCATGCCCTTGTGTCAGTTGTCATCGGTTACTTTATCATAAGTAAAAGTTGTGGCTATTTATACAACCTACAACGGAAAATAATTAAGTCAAACCTTTCAATTAATTATCACATCCACCACGATTTTATAGGCTTAGTGTTGATTTTTTTCGCTTTATTTTTATCGCCATTCTGGTTACAAATTACCATTTCAGGGATTGGGGTTGGCTTAATACTTCATCACGCAATTGCCGATGGGTTTAGATTCATAACAAGATATTAAACTATGAGAAAAATTGCCAAGAAAGCCTGGCCGGAACTATTTGAAAAAGTAAAAAGTGGTGAAAAAACGTTTGACTTAAGACTGGATGATTTCAGATGTAAAGTCGGAGATGTGTTAGTTCTTCGTGAATGGGATCCCAAAGAGAAAAGATATACAGGTAGAGTTTTGGAGAAAAAAGTAACCTTCGTTCTCAAATCAAAAAATATTTTAAAATTTTGGACCGAGGAAGAAATTGCAAAACACGGTTTCCAGGTAATTGCATTTAAATAATATTACATACACTCTGAAGGACTCAACCTTTAAGGGCCACAATTAATCTCTTAATTTTCTCATGATTCTCTTCAATCAACTCCTTTTGTTCCGGCCAAAACATGGGGGGTAATTTCTCGAAATCAAACCACTCAAGAGTATAATCCTCATCTTCTTGTAAATCTTGAGTACCGCTTTTTTGTGTTGTAAGAAAAAGAAAATAATGAGTAGTTCTCCATTCGTTTTTCTTAAAAGTTAATCTCTCTTTAATCCCCAATTCACTAATTAATGTGAGATTATATATACCCGTCTCCTCTGCTATTTCTCTTTTAGCTGCCTCTTCAAAATTTTCCCCTTTTTCCGATCTTCCCTTCGGTAACAAATAATCACTAAATTGCGGATCTTTGATTAATCCAATTAGCATTTTTTCATTTTCGAATCTCAAGACGACTCCACCTGCTGAAACATCACGAGGAAAATTTTTATCTTTCGGTTTTACATACCAACTTTTATCAATTTTCATTAATCATCGCTCCTGCAAAAAAGCTTATATTCACAGTTTTCGCAAAGCATACTTCCGCTACACTTAAAGTCAGACTTTTCAATTTCGCTTCTTATTTTGTAAATTTCCTCAACCGCCGCTTGCAACTGCTTCTTTGTTCTTTTGGTTGAAATGCTTTCCTGATTGTCAAAAAAATACAGACTCAATTTTACGTCATTTGCACCTTTTCCAAAAGGTTCTTCTTTAATTGATGCTGCTGCCAGAGCATAAAATGTGAGCTGTAGATTATTATCAACCTCTTTTTGCGAAGGCAGAGTTGCTCCTGTTTTATAATCAACAATGTGAAGCATTCCGTCCGGCAGAGCATCAACCCGATCCATTACTCCGCCGATTTTCAGCGGCCTTTCGCCTTTTTCGTATGGCAAGGGAAGCGTAAATCTTTGCTCCAACATATAAGGCAAAACTGT
>Ga0209431_10004249_pt1 | contig 11243 bp, 10 predicted proteins | sample RifCSP13_3_FD_184021 | JGI IMG/M metagenome (GOLD analysis project Ga0209431, IMG submission 184021) | Soil microbial communities from Rifle, Colorado - Rifle CSP2_sed 13_3 (SPAdes) (version 2) | ecosystem: Environmental > Terrestrial > Deep subsurface > Rock core/Sediment | place: Rifle...
TCTTCTCGGTGATGAAGGACCGGTCGCAAAAGCCGATCAACCCATTCGATCCGTAGACGGGATATTCTCACGATGTCCGGTCAAAGCTCTCAGGGGGAGCGAAGCCGCTTCCGACTCTCGCGAGGAGCTTGACGCGTGTGCTACCCCAATGCGCTGGGATGTCACCCAGCCACGCGACTCCGGAATCCCTGTACACCGGATACGGCTTGAACCGCCGGGGGCCGCTCTCCGGGGCATGATGCGAGGTCATCGCCACGGCCCTCCCGGTGCCCATGTCTCTGCCGTCGGAGTGTCGCGTCGGAGGCTCTCCAGGATCTGCAGGAGGAACGGCCTGAGCACGTTCTGGATCTCCCCACCCACCTCCGGTCCGACCTCGAGACCCGCGCGGCGCGCGAAGGCGCGGGTCTGCTTGGGGCTCACGAGATCGCGTCCAGATAGGGCCGCATCACCCGGTTCACCCGACAGATCCGGGCGAATCGGGCCAGATCCCCGGCGCCGCCGCGATGCCGGCGGGTGAAGTCCTTGAGCGCTTCGACCGCCACGTCGATGCCGATCTTGTTGCGGAACTTGAAACAGTCGGCCACGGTCTTGGCGACCGCAGCCGGGCCAGCCGCCAGCGACAACGTGCTGAAGAAGCTGTCGCTGTTGATCAACCCGCTCAACTTGACGAGCTGGTTCTCTTTGTCGAGCACAAAGGCGATCCCAATCGAGACGCTAGGCATCACGGCGGGAACCAGGTGGATCAAGTTCGGGCTAAGACCCAATGGCTGGGCTTCGTTCTTGCGCACTTCGCGCGTGCGTTGAATAGCACGCAGGCCCTGGCTGCCCAGGTTGCGGTGATTCAGGTTGACTTGCGACGTGATGACCAGGCCTTTGACTCGATCCCATATCGAGCCTCGGAAGGCGGCTTGCGCGGCATAAATCTTGGCCAGGAAATAATCCTGAGCAGGCTGCACGGCCTGTGGCGGTGACTGCGGATCGCGCCCGACGAAGATGGATGACGTCGTTCCGGTACGTGGGTACATATTGACCTCCTGATGCATTGGCTGGGATAAGCCGTGACGTTGGCTTGTTAGGCGTCTCGTAGTGGGAGGACAATCACCCGCCCCAAATCACACTTCAGTCTTCACTCGCCTCAATGACGATACGCACCTTGCCGGCATCCTTGCCGAGCGTCAGCGATTCAACGAAGCTATCGAAACGCGCTCTCAATTCCTTCATATCACACGGCATCCCGCCTTCCGTCAGCGCGCGCACCACCTGCTCCGGCGTCACGGATACGCGCGTCAGGCCCTTCAGCGCGTCATTCACCGCCTCGACGAAATCGGCCGTTATCCGATTAGGGAACTCGACGTCCTTCAGAAACTTCTCGAGCATTGTGCGCTGCGGCTTCTTTAACAGGTCCAGGTTCGCCCGCGCCGACGGGTCGTCAAGATTGTCGAGCAGCGCCTTCTGCCAGTCGCCGTGCAGCCGTTCCAACTCTTCTTCGAGCCGGGCGAGCTGCGTCTGCGCCGAGACCGTCATCAGCTCCTCGATCGGCCGGTATTTGCAGTTGGGGCAGATCGGCGAGGTCGCCAGGTCACTCTCGCCGATCGCCTGGCACGTGCGCAAACTGGCATAGGCGGTCTGGAACTCGCGCAGTTGCGCCGTCGGCATGAACTCGATGCGCGCCAGCATCTTGAGTCGCTCGAAGCGCGGATCCGAGCCGAGCTTGCCTTTCCTGGCATCTTCGGCCATGTTCAGCCGCGCCTTTTTGTGCAGGTCGAGGTACGTCTTGATGTACTCGCGCTTCAGCGTCTCCAATTCACCAATCAACGTCGCACGCAGTTGGGACTGCCGGCGTTGCCTGGGGTCGCGCAGGCGGGCGAGTTGCGATTCCTGTGTCTTGCGGATCTTCTCGGCCAGCGCGTCGTCGCCCGGCAGCACCGCCAGCGCCACGCCCAGGTAGCCCGTCAGCGGCTGCAAAGCATCGACGACCCGACCGAGTTCCTCGATTTCAGCGGCCAGCGCCTTGTCGGCCCGGCGTGCCTGGACCTCATCGGTCGAGTACTTGAAGTTCTTCAGCCTGCCCGGAGTGTTGTACGTCTGCAGCGATTCGAGAAACGTCTTGTAGCCCTCGATGCGTTTGACCGCGTCGGCCTTCGTCGCGCCTTCCAGCACAGCCGTGTTCCAGCACGGCAGGCCGGTCTGCGCCTGCCGCAGCGTCGTCACCGTTCGATTCAGGTGTTCGCTCACCCTCGCCTGCAGGTCTGTCACCATTTTGTCCTGATCGTTGCTGGTGACAAGGCCGGTCGCCAGGCCCAGCAGCTCGAATAGCGTTTGCAATGCGCCGACCGGCAACCCCTTCGGTCGCTCGATGTGACGGAACTCGCGCAGGTCGGCGATGCCGGCTCGCATGGCGTCTTCCAGGTTGCCCGCGTCGATCTTCTTGCCCGGAATCGCCAGTGCGATCTCGCCCTGGTAGGCCAGCGCCAGCAGCACCACCGCTACCCACTCCGGCTCCAGCCTAAAGCGTGCGTCGCGCTCTACGCCGTGGGCGTCTTCCATGATTTCCGGTCGATTGACGACCTGACCTTCACCTTTCTTGTGCAGCAGGCTGAGAAAGTACTTGCCGTATCGACTCTCCCGCGCCCTGACCCGATCGCCGTCCTTCAATTCCAACCCGTCGAGGACGATGGCGCCGGGTTTGGTCTTGACCGAACCGGTCAGCCACTGGATCGCCTCGGTCGCCATTGCGCCAATGTTGGCCTGCGTCACCGGATCGCCGAACGCGAACTCGGGGTAGTCCTTCAAATCGTCGTCGAACTTCGTCTTCAAGCGATTCGCGGCGACAGCATTGACCAGCTCACGCGGGCTGAGGTTCGAGCGCGCGCCGCTCGCGCCCTTGATCCATTCGAGCACCGTCTTGGTCACGCCGGCGTGGGTCACCTCGAAGCACTGGTTCAGGTTGTCGCGCAGCCAGGCGAGCAGCCGCTTCAGATGGTCCTCGGCCTTCTTCACGTACGTGCCCCTGGTGCTGCTCGAGGCGAAGCCAGACATTTCCTTCGCACCACCGTACAGCCGCAGCCGCGATTCGAAATCCGCGTCGCGCTTCGCCAGCCGGAAGAACACTTCGTCGGCGCGCTGCTCGTCTTTGAATTCCGGCATCTTGAAGGGCTGCAGCATGAACAGGTAAAACTCGCGCGGGGGCTGGGCCGTCGAACGCTCGTTAGGCGTCCCGAGGAACAGGTAACCGGGCCGGTTGATGCCGTGCCCGCGCCATTCGACTTCGTGCTGCCAGATGTTGAAGTTGGTCACATAGCGCGTGTCGCCCGTTTCAAGCAGACTCGCCAGCGCCTGGAAGTAATACTGGTTCAGCTGGTCATCCGACAGTACTTCAGCCTTGGCTGCAATCTGTGCGTCGAAGTCGATGTCTTTCTTGAGGTCGAGGTAGTACTGACCGTTTTCCGGGTTGAAGGAGATGAACTGCCCGCTCACCGTTGTCAGAATGGCCGACAGTGTCGATTCCACCGTCGTCTTCAGAAAATCGGCGTCCATCTCCGGCATCGGCGCGTACAGACACAGATCGTCGCGCAGTTCGTCCGCCGTCGCGCCTAGCGCCGCGTCGAGACTGTCGGTTGTGAGGCGGTGCACCGACAGTGCGCGAATGATGCGCAGCGCCATCGGTTTGAGCTGTGGTCGAGTGAAGGCGTGCGTCACGCGGTCTTCCAGCACCTTGCTTTTGTCCATCACCTCTTTGACGTCCGGGATACTGCGCAGCGATGGGTCGTCGATCATGAATTGCCAGTAAGCATCGTAGGCGATCAGGCCGGGTTCCGAATCGGGCACAGGCCGGTCGAGCAGCGCCGCCATCGCCAGGCTGATCGTCTTGAGCGCCTGGCGCTTCTCGACCACGTACACTCGCTCGAACACGTTGAGGTACGCCGGGTGAACCGGAAAAAGTCGGACGAACTCGTCGAGCTTCTCAGCCATTGTCCCATATAGCGGTGTGAACTTCTCCAAGTGCTCGCGTATCTGCGCCTTCTGCTTGTCGCTCTTTCGGAGCAACCGCTCGGCAACGACATAGGCTACATCCTCGCGTGCGATGCGCACCTGCTCGAACCGATCCTTCACGCGCCGGATCGAATCGGCCACGAACTGGAAACGCGGGCTGTCGAACAGCGATTCCTGAAGGCCGGCTACGAAGCGGAAGCGGGTGAGCCGGCATACCTCGCCGACCTCGCGCAAGAAACTGAGATCGAGCACGATCGCCATCTGGTCGCGCGTGCGCAGGAACTCCAACAGCTCGTCCACGACCAGCATCAGCCCTTGGTCGGGGTACTTCTCCTGGAACGCGCCCATCATCGCCACCAGCAGGTCTTTGTTATTCGACACCTCTGACATGCTAGGAAAAGTGTGCTTGATACCCATCTCGGCCAGGCCCGCAGTCAACTCGTCGAAGACGATGTCGCGCAGCGGGCGCGTCACGCCGCCGATCTCCGTGCGGATGACTTTGAACTTGCCCGCGATCTGCTGTGCAGCTTTGCGGACATCGCCTGATTCAGGCTGTCGCAGCTTCTCGACCAGGTCGGCGTGCTCGGCAATCGCCGAGATGACCGACATCAAGTGCGACTTGCCGGTGCCGTAGTTACCGACGATCAGCAGGCCCTTGTTGTCCTTGGGCTTGTCGATCTGGAGCTGAGGGATGATCAGCCGGACCAGCTGGTCGGCCATTCGCTCCGAGATAACGTACGTCTCGACGAGGCGGCGCGCTTCGTCTTTGGCGTCGGCCTCGCGGAGCTGGATGACGGTTTCGATGGATTCAAACCGGACGAGGTCGCGATAGTGCATAAGGCAAGCTCCTCAAAGTACTATGAGAAGTATACGCCTTAAGGCAGGAATTGGGAACAGCGGTTTGACAGGCCCTATCGCCGAATGGCTCAGCCCATCGGGAACACCAGGCAGTCCTGCGCACCGAGCGAATATTGCCGGTACTCGGCGTGCCAGGGCTCGGCATAAACCAGTGCATTGTTCGCGTAGGTTCCGCTCCACGACGCGACAATAGTCACGTTACGGCTCAGTGACTGCAGAACCTGAAGTGGGTTGAGCTTCAGTGACACATCGAAGAGCAGTTCCAGGTTATCAAGCAGAACCACGCGGCTGTTGGCCTCATTGATGACATCACCGAGTAATCGCGGCACGAGCCGGGGACGCTCCGCGATGGTGTAGTCGAGCAGTCGCTGGCTTACCTCCAAGTTGACGTTGATCAACGGATGGCCGGTCTTTTCGTTGAGTGTGCGGAGTAGCTCGGTTTTGCCAGTTCCCGGCTTGCCGACGATCAGCGCCAGGCGATAGTAGGCCTGGTGAAGGCGGGGCAGAGTCTGCTCAATTGATGTTAGCTGGTCGGCGGTGTCAGCGAGTGACATTGGTTCAAGTGCAAATGCAGGCGAACGGGCGAAATCCGACGCGCGTGTTCATGACTTGTTCAGCACTATTCTACAGGCGAGTGGCTCGAAGATCAATTGGTTTTGCATGATCTGTAATGCTCCTGTTGTACGCTTGTCATTGTTTGCGAACGTGCCTGGGCGAGACAAGATATGCACCCATGGGAGCGGTGGCGATGCCTCATTAGCGGGTTGGTCTTCTTCTTTGCCATCGTGCTGGACGACTACCGGCACTGGGTCGACGAGATGGATGGATTGACGCCGGGTTATGATTGAGGACGTTCGCCGCGTTAGTCGAGCGCTTCCCCGACGAAGCCTGGGGATACATTCGGACTATGATTTTCGACAACATCAAAGCCTTGCCGACGCCGTTCTGCTCTTGACAATTAGAGGGTTACGATTATAATAATCGTAACCCTCTAATTTGCGAGATGACCGTCATGCGATTCATCGGACGCCAACGGGAAATGCAAATGCTCGACCGCTTCTACAAGAGCCGCAAGGCCACGCTGCTCATCCTGTATGGTCGACGGCGCGTGGGCAAGACAGCGCTCCTGACCACGTGGCTCGACCGGCAGCGAATCCGTGCCGGCTTGTTCTGGACTGCGCCGGCCCAACTGCCGGCGGTTCAGCTCCGTGACTTCACGCATGCCCTCCTCAACATCCGCGGCGACCAGCCGCCCTCCGACGATTACAGCTTTCGCAACTGGGACGTCGCGTTCGAGGAACTGGCCCGCCTGGCCGAGAAGTCGAGTCGGCCGTTCGTGTGTGTGTTCGACGAGTTCACACACCTGGTGGACGCCGACCCATCGCTGGCGTCGATCCTGCAGCGCGTGTGGGATCACCGCCTGTCGCGGGTCACAAGCCTGCGCCTCGTCCTGACCGGCTCGCTGATCGGCGTGATGGAGAACGAGGTGCTGTCGGCACGCGCGCCGCTCTTCGGGCGGGCGACGATGCAGTATCGACTGCGGCCGCTGCCGTTCGGTCACCTGATCGAGTGGTTCCCGAAGTGGACGCCGGCCGAGCGCGTCGCCGCCTACGCCGTGGCGGGCGGCATCCCGGCCTACCTCGATCTCTTCGCGGAGACCGGGAGCCTGGATGAGGGACTGCGCACGTGTATCGCGCCCGGTAGTCTCACCACGACTGACGCCGCGCTGGTGTTGAGCGAGCGCGTGCGCGTGCCCCTTACGTACAGCACAATCCTGGCTACGCTGGCGGCGGGCTTCCACGCCTGGGGCGACATCAGTCTCATGTCGAGCGTGCCTGAGACCGGTCTGAACTCATATCTGGAGCAACTGGAGGCGCTCGATCTGATCGAGCGCCGCGCGCCCGTGCTGGCCTCGCGATCGGCGCGGCGCAGTCGCTACCACGTCAAGGACCCCTTCCTGCGCTTTTACTTCCGCTTCGTTGTGCCTCACCGGACGCTGATCGAGCAGGGCAGGCTCGACGAGGCCGCTGCGAAGATCAGTCCCGAGCTGCGATCGTTCATCGGTCTCTACACGTTCGAGGAGCTGGCGCGCGAATGGGTGTGGGCTGAGGGAGCAGCCAGCGACCTCGGCTTCATGCCCGACGAGGTGGGGTCTTATTGGACGCGGGTGCGGGGAAAACCGGTGCAGCTAGACGTGGTTGGGGTCGACAAGCGCGCCAGGCGGTTGTTCATCGGCGAGACCAAATGGGAGACGGGCCATCAGGCGCGCGGCTTGCTCCGCGATCTGGTCGAGCGCAGCCAGCGCTGGACGCAGGTGAAGGCCGAGGGTTGGACGGCGCAGTACGCTCTGTTCGCACGTGAAGGGTTCACGCCAGCCGCGATCGCCGAGGCGGAGTCAATGAAGGCGCGGCTGGTTAGCCTGCCGCAGCTCGAAGAGCGGCTCGTCTCCGACGCGCGGCGCGCGCAGGCGCTGCCGACGGCGCAGATCGAGTACTGATCTACATCACGGCGCTGCGTCGTCGTCTTGTCAACCTGGTGGACGTGACCGATCGGCCCATGGAGCGGGATACGGTGAAGAATGCTGCCCGGCGCAGCTAAAAGCGGTCCGGGCGCGGCGTTTTGCTGAACGTGACGCGCGCCAACAGCAAGCAGCGCCGCGTCGAAGCCGACCAGATCTGGGCAAAAGGCAAAAAGAAGAGCGCCAACTCCGCCGTGCTGGACGACTACCGCCACTGGGTCGACGAAATGGATGGATTGACGCCCGGATACGAGTGAGGCTGACCTGCCAGGCACGGTGATAGACATCCCCGGCAAGTTGTTGTTAAATTAGGTCAATCACCCCATAGGTCGACTGACCTAAAAATGAGCTACTCATCGGTCGCGGAAGATTTGCCGCAAGCGCAACCGGACGCGAACATTAGTCCCGATCGGGCGACGGATTTCCTGCGCAAAGTGAACGCCGGCTTCGACGCTCTCCGACCACACTTAGAAGAAGTGGCTCTAAAGCGCGGCGAAGAACTGCTCGAGGCGCATCGCCGCGTGCGTCTGGCCTCGCGCGCCAAAGGTATGAACCATCGCGTCGAGCCGCAACTGCCGCCGGACGTGTTGAAGCTTAGCGTGTGCGCCGAAGGCGTGAGACGAGCGGCTTAACCGGAGAAGGTCGCCAAATAGTCGAGGACGAGCGGCAGATCGTGGCTGGGATCGCCGTTGAACGGCGACTCGCCAACGTGACCCGTGGGTGTGTGAAAGTGATGCGGGTACGTCGCTATACCGGGAAAGTGTTCTTTGTTATCCCAGCGCAGCACGGGCTGATCGGCGCGAAACAGCTGATAGGCGTAATCGACGTGGCGGTCGTTGTAGTAGAGGCGGACCTGCAACGCACCGCCGCGAACCAGATCGGCGCGAACCTTGAGCGCAAACTGAAGATCGGAAAACTGATGGGTCTCGACGACGCGCACGGCGCTGCACATCGGCGAGCCTTGCAAAGTAGTGACGACGAAACTCAGCGCCTCAGCCAGCGTCGTCATGCGGCGACTTCGCCCTGGAGACCCAGCCAGCTATGCAGCATTTCGCGGGCGAGCTTCCAGTCAGCGCCGTCTTCTTCTTCCATCATCACGGCCTGATTGAGCGCCGGGTCCGGCGCCGTCGCCAGCGCATCGGAGCGAGACTGGAGGTAGGCTTCAAACTGCTCGTAGGTCATGCCGTACTTGGTCTGCAGTCGATCATCGACGGCGCGATAACGCTCAATCTGGCGCAGCACATAATCGCGCGCCATTTCGGCGACGGCCTTTTCGGGGCTGGCGAATAGCCCACGCCGAACGAATGGTCTCACAATATCGATGACGTCACTCATAGCCTTGACTCCAATCAGATTGCCTAAAGCCCAATCGGCGCGTTGAGCCTATTATACACGCATCGGGTTAAACCATGTCCAGCCGCACCCGCGACGTTTTCACCACCCTCCATAGTGAAGGCGCGATCCTTCCCCTCGACCTTCTGCAGCGCGTCGCCGACGTCGACGATTGGCGCGGCGTCTTGCTGAACGTGACGCGCGCCGACGGCAAACAGCGCCGTGTCGAAGCCGACCAGCTTTGGGCAAAAGGCAAAAAGAAGAGCGCCCCCGGCAGGAATCGAACCCACACCCTACTGATCCGAAGGAAGAAGGCGACGGCTTACAATCTCTCTACTGCGTCCAAACAACCCATTTTCTCGCAGTTTTTTGAAGCTGTTTGTCCAGTGCGTCCATTCTGAACAGTGCTTATCACGGCCATTGCTACAAGATTGCTACAAAGTTGTCTGTAGCAAGGAATTCATTTTCTCAGCCGCTTCCTCCTGAATGCTTGGCAGGACGTGAGAATATGTGTCCAAGGTCATAGAGATGTGCGAATGACCCAGTAACTCTTGCACCGTCTTCGGATGAGTACCAGCCATTAAGTGCAATGTCGCGCAGGTATGGCGAAGATCGTGGAATCGAATCTCAGGAAGCCCAGCCTCTTCCAAAACATCCTTGAAGTGGCGAAGCAGGTTTCTAGGGCTGAAAGGCGTGGAGTTGCTCGTCGTGAACGCAAAGCCCTGATTCCCATCCAACTTCTCCGCGTGTTCCCGAAGTGCCTTCAGGGCAAAACCGGGAACCTTAATCGAACGCTTGGCTTTGTCAGTCTTGGGTTCAGTTAAGACAACGCCCTTCCCGGCGAGATACTGGACTGCGTGGCGCACGTGAATCGTACCGGTGGCCCAGTTCACGTCCTGTAAATGCAGTCCCAGAATTTCCCCTTCCCGCATCCCCGTAGCAATTGCGAGTACATAGATCGGGTAGAAACGGTGTCCCTTCACTACGCCGAGAAATCTTTGGACCTCTTCCAGGCTCCAAGTCACAGGGGCACGACGCTTAACAGGGGGTGCCTCGACGAGATCACATGCGTTTCGTGAAACAAGACCCCAACGCATGGCTTGCTTGAGAGCCTTGTGGAGGACTGAATGGATGAAGTGTACCGTACGCGGTGATAATCCGGCGTTGAGCTTGTCGCTGTAGAGTTTTTGGATGTGCGCCGGTTGCAAAGTCGAAAGGCGAATGTTTCCAATCTCCGGCTTAATATGGAGCCTTATGAGATAGGAGTAGACTTCCAAGGTCTTGGGCCGGAGGGTATGAGATGCTACGTCAGCAATGTACCGGTCAAAAAACTGTGAGACGGTAACAGAGTCGGTATCGACCCAAACTGCGTCTCGAATAGCCTCTCGCTGTGCCAGCAGCCATTCCTTAGCGGCTTTCTGGGTCTTGTCGTACTTCCTTTTCCTCTTGCCGTTCGGGAGGAAGACCTCTGCCACCCAGTAGCCTTGCTTATTTTGGAAGATAGTGCCTTCACCATGTGCCCGCTTCTTAGCCATTCCCACCTCATTGTACCTGGTGAAACATCCGTTCTAACGTATGCCTCATTGTACCACACTCGCATCCACAGCGAAATAGGCACACGAAACCTGACCGTCGTATGTGATCCCTAGGATTGTGTCGGGCAATACAGGATCAAACGCGAGATTGAGAAATGCCCAATCCTCTGCGCGAACCGCTGTCAGTGGAAATCAGCGAAGAAGAAAGGTGGCTGGGCGAGAGGCTAGTCTCAATCCACTTCTCGAGATCCGTTTCCCGAATCCTCACATTACGCCCTATCCGGATATGTGGAATCTCCCGTTGCCACCAGGCCGTAGACCTTCGACTTGGAGAGCTTCAAATAGCGTGCGACTTCGGGAATAGTGAGAATATGTTCATTCATCTTCGTATCCTATGGAGACGGTCCAGCATTCCAAGCCCGAATACTGTGATGGCCGTGCACCTCACCTTCGGAGGTGCCAGGCTGGAGACCCGGCGTACGTACGATTGCAGTGCGGGATCTTCCTTGTGGATCGATTCAACGCCATACATTCTCCGGCTCAGGTTACCCGTGTTGGCTCGCACGATTCGACAACTTGTGCGAATACTTGCGTACCCGCATGCTCCTCTCCTGCCCTGTCAACCGACAAAAAAGTGCGCTTTACCTCCTGGAGGTAAAGCACACTCTGAGAGACATTCTACAACGAAATGTTCGTTTTCAGGATAACAGAATCGTAACAAACTGCACGCGCTTTGGCGTTGTTTGGGTGACTATCTGTGCATTGCACGTGGGACGCGCACGATCATGCCTCGCCGTTGGATGAAATCAATGAGTGCACTGAACTAACCCCTGCCTCGACCTCCTAGGTTCAACGGTACGCGATGTTTGACGGTAGGCACAGCTTAGCTCCCGCGGATAGAGTTCGGTTAGGCACTATCATGTCGAGTTGCCCATTCGGCGTGTTGTGGCAGAAACGAGTTAATGGCAAGTGCGTACAGGGTGGGGCGATTGACCCTATGCGCAGAC
>Ga0209431_10004254_pt1 | contig 11236 bp, 17 predicted proteins | sample RifCSP13_3_FD_184021 | JGI IMG/M metagenome (GOLD analysis project Ga0209431, IMG submission 184021) | Soil microbial communities from Rifle, Colorado - Rifle CSP2_sed 13_3 (SPAdes) (version 2) | ecosystem: Environmental > Terrestrial > Deep subsurface > Rock core/Sediment | place: Rifle...
CGAGGTGTTAAATTTTGCGCCGGTATAGGCGTCTATAGTTTCGGCTATTTGCCCCGTGCTTTGCCCTTCGTTAAGCCCTTCCAGCATAATTTCCCGCAAGCCGTCATAGTTTGCTTTTTGCATTTCGCCCAGGACAAAAGCGGTGCGCTCGTCAATCAAATTGGTTAATCGGCTGTCGGCGGCGTCAAAGGTTATATCCAGCTTTAACCGTTCAACTATTTGCCGGGCCGCATCGGCAGAAAGCTTTCGCAGCAAGCCCTTAAGTTCGCCCGTCAAATCGTGGGCGTTTTTCATCTTGAACAAAATTTCATCTATCTCGGCCAGCGTCAATTTGCGTCCTTGTTTGAGTGCCGGTAGGGGTTCGCCCAGGGCGGTAAAAACGCTTGCCCGCCATTGCCGGTAGAAATTTTCAAACGGCCGTTTGAAAGCCGTGACATTTTTTTCGATAAAGCGGGAAAACGCCTCCCAAAATTTTGTTCCTGATATTTTTTTTTTACGATTGCGAAACATTCCTTAATCGCTTCGGGCGTCTTTGCTTCCAGCAGCCCAATTTCAACTTCGTCAATTATTTCGGAGGGGAGAATATCAGAAAGAAACCCCTCCTTGCCGTTAAGCGCTTTGCGTTCCCAGCGGCCCAGCTCTTTTTCCACTGCCGCCCAATCGTAAGCGAATAAACTGGCGGGCGCCGGGGCGGGTTCGAGGAAGCTATCGCCACCCTCCACCGGGTCAAGCCCGATTTGCGCCCGGATTTCGTTGGTGGTCATTATGCGGTTTTGACTGTAAATCCCGTGCACCTGCGCCGTTAAAAGCTTATCCTCTGTTTCCAGCCCCGTAAATTTCAAGCGCAGCCCTGGTTCGCCCAACAAGTCCCGGTTCACCCGGTAAAACATATTTTCCAAATATTCCACAATCGGCCGTATCGCACGGCGATAGGTGATATTTTCCTGCACTTCTCCTGTGGCCTTGTTTACCTGGTAGGTAAGCCCTACCTCCTGCGGCTGGACCTCAAACGCCATAAGCATTGTTATATCCAGATAGTTTTTAAGCTCGGTGAAATTCTGGAAACTGGTTTCTTTGGCCGGGATATAATCGCTGCCAAACGGCAACGCCAAAAGCTGGTTGCGGGTTTTATCGCTTCCCTCTAAAACGGCATTCAATACGTTTTGAAATTGGATGAATTGTTCCGGGGTTTTAACGCTTTCGGCGGCTATTACAAAGCCGGGCGGGACCGTGCCTTCGGTGAAATAGGACATAACCATCGTCAAGGCACGGATGGTAGTATTGGCCTCCAGCAGGGCCGCCTCCAAAAAGCTTTTGCCGTAAGGCGAGCGGGTGTTATTGTTATAGGGGTTGTAAACCAATTCCCCCTCGTAAAAATTCTTGTTGGGTTGTCCCCGGATAATCTGTTGATATTGCAAAATACCGTCTTTGGTTTGCCGGCCCACCCGGCCGGTATCGTCCAGGATTATTTTGATGGTCGTACCGTCCAAAATATCCAGCCCGTAAAAATCCCCTTTACGGGTTTTCCTCACCTCATAGCAAGGGGCGTCCACCACAAACAAATCTTCAAGCAAGCGGTTCAGCCATTGCGGGAAATCATCCCTTCGGTCGGGGCTTTCCCAAAACGCTTTGAGCTTATTTTTCGCTTCGTCGCTTGACGGCTTCTTTTCGTCTTTGTCCATTATGTCCCAGCTTAGACCGACGATTTCTTTTTTGCGGATATTTACCGCCGCCCGCGTTATTAAATGATTATCCCCAAACCAGCGCAAGATGCGATAGGTAACCGAACGGAAATCGTCGGTGCGCATATTCAAATTTATATTATCGGGGAAATCAAAAGCGCGACTGGCGGGCAGACCGTTCACGCGGGCGAGCGGATAAGCGGGTAGGGGTTCACCCGCACCTGCGCCGCCGACATTGGTTGCTTCGAGCGGCTTTGCGCCGACTACTTCCTTGCCGCCGATTTTTGGGGCCTTAAAAATTTGCCAGGCAGCTTTAAGTTTTTCCAGCATTCGTCATTCCCGCTTTCAAGCGTTCCAGAAATTCCATATAACCGTCACGTTGCCCGATAGCATTGTCCGCCAAGATAAAAGCGTCCGTACGGTCAACTGTGCCATTGGCCGGAATTACGGTCGTGCGCCGCCCTAAAAGCTCCTCTACCCAAGTTCCTATACGCGGGATATAATCATTTCGCTCCGGCCCCCGCAAAATCATTTTACCGAATTCAAAAAGCGGTTGTTTCTCAACAAGCCGGGTATTTTTATCTTTCACCGCGGTTACGGCCTCGACCGGCAAACTGGTTTCGGTGCTCAAGATTTGCACGATGTCGGAGCCGCTGGCCGGTTTTTCTAAAGCAACCTTCATCAGCGGGCGGATGCGGCTATTTTTATACGGCTCGCAAAATTCCTTCAAGTTTTTTATGCGTTCGCCCAAAGTCCAATGGCCGTAAATACAATCCAGCTCCCAGCGTTTTTCGGTTTTCGGCTCATAACCCAGGGCAAAATAAGCGGTGCGCGCCGCTTCCTCCGTTGCGCCGATGCTCAAATCCCCGCCCACAAAAACCTGTAAGTATTCAGGGGGCGCCTCTTCCGCCCACCAGCGCAGCCAGGTATCTTTGATAATATCCCCGGCCATTCCTTTGTGCTTAATCAAATAAACCCCGCGCCAAATTATTTCGGGGGTATCCTTGCGCCAGCGCAAAACTTCTTCGGTCGGATAAAGTTCGGGGAAGCTGCTTTGACCGGCATCGTTCAGGGCCGGCCAGGTTTTTAACCGTCCGGCAAAACTGGGATATTGGCTTTCATCCTGCAAGTCAGCATAAATATCCTGGCTGTGATGCGGGTAACCCAAAATATTTATTTGAGGCGGCCGCAACGTTTCGGCGAAGCGGTGGGGCGGACGACGTAAAACCCGGCGTATATCCACCGCCATTTTTTCCCGCAGGGCGTCCCGCTCAACAGGCGAACGGGCCAGTCGGAAAGTTACAATATCATCCAAAGTCAAAATATCGGCGTGCGCCCCGGCCACGTCCCCCTCCGCAATACCATACGCTTGAATGGCATTATCCTTTTCGTGGCTGTAATCCAGGCCAAGTAAATTAAAACCGGCATCCGAGCAATTAGGGTCTATAAGCGGCCCAAACAAAAACGCCATAAGCGGCAAGGCGAGCTGACGTTTTATCGAACGGGTAAAAAGATTCACGGCGGTTTTTAGGTTGTAACTCCCGCTTCCGAAAACCATCGGCCGTTCGGCCAAGCCATTAAGAATTTCCCATCGATTTCGGTTTGCCATCCAGGCGTGTCGAGCGGTATGTAAAGCCGTACTTTTACTGGAGCCGGGGAAGCCGAGTAGGAAATTGCTTTCGGCGCCATCGAAAAAGTCAAAAGCCTGCTTATGCGTTTCGGTAAGGCAAAAGCCGGGGAAGGCCACCTGCTCGAAATAAAACTTAAAGTCGTAAAGGACAAGGTCACGTAACAACTCCGTTGTCGCCTTGTCCAGCAAGCGGGAGATTTGCGAGGCGGTTAGTCGGTTTAAGTCTGTCGGCGTGCGCCCGCAAAATTGCAAACTGCTCGGCAGTCAACCCTCCTTCCCCAAAGTTAAAAGTTTCCTCTTTGTGTTGACTTTGGTCTATAAGCTTGCCGTGTAATCCGTCTCGGAAGCGGCTATAAACCAAATTCAGATTGATAAATTCGATACTGGTCCATTTGGCGAATTCGGCAAAAGCTTCGAGGCGTTTATAGTCGGGGGCGGGCTTGCCAAGCTCCCTATCCCAGCGCAATTTGTTTTTGGCCGCCAACCGTAAGCTGATTTCGTTGTTGCGCTGAATACCTTCGCAGCTTACGCTTTCCGTGCGCGCCTGTATAGCCTTGACATATTTTTCGTCATAGCGGCTTTTTGTCCACTCAAGAATTTGCGGGTCGTTGCGGATAATAGAATTTATACGTTGACGCTTGGCCTGTATGCCGCGTTTCGCCAACAATCTTTCCGTTTCGGTAATAATACCCGCCGATGCGATATAGGCGCAGACAATCTCGGCCTTGATATCGAGAACGGTTTCGGGCGGCTGGACCTCAATAGCCATATTTGAAAGATTGTAGGTTTCAAAAATAGCGCAAGTGTTATTTTAGGGGAAACAAAAACCGGCCGCCCGCAACCCTGTTTTGTGGGAATTAGAAAAGGAGGATAGATTGCGGATAGGCCGGCTGGTACGTTTTAAGTTTCTTCTTCGCTGTCCTTGTCCGGGCGTAGACGGTTTGCGGCTATTTGCCGCTGCAGGCGGTTTATACTTCGCTCGGCCAAAGCGATTAAGCGATTTAAGGCAAAATCTTTTATTGCGCTCAGGCGCTCGTTGTAGTTTATGCTGTCGGTTGCGCTGTTGAGTGTAATTTTCATATTTTTATCCCAATGCGCCGCCGTCCGATTTATGGGCAGAGGTAGCAATCCCTGCTGCGGACGACGGCCTGGTCATTGGGCGTTCATCGAGCCGCTTGAGGACGGCGCGAAGATTTGTTTTATCTAACATTTCCTTAACCGACCAAAGCCAAAAGTTGCGCCCTTAATTCGGAATTTATATTTTGTTCGCAATGCACTAATTCATATAATCGCTTTCTGTTTGTAAGTGTTAACGGCCTTTTTTTATGCAAAATATCAATTTTGTGTTTGTAGGCGTTGTCGTATTTGGGCCGACCCAAGACCCGCCACAATGCCCAGCCGAAATAAAGCGAAGCAAACGCCTTGTTGCCCTCGCAAAGTTCAATGAAATCATCAAACGGGACCCCGGTTGCCTCTTCCGCCAAATCGTGCACAAGGTTTAATCTATTCCAGTAGGATTGGTTAGGCATCGTTTTGCTCCGGCAATTCAAAATCCAGATTCGAAAATTCGCCGCCTGTAAAACGATTTTGACTTGAATATCCAACACCCGGAACATATCCCAATCCCTTAAAAATAACGCCTAAAGCCGGAAGGGAACCATAGGGCCAACTCTTTGCTATTTCTTTTGCGACCTCTATTCCCTCCCGGTCGGAGGTGCGCTCTAAAAGTTCGGCCCAAGCGACGATAGAGTATTCCGGGTAACGCCTGCCAACCGCCCCTTCTAAAATAGCCATAAGTTTTTGAAGTCCATCTTTTGTCATTATTTGTCTCCCAAGGCTCGGTCAAACCGGGCTTCTATGCTTTGGTCTTTTACGGGCTGCACCCAGTCGATGTTGCGCATTTTTAGAACAAGCTGTTGAAATTGTTTGCGAAGTTTACCGGCCGAAAGGATGTTAGATTTCCAAAAGCTGTCATCTTGGCACCAGATAATAACTTTTTCGATTTCGGGAACCTCCCGCTTGTCCAAAGAAATCAGGCGGTCCATTTCAGTAGCCCATTTTCGGAAGGCGGGGTCGGCCAAGGCGCGTTCCTTGTTGCCGTTTTCTGATTCGTTTACCATTGGCGGGGTTTTGGCTTTTGGGTCGTTGAACTTGATTTTGGAGATTAGGAAGCTGGTAAGAAAGATTACGTCGTCCGAAAAGTTCTGGTTTTCGGACAAGAGAGTCTTTGTTTTGTTTTCTTTCTTATTTCCTTTCCTTTCCTTTCCTTTAAGGGGAGGGTCTGGCAAAGCCCCTCCGGTAGGGGGTAGGGTAGGGGCTGGGATAGCCCCTTCAAATATAAGTCCGCCATATTTTTCCTTAAACGCTTGCTTGACAAGCCCTTCCGGTAAATTATTGAAAACCTTGCAAAGGCCGATAATATGATTTGGGGATGCCCCGCCCTTTTTTATGGTTTGCTCTTCAAACTGTTCACGGAGGAACCAAAGCGAATCTTCGGGCTGGTGAAACAGGCGCGGGGAAGCCCCTTTGGAGGGGCTGGTAAGCCCCTTGTAAGCCCCTTCCCACTCCCTTTCGGTAAACTCAAATTCGGCTTGAAGGCGTTCCGGTAATTCATAAAAAATACCGTACGTTCCGGCCTTCGGAACAAGGAAGCTGTAAAGCCACCTCGCTTCGCGGCAGGACAAACGTCTTACCCCTCTCGAAAGAAAAAAGTTGTCGGTAACGGAACGGTAGGCCATTCCTCTTGGCTCCAATCTCCGAACCGACGAGACACGAGGTGCGACTGAAGCCGGGGCACTGGGCCAACCGGATTGAGGGTCCCGCATCCCGTCGGGTCGAAAATCTTTTTGGGGTATATCTTCAATCGCACAATCCCTAATATTAAAGGATTTTTTCTCAAAAGCAAGTGTTTTTTTTGCGACTCTTTTGGCCAGCGCGGTGTGGAACTTTGCGGGGAGGAAGGACATATCATTTTTTGTTCAGCTGTTTCAAAAACTCCGCCAAATCCAAAAGACACCGGTCGCTGAATTGCCGCTCGGCTACCGGTACGAAAACCCAATGCTTCCATTCATAACAAAATTCGACCAATCCCAATTTGACTTTCGGATAGGAAGGAGAAGTGGAACGACTAAAGATATTAAAATGAGGCCTCTTCGGAAGCGCGACGCTAATATCTTCCTGAACAAACTCCGCCGTCATCCATTTGCTTTTCAAGATGGCAGTCAAATCAAAACCTCCTACGCTTGCACCGGCAAAGCGAAAGCCGAACCGTGAATTATCATTTGAGCTGGCAGCGGCACAGGTTTACGTCCTTCTGATGTTTCAGGAAGATATGACCTTTGGTTATCTCGGAGGCGCACTTGTGCCCCCTGCAAATTCCGCATTGCGATATTCGGCAGACTTTGCACTTAAAGTTCGGCAGCAGCTTGTAGATTTTCTTTTTTTCGGATTCGGTTAAGGGCATATATTTTCTATTTTTTCCTCTAAAGTTATAAGTTTCATCCCGTAGTTATTTATCCTATCCGGTATTGCAATTCCGTCTTTTTTAATTAATTTGTTTCGCCTAAAGCCGCTATAATCTACCGAATGATGCCATCTTCCGAATTTCCAAACCAACCTCGAAACGTCCGGGTGCATTGCAATTTGCATTTCCGACTTCGGAAGGGTTCCCTCTTTTCGGTAAAACTCCTCGGTATTTCCCCCGGCTATCGATTGGGTCGCCATTTTCCCTTGTAGGAAAGCGTTAAATAAAACCGTACAATATCCGGCCTTTAGTATTCTCAAACTTAAATCCGTATCTTCATTATAACGCCCACGCCATCTAAAAGGTATATCGTTTCGGATTAAATTGCAAGAGTAAATCCGGGTATTTAGATAATACGGAGGTAGGATACATTTTCGGGAAGCGAACATAAAATAATTCGGCCCGGCCATTGCTATATTTTCGTAGCGTTCTACGAAATCCTCCATCGCTTTGAAGATATTGCCGCAACCGACCGGCGTTTTTAGATTCCGATAAAGCCGGTAAAATCTTTCTATATTGTCATCGGCTACCCAATGCCATTTGATACCGAGAGAAATAGAATGCTCCCACGCAAAATTCCGGGCGGCTCCCGGTCCAATACTTTTTATCCGGCCCAAATTGTCAAAAGTATCGTATTCGTCCTTATATTTTTCCGGTAAAACCAGGACCCTTTCTTTGGCGATAACCGAGGCGTAAGCTTCATATTCCGCCGCCTCGACTACTATAAAATAGGGAACGCTGATTTTTTCAAGGGCCTTAGCGGTCAAACGGCTTTCTGCCCGTCCTTTTGAAACTATATAAAAGGGATAATTAGGATTCATTACTATCTTGAGATTCGTCTATAAATAGTTTATTTATATACCGGTCAATTTCGGCTTTGGGATACCATATACTTCTCGTTAATCCGGTTATCGTTTGCTCTATCAATTTGGAAAAAGCCGCCATATCCTCCCTATTTTTGAAGTGAACGATAATCTCGAATTCCGAAGTCAAATCTTCTTGTATAAATTCGGGCATATCCCGCCATTCTTTTTTGTATTCTTGTAATTCGTCCAAATCAAAAAGGGTCGCCTGCTCGCCGTTTGATTTCTCGGCTCTACCTTCTATTGCCTCTACTTGCGGCAGTTCCTCTATTTGCGATTCCAATTCTTCCAACTTTTCGGATTCCTTGGAGTCGAAAAAAGATAACTGGTCTAAAGACATTCTTTCCTTTTGGCGTTATGCAACCGGCTATGGTCTCCTATCCAAATCGGGCAAAGATTTTTCAGGGCGTTGTTTTTCTTGTTTTCATCTTTGTGATGGAGGCAAAACCCCGTAAGTAAAAGACCGAAACGGGATTCGTATTTTAGTTTGTGCCAATAGACTTGCTTACCCCCGGCTCTCGTCCGGCGGTATCCTTTGCCATTTACCCACCCCCTCGGAATCCCATTCACGATTTCCAATAAAAGGGTTTTTGGGCGGTTGTCAAGAAATATTTTCCTTGACTTTCAGGTTAAAGGTTTTAGATTATATGCCGAAAGGAGTAAATATGGGACTAATAGCAACCGTAGAACGCGACGAAATAAAAGAAACCCGGCTCTCCCTTAAAAGATACATCGCCGGATTTACTTATCGACCCCGCCAATGGGAATTGGCAAAAGAAATGAAAATATCGGAAACCGTACTTTCTACCTTTCTGAATAGGCCAGAAAAGCCGGTCTCTGACCTTATCTTGGGCAGGATTAACCGCTTCTTGGAAAAGAAGTTGGGCGGAAAGTGAAAAAAGACGAAAATAATCCTTGACAAAGAATAATTTTTGTTTAGATTGTATGGCGTATGAAGGACGGCAGCATCAAACGGAAAACCGGAAAGCTTGGCGGGGCAACCCCAACCGACTGCCGTCCTTTGGCGGCCAACCCGCCGACTTTCCAAAAACAAAGGACGGCAAAATGAATGAATACCAGGTCCTAATCTACCGGAAAGTCGATTCGAGCCGGGTGGATTATGTTGGCGGCTTTGAATTAGTAGCTCAATGCCCGATGGCCGCGTTGCTTCGGATAGTAGATACTGCCGAAACGGGCGGACGTCTAAAAAACTACGGGGGCGTAATGGTTACGATTGCGGAAGAGTTGACCCCATTAACAACCGTATGAAAAACCATCGTCAAACCTGCGCCTTCTGCGGACGGCGGTTTTTGGGAGCGGATACCGAAAATTTGACGGTTATCCTACAAAAACTGAAATCCGAACCACGCTCGCAATATGATTTTGAAACTATCGAGCGTAATGGCCCGGTTTGCAAGCGGTGCACCAAAAAAGCGGAAGCGTTGTTGAGGAAGTAACCAGGGCTTGGCCCGGAAAGGAAGAAGATGAAGGTAGCGCATTTTGATTACGGCATTAAGAGGGAAGACGGAAAATTTGTGGTTTATCGAAACTGCAACCCTTTTCATATCTACTTGGGAAGGTATGCTACCAGAGCCGAAGCCGAAACCCGTCAAGCCGAATTAAAACGGCAGGCAAAAGAATGGAAAGCAAGGGAAGCGGTATAACCGGGCGCAAGCCCAGAAAGAAGGGAAGGCACAAGATGGCAATCATAACCAAAGGCAACCCGTTTACCCACCCTGAAGAGAAGCGGGAAAGTTGGGTCAATATTGGCGATTCTTATTCTTGCAACTGGTGCGGTCAAAGTCCTAAAACCCTCTACAAGTATAATGATACAAGGGGTTGGTTCTGTAACAAAAAATGCTGGAACGGCTATCGCGTTTAACCAGGGCGCAAGCCCAGAGAGCAGGAGATGGAAAAGATTAGATTGAGAGGACAATATTCAAATAGGTTTGTTTTGGTGGACGATGCCGATTTTCCCCATCTTTCTAAATTTAGATGGTACGGCCATACTGGAAAACGAGACCTTACCGTATATGCAGCCACTTCCAGGGGTGCCATAAATGGAGGACATATTTTAATGCATCGACTATTATTCGGCCTACAAAAAGGGGATAATGTACGTCTTGACCATATAGATGGCAATGGACTTAATAATCAAAAATATAATTTGCGTGTAGCTACCTATGTTCAAAACGGCAGTAATCGTAGGGGGCCGGAATCCATTTCAACGTCGGGTATTAGAGGGGTTTCGTGGCACAAAAACGCAAAAAAATGGCGAGCGCAAATAAAAGTTAGGGGGCAAGTGATTCATCTCGGAATGTTTAATTCTATTGCGAGTGCCATAAATGCCCGTCAAATAGCCGGTGAACACTATCACGGCGAATTCAGGGGAAAACTTTCATCCGTTAGTTACTTGTAGGTCCCCGGTTGGGGTAAAGAGGAGAGAAAATGCAAATTTTAGTTGAAAATAGCATACTTAATCCGAAGCCCGGTCAGTTTTGGTTGTTTATTTGGAAAATCAGAGGACTTCGGCGCATACGTACTTTTTTGATTATCAGAGAGAAAACAGAAGCAAAAGCCAAACAAAAATTGCGGCAATTTATGCGGCAAAAAAACGTCCAACTAATTTGCAACACCAATCCACTCAAGCCCATTTTTAGACGGATTGGCGTAAAGAAAGGAAGATGAAAAATGACAATGACGTCTGGTCCGGAAGGGGATTTTACGGAACCGGAAGAAATGATAGAGCTTGATAAGCGCATAAAAAAGTTTAGGAAATGGCTTAAAGAAAGCTATGTCGGCCAGACTAACTATGAGAACTGGATGGGAAAACTCAAGGCTGAAATCCTCTGGTTGAAAACAAACCCGCCGTTTGAACACTTTCACAAAGACACCGAAGTGAATGATGCGCTCAAGGAAAGAGATGGATTAATCTGGTGCGCCGCCCTCGACACGCTCTTGCTTTACTTGGAAGATAAAAAATGAAAGGAAAACTACGGCTTTATATCTGGCGAAATATTCGACGGGATTACACGTCCGGCATTGGCTTTGCAGTTGCCACTTCAAAAATGGAAGCCATCGAAGCGATTAAAGAAATCAGCGAGAATTGGGAATGGAATGCCTATGCGGGTGAATTGCTTAAAGCGGAACCGGAAATTCATAATCCGCCTTACGGGGGATGGATTAGTGGCGGTGGTTAAATAAAATGACCGATAAATCCAACCGCTTCCCCCGCCTTCTCTTCCTCGGCCTTTTGGCCTTCGGGCTGTTGCTGACATACTGGTTGAAATTGAATTTAGGGGCAAGAGGATTATTGGGCCAATGATGAAAATGATTTATCACGTTGCTGCAATTTTTTTTGCTGGATTAGCCCTATGGTCGTTGTATTCCAAAAATTCGGATTTTTGGGATATCGGTATAATTTTATGTTTTCTCTCACTGATATTGGCCGGGCTTGAAGGGATACGGGAAAAACTATGATTTGCCGCTTTTGTAATGAACCCGCCCAAGACGGCGACCTGTTTATAAATGGCTGCCA
>Ga0209431_10004255_pt1 | contig 11236 bp, 10 predicted proteins | sample RifCSP13_3_FD_184021 | JGI IMG/M metagenome (GOLD analysis project Ga0209431, IMG submission 184021) | Soil microbial communities from Rifle, Colorado - Rifle CSP2_sed 13_3 (SPAdes) (version 2) | ecosystem: Environmental > Terrestrial > Deep subsurface > Rock core/Sediment | place: Rifle...
AAGCAAGCTGCTGGCGCGATCTTTATCGATTACAGCGTAGGTGCCTTGCAGCATGCCTTTATCATCTTCAATGACTGGAATTCCGCCGCCGCCTACAGCTACAACTATGAAATTGCCATCGATCAGGCTCTTTATAGCATCCAATTCGACGATTTTTAACGGTACGGGTGAGGCAATCATCCTCCGCCAGCCACGGCCGGCATCCTCTTTGACGATCCAGCCTTCTTGTGCAAACACATCGGCTTTATCTTTGGTAGTAAAACCACCAATGCCCTTGGTTGGGTTCTTGAAACCGGGGTCATTGCGGTCGACCAGCACCTGGGTGACGACAGCCGCCACTGACTGGGTAATACCGCGTTTTTTGAATTCGTTATCCAGCGCACGCGCGATCATGTAGCCGATCGAGCCTTGAGTGTCTGCGCCAATCACATCCAGCGGAGTCGAGTGGACTTCGGGGTAAGCCAGCTCGTTTCGGCGCAGTATAAAGCCGACCTGCGGACCATTGCCGTGCGTAACAATCACGTTCCAACCACGTTGGATCATGTCCGCAATATGCTTACAGCTTTCTTCGACAGCCGAATTTTGTGAAGCCACGTCTTCGTGCTGCTTATCCATAATCAGGGAATTGCCGCCAATGGCGACAATCGCAACTTTTTTCTCTGCCATTCTATTCTCCTCTAACCCATCGTCAAAGCCATTACGGCTTTTTGTGCGTGCAGGCGGTTTTCGGCTTCATCGTAAACTGCCGAATTTGGACCATCCATAACGCCATCCGTCACTTCGATATTGCGATCAGCCGGCAGAGGGTGCATATAGATCGCGTCCGGCTTGGCCAGCGCCATCTTGCGCTCATCGGTGATCCAATGCGAATACTTCTTGATAATGCGCCCACCCTCTTCAGGATCGGGGGTGTGTACCATAGCACCCCAGGATTTTGCGTAAACGATGTCAGCGTCTTTGAATGCAGCTTCCATGTCATCCATGACTTCGAAACCTGCACCAAACTTGCGTGCCTGCTCCCGCGCCTGATCCATGATTTCGGGCATCAGCTTGAACTCCGGCGGGTGTGCTAAAACAACATCCATTCCGAAGCGAGGCATTTGCATCACCAGCGACTGCGGCACTGACATCGGCTTCTGGTATGAAGCCGCATATGCCCAGGAAACGACCATTTTCTTTCGGCGCAAGTCACGGCCTTTCTTTTCGATGATCGTCATCAAATCGGCCAGGCACTGGGATGGGTGATAGATATCGCATTGCATATTGAGCACCGGGACGCGCGAGGCCTTGGCCACTGCGTTCAGGTAGCCATTGCCAATTCCCCAATCCACGTGACGGATGGCGATCCCGTCGAAATAGCGACCGAAGATCTCGCCTATTTCCTTGGGTGTATCACCGTGGGCGATTTGGGTGGTTTTACTCTCGATGAAAGCTCCATGCCCACCAAGCTGGGCCATGCCCGCCTCGAAAGAACCGCGCGTCCGGGTGCTGGAGAAGAAGAACAGCATCGCCAGCACTTTGTCGCGCAGGTAGGCATGCGGCTCATTCAGGGCGCGCTTACGCTTCAGATCAAAAGCAACATCTAGTACGGTCTCGACTTCTTCCTTGCTGAAGTCCAGGTCGCCAATCAAATCTCGGCCATGTAAAAAGGTCTGCATCGCTTTATCTCCTCAACTGACAGGTTTATTCAACCGCGCCCAAGACCAGCGCCAGTAATGCCATGCGCATGACAACACCGTTGAACGCTTCTTGCCAGTAGCGCGACCAGCGTGTAATATCCACATCCGAAGGGATCTCATCCATGCGCGGCAGCGAGTGAAGTAGGATCGCATCGGATTTGGCTTTGGTTGCTAACAGGTCACGGGTAATTTTATAGTTGGCTGGGGTCAAGCCAATATCGCCAGTACGCTCGTCACGCGACTTTGTATAATCCGGCTGTACGACCGGCTCGACCAGGATCACGTCTGCATCGGCAATGGCCTGCTCGACATGCTCGGCTTCCTTGAAGTCCAGGTTATACGCATTCAACTCGTCCTTGAATTCCGGCAGAAGCGTCATTTCGGGCGGTGCGACGAAGGTGATCGGGCAGTCGAATTGGGTCAGGGCATAGCCCAGGGAGTGCATCGTGCGCATTCGCAGATCGCCCACCGCCAGCCATTTCAGACCATCAATCCGACCTTTTTCTGACAAAACGGTGTACAGATCCGTCAAGATTTGGGTGGGATGCTCGCCCCAACCATCGCCGCCGTTGATAATTGGAACCGAAGACCACTTTGCCGCCTCGTGCGGGGCACCTTGCTGGAAATGTCGCATGACGATGACGTCGCCATAGAATTCCAACATCTTGACAGTATCCTTGATGGACTCCTGGTAAAAATCGCCAGCGCGAGTCATCTTTGCGTCGGAAAATCCGGTAACATGTCCGCCCAGACGATGCATCGCGGCTTCATGCGCCAGGCGAGTCCGCGTGCTGGGTTGGTAGAATGCGGTTACCAGGGTTTTCTCGGCGAGCAGGTTGCTATTTCGCCGGTTGCGCGCAATCGGCTCCAGTTGCCTGGCGATTTCGAAGACCCGGAAAAACTCCTGACGCTCAAAGTCTTTAAGCGACAGAATATCACGGCCCATAAAGCTTCTCATTGTTTTATTGCCTCCATTCAGATTGGTCTTATCAAATTGGTCTTGGGGTTGAATAGTTGACTTCTCAGTCACAAGAATTACGTATCACAAGGATCGATCCGCCGGACCACATGGAAGCGGAAAAATCCAGGGACAAAATAGGAGTGTGAATAATCTACCACACGCCCATCTACACTAAAGAGCAGCGCGGTCAATTTTAGCAAGGGCTCACCCAGCGGTATATTTAATTTTTTAGAAACGGCATCAGAGGCATTCTCCGTAGCAATATCCGTCAAGGAATGGCTTAGAACCAGACTGCCGCGCTGAAGGATTACATCCAAGACGGAACCGCTAAAACCATCACTAAGATCCTGTTTTCCCAGGAACTCTAAGGGAGTGATATCCACCAGAAACGCAACTCTTTTGTCTCCGATTCGGATCACCCTTGAGACCGACAAAACCGTACCGTCCTCTGAGATCTGCAATTGCTTGGCTTCAGTGGCGCTAGCCGGGCGCTCCTGGGTTTGTAATTCATCCATGTCGGTTTGGAGATCCATCCGATGAGCCAGGGTATCAAGGCTTTCCAGGCGCTCTAATCCCGATTCAATGATCGGCCTTTGTGAGTTGAGGAAAGTGCCTACCCCATGACGGCGAATGATCACTCCGCGCTGCTCCAAGCGCGAAAGAGCCTCTCTCACCGTTGCACGGCTCACACTATAGCGCTGGCTCAACTCAGCTTCTGAAGGTAATAAGCCATCACTCGGTCGAGCCAGGTTACCAGACTCGATGCTGGCCATAATATCGTTCGCTACTTGCTGCGAGAGTGGTATGTTTCGTTGGATCATCGGTTGAAGAAATCAGAAACCTGGGACATTCTCGAAATCGGACGATAGTCGTCTGACAACAAAGATTATAACATTATTGCTTTTCTGAGTCAATAGGTACAAATCTTAAAAGATGCAATCTTAAATTATTACAAATTTCACACATGTTATACTTGACATGGATATCGCGTTATAATAAAATGTTGTAAGACATCTGTCGTCTGATAACAAGCCCGATCTCAGGAGCGTCTATGAAAGAACGGTTTGATTATCTCCGGGCATCCAGCATTCATGATGCTGTGAAATTACTAAACGAGCCGGGCGTAAAGAGTCGCCCTTTGTCTGGCGGTACCGACCTGGTACTCCTGATGCGGGAATCACCCCTTATTTGCAATCGTGTTATCGATATCTCTCTAATCCCTGAACTCCATCGAATATATCAGCAAGACAATCAGATCGTTATCGGCGCATCGGCAACGTTCAGCGAAGTAATCGAAGCTCAATTGATTCAGCAAACCGCACCAGTGCTTGTCCAGGCTTGCGCGCAAGTGGGAGCGGTGCAGATCCGCAACATGGGCACCCTGGGAGGAAACGTCGCTAATGCTGCAGCCTGTGCGGATTCGCTCCCAGCGCTGGTCTGCCTCAATGCAAAAGCAACCGTCGTTACACCTGTCAGCACACAAAAAATCGCCGTATCCGATCTGGTGCTGGGTCCTAATCGCACACTTATTCCACAAGGTGGATTAATCACTGACTTGAGATACACAATACCACCCGCAGGTAGCCAAAGTGTTTTCATCAAGCTCGGACGGCGCAATGCAATGGCAATTTCACGACTGACTGTGGCTGCTCTCGGCCGCCAAGATGACTCTGGCACCATTCGTGAGGTGCGTCTTGTTCCTGGATCGGCTACACCCCAAATTCGTCGTTTCTCTACCGCTGAAGAATGCCTTATAGGTCGTCTTCCGGAGGAAGCCCTATTCCGTCAGGCTGCCGAACTTGTGATTGAAGAAATGGCGCAACTGGCAGGTCGACGGTGGTCTTCAGAATTCAAAGAGCCTGTTCTGACCACGATGATCTTGAGAGCGCTTAATAAAATTTTCGATAAAGATGATAAAGATATTGAAATGGCTGGTAAGCCGAAATGAAGATCGATTTCACCCTCAATGGATCAGAAATATCCGCCGAAGCGCCGGCGGATATGACTCTGCTGGCATTTTTACGCGACATCCTGGCATTGACCGGGACGAAAGAAGGATGCGCGGTGGGCGAATGCGGTGCATGCTCTGTCATATTGGATGGACGCCTGGTGAACTCCTGCCTGGTTTTGGTGGGGCAAGTCAATGGACGCGATGTAATTACAATTGAAGGGATTCACGGTCCTAACGGCAAGCCAAATGATTTGCAACAAGCTTTCATCGATTATGGTGCTGTCCAATGTGGATATTGCATCCCGGGCATGATACTGGCTGGAGAGGCCCTGCTGGCGACGAAACCAAACCCAACCCGCCATGAAATTCGAACTGCGATAGCCGGCAATCTGTGCCGATGCACAGGCTACCAACAGATTGTCGATGCCATACAGGCCACCGCGGCCCACCGATTCCAGGGAGGAGATAATGGCAGAGCTTAGATATGTTGGTAAACCAGCGACCCGAGTGGATGCCCTGGAAAAGGTTCTAGGACAGGCACGATACATCGCCGATTACCGTTTACCTGGTATGATCTACGCCCGAGCATTGCGAAGCACCTAGCCCCATGCTCGCATCACTCATTTGGATGTATCTCCAGCTTTGAAAATATCGGGTGTGCTGGCAGCAATCACCTGTGATGATTTTGTTGATCATGGTCGGTTTGGCTTCCCGGTTGAAGATATGTACATGCTTGCGTACCAGCGTGTGCGATATGTTGGTGATGCGATCGCGGCGATTGCGGCCGAAAACCTGGATGCACTGAAGGCTGGGCTCGATGCAATTTCATTGGAAATCGAGCCATTGCCAAGTGTCTTCGATCCCGAGTGGGCGCTCAATCTTGAGGCGCCGATCGTCGGCGAGCATCCCTGGGAATCGGTGGATGAGCCCCGTGGAAATTTACTAACACACCATATCGTGCGCTTGGGCGACCCGGAAGCAGTCCTTGCGGACAGCCAAATCACTCTCGATGTACATTACAGCACCGTACATCAGGAACACGCATACCTTGAAACAGAAGGTGCTTTGGCAATCCCATGGCCGGAAAATCGAGGTGTAACCGTTTATGCACCTTGCCAAAGTCCTTTCATCAACCGGAACAATTTGTGTCGCGTTCTGGGTCTGGTGGAGCAGGATGTGCGGGTGATCCAGCCTCACGTGGGTGGTGCATTCGGTGGCAAGGACGACCTGATTTATCAGACCTCCGGGCAGACAGCTGAGCTGGCATTACTCACTGGACGTCCGGTTCAGATGATCTTATCGCGCGAGGAGTCGATGATCGCCTCCTACAAACGCGATGCAATGCGCATGCATATTCGACTTGGCGCGACTCGGGAAGGCCGTTTATTGGCGAGTAAAATTAATGCGGTTGTGGACAGTGGCGCATATGCGAGCGTCTCACCGTTTACAGCCTGGCGTTCGAGTATTCATGCGATGGGTCCCTATCGTTACAATGCCTGTCACGTGGATACAGATGTTGCCTATACAAATAATGGATATTCCGGTGCATTCCGCGGTTTCGGAAATACTGAAGTCTGCGCAGGCATCGAACAAGCCATCGATGAATTGGCCGAAATGGCTTATCTTGACCCGCTCGACTTTCGCCTGCAAAACTGCCTACGGCCAGGTGACACAACTCCACATGGCCAGCCGCTTGGCGATGACGTTGCGCTTGCGGAATGTCTGGAACAAGTTCGCCTTCTCTCTGACTGGGATCGCAAGCGAGCTGACTACACAACGAAAAATCGCTTGCCAATTGCACCGGGAGATTTTCGAGGAGGCATCGGTGTAGCAGCAGTCTTTCACGGCATGTCTCTTGGCGCAGAAGGGGAGGATTATGCTGTTAGCACCCTGGCAGTGAATGATGATTACACATTTTCGCTGACCTCTGGCCTTACAGATTATGGCACTGGCTCTCGCACCGTATTCACACTCATTGCCGCGGAAGCCACCGGTCTACGCCCAGAGCGTATCCATATGTTACGTCCAGATACTGATACAGCCCACAATAGCGGGCCGACAGTAGCTTCTCGAGCCACTGTAATGGGAGGGAACGCCACCAAGATTGCCGCCATGCGCCTGGATAGCCTGCTAACCAGTGTCGCAGCGGATTTTCTTGGCTGTCAATCGATGCAAATTGGACGGGAAGGTGAATTTTTTATTGGCCCGAACGAGGAGCCAGTTCCGTTCGAATTCATCGTCGATCATGCTCGAAAAATGGGTGTGGTTCTCTCGGCCCATGGGAGATGGAACGCGCCAGAAAATCATTGGTCAGCCGAAAGCGGCACAGGCAAACCCTATTTCGCCTATCACTTCGGCGCCCAGGTATCCGAGGTGAATGTCGATACCGGCACAGGTAAGGTTGAAGGTGTGGGTCATTGGGCAGTGCATAACACAGGCAAGATCATTTTTCCCCAGGGTGCGCTCGGACAGCTCTATGGTGGGATCACCCAGGGGCTGGGTTATGCCTTGCTCGAGCGTGTAGATTTTGATAATGGTTACATTCAAAACACTAATTTTGACGAATATCTGATCCCTACAGCTCTGGATGTGCCGGAAATCGTAGGGGCATTTGTAGAGAAGCCATTTCCGCCAGGTCCATACGGGGCTAAAAATCTTGGAGAGCCGGGGATGGTGCCCGCTGCACCCGCGATCTTGAACGCGATCTATCATGCAACTGGAAGGCGGATTCGGGAACTTCCAGCAAACCTGGAACGAATCCTGCTTGGTCATGACCTGCGAAAAGAAGGTAGTGATCGAGCTTGCAAGCTTGGTCTACAAATACACGTTTAGGCTGATAAAATATATTTTGAAAGGGATTTTAGAAATGACCACACACTCAACCGATCGTCTCGGAAATCTGTCATCCTGGGAGCAAGCGATCGATCCGCGCCAGGTGTTGCACCAACAAGATCCTGAACTATTTAACGCCATTGAAGGCGAACGCCTGCGGCAGCAGGAAGGCATCGAGCTAATTGCTTCAGAAAACTACGTCAGTCCTGCCGTCCTGGCAGCCTTGGGATCGGTCCTGACCAACAAATACGCCGAAGGATATCCCGGGCGCCGATATTATGGTGGCTGTCAATGGGTGGATGTGGCTGAAAACCTGGCTATCGAACGAGCGAAGATGCTTTTTGGCGCTGAACATGCCAACGTTCAACCTCACTCAGGAGCGCAAGCGAATTCCGCAGCTTACCTGGCGCTTATCCAGCCTGGCGACACCGTATTGGCTTTGAAATTAGACCACGGTGGACACCTGACGCACGGTGCAGCATTTAATTTTAGCGGCAAACTCTATCATTTCGTTCATTACGGGGTGCATCCAGAAACTGAGCAGCTCGACTACGGTGATCTGGCAAAAATGGCATTAGAGCATAGACCTCGCCTGATCGTCGCAGGTGCCAGCGCCTACCCACGCTGGTTTGACTTCCTACGTTTACGCCAGATTGCAGATTCTGTCGAGGCATACTTGATGATGGATATGGCGCACATCGCAGGCCTGGTAGCTACCAGGTTACATCCGGACCCGGTTCCTTATTGCGATGTTGTCACCACCACAACCCATAAAACATTACGCGGGCCACGTGGTGGGATGATCCTTTGCAAAGCTGACCTGGCAAAAAAGATCGACTCGGCGGTTTTTCCCGGAACACAAGGCGGCCCGTTGATGCATGTCATCGCTGCCAAAGCAGTTGCCTTCAGAGAGGCCTTAAGACCTGAGTTCAAAGTCTATTCACAACGTATTCTGGATAATGCCCAAGCCCTCGCCAGTGCGTTTCAGGCAGAAGGTCTTCGATTGGTAAGTGGCGGGACAGACAACCACTTGATGCTGGTCGATCTACGATCTGTCAATGGCAACCAGGAGATCAGCGGAAAGGAAGCCGAGACCGTTCTTGATAATTCAGGCATACACACAAATAAGAATATGATCCCCTATGACCCGGCCAAGCCTACTGTAACCAGCGGCATCCGCGTGGGTACTCCCTGTGCGACCACGCGCGGTATGGGGCCAGAACAGATGCGACTGATTGCATCATGGGTAAGCCTAATATTGCGCGACCCGCAAAATATAGAGCTCCAGCAGCTCACCCGTCTGGAAGTAGCAGATTTGTGTGAGAAATTTCCGGTGCCTGCCTGACAAGCAGGCAATCTACATAGAAATCAATCCGGCATGAGGCGTTATGGACTACGTAACACTAAAAAACCTGAGTGTTAGTCGTTTTATACTGGGAAGCAATCCGTTCAGCGGTTTTTCCCACCAAAGCCCAGATATGGACCAGGTGATGCGGCGTTTCTTTTCCACTGCCAGGATCAAGCAGCTTTTATTCCAGGCAGAAGAGCTTGGTGTGAACACTTTAATCGCCCGAACGGATCATCATGTGATGCGCTTCCTGCTTGAATACTGGGATGAAGGCGGCCAGCTTCAATGGTTTGCTCAAACTTGCCCCGAGATTGGCGACCATCCGACCTGTATTACGCGCGCAGTTACAGGGGGTGCAAAAGCCTGCCACCTTCATGGCGGTGTGATGGATTTTTTGTTTGCGCAAGGGCGTCTGGATGAAATCCCACCGGTGATACGCATGATACGCGATAATGGTCTGCTGGCCGGAATTGCTGCCCACAATCCAAAAGTGATCGATTGGGCTGAGTCTTACCTGGACGTCGATTACTATATGTGTTCATACTATAATGCTGCCCATCGAGACGAGCGCGCCGAACATGTTTCGGGTATGGAGGAGTGGTTCATCGATGAGGATCGCCAGGCGATGACCCACCTGATCAAACAACTATCCCGGCCGGCAATTCATTATAAAGTCCTGGCTGCAGGTCGAAATGACCCACGCGAAGCTTTCGATATCGTCGCCCAGACAATGCGGCAAATGGATATGGTCTGCGTCGGGATTTTCCATCGCGATCTGAACAATATGCTCCAACATGACATTGAGTTTCTATATACAGCACTTGAGAGACAGCTATTAACCGTTAACAACTGATTCAAACCTCTCCGCTATTAAAGCCGGGATAGCGTAATCGTTGTCCCGGTTTTTATTATTTTCGTGGCTCATCGCAATTCTTTTAGATATGTGACAAATGATACGTGATTTTTCCATAAATTTTTGGCATAATGAATTCAGGGCTACATCCTGACAAGCAACGCTCCCTCTCCTAATTTATTTGGGCTCCTGCCAAGCCGGATCGGCGGATCAGAAATTTCAGGATAATTCGAATGGGAGAAAGCTGCCATGAAAAGCAAGGAAAGAATCATCATTGGTGTGCTGGTAGCCGTATTGTTAGCGGTTTTGATAACCGGCAATACACCCAAAGGCTCAGCACTAATCGGGGTATGGCATATTATCCGCAAAAAAGAATTCGTGGATTTAACCCATACCTTCGCTCCGGGGATCCCCCACTGGCCAGGCTTTCCAGACGAACAACGTGAGCTGCTCTTCTGGTACGATGGAAATCCGCCCGGACCTGGCACTCTGGGGACCGGTTTCTATGCCCAATATTTTTCGCATGTAGGTCAATGGGGCACGCATGTAGATCCACCTGCCCATTTCATCCGTGGCCTTCGGACCGTGGATCAGATCGATGTCAAAGAAATGGTATTGCCGCTGGTAGTGATCGATGTTCATAACAAAGTAGCAAGTAATCCCGATTACACGATTACTATGGATGACGTTCGTTTGTGGGAAAAGAAATTTGGCAAGGTACCGAAAGGCGCGTTTGTGGCTATGCGCACAGATTGGTCCAAACGCTGGCCCGATATGAGCTCCATGCAAAACAAGGATGCAACTGGAGTCGCCCATTACCCAGGCTGGAGCATGGATGTGCTCAAGTATCTTTATGAAATCCGCCTAATTACCGCCTCAGGACACGAACCCACCGATACTGATCCCGGTGTGGCCACCAGTGTAGGCGATTACTCATTGGAAGCATACATACTCAGCACGAACCATTACCAGATTGAATTACTCACAAATCTGGATTTGGTTCCCGAGTATGGAGCACTGGTCATCGTAAGCTTCCCCAAGCCACAAGAGGGATCGGGTTTTCCTGCCCGAGTATTCGCCATTCTTCCGTAGGAAGAAAAAGAGAACTTCGCCGGTTCAGCTTGATAAAAAAACCGGAGCAAGAAAATCCTGCTCCGGTTTTTTTGTCATCAGTTGTTCCCAAATGGACATGTTTGGCAGAGAATGACACTCGCGGTTTCAGTGTTTAGGCGTGAACGCCTGTAATTCGTCGATTACTTTAGACACGATAATCTGGATGAGATCAGGCTGCACTGGCTTTACTAAATAGTCTTTTACGCCTAAACGCTTTGCAGATAGCGAAAGACCCGGCGTGTCATAAGCGGTGATAAGGATTGTATACACAGCTTTTTGTTCACTTTTTATTCGAGTAATCAATTCCAATCCGTTCATTCCAGGCATCATGAAATCAGTGATTACGATATCCATCGGCTGGTTGCCGATTTGACGCAAAGCATTTTCTCCGCTATCGGCAGTGAAGACCTCAACCGGATAATGAATCCGTGCAAGAACCCGCGCTAACATCGTAGCAGTATTCGGGTGATCATCAACGATCAAAATTCTGGCCGGTAAT
>Ga0209431_10004257_pt1 | contig 11235 bp, 11 predicted proteins | sample RifCSP13_3_FD_184021 | JGI IMG/M metagenome (GOLD analysis project Ga0209431, IMG submission 184021) | Soil microbial communities from Rifle, Colorado - Rifle CSP2_sed 13_3 (SPAdes) (version 2) | ecosystem: Environmental > Terrestrial > Deep subsurface > Rock core/Sediment | place: Rifle...
GATCTTCGCCATTCCATATAACCGCGCCATCGATTTGTGGCGCGGAGGCGACTCGGTTTGGGGACACAATCCCAAGGTGGTTCCCCCCGTCTGGGTAAATTGGTGGCGAGCCGACAAGCTCCCCGAAACGATCATATTATCGATGGAAGATGAGAACGCCCAGATAGAGCGAAAAACAAGTACTGCAGGCGAAAATTTGATCATCACCTATACCTTCGACTTTCAGGCCGATGAAGTCCCTCAGGACATGATCGTTAACTTCGCCTCGAAATACATAAACCGATCTCCCTTTGTAAGCGTGTTTTGGACCACTCCGGACGGGCGCGAAATTCGCGTCACCGAACAGGGGATTAATTTCACAACTTCCTACCGGGCCATCCAGGACGAAAAGCTCAAGCGCCGTCTGGGCGGCATTAGCCCAGATCTGGCCCTGTTCGATAACCCTGAAACAGAAGAAATAGACGTCCTCAAAGGAACTTACAAGATTGTGATTGATGCGATCACCTTTGAAGAGGATTCAGTCATCACCAAGGCCGAAGTCCTGCTGCATGGCAAGGTGTATGGCTGGTTTGGCACGGACACTCAACGCCGCGATCTGACCATCGCCATTCTGTGGGGAACGCCGATCGCCCTGGCCTTCGGCCTGACCGCCTCGTTCGGCACGTCGGTGTTTTCCATGATCTTCGCCGCCGTGGGAGTTTGGTATGGCGGCTGGGTGGATGAACTGATCCAACGCATCACCGAGGTCAGCATCAACTTACCTTTCCTGAGTCTCTTGATTATGATCGGCACGTTCTATTCACGCAGTATCTGGACCATCCTTCTGGTTACCGTGGTGCTTACGATTTTCAGCGGCGCCATCAAGGGCTACCGGGCTATCTTCTTGCAGGTGAAGGAATCGCCCTATATCGAAGCCGCCCGCGCCTATGGGTCCAGCAACACCCGCATCATCTTCAATTACCTCATCCCGCGCATTACCCCTTTGCTGATTCCCAGCCTGGTCTTGGGCGTGCCGGCCTATGTATTTCTGGAGGCCACCTTAGCCAGCCTGAGCCTGGGCGATCCGGTACTGCCCACGTGGGGAAAGGTAATTCAAGACGCTTGGCAGGGCGGCGGAGCCGTTTACAATGGCTACTACTACTGGATCCTGGAACCCGCGGTCCTGCTCATCATTACCGGCCTAGGCTTTGCCTTAGTGGGCTTCGCTCTCGACCGCATTTTCAATCCAAGATTGAGAGACATCTAAAGTAAATGGAGAACAACTCACTGCTCAATGTAGAAGATCTCAAGTTGTATTTCCGCACATCCCGCGGTGCAGTCCAGGCCGTGGACAAGGTTAACTTCAGGTTACCAAAACATGAAGCCGTTGTGTTTATCGGTGAATCCGGTTGTGGAAAGACCTCCTTTGCGAAGGCTATCCTTAGGCTGCTGCCGCGCAATGTCCTCGAATACAGCGGGCGCGTGTATTTGCATGAAAAAGACACCATGCAAATGAATGATGACGAATTTCGCAATGGCGTCCGCTGGGTCCGCATGTCCATGGTTCCCCAGGCCGCCATGAACTCGCTGAACCCGGTTCTGAAGGTGGGCGACCAGGTGGCCGAGCCCCTGATCATTCACCTCGATCTGACCAAGGCACAGGCGCTGGAACGCGCCAAGGAAATGTTTAAGAAGGTTGGCGTGCCCGTGGATTTCCTCAATCGCTATGCCTTTGAACTGAGCGGCGGCATGCGCCAGCGCGTGGCCATTGCCATGGCTCTGATCACCAACCCCGAGCTCATCGTGCTGGATGAACCCACTTCGGCCCTCGACTTGCTGACCCAGGCTAACATCATGAACCTGCTCAAGCGCATCAAGAAGGAGACGGATGCCAGCTTCATCTTGATCACTCACGACATCGCCACGTCCAGCGAGCTAGCCGACCGTGTGATCGTCATGTACGCCGGCCAGATCCTGGAAGATGGGGACGCCAAACGGTTTTTTGAAAAACCCCTACATCCTTATTCCCAAAAATTAATGGCCAGCGTGCCGCGCTTGCGAGAGACTGTAGAACCGGAATTCATCATTGGGCAGCCTCCCAGCCTGATTAATCCTCCCAAAGGCTGCCGGTTTGCGGCTCGTTGTCCTTTTGTCTTCGAGAAATGCAAGCTAGACCCACCACTGTTCGATCTCAGTGGCCGGCTTGTTAAGTGCTGGCTATATGAACCGGGTATGGAGCGCGCCGCTGCATGAAAGCAAAAACAGAAACACAAACCGCAGTACAGACCGCCGGCAACGGGAAGACCTCCGGCAACCTGCTGCTTTCCATCAAAGACTTAAAGGTCTGGTTTGAACTGCGCCGCTTTGGTTTCGGCCACGCCGGATACGTGCGCGCCGTGGATGGGGTCACCTTTGACCTACATCAACGCGAGGCCATCGCCATCGTCGGCGAGAGCGGCTGCGGAAAATCCAGCCTGATGAAAACCATCCTGGGGATCAACATCCCTACGGAAGGCACAATCACCTTCGAGGGCAAAGACATAAACCTCTACGACCGGTCTGACCTGCAGTGGTTCCGCTCGCAAGTGGGCTACGTGCAGCAGGACCCCTTTGGATCTCTGGCGCCCTTCATGTCCATCCAGCGCATTTTGGAAGAACCGTTGATCATTCACGGAGTAAAGGATCCCAAAGAGCGCTTACGCCGCATTCGCAAGGTGATGGAAGAGGTCAAACTCACCCCTCAAGATGAATTTATGCCCAAATTCCCCCACCAGATCAGCGGCGGCCAGCAGCAACGCGTGGTCATTGCCCGCGCCATGATCCTGGAGCCGAAGCTCATCGTGGCGGATGAACCGGTTTCCATGCTGGATGCCTCGGTTCGTGTTGAGATCCTCAAGCTGCTGCGCGGCCTGCAGGAAAGCCACAATCTGGCCGTCATCTATATCACCCACGATCTTTCCACCGTGCGCTATTTCTCTGAACGCATCTTTGTCATGTATGCAGGGCAATTGGTGGAAAAAGCGCCTATGGATAAGTTGCTGAAGAACCCGCGCCATCCCTACACCCGGGCTCTTTTGGCTGCCACATCGGATCCGGATGCGGAAAACGCCACCCATTACAAAGACGTGCCACCCGGCGAACCCCCTAGCCTGGTCAACCCGCCCCGCGCCTGCCGCTTCCATCCGCGCTGCCCGGAATTCATGGACGGGCTGTGCAACGTTCAGGATCCGCCCGAATTCTTGCCGGAACCCGATTTCCATACACTTTGCTGGCTGTACGACCCCAACTTAGATGCCACCCTTACTTCGATTAAGCGGTAAACAGATCATCGCCCTGGGCTTCGTCATGGTCCTCTTTGGATTCGTGGTACCTTGGCTAATGCTCCCCGGTGTACATATCCTACCCTCAAGTTTCTTCCTGTTCTTCCTGACCTATGCTATTTCCGTTACTGGCCTTATTCTTGGCGTGGTAGGGGCCGCTATGCTAGGGATAGAACGGCGCAAAAAAGACAAGTAGAAAACGCTGCCGGTCGGCAGCGTTTTTATTTCCACATTTCAACATTTTTCAATCCTTGGTTTCCCCAAGCCGCAGCAGGCGGTAGGATTCGTAACGACTCGAGTGGATCTTCCCTCCCTCCACCGCCGCCCGCACCGCGCAGCCCGGTTCTTCCAGGTGCGCGCAATCCCGAAATTGGCAGCCTGCGATCAGGTCGCGCATCTCGGGGAAATAGCCGTCCAGCTCTTCTGGCTGGACGTTCCACAAAGCTAGCGCCTTAAGGCCGGGCGTGTCGGCTACGTAACCGCCCCCTTCCAACTTGGACAGTTGGCGTTCGACGGTGGTGTGTTTGCCCTTCCCTGATCCTTGCTGTACGTCTCCCACGCGCAGATCCAGCGAAGGCTGCACCAAGTTCATCAGGCTGGACTTGCCGGCCCCCGAGGGCCCCGCCAATACAGACAGCCTGCCTTGCAAGGCGGCGCGCAACGCCTCAACCCCTTGTCCCTCTATCGCCGACGTGTAGAGCAAGCCATAACCCAGGTCTGTATAGTAGGCAAACATTGCCTGCGCCTTCTCCATCCCAACAAGGTCGACCTTGTTAGCCACCACAACTGCCGGGATCCCCTGCGCCTCGGCAATCACCAGGAAGCGGTCCAGCATGCGCAGCTTGGGAGCCGGGTCTGCGCAGGCAAACACGAACACAGCCTGGTCAGGATTGGCCACTATCACCTGCTCATAAAGCCCTTGGGGGCGCGGGTCGCGGCGTACTAAGGCCCGCTTGCGGGGTTCCACGGCCTCGATCATCGGCTCATCGCCTTCTTCGATGGATACTTGAACCCGGTCGCCGAGGGTCACCAGGTCGCCCATGGCGCGGCCTTGCTTCAAGCGGCCGCGCAGGCGCGCCAATACCACCCCACTGGAGGTCTCAACTTCGTAAAAACCGGATTGTGAGCGGATCACCAGTCCGGGAATCTTAGGCATGTTGCGGATTGCAGATCAGGGTTGCGGCGTAAGTTCAATGGCTTCTTCCGCTTCAGCAGTAGCTGTGGCCTCCGCCTGCAGGGTCTCGTCGAAATAGATCGGGTCGAGGACGCCGAAGGCCGACTCCCACGGATACAACCTGTCGGGCGCCCCGAAGAAGTAATAACTTGCCACCCGCCGCCAAATCGGCGCGGCAAACTCGGATCCATCGCCAATATTCTCCACGAGGACAGCGATAGCGATGTCGGGCTGGTCGGGCCGGCCAGCATCTGTATAACCGATGAACCAGGCATGCGGGTCCACCCCTTCGCCGGCGGTGGCTGTACCAGTTTTGCCGTGCACAACGATACTAAACCCGGAGAACTGGCGCTGGGCGGTGCCGCGCGGTTCGGCCACGACCATGCGCATGGCATTCTGTAGACTCGTCAGGGTAATTTCACTAATGGGTAGTGTGCCCATCGTCTCCGGTTCAAAATCCAGCACGCTCACTCCGTTGGCATCCACTACACTGTCCACCAGGCGTGGGCGGTAGAGCGTGCCACCGTTGCCCACCGCGGCCACATAGACTGCCGCCTGCAGCGGTGTGATGGTGGTGCTGCCCTGCCCGAAGGCTTGCTGCACCGCCTCATTGCGGCCGGTATCCCCATCCTCAGAGCTTGGCACAGACAGCGTTCCACCAACCTCGGCCACTTCCTGGATCCCGGTCTGACCGCCCAGACCGAAGCCGCGCGCCATTTCAGTGATGGCGTCGATCATGCCGGCGTTATACAGGTCCAACCCGATCTGGTAATACCAGGTGTTACAGGAGCGCATCAAGCTCTGCAGATAGTTCAGCACGCCGTCAGGCGGTAATTCCTTTTCCACCGTCCAGTTATCCAGCACAATGCCGGAGAGGCCGAACCACTGATTCGTACAATCCAATGTAGATTCAGGTTGGAACAAACCGCTTTCCAACCCGGCAGAAAATGTGATCAACTTAAATATGGAACCAGGCGGATATTGTCCCTGAGTGGCACGGTTGAAGAACCGCTGGTTATCGTCTGGAAAGTACGTGTCCCAGAAACTGTTGGCATCTGCCGGGTCAGCCCAGTTCTGGTTGAAGCCCGGCGAGGAGACCATGGCCAGCACCCGGCCGGTGTCCCGCTCCAGCACCACGATAGCTCCGCTGAAATCCTTGATCGCTTCCTGGGCGCGCAGCTGCAATTCCAGATCCAAGGTTGTAATTACCGAGGAAGCCGGCTGAGCCCCAGTCTCGGCCAGTTTGGTAACCACCTGGCCATTGGGATCCAGCACATACAGCGCCCCGCCGCGTGTGCCCGCCAGGTATTCTTCACCCCAGTCTTCGATCCCCATGCGCCCGATCCAATCCGAGCTCTGGTAGCCGAGCGGAATATAGTTGGGAACTTCTTCGGCAGGGATGGCGCCGTAATAGCCCACGGCCTGCGGGGCGGCCCCGCTGCCGAAGTAAAGTCGTGTGTCGTAATTGTTGTAGTAAATGCCGGTTAAGTCGGACCAATCGCCGGCGCGCGCATCAAACTCGTCTTGCGACACCTCGGCGATAGGGATGTAATAATCCGGATCACCCTCCTCAGGAAATAAGAGGTCACTGATCTCCGCTATCGGACGCTGGCTGACCCGCGCCAATTCACTGAGTACCTCATCCTCGTCGCCCTCAGCGATCAGCGAAGGATACACCCCCACCGCCACCGCCTTTGTGTTAGCGGCAATGGGTTGCCCATTGTGATCGTAGATAATCCCGCGGGTGGGTACGAAGCGTTCCAGGCTCAATCGGTTACCGCCCGCCAGCTCAGGCAGGATGATGCGATCTTCCCAGGCTATCCGCCAAAGCCCGCCGTCCAACTCCAGGGTCATGCCGGTCTCGCGGGTGATGGCGCCGATCACCGCCGAGTTCAGCGTGACCCGGTAGCCTACCTGGGCGTCCTTGGGGTTAGTTAACGAGGAAAGGATCTCGTAGTCGACGCGGAATAGATTGGTCTGCGTGGCCACCATGGCGTAACGGGCTAGGAACTCATCCTGCGTAATGGTTTGTTTGCTGGCCGCCGACAGCATTTGGTACATGGCGGTGTAATTGCCTTCGTTCCAGGCGCTCAAGTAGGCGATGGCCGTGCCTTCGGCATCCGGCGCGGAATTGACACTGACCTGTGGGGTCGGCAGCTCTGAGGAACCGCCAGGGCCGCCGCAGGCCGCCAGCAGGTAGCCAAGGATGACCAGCGCAGCGAGTTGTTTCATTGGCGCCACGCGAGGACGTCCCCGCTTACCGGGCAATCATAGGCGAAATGCGCCTGGCAGGCGCTGGGCAGGTCTACTTCAAAGGCAAGGTCTAATTTCAGCATGGTCCGTTTCAGGTGGCACAAGGGCAAGCCGACTACGTTTGCCAGGCAGCCGGTCATCGAGGCCACAGGATGGAAGCCGGCATGTTGTATCGCATAAGCGCCCGCCTTGTCTAGAGGCTCGCCCGTGGCCACATACACCTCCATCTCTTCATCAGAATAATCACGCATGGGCACGCTGGTTTCCGCCAGATCGTTGAGCTGGGCTCCATCAGAGGATCGTATTACCGAAATGGAGGTGAACACTGTGTGCTCTTGCCCCCGCAGCGTATTCAGGATGGCCTTGGCTTCCACGGCATCCCGGGGTTTCCCCACGATGCGCCCATCGTGCACCACAGTAGTATCGGCCGCCAGCACGATTCCACTCCGCCCCCTCAGGCCGTCGGCAACCGTCTGCGCCTTTTCGCCGGCCAGGCGCTGAACATACGCACGTGGCTCCTCCCCAGGAAGCGGGTCTTCGTTTATCCCAACGGGCGCCACCGCAAAGGGCTGCCCCCCCAAGGCCAGCAGTTCCTTGCGCCGCGGAGAATTCGAGGCCAAAACGAGGTTAGGGATCATGCGGGATATAAAAACGTTCGCCTTCGCGAACAAAAGGATTCTAGCACATGCGCACTCGGATTGTTTCTAGATTAATACTGTTTACCTGATTACCTGATCTCATTGTAGAATCCTCACCGCCATCCCGATCCGCTCGAAAGGCGGGCATGCAGGGTCTCAAGGAACGCTCAAAACAACGTGGGCGGACTCCCGGACCACATGGATTTCGAACTGGTGGAGCCGCTGCGCTACCTGTTCAAGGATGAGGTGCGCCGCGTAGGTCTCAGTCTGGGCTTGCCGGCCGAGCTGATTTGGCGGCAGCCCTTCCCCGGCCTGGGCCTGGCGGTGCGCCGCCCGGGGAAAGTTTCTCCCGAGCGCCTGGAGCGCTTGCGCCAGGCGGGCGCCGTTTTTACAAGTGAGCTGGAGGGCGTCGGCTTGCTCGGGCATGCACAGGCGCCACTCGCCCAGGCCTTCGCCGTGCTGCTGCCGGTGCATAGCGTGGGCGTTATGGGCGACCAGCGCACTTACCAGGAATGCATGGCGTTGCGCGCGGTGAGCAGCCAGGACTATATGACCGCCGATTGGGCGCGGCTGCCGCAGGAGCTGCTGGCCAAAGTTTCCAGCCGTATTGTGAACGAGGTAGACGGCGTTAACCGCGTGGTATATGATGTAAGCAGCAAACCACCGGCCACCATCGAATGGGAATAGAAAGCGAGAGAATATGAATTTCGGATCGGTATTGAGAAATTCCTGGGACATCATCTGGAAGAACAAGGTGCTGTGGATCTTCGGCATCCTGGCCTCCTGCAGCGGGGGTGGCGCCAACTTCGGCAGCGGCTTTAATTACCAAACAGGCACCCGGGATACCAGCAATTTTTCGCCGGAATTCGAGCGCTTTTGGCGCGGCTTCCAACAATTCCTGGATCAAGGCGGCTGGGCCATTATTGTGGCCATCGCTTGCGCCGCTATCCTGATCGGCTTGCTCATATGGGTCGTAGGCATCTTTGGCAAAGTGGGCTTGATCAAAGGCATCTTGAAAGCCGAATCTGGCGGAGCGGTCCGCTTTGGCGCGCTTGCCTATGAAAGCTGGGGCATGCTGGGTTCAGCCCTGGGCCTGAACCTGGTGCTGATCTTGATCCCTCTGGCCGGCGTGATCATCCTGGCCATACTGGCCATCCCCATCGGTATCCTTACCCTTGGCATTGGCCTGATCTGCTTGATCTGCCTGTTGGTCCCCCTGGCACTGGCCTACGGCGTCTACACACAGCTTGCCAACATAGCCCTGGTGCGCGAGCAGCGCGGCGTCGGCGCGGCGCTCTTAGGCGCCTGGGAGCTGATGCGCACCCAGCTCGGACCGCTGGCCGCCATGGCCGTGGTCCTCACCTTGGGCGGTCTCCTGGTGAGCGTGGTCTTATTGCTACCCCTGGTTGCTATCGCCCTGCCAGCTATCCTCAGTTTCGTCAGAAACGAACCGGAAGCGCTTGGGCGTGGCCTGCTTACCTCTGGGGTCCTGTTCTTGGTCGCGCTGCCCTTTTACCTTGTCGCCTCTGGCATGATCCAGAGCTACATCCATAGCGCCTGGACGCTGACTTACTTACAGTTGACCGAGGCCCTCTCGCCCGCCAAGCCGCCCGCGCGAGCGAAGGCCAAGAAGAAGTAGCCGCTTGACCACCTTGCAAGATTTGCTGGAAACCCCCTGGTTGCTGCGCACCCGCCGCAACCACGGGCTGGAGCACGCCACCATCCACGTGCTTACCCAAAAGAACCTGCGGCGCAGCGTGGCCGGCCACTCGGACAGCGGCGGCTTCTGGCTGCTGGGTGAGCTGAACACCAAGGACACCCGCAGCGCCGTGGACGAAGCGCTGGCGCGCCTGCGCGCCGGAGAAGGCTGGCTGGCCATTCACCCCAGCTGCGGCACTAATTTGATGACCGCCGGGTTAGTAAGCGGGCTGGCCGCGGCTGTGGCCATGCGCGGCGCCGATCAACGCGACGCCTGGCTGGAGCGCCTGCCGCTGGCCATCCTGTTCAGCACACTGGCCCTGCTGGCCGCCCGCCCATTGGGCACTCGCCTTCAACAACGCTTCACCACCAGCTGCGATCCCGGGCCTTTGCAGATAGTGAGCATCCGCCGCATTCAGCGCGGCGCCCACACCCTACATCGGGTTGAGACGCACAGCTGATGAGCGAAACGCCCATTGTGTACATCTTCCACGGGGACGATGAAGCTACCATGCGGGCCGAGGTGGCTGCTATGCAGAGCAAGCTCGGCGATCAACCCACTGCCGAGATGAACACCTCTCGTTTTGAAGGCGCCCCTTCTCTTGATGCTTTGCGCCGTGCTGCCCAAGCGGTCCCCTTTCTAAGCCAGCGGCGGCTGGTGGTGATTAGCGGAGCTACGAAGGCCTTCTCGGCAGCCGATCAAAAGGCGGCCTTCCTAAAATTCCTGGAAAATGTACCGGCTAGTACAGCTTTGGTCCTTATCGAGCGTCCCGCCCTCGACCATAAAGATAAAAAACTAGCCAGGCCCTGGTTGCAGAAATGGGCGCAGGCTGCCGGGCGGCGCGCCTTGCTGCGCAAATATGAACCACTCCAGGGACCGCAGATGGTTTCCTGGCTGCTGGCCCGCGCCAAAGAGTTGGGCGCTGAATTGCAGCCGCAGGCCGCCGCAGCCCTGGCCCAAATGGTGGGAAGCGACAAAGCCGCTGCCGAGCAGGAGATTGAAAAATTGCTGGCCTTCGTCGCCTATCAGCGACCTATTGAGGCCGCTGATGTGGCTGCGGTCAGCCTGCCCAGCGGCGAGCAGGGCGATTTCTTCGCGCTGATCGACGCCCTCAGCGCAGGCAATGGGGCGCGAGCCATGGGGCTGCTTGAGGACCTGCTGCCAGAACGCGACTCGATCATGCTGTTCTTCAGTTTAGTCTCGCACTTCCGATTGCTTCTGCAAAGCAGAGAAATGGTTGATGGGGGCAAAGGTGACAAAGAAATCACCAAGATATTAGGTATCCACCCCTATCGCGCCGAAAAGCTGGCCGCCCAGGCGCGCCGCTTTTCGTTGGGTGCGCTGGAGAGCATCTACCGTCGCTTACTTATCTTGGATGAGCAAATTAAGACGGGGGAAATGGAAGCAGATCTGGCGATGGAAACTTTCGTCGCTGACCTCAGCGCGCAAGCGGCTTAGCTGGTCCATCAACCGGGGAGCCCAACCAGAGATAATTCGGCAGCACGTTCTTTCTAGCCACCAGGCGCAGGCGACCCAAGCGCTGGCGTTCGCCTTCCAACAGGCTGGGGTGTAGGAGGCACAGCGTGGGTTGCTGGCCATACCTGCGGTGGTAGCGCGCGGCAGCCCACAGCACACGCTCCTCCAGGTTCATGCGCAGGTCTTCAATGAGGAATAGTTCACCAAGCTCCATATCTTCAGCCTCTATAGAACATGCATTCTATTATATCTAGCCTTCTTACCATGGCAAGAAACCATCTACTAGTTATTAAACGTTTTGGAGTTCGGAATGGTATCAGCGCCAGATTGGAGAAAGGTTAACAATGGAGCGGCTTGGAGAATTAGAAGCTGGAGATTTGCCTGGACGTATCGGTACCGGCACTCCGTCTTCGGAGAATTTACTGTCTGGTGTCTGCAGTCAACCTTCTCGTGGTTTCCGCGGCCAGGGGATGAACATAGGCGTGCGCGCCTTGTAGTCGCGATAGGCCTTCCCGTAGAATTCCTCCAACTTGCGCTCTTCGTATCGAGCGCCAATAATGAAATACAAGCTGGCCCCCAGGATGAGGGCCATCCAATTCAGGGTCATGCTGGGGATCAGCCATAAGACCAGCATGCTGCCGGTATAAAGCGGATGGCGCAGATAGCGATAGATGCCTTCGATGGCTAGTTTCGGCG
>Ga0209431_10004259_pt1 | contig 11224 bp, 8 predicted proteins | sample RifCSP13_3_FD_184021 | JGI IMG/M metagenome (GOLD analysis project Ga0209431, IMG submission 184021) | Soil microbial communities from Rifle, Colorado - Rifle CSP2_sed 13_3 (SPAdes) (version 2) | ecosystem: Environmental > Terrestrial > Deep subsurface > Rock core/Sediment | place: Rifle...
TTAACTGGAATTCAAACATTGTTAAGACCCAAGGGCTGGGGTAATAGTTTACAGCCAGCTACTACTACCAGTCCAATTGTAAATACTACATGTGACCTTGGATCCGGACCATGCAGCGTTGAAAACCTTCTTCCATTCTTTGGCAACGATGCTGTTGCTGCAACAAAAGCTTCAATAATCTGCCAAGCTGAAAGCTCCAGCAATCCTTTCAATGATAATTTAGCTTGTTTGTATTCAACTGACGGAATTGACAACGATGAAGCTCGGGAAGGAGACGGCCCCACCGTATGTCTTGATATGAATGACGTACCAGCCTCATTATGTGCACTTCCTGTTTATGACGGGGCAACTCCAGACTATTCTATCGGGCTTTTTCAAATAAACTTGCTATACCATTGTGCTAGGTCAAATGGTTTTACTTTTACTACCAATCCCCCACAGTGTTCCATAACCAACCAATCAGTTGTGGACGACTGTGTTAATCGATATCATGATATAAATAATAATATTAATTATGCTGTATGGCTTTCAAACGGAGGAACCGACTGGAGCGCCTGGCAATATTCAGCACAACAATGCGGGATTTTATAGTAAATATTTTCAATAATTCTAAAAAGGTAGTAGTTTCACTGCTTCTAATTTTTCTTGTTATCGCACTAATCTCTACCTTAAATCTCATAAAAAAAGATTCTTTGCAAAAAAAACCTCTTAAAAGAGAATCTACACAAACAGAAGGCGGCTCGCTTTCGCCCAACCTTAATTCAGAATTTGGTTCGATAAATGAACTTAGAGAATTTTTTGGACAACCTCCCAATGAACCTATAAAATCGATCGAGATTATCAAAGAAATAACAAAAATAAAAAAAATAGACACGACTGAAAGAGGTGACGTGCTATTTTTCAACAACTCTGCATACCAGCTTGTGTATTTTTCCAAAGAAGATCAGTACTTAATTTCAATTCTTTCAAGTCCTTTCGATGACATTCGAGATGAGGCTGAAAAGAAATTTGTTGAGGTTCTTGAAACAGACAAAGAAACCGCTTGTATCCTCAATGTTGTTGTATCATCTCCATATAATATAAACCCCGCGCAAGGAGCCAAAAAATTTGGCCTAAGCTGGTGCGGTCAATAACTCAAGCAGGTAATGTAACACAAACTGCATACCCCCTTAACCAGACAAAGTCGGTAAAAATATGCTAACATTACGATATGAATGATTCATTAAAAGATTCAGTCAAACTAAAGCTTGAAAAAACATTTCTTAAACACAATGTTTTGCTTGCATACGTTTTCGGTTCAAAAGCAAAAGCCGAAGATAACAAGATGTCTGATGTCGATATCGCCGTCTTTTTGGATAAAGAGCCAAATTTGAAAGAAGAACTTTCTTTAAGATCTTCTGTCTCCGCATCATTGGGTACGGAAAAGCTTGATCTTGTAACCTTAAATAATGCCCCGCCATTCATAAAACATGTCGTAGCCACGGAAGGAAAGCTAATTTATGAAAAGTATAAAGGGCTAAGTAAAAATTTCTCAACTAAAACCCTCGCAGAGTATGAAGACACAAAATACATAAGAAGCGTATATATTAATTCTTTTAAATACCGGTTGCAATATGCCCAATAACACTGATAAAACTGAAGAGATCATTAAAGAAAGGCTTGCCAAAATCGACGAAGCGATAAATGAGCTAAAAAAGTTCAATGAAATTTCCCTTGAAAAATACAAAGCCAACAAAACCATTCAATACGCAAGTATTTATGCTTTAGTAATCGGAATCGAAGCGGTTTGTGACATAGGAAACCACATCTTAACTTACTATTTTGCCCGAAAGCCTGATTCCTATAAAGACATTATTTTGCAACTGGCTGAAGTTGATGTAATATCAAAGGAGTTTGCCGAATATTCTCAAGAAATGACCGATTTCAGAAACCTGGTAATTCATGTATACTTAAAAATTGACGAAGAAAAAGTATATTCCTATATAGGAAAAGCTATTGAACAATTTGAAAAATACGCCAAGTATTATATAAAATTTATAGAGAGCAAATAGAGTAAATAATGTTTAAACTGCCGTTTATCAAATATTTAAAAAGGCTAATTCCCAAAAGCGGTTATGGCATATTTAAAAAGCTAGTTTTCGTCACTTTAATTTTTTCAATTTTTGCCTCCCAGCTTGCACTCCCTAAATTCATCCACGCTCAAACTCAAACAAGTCCCTGGTATATTCAAACGCCAGATGATTTTTTTAATAAAGTTTACAACACCCAAATGTCTCCTCCCGATGAGATTTTCGGAGAGCGCTACACAGCAGCCCAAGTCAGGTGGGTTTTATTTAGCCTGTTTTCCAACCTTATTGCAATCGACGGAAATTCAGCACGAATAGCCTGCATTATAAATAGCGATGTTACATCTTGTTTATCAGAACACCCACTTTTTTCATTAAACTTACCCTCAGTCTATCAACCAAACCTTCCGGTTCTTACTAGGATATTCCAAAGCAATAGAGATTTGTCAGCTGTAAGTTACGTTAGAGGAACAATGTCTAAACTTCATATAATTCCTGAAGTTCAAGCGCAAACAGGGTTTGGGTTCGGAGCACTAACCCCGGTAAGGACTGTCTGGAGAATCTTCAGAGATGTTACATACGGACTTTTCGTATTAATAATAATTGCCTTAGCTTTTATGATTATGCTTAGATACAAACTCGATCCGCAAACTGTAGTAACCATACAGTCGGCTATTCCGAGAATAGTAATTTCTTTAATTCTTGTTACTTTTTCATACGCTATTGCGGGATTTATGATTGATTTAGTTTATGTAGTAATAGGACTTGTAGCTTTAATTTTTTCTTCAACTGGCATTTTTCAGGGAGCCGATTGGTCAAGGATGTTCACCTTATTAACGGACGGGCCCTTATCTGCAGGATATATCGGCTGGCTAGTTGCCTTTATTCCTTTATTATTTATGGGTATTGTAGGATCGGTATACAGCGCAACCGGTTTAGAAGCAATTTCAGTTGGCGGCGTAATCGTTGGATTTTTCCTGGCCATAATTGGATTTATTTTTATCCTCGCCTTCATTATGTGGGCATTTATAACAATTTTCAAAATACTTGCGCGCATTGTTCGATCATATGTCACAATTTTATTACTCGTTATTTTTGCGCCGTTGATTATAGCCGTCGGAACACTCGCTCCGCGAATCGGATTTGGATGGTGGATCCGGTCGCTTGCCGCAAACCTCGCTGTATTTCCCGTAATTGGAGCGCTTTTCCTCATTGCTGTTATGTTCCTTGGTCCATCCTACCAAGGTTTTCCTTTTACAATTTCACAAGTTTTAGGCATCCCTAACATACAAGATATCTTTTGTACAGGTCCGGGTTGCGCGGCCTGGTATCCTCCATTGACATTTGGGGTTCAAAGTGGTAGTTTTGACCCATTACCAATATTGTGGTTAATATCCACTATGGCAATTTTAGCTTTTATCCCTATGTCAATCGACCTTGTCAGAGCACTTGCGGGCCGAACGCCAGATATGCCACTAAGAGAAATGTTCACTCCGGGTATAAGTTATCTTGGAGGTCGAGCTGCAAGACAAGTGGAAGAAGCTGAGGCTGGCAGAAGAAACATAGCAGTCCCTAAAGCTCCAGAAATAAGACGAAGAAGATTTGCAGAATGGGCTCAACGCACAAGCAGGCAATAATATGTTTAAAATTAACGCTCCTAATTTAAAATATCTGGGTCTTCCATTTCTTTATTTTGCATCCAACCCCCAAAATAATATTTACCTGCATGCGGCTTAAGCCTACCACTATCAGCATCAACCCCATGAAGCCCTAGAATAATTTTTTTTCTCCAGTTTCTTCCTATTTTAAGTCCCCTAAATGCATTTCCTAAATCCTTCCATTTAACAGCCTGGTGTCCTTCTACGATTGCCGTCCTTAATGTTGAGGCATTAGCCAGGATATCGAATTGATAATATGATAGCCACTCTTTGCTTTCATCAAGTTTTGGAGCCTCTCTCCATCGTCTTGATCCTCTGAGCAACTCCTCACCATAATCATGCAAAAAATTTCTTAAATTGCCCCCACCCTCCAACTCTGTTAAATACGGCAAACTTTTAGCTATCTCCGGAGGGTATACTTGATTTGGTTGCCAATTAATACCCATTATCCTTCTTAATAACTTCTCTTTTTGATGTACTCCCCAAACGCCAAATAACCCCCACGCCTCATTGCCTTTAACTTTTCCCTCAAATCTGTCCTGGGGCCTTAACATTTCCCAAGCAGTAGTGTTTCTAAGCATTGCTACAGCCGGACTTAACAACTTACTATCTGGGTGAATTTCATGGCTATTATTATGATCAGCTGTATTATCCAAATATGTCCACTGCCATGCTATGTATGTAGCCAACTTGGCATCATAATCTGTCATTCCTTTGTTCTCAACCAGCCAAAAAGCCATAGCTTCTCTAAAGGTTTCCAGATCATCATTATTTCTTATATAATCCTTAAAATTATCATTCCCGTCAATTCCATAAAAACTAGATTTAGTTTCTGCGCGTAGCCTATTCCATACCGCCAATCTTTTCTCTCCTAATTCTCCCGGTCTCACATCTCGTTCCAACAAAAATTTTCTAATATTTACAGGGTCGTTAGAGAGAAACTGCTCCATAAGAGCCATCGCCTCCAAAACTCCATTTTTTTGCATAAGTATCTCTCTGTCCCGATTCGTAGGCATTACTAAGGCTTCTCCTCTCTCCTTATCTGGAATAAACTTTCCTGCGAATTTATTCGAGCAGGCAATAGAAAGCTTATAAATAGCCTTCCACACTTTTCTCAAACGCTCTTTATCCAACGTTGCGTCGTTACGTAATTTACGAAGTTCATCTTCTTTTTCCTCTTCGGTTTTAGCGCTCCATCTTTTTTTAGGATCACGTTCCAAATTGTCTAATCGTTGTATATTCTCTTCCGTTTTATTTCTTACCCAATCGCCTATAAACGCAAGATATTTCTTCGCTCTTTCCACCTTCCTATCCAGCCATTCATCACTAAGAAAATCAGGCCTGCTAATAACCATTGAAGGTAGTGGATACATAAATCTAACAGCCTCGGGATATAGTTCTTCCTGATCCTTCGCACTTAAAATCTTTTGCATTTCTCCCTGAATCGTATATTGATATTCCAGCCTGTCTTTATAGTCACTATCGCCAAAACCCTCATCTCCATCATCCATTCTACGAGCCTGCACTTTCCTCAATAGCTCCTCTATTTGAGCCCTATCCATTCCGCTTACTTCAGTAATATTTGGAATTAGACCTAATCCTTCATAGCTATCCTGAATTTGTTGAAGGGAGGAAAGAAGATACCATTCTTCGGCGCCCATACCGGGAAAAGTTTCTTCGGTAAAATTTGCCCTCTCGTACTTTCTTATCTCTATTGAATATTTCCTATTATTATCGATGTCTTCTTCAAAATGCCTAATGTCCGAGGCGGTTAATGTGTTCGAGTTTGACTTATCGGCGAGCCTTCTTAGTCTTCCAACCACTCCATTAATCATAAAGTCTACGTCATCAAACATTCCTCTTGCCTTAAGATCAACAATATATTTATTCATAATACGCTCTGCCTCGTTTTTTTCTTTTTGAGCTTTCGATTTTTCAGCTTGAGACAATCCCGGTCTTTGCAAAAAAGCTTCGGAGTTTTTATAATCCGTCAACGCTTCCCGAAAAGTTTTCCCCCCATGCTTTTCATATTCGGGGGTTTTATCTGCCTCTTGTTCTCTCCTAAGTTTTTCTTCCTCTTCCTCCTTTTTTCTTTGATCTTCCTGTTCCAGGTGCTTTACATATCTTTCGGCATAAACCAAAACCTCGCCAGGAGTATTAGTATCCCAGGGTTTTTCCTGAATTTCTCTTATATTTTTGTCAATTATCTGTTGTTGTCTGTCTGTCTCCTGTTTTCTTAGAGTCTGGTCTTGTATGTTTCGAAGCGCAGCTTCTTGTTTAGCCTTTGCAAGAGCTATGTCCATATGATTTAAAATATTTTGATGATAATCTTCAAGCATTCCCTGAAAATCTCGAGACCACCAAGGTCTTTTTGATAAATCTTCTTCTTTAGGTCTTACGTCATATACAGATGATATAATCTCTTTTGCTCTTTCATAGCCTGAGGGCGCATGCGCATACTGTGTATTAGAAGCATATTCTTCAAGTTCGGACCAGACTCGCTCCTCCTCTTTATTTGGATTATTAGCCATACCTTTTAAAACACGGAGTGTTCCCATTATTGCTTTGTTAGTTTCTATATCGTGCTTTCCGACCTCTTCTCTTAAAAGAAGGTAATAAGAAGCTTCGGGATCGACTTCTCTCTGAAGCATTATTCTTTCTGCAAGCTCTTTTGCTTCTTTTCCTTTGAAATCTTCCTCTAGGTGTCTTTCAACTCTTGCTCTGATTTCTTCCTCCCTTTCTTCCCTCGGAGACATCTTCCTTTCCCGTGTTTTTTCTTTTACACTCCTTACTTCATTTCTTACTCTTTTGTGTAAGCCCAACTTATCTGCAATTTGATTAGCTTCTGCAAACTCTTCAGCAAATTCCAGAACTCCCGCTATTGCTGTTGCTAAACCTGCTCCCGTCAGACCTCCTTTGACCAATTTACTTATCTCCTCTCTTAAGTTTTGGGGTAGTTCTTCTTCCTTTTTTTCTTCTATAGGAGCCTCTGTTTTTGCTACAGTAACCTCTACTTTCTCAGGTTCCTGTTCAATTTTAGGAAATCTCTTTCTCGCTTCTTCTCTCTTCCCTTTTCTTTGCTTCCTAAATTCTTCTACGTCTATCGGTGCTCCTAAAGTTATTTCTTGCGGTGAAGCTTTTTCTCCTGATACAGAATCACCTTGCGCCCTCACAGTTGAGGGCAATAACGGGACTTCAGAATTACTTCCTGCCCCGCCACTACTAACCGGAGGTCCTTCTCCGCCTTCTCCATCACTCATATTTAAGCTCCTTTCTATCACCCTAGATTATATCATTCTGAAGCTAGTTTGGAGGGGGAAAAGTTCATAGGGTAAAAGGGAAAGAAGGTGAAAAGAGTAAAAAAGAGTAAAAGAGTGGAAGAGCAGGAGAGTAGAAGTTATAAGTAATCAGAAAATAGTTAGTAGAAATTTGAAAATAGTAATGGAAAATAGATATTTGCCTCCGGCTCGGAGAGAAAATGGAAAAGGTTATTGAGATAATCGGGTTTTTAACCTCATTTGTAATTTGGATTTTGACATTTGGATTTTTCTATTAACGATTAATCATTAACAATTGATTTTTTAGTCTTAAGTCTTGAGTTTTAAGTTATTAGTTATTAGTTATCAGTTATAAGTAATTCTATCTCCGTGAAAAATGAATGGGGTTGCATTTCAATGTTCACGAGATAAGCTGAAAGTAAGTGTATAGAACATAGTACATAGAACATAGTACATAGTGCATAGAAAGAATATGGGAAAAAGCAGCGTAAATTCAAACCATCAAAATTTAATCGTCTATCAGAAAGCAAAAATTGCTTCAAAAGAGATGTTTTTATTTTTCTCCAAAAAAAAATATTCCAGAACTTATGATTTCTTGATTTTACAACTTCTGAGGGCTCTTTATTCAATAGGAGCAAACATCGCTGAAGGATATGGAAGGCATTACAGAAAAAATTATAGACAATTTTTAAGTATAGCCAGAGGTTCATGCTTCGAAGCACAGTATTGGTTAGAGTCTATCCTTGAAATTGGTTTAATTGATAAAACTTTGTACGATAAATACAATGATATATGTATCGAAATCGGGAAAATGCTCACAGTTATGATGAAAAAATTAGAAATTAAATCTTAAAAACTATGTCCTATGTTCTTTATCCTATAAACTAATTTATGTCCGAACAACATCCCATTCCGCAGCAGATTTCATCCTACCAGTTTAGGCTTGTGGGAGATATGACTTTAAAGCAATTCCTGCAATTGGCAGGCGGAGCTCTCATCGGGATGCTCCTTTACGCTTCTCCACTGCACCCTGCAATAAAGTGGCCGCTTATTATTATTTCCGTTCTTCTCGGAATCGGACTTGCTTTTCTTCCCATAGAAGACAGGCCTCTTTCAACATGGATCTTTATTTTTTTTCGTTCAATTTACTCGCCCACCCTTTTTACATGGATAAAAGCTCCCTCTCCGAAGCAATATTTCCTCCCCGAGGAAGCGACTGCTCCTAAAACGCCTCCCGCGTTAGTTAAAGAAGAACCAAAGACCGAAATTAAACCTGAAGTTCTTGAAAAGCCTTATATTGCCAATCTCGAAGAAAAAGAAGAGTCATTTCTCACCAAAGTCACCCAACACTTTATCACTCCCGGGACGAGTGTTGTCATTTCCGAAGAATCAAGCGGTCCTCCCCCCGAAACCGTCCATCTTGTAGCTCCAAAGCTTGATGGCTTAAAAATTCCGGGGACGCAAGCACCGGAAGTTGAAAGGCTTGCACAAGCTCCATTCCCCCAAGGTCAGCCAACTGGAAACATATCTGATTTCGAAATAACAACCGTCTCCCCGGTAACAGGACAAGCTCCACTTCAAAAATCGGCGACAGTTAAATTCTCGGATGAAGTTGCACCTCCCCTCCCTCCGTCAAAGCCCAATACGGTAACGGGGCAAGTCCTTGACCCCGAAGGCAAAATAGTCGAAGGAGCCATTTTAGAAATCAAAGACACCGAAGGCAGGCCTGTAAGAGCCCTGCGAAGCAACAAACTCGGGCACTTCATGATAGTAACACCTTTACTTAACGGAAATTACGAGATTACAACCGAAAAAGAAGGACTTACCTTTGATACTTTTTCATTTGAAGCACAAGGCAAAACCATTCCCCCGTTTGCAATTTGGGCAAAAGGGAAGTCAGAAGTTAATTCGATGTCACCGGAAGAAACTCATACGGTATATGGTCGGTAGGAATAGGAAAAGGTAGAACAAGTAGATAAGGTAGATGAGGTAGATGAGGAAAAAAGAGATTGAGAGATTAAGAAGAATACGGGAAATCGGTTGACGGAAATCAGAAATCTGTAAGCGAAATTGGAGATCAGAAGTCAGAAGGAAGAGGTTGGGTTTAGGTCTAAGTTTAAGAAATACTTAAAAGTCGGGTTATAAAATGAATCCATTTTCCATTATCCAATTTCCAATATCTATTACCATTTTCCAATTTCTACTAACTAATTTCTAAAACGGATTTCGGTTTTCCGACAACTAATAACTAATGACTAATAACAAACAACTTGTTACCTGTTACTTGTTACTTGTCACTTATAACTTAAAAACTAAAAAAATGATAATTGAAAAAATGATAAATCATCCCTTTTTTACCCTTTCACTCTATATCCTATGTTCTATGTCCTATGTTCTATTAACTAACCTATGAACATTCCCTTTATATCAACACCTGACAAGCCAATTACTGCAACAACCCAGGACAGGCTTCCCATCGCCGACATTGTACACGACATTATTCTCATGAAATCGGGAGCTGCTTCCTTAATTCTTGAGTCTACGTCTCTTAATTTCGGACTCTTAAACGAAATCGAACAGGATGCCGTTATCGCATCCTACGCCGGACTTTTGAATTCGTTCAACTTCCCGGTCGAGATAGTTGTCCGATCGCAAAGAAAAGATATTAGCAACTATATGCGCTACCTATCAGAGTCGGAAAAGAATATTAAGAATTCACAGCTTTCGGATCTTATGAAGGGCTATCAAAGGTTCATTCTTGAGGCGATTAAGAAGAAAAACGTATTAAGTAAAAGTTTTTATCTTGTAATTCCTTTTACCCAGCACGAATTAGGAATTGCCAAGTCTTTTCTTCCCTTCGCTGGCCGGCAAGAGTACGTCCCTTACCCGAAATCATATGTCATTAAAAAAGCAAGAGTAGCGCTTTACCCCAAGCGTGACCACCTTATGCGCCAGGCAAGAAGATTGGGAGTTGAGATCCGCCAGCTGACAACCCCTGAACTTATTGATCTTTTTTTTCATATTTTCAATCCCGAACCACCCCACAGAAAAAAATCGGAGTTGTCTGAACTTATATGAAAAATCCATTTACAAGTCTATTTCCAAAAAGCAAAAATACCCAACCGGAGCCGGCTATTAAGGAAATGTCAACGGGGAAGGGCACTTCGCAACAAGCGCCTTCATCAATTCCAAACCAATCTGGCGAAGAAGTAAGAAATCCTCAGGCTAAACCAAAAATTTTAAATCCCAACGACTCTTTAAAAGACAAAAATTTAAGCGTTGTCGATGTTATATCCCCACAGCAGATGGAAGTTGATTTTGATTACCTTAAAATAAACGATGTCTATTTTAGAACGCTTTTTGTTTCAGGATATCCGAGATTTGTTGCTGCAGGATGGCTCGAGCAGGTTATTAATTTTGACAGCTCATTGGACATTTCTTTTTATGTTTTTCCGGTTGAGGCAAAAGGGATATTGGACGAATTAAGACATAAAATTGCCGAAATGGAAGCCGAAATAGCAACTGACTTGGAACGCGGCAAGATTGTCAATCCGTCAACCCAAGCAAAACTCGATGACGCAAGGGTTCTTCAGGAAGAGCTGGTTAAAGGCGCCGAACACTTTTACGAATTCGGGTTTTACATTACAATACCGTCGAGAAGCCTAGAAGACTTAAACGACATTACCAAACAAGTCCAGTCGACCTTGGGTTCACTTTTGATCAATTCAAATTTCGCGCTTTTAGATATGGAAAGCGGATTTTTGTCAACCACTCCTCTTGGACTTGACCGCCTGTCTATTACCCGCAACATGGATACAACCTCTCTCTCAACAACTTTCCCTCTCACCTCGGCTGAACTTTCCTCCGACAAGGGAGTTTTGTATGGAATTAACCCTCTAAACGAGTCTTTCATTATTTTCGATCGCTTCTCTCTAGAAAACTCCAATATGGCTATTTTCGCCACATCCGGTGCCGGAAAAAGTTTTTTTGTTAAACTTGAGTCTTTGCGTTCTTTAATGCTCGGAACGGAAGTTATCATCATCGACCCAGAAGCCGAATATAAAGCTTTATCCGAAGCGGTAGGCGGCCAATATATTTCCTTTTCCTACCAGTCGGAGTCCAAAATCAATCCCTTTGACCTGTCCCAAGTTTATGAAAAAGGCGAAAACCAGCTGGGGCTTAAGATTCTATCCCTTCATTCGATGTTTAAGGTAATAATGGG
>Ga0209431_10004267_pt1 | contig 11214 bp, 7 predicted proteins | sample RifCSP13_3_FD_184021 | JGI IMG/M metagenome (GOLD analysis project Ga0209431, IMG submission 184021) | Soil microbial communities from Rifle, Colorado - Rifle CSP2_sed 13_3 (SPAdes) (version 2) | ecosystem: Environmental > Terrestrial > Deep subsurface > Rock core/Sediment | place: Rifle...
ACAGAGCACAGAAAAAAATGATAAATAGGAGAAAGGGTGAATCTGGAGAAAAGGAGAGGAATACATATCAGTTATAAAGTTTCTCCCTTTCCCCAATTTCTCCATTTCTCCTAAATCTCCGGGGTCTCTGTGTTTTTGAATAGTTTTGCAATAAGCTCTATTCTTAAGAAATTAATGGTTCAATCATTTGATTATGCGCTCAAAATATATCTCACTGTTGCGTAACCGGGACTTTGCCATGCTCTGGATCGGGCAGGCAGTTTCCCAGTTAGGAAGCTCCATCTTTAATATCTCCCTGGTCTGGTTCATAACGGATTTAACCGGGTCAGCCATCTCTGTAGCAAATGTAATGACCCTGGCAGCGACATCAATTATTCTTTCTTCCGCCTTCGCGGGCGTCATCGTCGACCGCTTTGACAGGCGGAAGATCATGTTAACATCCGACCTGGTCAGGGCGGTTGTTGTTTTTATATTTGCATTCATAGCATTCCAGCAGAAAATAGAGATCTGGCACTTTTATGTCCTCGCCGTCATCTTCGGGCTGGTGGGCGCTCTCTTCGCTCCGGCGGGGATGTCGGTCCTTCCTGCAATTGTTGATAAGAATGACCTGGTCGCAGCCAATTCCATCAGCACATCCACCCTTATAGCCATCAACATCCTGGGGCCCGCTGTTGGAGGAATGCTGATTTCACTCCCCGGCGTGGGCATATCAGGCATTTCTTTCTTTAATGCGGTATCTTTCCTGGCAGGGGCCCTTGGCATATGGTCGATCAGGTCCGCTGTGGTCAGGCAGGAAAGGCATAGCGGACAGTCCTTCGTGAAGGAATTGACAGCCGGACTGGGATATTTGCGTTCATACCCCTCTCTCCTGAGCCTGATAAAATTCTTTGCGTTTCTTAATCTTGCGGCAGCGCCGGTTTTTGTATTATTACCTTTATTTGCAAAGGATGTCCTAAAGGCGGGGGTCGCCGGTTTCGGGTTTATGGAAGGAGGTCTTTGCGCCGGGATGTTGATCGGCTCTTTTTTTGCAGGAGCGACCGGCAACCGCTTCAAAAGGGTGCCGTACATCCTTGGGGTATGCATCATCCAGGGCCTTCTATTGGCGACACTGTCCCTGTCTCCCGGCATCAAGACTGCCGTAACAATCCTCTTTCTATACGGCGCGGTAAACGCCCTGATCAGCACCATGTTTATATCACTGTTGCAGGAAAAGGTTGAGGACGAGTTCCGAGGCAGGGTATTCAGTCTTGTGTCACTGGCATCCACTGGATTACAGCCGGTTTCAATGGCCCTTTCCGGCGTCATGGCTGAGAGATTCGGGTTGTTGCCTGTTATGGCAATGAGCGGGCTGGGACTTACCGCATTGGCTGCCTGCGGCTTTCTGCTTAAGGGTCTCCGGGATCTCCGCTGATAGATTAAAGATGGGGGCCCTCAATGAGGACCCCATAATTCTTAGAGGGATTTCAGTTCTTTATCGGCAACGCCCGGCTAAAGTTAAGCTCTGAATGGTGAAGGGCCGAGGTTGCAACACCCGGTGGGACTGACTGCAGCAGGGTTTTTTATCCCTTTCTTTATTATCTTCATCGTCTCACCTCCTTTCCGCCTTTTCCGTATTGGCAAAGCCTAACCACAGAATTATTCCCTCTGTGAACTCTGCGGTGAAGACTTGATGCAACTCTTATTCCTTTTGCGAAACTATTTCCACATCCTTTATCTTGTATAGGTCGTAAGGCATACCTCTAAATTCCATACCGTTTCCGACCCTCTTGCTTACCGCTGAATAGCTGACAGGGTAATAAAGGAATACGGCAGGGGAGTCCTCATGGATCATGCGATCTATCCTGCCGTATATGCTCCTTATCTCCCTGGAATCAGCCTCATTCCCTGCCCTGTTAAAAAGGTCATCTACCTCCATGTTGCTGTAGTTGGCGAGATTTATGCTCCCGAGATCCTGCACAGACCTTGATTGCCAGACAGCTTCCGGGGTGACCATGCTTGCGGCGGCCAATATGGCATAGTCTTCCCATGAAGGAAGATGTTTGTCTCTGAGATCAGCTTCAGCGGCAGGCCTGGTTTCAGCCTCGACCCCGATCTCAAAAAGCTGCTGGGATACCATATCAGCCAATCTCCTGAACTCGTCGGAAGCGGTGCTGTAATATAGGGTAAGCCTGAGCCTTTTTCCATCTTTCTCAAGGACCCCATCATTGTTTGTATCTTTCCACCCCGCTTCCTTAAGGAGTTGCGCAGCGGCCCCGGGGACATATTCATAAGGTGCAACAATGTATCCCTTAGGCAGCATATCCTCCAGGAAAGGCCCATAGGCAGGGATACCGCCTCCGTTTATTCCATTTTCTATCAAATATTCCCTGTTTACAGCCATATTTACCGCCTTCCTTACGGCAAGATCGCTGAAGACGGGTGCCTGGTTGTTTAAGAAGACAGCCGCATAATAAGGGACGGAGACCCTGTTCACATAAAAACGGGGGTCTCTTTTAAGGAACCTGGCTGCATTAGGGGATACCGGCGTCATAATATCGGCTTTCCTTTTTAAAAGGTGGTTAAGACGCCTGTTTTCGTCTCCTTCGTAAAGATATACTATTCTTTCCGTCTTTGGCCTTCCCTCAAAGTAGTCGTCGTTGGCAACGAACTCCATCCCGTTGTCCAACCACTTTTTAAACCTGAAGGGGCCGCTCCCTACGGGATTTTTTAGGAGGGTTTCCTTCCACGGCTCGCCGGGTCTGAATATGCGGCGTGGGTAAACGTATATATTTGTCAGAAAATCGGAGACGTCCCGGAAAGGTTTGTCAAAAATCAGTCTTATATTTCTTTCATCCAGGACCTCGGTCCGCCGTATAGCGCCAAGGGTGCCTAATATCTCTTTCCTTTTTTCTATGGAAAAGGCTACGTCGTCAGCAGTGAGAGGCTGACCGTCATGGAACCTGACGCCGTTTTTCAACTTGATCTCCCATATCCTCCCGTCCGCAGCAGGTGTTGCCTTCTCTATAAGTATGTTGTGTATTTTAAACCTGGAATCTATGTTGGCCAGGGGGGTGAAAAGGATGTCCTCTAAAGCGTTAGCAATGAAGTTGTTCCCATCTGTTGTAGACAGCCTGTCAATCCTGATGCTGCCGCATATAGTGATGGTCTTGTCCCTGGCATTGGTGCATGAATAAAGGGTTAAAAGGATGGAAAGAGAGGATGCTATGAAAAGAATGTCTATCTTCCTTAGCATGGTGACTAACATTACCCGATAATTTTGACACAGTCAAGGATGCGTATTTATTCCTGATCTATAATCAAAGGAGAGACTTTGCTTTAATAGAACGTCAGGCTTACCCCTCCCTCAAACCATGTACCTGGATTCGGGTATATCTCCATAAGGAACTGGTCTTCGTCTGTAATATTATGGACGGCCACGAACAACTCTCCCATTACCCCCTTCCACTTAGCGAAGTACTTGCTTACCTTCGCGTCCCAGATAAAGTTCTTGTCCTCTGCGTTAAACGGCGGGGCATCTTTGTTGTTCCACCAGATGTAATGCCCTTTTACTGTGCTCCTGGTCTCGAAGGGTCCACTGTAGTCAACGCCTATATCATGGGTTATCCTGGCTATTTGCGGTTCTGTCTCGCCTTTGTCTACATCGACGTCGTTGAAGGCATAACCATAGAACAGGCTTAAGCCCATGTACTCGACTGTCCTTGTCTCCACCTCCACCCCCTGGCGGCTGAGCTCCTTTATGTTCTTGAAATAGAGGAGTTCAAAGGTAGCGTCATCATAAACCGCATCTACCTTATCCTCTATATCTGCCCTGTAAAAGGTGACCTTCCCCCACAATCCCGGAATATCATGTGTCTCTATTCCGGCCTGGTACGTCCAGGCCCTCTCGGCGTTGAGGTCTTTATTAGGTGTAACCCCGTAATACCTCCACAGCAGCGGGGGAGGTGTAAACCCTCTTGCGACATTCAGCCTGATAAGAGTTGCGGCCTTATCTATATTGTAGACCGCTCCTGCGCTCGGGCTGAACTCAGAGCCGAACGCATAGTCGTCGTCAAACCTTGCCCCTGCGTTAAGGTCCCAGTTCCCGATCCTGTAACTTTCATTGAGATACACGGCCCTCTTGTCGGAGTCATACTCCTTTGTTTCAGTACTAAAATCAATAGTGCCATGGCTTGCCTCCGCCCCGGCAGATATCACACCATTGCCCGAATGCCTCCATCCAGACTTGAGTACGGCGCCGTAACTGTTTTCCTTGTCAGTTAAGGTGCTGACAGCTCCTGTGATGAGATCGGTGTCTTCCCTCTTGTAATAGAATACCCTGTCATAAAGGGAAAGGGAGAGGTCCATATTCTCGGTATACGCATAGTCAAACTTTACCCTTCCGTAAGAATCCCTGTTTTTATTGTCGGAAGAGCTGAAGTAGTCAATCTCTGGAAGCTCTATTACGCCGAACCCCCTGTCGATATTGTTATGGCCATAGGAAATCTCGGCACTGAGACCATTGCCAAGCTCTTTTGTCACCTTGGCATAGATGTTATTGCTCTCTGATTCAGTATTTTTAAAGAATCCGTCTGTTTCATACCTGCTGACCGTCAGTAGATATCCCACCCCGGAGGCCTTTCCTGAGATGAGGCCGCTGTACTTCCTGGTATTTTCTTCACCAACTGATACTCCAACCTCACCAGTAGGCTCCTCTGAAGGCTTTCTTGTGATTATATTTATAACCCCTCCCAGTGACGAGCCCCATACCGAAGAGGCAGAGCCTTTCAATACCTCTACCCTTTCCACATTCTCCAAAGGCAGCGTGGAGAGGTCTGCCACCCCTTCCATAAGCAGTTCAAGGGGAATATCGTCTATGAGGATCTTTATATGCCTGGATTCCGAACCCTGGATAGATGGAAAAACAAGGCTTCCAGGCCCGCCGTTCCTGTCGAGGACAAGGCCCGGTATATAGTTCAGGGCCTCTCCCATATCGTGCACTGGAAGATGGGACATCTCTTCCTTTGTTATTACAGTGATATCGCTGGATACCTGGCTCTGGGTCATCTCATAGCGTGTTGCTGACACAACAAGGGAAGGTAATGATGCAGCCGTATCACTCCCCGTATCTCCTGCCATTGCCGCACATACCGGAATTATTATCGTTGTTGCTAATAAAACAGCTATGGATAGAATAGGTTTAGCCTTTTTCAAATATCTTTCCCCTGTCGATTAAATAAGGCCGCATTATATGCCGATACACAAAAAAAGTACATATTAAACCTAAAAACTGCAATCCTATTAACTACGGGGGACACGGGGACTGCAACAGGACTGCAAAACCCAATGTTTTTAGAATAATAAATTCTCACTTAATTAGTGCGCTGTTTTTTATAAAAGGCTTTTATCTAAAGGTTTTCCCCGTGTTCCCCGTGGTTGATTGCAGGATTTAGGTGCAAGTATTTATGTCGTTATCTACAGCATTAGCGACAACCTGGAATTTGTGATAATATCCCTGCACATGAAATACATGCAGACAGCCGTGGATGCGGCACTTAAGGGCGGGGTAGGGTTCTTATGTTAGAAGGTTTCTTCAATCCAAGATCAGTGGCGATTGTCGGTGCTTCCAGGGAGGAAGGGAAGACCGGTCACTCCATCATCTCCAACATCGTAAAATACGGGTTTCCAGGCAAGATATATCCTGTAAACCCCAAGGCCTCTGAGATAATGGGGCTTCCGTCATATCCAAATCTGTTATCTATAGAAGGCGATATAGACCTGGCAGTAATAGTAATCCCGCCCAAGTTCATCCTGGATACCATCGATGAATGCGCAAAAAAAGGGATCAAGTCCGCCATAATCATATCGGCGGGTTTCAAAGAGACCGGAGGGGAGGGAAGGAGGCTTGAGACAGAGCTGGTAAATAAGGCCGGAGGTTACGGCATAAGGCTCCTTGGCCCGAACTGCCTTGGTCTCATAGATACAGGCTCCATGCTCAATGCATCATTTGCGGCAGGTATGCCTCCCAAGGGGAAGATAGCCTTCTTCTCCCAGTCAGGGGCCCTGTGCACTGCCATCCTTGACTGGGCTGTGGGGAACAATGTAGGTTTTTCCAAATTCATCTCCCTCGGTAACAAGGCGGACCTTTCTGAGCTGGAGCTTATCCAATATCTGGCCGATGACTCTGAGACATCTGTTATCCTGGGATATCTGGAGGGGGTTGAAAAGGGAAGGGAGTTCATGGATGAGGCAAGGAAGGCCGCCAGGAAGAAGCCTCTGATTGTTGTCAAGGCGGGCGGCACTGCCGCAGGGGCGAGGGCTGCTTCATCCCATACAGGGACATTGGCAGGGGCGGACAGGGCCTTCCAGGCCGCCTTTGACCAGTCGGGCATAATAAGGGCCATGAGCATTGAGGACCTGTTCGACTATGCGTTATCGTTCGCGGGACAACCTTTGCCTTCCGGTCCAAGGCTTGCCATAATAACCAATGCAGGAGGGCCGGGGATAATTGCAGCGGATGCCTGCGAGAGGTTCAGGGTGGAGCTGGCGGAGCTGACCGGCGACACAATAAATAAATTGAGGGAATCCCTTCCTCCTGTGGCTGGTTTCTTCAACCCAGTTGACGTAATAGGGGACGCAAGGGCAGACAGGTATGAGGCTGCTGTTAACACGGTCCTTTCAGACCCTAACGTCAACGGAGCCCTTGTCATCCTGACACCCCAGGCCATGACAGAGGTGGAAAAGACCGCTGATATAGTTGCCAATGCATCCAGGACAGGAAAGCCTCTGATCGCTTCATTTATGGGGGAGGCCAGCATCAGGGGCGCATCTGATATCCTGAGGAAGGGCGGTGTCCCTAATTACCCATACCCTGAAAGGGGGGTAAAGTCCTTTGCCTCCATGGTAAGGTACGCCCAGTGGCTGAAGGAGCCGGAGCCTGTCATAGGCGCCTTCGACGTGAATCGCGACCAGGTCAGGGGGATCATCTCTTCCGCAAGGGGAGAGGGACGGCTTGAACTTGGGGAAAAGGAGGCCAGGGAGGTAATAAAGGCCTACGGTTTCAGGATTCCAAAGGGTATGCTGGCCAGGACATCCGATGAGGCTTCCATAGTAGCAAAGGGTATAGGGTTCCCGGTTGTCATGAAGATTGCATCCCCCGACATCCTTCATAAGACGGAGGTTGGAGGGGTCAGGGTCGGTCTTTCATCCGAGGAGGAGGTGGTAAGGGCGTTCCTGGAAATCACATCAAATGCCTCAAGGTTGATGCCCAAGGCCCTTATCTGGGGAGTGTCCGTCCAGGAGATGTTCAAGAAGGGGAAAGAGGTGATCGCCGGGATGAGCAAGGACCATAACTTCGGCCCGCTCCTGATGTTCGGCCTCGGAGGCATTTACGTGGAGGTACTGAAGGATGTCTCTTTCAGGGTTGCCCCTGTCGGGAAGGTTGATGTGGAGAAGATGATAACAGAGATCAGATCTTTCGCGCTTCTTAAAGGGGTCAGAGGAGAGGCCCCGTCGGACATAGATGCGCTGGTTGAGGGGATCCAGAGGCTCTCCCAGCTTGTGACGGATTTCCCTGAGATAATCGAGATGGATATAAACCCGCTCTTGGTCCTACCGAAAGGGGAGGGGATAGTGGCAATAGATGCGAGGCTGACGCTGGTATGACTGGAAATGAACTGATAATGAACAAAGAAATTCAAAGCAGGATTTATGCTATCCGCGGCGTGCAGGTCATGCTGGACGAGGATTTGGCATTGCTTTACGGAGTTGATACCAAGGTCTTGAACCAGGCTGTAAAACGAAACAGTGAGCGGTTCCCGGAAGAATTTATGTTTCAAATTACTGATGACGAATTTGATCGTCTAAGGTCACAAGTTGTGACCTTAGACAGTGGCAGGGGAAAACATCGGAAATATCTTCCCTATGTCTTCACAGAGCAGGGTGTCGCCATGCTCTCCGCCATCCTTAGAAGCGATACAGCCGTCAAAGTCAGCATCCAGATAATAAATGCCTTTGTCGCAATGCGCCGCTTTCTTCTTTCCAATATCCTGATCGATAACTACATTGATGATACGGTACTGACGCTTTTTTCAAAACGGAAAAAAGGTATTTCGCTGACTGTTCTTACGAAAACAGTCTCGAAACAAATGGAGCTGGATGTCAAAAAATACAATGAACAATTTCCCAAAACTGAGATTAAGGAATTCGCCAACTCCCACGACCGATTTTTAATCATTGATGAATCTACAGTCTACCACCTTGGCGCTTCCCTGAAAGACCTTGGAAAGAAGTGGTTTGCCTTCTCGAAGATGGAAATTGGAGCGGCCCGGATGTTGGCACGGCTGGAAGCGGTAAAGTGAAGTGTAAAAAAGATGACGATGGGGCGAGGTAATTGCAATACTTCGGATGTCACCCTGCTTTAAGTATATCCGAAGTTGTTAGGATAGAAACAAGATATACGAAATTTGGTGGCGCAGTTAAAGAAGAGGAGGTTTTATGAAGACCCTGTACATAGGCTCAATCAATGAATTTTCAGGAAAGGGTATGCTTGCCATGGTCCTTGCCATGAGGTTAAAGGCCGAAGGGTACAAGGTCGGCTACATGAAGCCCCTCGGGAAGTGCACGGCGTATCATGAAGGGAAGGCCATAGACCATGATGCCGAATTAATGAAAGAGGTCCTGGGCCTTACTGAATCGCTGGAGGACATATGCCCTGTAACCATGACCCAGGATATGTTTATAAAGGCCATGCGAGGGGCAGATCTGAGGCTCTCGGAGCAGGTCATGGCCACATTCAGGAAGGTGTCTGACGGGAAGGAGATAATGCTGGTAGAAGGGGCCGATACCCTTTATGACGGGACATTCCTGGATTTAGCCCCTGTAAAGATAATTAAGTTGATAGATGCCAGGGCCCTGGTGATAGACCGTTATGAAGACGAGGTCTGTACTGACTGTATTCTGACTGCCAATAATGTTCTTAAGGACAGGATGGTAGGGGCAGTTATTAATCACGTCCCTGCCAAGGCTGCTACTCATGTTAACGAGCTTCTGACTCCGTTCCTGAAGACAAAGGGGATAGATGTAATGGCGGCGCTGCCGATGGACCCTTTCCTCGGTTCAGTGAGCGTAAGGGAGCTAAGCGAGGCGTTGAACGCCAGGGTCCTGTGTTGCGAGGATGCCCTGAATGAATATGTGGAGAGGTTCAGCATAGGGGCCATGGACGTTGATTCGGCCCTGAAATACTTCCGCAAGACGCCAAACAAGGCAGTGATTACCGGGGGCCACAGGAGCGATATCCAGATAGCCGCTCTTGAGACATCCACAAAGTGCCTTATCCTCACCGGGAACCAGAACCCAAGCGAGACGGTCATAGGGAAGGCGATGATGGCGAGGGTCCCGATCCTTGTGGTCAGGGAGGATACTCTGACTACGGTTGAGAAGATGGAAAGTCTTGTGGGTAAGGTGCACTTCAGGGGCGAGAAGAAGATCGAGAGGGCAAAGGAACTCCTCGCATCTCATTTCAATTACAGCCTCCTTTACAGTAAATTGGGACTGGCCTCTTGACAACGGATACCAAATGAGATAGAAATCAATATCATGGAAGAACTCATTATAAAGGCATTTGAGGAGAGTGCCGACGTTAAGCTCTCGTTTGTAAAAAAGAACCTGAAGACAATCGTTTCTGTTGTGGACCTGATTGTGGAGGCCTTTCACGAGGGGAACAAGGTCATGCTGTTCGGAAATGGTGGAAGCGCCGCCGATGCCCAGCATATCGCTGCCGAATTCGTAAACCGCTTCATGATTGAACGCCCACCTCTCCCAGCCATGGCCCTGACAACAGACACCTCCGTCATTACCAGCATAGGGAATGACTACAACTTTGACCAGATATTTATCAAGCAGATAAAGGCCCTTGGAAAGGAAGGGGACATTGCCTGGGGCATATCTACCAGCGGGAACTCTCCCAACGTCTTAAAGGCCCTGAAGGAGGCAAAAAAGATGGGGCTGAAGACCATAGGTCTGACCGGTAAGGACGGCGGGAAGACTGGAAAGATGGTGGACTTTCATCTGAACGTTGAATCTGATGTAACCGCCAGGGTCCAGGAGACCCATATAACCCTTTCCCATGTCATATGCGAGCTGGTTGACATCAAATTATTTAATCCCTCGGTCTAATTAGTTCCCATCCGGAAACTCCCCTCCCCTGGCGGGAAGGGGATTAAGGGGAGGGGGAACCAATTTGGAACAGACTGAATTACAACCTAATTCACCCCCACCCTAACCTCCCCCGTCAAGGGGGAGGGGAAAAATGGGGTCCCGGATGAAGACTAATTATGCCCATAAGGCTCACAGATATACACCTGTACCTTTCTGAAGAAGAGTCGACCCTCCTAAATAAAGCTGCCACAATCCTTAATATCCCAAAGGAAGATATTAGCAATCTGAAGATCTTAAAAAAATCCCTGGACGCCAGGAAGAAGGACAGTATTTCCTTCGTTTATACCTTGGAGTTGGAGGTAGAGGAAGAGGTAGAGAAAGGCTTTAAGAAAGAAGAAAAAGCTAAAATAAAGGTAGTTGAAAAGGAGAGGCCTGTTTCCTTTCATAGGCTGAGTAGTGAACTTCGCCCTGTTATTGTTGGAACAGGACCTGCCGGGCTATTAGCGGCCTTGCGTCTCACGGAATACGGGCTAAGACCGATCATTCTTGAAAGAGGAAGGGAGGTCGGAAAGAGGGTCAGGGATGTTGAGAGGTTCTGGGCTGATAGGGTCTTAGACCCGGAGAGCAACGTCCAGTTCGGAGAAGGGGGTGCAGGTACCTTCTCAGACGGGAAGCTCACCACCAGGGTTGATGATCCCAGGATATCTTATATATTGAAGACCTTTGTGGACGCAGGTGCAAATGAGGAGATACTCTACCAGGCCAAACCCCATATCGGTACCGACAGGCTCAGGGGTGTTATCATAAACATGAGGAAGAAGCTCATATCCCTTGGCTGCGAGGTACGTTTCGAATCCAAAGCCACAGGTTTCAACATTCATAATAGCAAGATGGAGTCTGTTATAGTAAACGACGGGGAAGAGATAAGGACCGATAACCTCATCCTTGCCACAGGTAACAGCGCCAGGGATACATATGAGGCCTTGTATCATGCAGGGGTTTACCTTGAAAGAAAACCCTTTGCCATAGGGCTAAGGGTCGAGCACCCCCAGAGAATCATAGATAAAATACAGTACGGCA
>Ga0209431_10004268_pt1 | contig 11213 bp, 14 predicted proteins | sample RifCSP13_3_FD_184021 | JGI IMG/M metagenome (GOLD analysis project Ga0209431, IMG submission 184021) | Soil microbial communities from Rifle, Colorado - Rifle CSP2_sed 13_3 (SPAdes) (version 2) | ecosystem: Environmental > Terrestrial > Deep subsurface > Rock core/Sediment | place: Rifle...
GGCCACCTTGTATTTCCCGGCGGCGGTTGGCTCGAAGATGACGAAGAGGTTGTGCTTGAGGTCGTTTGCCCCGTCGATCAGGAAGGTCCCGATCAGTTCGAACTGGCCGTCCCGCCCGATGTCGGTCGCTGTCAGATTTACGGTCTTCATCTTTTTGACGAGGGCAGCTCCCACGCGCCGATCGGCAGCGGGGCGTTTGCATGGATCGAGGAGGGGCATAAGGTTTACGGTTGAGGTAGTAGATGTCTCCCATACCGATAATCATTAACGCTTATCTCGTTACTCATGCCCCGCCCCACTTAAGCAGTAGTCCAGTGATGTCCTCCTGAGAGCTCTGCGGCATCTGATTTCCTCGATTTCTTATTGAACGCGAGCGCGAGACACGCGCATCCGGCGCATGAAGTTCTTTTCCCGAATTATATCACCTTGGCAACTGGCCTTTGCCTTCAAGAAAGTTGGTGAGTAGTTATTTGATGGAATCGGTCCACGGTTTTCGCCTAACCAAATGGAGGCGCTATTTTGGCTGCCTCGGAGTCACACAACTATTCTGAACAATACAAAAAGGAGCACAAATCATGAATACGAAAAGACTATGGGCAGGATTATTGATAACCGCCCTTGTGGCCCTTCAAGCTGTGACGGTGCCGGCTAAAGGTAATTCGAACGTTTCCAACGAACAGAAAATCATAGGGTCGTGGATGGTCACCGTAAGTCCGGAGAGTGCACCAACCACCTTTCAGGGCCTCCTCACTTTCACGGACGACGGTGGCGTGGTGGCATCTGCACAGGGCGACGTACTGCTCAATGCACCTCCAGGCATTGTGGCAGTGGCCTCGGCCGGACATGGCGCATGGGCCAAGACACGGCCGCACGAATACAGCTTCACCTTTAGGCAGATTTTCTATGACAGTGACGGAAATCTTCAGGGCGGAGCAAAGATTCGAGGTCTCTCGAGGATGAATCCAAACGGTGATGAATGGTCCGGTTCATTTCAGGTCGAAAGGTTCGATGCGTTTGGCAATGTGGTTTTTGAGGGCCAGGGAACCCAGCAAGCGTCGAGAATAAAAGTGGAGCCGTTGACTTTGTGACAGCGACCCTCCCGATCTCGATGGTCGGCACTAATTGTTCACCACCGAGAACTGGGCAGGGTTGAACAGACCACAGCAACGTCTTGCTCTCGGACATCCATGGCGCAGTGATCAAGGCAATTAAGAAAGAGTTTGCTGGCGCTTGTGTCAGAGCGGGAATTGAGATTTGAGTGTCCTACGATGTACGTCAGTTGATGTACCTGATCATTGAGGCGCTTTGACATGCAAATGGTAGGCGCGTGGGGATTTGAACCCCAGACCCCTACCGTGTCAACGCCGTCCCCGGTCATCTCGGATAGCGCGTAATCTTTGCTCACGCGTTGAATATTAACCAGTGCGGCTTGAGAAGTCACTCAACACTGCACGGATTGAATAAAGCGTAATCGTAGTTTGCCAAAAGTCTGCCAAAACTGTTTCGCATGGGACGCTAATTAGGGTAATAATATACTTGACGAATCAAGTTCTCCATGTTAGTATTTCTCCATCATGGCGAACGACACCACTCCAAAGACGCTTCAACAAGCGATTGTTTACTTCTCCAATCCTGATAATTGTTTGGCCTACATGGTTGCCCGTAGATGGCCTAACGGCGTTATTTGCCCGACCTGTGGCCGTACCGATGTGACGTTCCTTGCTAAGCAACGGAAGTGGCAATGCAAAAGCGCACACAGCCAAAGACAGTTTTCTGTAAAGGTCGGGACCATATTTGAAGATTCGCCGCTTGGCTTGGATAAGTGGTTGACAGCGGTCTGGATGGTCACTAATTGCAAAAATGGCATTAGCTCTTACGAGATTCATAGAGCTATCGGCGTGACGCAAAAGACCGCTTGGTTCATGCTTCACAGAATCCGCTTGGCGATGCAAGCCGGCTCGTTTGCAAAGCAATTGTCCGGTCACGTCGAAGTTGATGAAACGTTCATCGGCGGCAAGGCCCGCAACATGCATCGGTCGATTCGCTCTCGCAGAATCAAAGGCACTGGCGGCTCGGGCAAGGTTGCGGTAATGGGCTTGCTTGAAAGACACGGCGAAGTTAGAACGATGGTTGTGCCTAACGTGCGCCGCAAGTCCCTTGACACTCAGGTGAGACAACATATTGAAAGCGGATCGTTCGTTTACTCGGACGCACTTCCATCTTACAACGCACTTAAAAGCGAATACGTTCATAACGTAATCAATCATGCTGAGAAGTATGTTGACGGCATTGTTCATACGAACGGCATCGAAAACTTTTGGTCGTTGCTCAAAAGAACAATCGGCGGCACCTATATTTCGGTAGAACCATTTCACCTGTTTCGTTACCTTGATGAGCAATCGCTTCGCTTTAATACTCGCAAGGGAACCGATGGAGAGCGTTTTCACAAAGTGACCGAGCAGGTGTCCGGCAAGCGCCTCACCTATAAGCAACTGATTGGAAAAGAAACTGACGAAGATAAATTATCGTCGCACTAAGCAGCTTTCTTCTTTCGGGATGAAGAAGCGCGGGAAGCGGTCGAAGTAGGCCGCTTCTTTTTCTTTGCCTTTGCCTGCTTTTCCTTTTCCAGTTTCTTTTGTAATTCGGAGTAAGGAACGGCTAAAAGACCGTCCATTACCGCATCAAATCTCTCGAATTCGCTACTTGATTTAGTCTTCATTTGCGCTATTCCGATCCTTTTAGTTTCTCAGCTCTGTCTCTTTCTCTCTTGACCGTAGATAGCCGACGAGTTGAGACGCCAAAGTTGTGAAAGCTGATAGTGCTCCGAATGCTTATTTCATCAACTAGGGACACCCATAGTGGAACGTTTTTTCGGCGCAAGGTATAGAGCGGCTCTGGGTCTTTAACGCCTTTTTCCATCCAAGCAAGACGGAGTTGACTAGCGAGTAAGTCCGCTGCTTGAAGCGGAAGGACTTCTTGGTCATTCATCGGCAAAATTGTTCCCATATTTTTCCGTAGCGTCTCTGGCCCAAGTCCAAATTCTTTCAGTGTTTCCCATTGAGCCATAACGCGGTTAGCCTGAGCACTGCCCGGCTTGCCATCAAACACGAAATCAACTTTGTCGTCCGGGTAATTTCTAAACTGTGAGCCGATTACATAACCCACCAAGCTGTTGAGGCAAATATAGAAGGGATCTTTCAAGTATTGATGCACTTGCTTCACAGAATATTTTTCGATCATCGCATTGAGAAATGGCCGAAACACATAATAGGCCACACCGTAAATTGGGTGTTCGTTAGCAATGGTTTCTGCTAGCAGAACCGTCTTTTCATCTGCTTCGGTTTCGGAAAAGCTTGTGAAACATTTTGTTCGCGAGCGTGCTTCGGAATGCTTGAAGTACCGGATCGGTTTTGGGTTATTTGCGTTTAGCGTCTGATCCCATTCCGTTGAGAATTTTTCCCACGTGGAAACCTCTCCGACCCAGCCCGCAACCCACATCAGAGGCTCCTCTTTACTGCTGCCACTGTCGTCAATGAACACCTTGGCCATAAGTAGTCTTCGACGCTCCCTTTTGGCTCTGGAAAGACCGCACAAATGCGGGATAACATGACTCAAGGGAGTCATTGCTGACCCCCTTCCGAATCATCCTCCGCAGAAGATGATTCGTCAAGTATATTATTACCCTAATTAGCCCTCTAAGCACGCATGCCGTGTTCGACCGTTTCAGATCGTCGCACTTTGATCTTCACCTCGACTCGTGATCCGAGCCGGTTGATGATCGACATCAGGCGATCGACAGTGAACCGCCCGAGATCGGCGTTGCGGATGCGCGAGAAGTCCGCTGCCGCAATCCCAGTGCGGCCCTGCGCGCCGCGAACGCTTAGCCCGTCACGGTCGAGCGCTTTGATGATCTCGGCGGCCAGAATTGCCTTGAACTGATCGGCATCGGCATTCTTGTGTCCCAGGTCGCGAAAAACATTTCCGCTTCCCTTCACTACCTCCAGCTTTTCGCTTTTCATCGCAACATCTCCTTCAGTCTTTTCATACGGTCCTTGACCAGATCGATTTCAGCTTTGGGCTGTCTTGATGCCCCGCGTAGATTTCTTCTGAAAGACATGGACAACCCAAAATGTCTTCACCGAGCTGCACCGCATAGACCACGCGGAACGCGTCACCGCGAAATGGCAAGGCAATCTCGAACCGCCCGAGCCTAAACCTCGCATAGGCTTCGCAATGTCGGCCTTACCGCCCTCTGCGGCAATCGTCAAGGCGGTAAGACAAGTGGACCGCACCCCATCCGGGAAGGTCTCGAACTCCCTGAGTGCCGCTTTGATCCACGAAACGGGCCGTGTCCTTATGATCATTTGCCGTCGCCGTTAAGCGCTGCGCGATTTCGTCTCGGGTCTTGCTCTTTCATGTTGTCACATATGACAACACACGTCAATTGTGGGGGAAGTAGCTAACTATCAATGACTAAATACACGCGGAGTTTGATTCAGAGTCTGCCAAGAGCAGTTCCGATCTGGGAGGCAGCGCGACCGTGTCTACTCCATAGCCGCTCCCGCGCCGTTCGTTCGCGCCGCGGTCCACCGGCCCAATATACGAGAGCGTAGTTCGGCGATCTCGGCTTGGTAGTCTGGATTAGACTCCAGTTGCTCCTGAAGAGCATCGGCAGCTGTTTCCTGCTCCTTCAAATACTCTTCAATTTCTTGGCGATGCGTGAGGTAGTAAGCAATACTTGAGTAAACGTCGCAGAGACTGAGAGAAGGAGAGCTCTGCACAATTTGCTCGGCTGTCGCTCCCAGTTTGAAATGATGGATAATTGAATCCAGACTAACTCTCGAGCCTTTGATGCGAATAGTCCCACGCTCGGTGATAACAAGCGGCATGCTGATGGTTTCTTCCAAGGCAACCATAATGTAGTTGATTATAAATGATGGATGCGGCTGAGCCGAAGATAACGTAACCACAATAGCGGTAGAGACCCATAACCCACGATCGTGGTCTCCTTTTCACTGGGCTCGCCAGTGCTTTTCAGTCAGTAATCAACACGGTTTCTCGGGTCTCTGAATGCTTGCTCATGTTGCTGTGTTGGCACACTACTGGCACACCGGAGACCTGAATTTTTCAGCCACCCGCACCTGCGGTCAGAGTTCACTTTCCTGGACACGTTGCAATATCGCGGTCCATGTATTTTGCATAGCTTGTGCCGTAGGTTCCGCCGCCGGCGTAATCCTGGACAATATTGATGGTCCAGATCCAACAGTACGGATGGTCCGAGTTCGGATGGCGGCCGTATATTGCTCCGGTCTTGTAGCGGCGGATCGGTATGCCGAGGTCGTTCTTCTCTATGTTCCAGGTCGATTGGTACAACCCGATCTTATGAACGACAAGCCCGGGGACATCGTTCATTTGGGAACGCATCATTCTTTCCTCTACCGCATTTCGGAGCGCGAATTTGTTGACCTGGTTATTTGTGTATGCGGTGATCCTGGGGGCCGCTTCGGCTGCAAGCGCGTCGAGCTGGGCGTCGAACTTCGCGACGGTTGCGGCCGGGAATTTCCATTTGTCGTAAAACTCTTTCCGCCAGCCCTTCGAGATGGCCCTGTCGAGCCATTCGGAATTTCGGCTGCTCACGAGCCAGATCTTAGTGGACGGTGAGTATTCTGCGATCTCCTTGCGTGCGACCCCTAGATCGTCGAAGAACATCTCGGACATACGGTCCGCACGGGCCGTCTCTTCCGCATCCGTCGCCGCCTTCGCGCCGTGGCGGAGGCATTGAAGGTACTCGGCGCGCTTGGACGCGATCTCGTAAGTAAGACCGGGATTCTCGTCCGCACTTAAACCTGTGTGCGGGAAAGATCGCATGCGGGCCTTCAGCTTCGCTTCGAGCTCGGCCAGCCTCTGCTGGCCGAGGGCCAGGGACTCTTCGTTGTCCCCGCCGTGCATCTTCGGCCACATGTCGATGGTTGTCTGCGGTATACTGTGTTTCTTTCCATAACAGTTCAGGTAGGGTGAGATGTATCTTGAATACCCTCCAAACTCGTCGTACCCGGTGTCCCTGTAGATGCTCTGGAAAGTCTCCTTGTCGTAAGAGGCGTTTTGGCCCGTGCTGCCGCCGCCGGAGTTGTCAGAAGTATTCGTCTGCGGTTTTTCCCTCTCAGGGATCATCGGGATCTTTATCGTGACCTGGCCGTACAAAGACGCCGACGAAACGAACATGATCGCGAACGATGCGATAATTGCGAAAAAGCTTGGTCTTGAGATCGTCATGATAATCGTCCTCTTCCCCCGAATCTTCTGCCTCGTGTCTTTCCTCCTACAACAACGAAGCGTCAGGGTATGAACCTGAACGAGTTAACAAAGTCGTTTGCTTCCTGGGTGGAAACGGTTTCCTTTTTTGTTGCCGACACCTGCCGTCCCTTGATTCAGTATGGTTGCGACGCTGCGAGTACGGGGAAGCCCGATAGCATATCAGTCGACCGATGATCTTCAAACAACAACTTCAACATGGATGGAGTTAATCAATGGGGCAGCACCAAAATCGATCACTATATTCTGACTGAACTATCCGCAAGAGCGTCATGGCACACTGCGGCTACGAGAATCATCTATCGAGAATTTCTCGAGTTGTGGATCCGACCGTATTGGAGCACGACAAATATTCGTAATGTTCGACGATGTTAGTGGCCAACGGTGAGAACGTGAAAGTCATACAGGAACTGATGCGTCATGCCAGCAGTCGCTCCATACTCGAAATCTATTCTCGGGCACGGACTGCGGACAAGCGAGCCGCGCACCAACGCGTGGTAGAGATGATTTTCCAGAGGATCTGACCCGAGATCACTCGATTGGAGAATGTGATTCAGACAGTCCTAACGTTTCGTTCGAGTGGATCAATTAGGAGTTTTAGAGACCGCAATTGGAGCGTTCTGGAGCAACGGCGAAAGAGTATTGGAAGGCTAAGTTATTGAAAGGATTGGTAGGCGCGTGGGGATTTGAACCCCAGACCCCTACCGTGTCAAGGCAGCGATCGGGCGGCTCGTAAGTTCCCTACTTACAATGATCGCTTATTTCGCTTGTTAAAATCTTCCCTGCATCCACTGCATGTCCTGCTTCGACTGCCAGTCTAGCACATTTTTGTGTGCCAATCTGTGTGCCAATTTTTACGTCAAATAGTTTACCGGTGGTCATCAGTAGCGCCTTACGGAAACATACAACCTCGGAGCGTTGCTCCGTTATTTCGCCCCAGCCAGAATCGGTTGTGACCAGATCTCAATCTTAGCTGCTAGATCTTGAATGAGGGAACGTTGTAGTGTCTTTTAGAAATCGGGCAAGGGGTAATTTAGGCCGTGGTAACGCACGGCTCATCGCTTATGGTCCATCTCCGCGTATTAATGACGAGCTTTAGCGAGCTTCCGACGCACGGGTTTTGGATTAACCTCTGTTGCCGCAATGCCGGACAGTACCACTGGCTCGCGATCCGGGAATTCAGCGATCAAGGACAGGTTGCCCCCCATGGCTTCGACCGACTTTCGTAGGGTGGAGAGTAGTAGATCACTCCGTTTCTCAAGCCGCGAGACGCCATCCTGACTGATGCCGAGCGATTTCGCCATCCGCACCTGAGTCAGCTTGCGGGCCTGGCGGAGTTCCTGCAGGGTCATTTCCTCGGCAATAAGGGCGGCAGCCCGGGCCTCGACTCGCTTCCGGCGTGCAGGACCGATCTCTCGGATTTTTTGGTTTAAGGTCTTCATACTATTTCCTCGTATTCTTTCTCAACCGTGCTAAGTGGTCGTCAAACCGTTGATCCGCCTTGGCCATTAGTTGCCGATAAAACCGCTTCTCACTCCCGCCCGACTTGTCGCCTGCCACCAGTAGCACGGCTTGGCGCTTTGGGTCGAAGGCGAATGCTACACGCCAGACGCCATCATCGGCGTCAAACCTCAGCTCCTTCATATTCGCATGACGGGAGCCATTGAGTGTGTCGACCCGCGGCCGGCCGAGTTACGGTCCAAACTGTGCCAACAATTTCGCGTGGGCCAGCAACTCGTCCTGCACCGCCTCGTCCAGGGCATCAAACTCGACTTCGAAATCCTGATGAAACGACACCTTCCACTTCACTGAGCGAGTATGTGCTGAAAGACATAATGTTGTCAAGGACATATCGACCGGCACCTCTTAGATTTCGTCTAAGTCAGCTAAGGCAATTCACGACACTGGAGGTATCGGTTCTAATTCAGGCCTTCGCTAGTGGTATTAGATGCAACTACAACCTGATGGTGAGGAGGCGGCGGATATGAGCGTACGTTATCAACAAGGTCACTTGAGGTGTGTCGAGCGTAAGAACGGTCCGCAAAGATCCCACGTTGCTGCGCTAGTCCATAGCTGACTTATGCTAGCGGTTGGAAAATCCAAGGATCTTTTCGTCCAAGGGCATCAAATCCAACTTGATCAGACCATGTTGCCAGCGGCAAATCGGAGCACCTTCGCTCGTGTCTTCGACGAAGTCGAGCTTACGAAGCCGTTCGCCGAAATCTGTGTATGCCGCATATGATGTGACAGTCGGCTAGACAACCAATTGACAGAACATTCCTTCTATGTTATATTCCCAGCGTGGAATGTAGGAGGCTTACATTAGGAGCGCCTATATGCCATGTGAGGTGGAGTTCACGGATGAATTTCAAGCTTGGTGGGACGGTTTGGATGAGAACGAGCAAACATCAGTAGCGGCCTATGTGGGACTTTTGGAAGCAAAAGGAGCAACGCTTCCTTATCCTTAAAGTTCTGGGATCAAGGAGTCGAGACATTCGCATATGAGGGAATTGCGAGTTCAACACGCAGGAAACCCATACAGAGTACTTTATGCTTTCGATCCTAGACGTATGGCGATTCTCTTGATTGGTGGAGATAAGACAGGTAACGCTCGATGGTATGAGGAATACGTCCCCATTGCAGACGACATTTATGATAAGCATATTGCCACGTTAGGACAGGAGGGTTTATTAGATGGCTAAACCATTTAACATACTGAAGAAAAAAATGTCTCCGGCAGCACGAGCACGTGCCCAGGAGCAAACAGCGAAAATGCTAGAGGAACTCCCTCTCTATGAGCTACGCACCGCGAGAAGTATGACTCAAGAAAACTTGGCGCGCGTATTAGGAGTAAATCAAGCAGCGGTATCCAAAATGGAACGGCGTACTGATATGTACGTCAGCACTCTCAGGGAGTTCATTGCTGCGATGGGAGGGGATTTGGAAATCACCGCACGCTTTCCAGAAGGTTCGGTTAGAATAAATCAGTTTGAGGACGTGCAGCCGGAGGGTTCCATTCGTCGCACGGCACGCTAAATGTCACCTCAGGGTGCTTTCTTCACCGCCAGTTCCATACGGGTTTCCGGCCGCTGATCTCCGGTAGATAAATGCCATCCTGCTTGTCATGACGGACATACTTGACGAGGAAATCAACGATCCATCTCCGATCGCTATTCTGCCCGGGATTGGTCAACTGGTTTCGTTCAACCCGCCACACGGCTCCCTCTACCGGATCGCTTCGCGCCGTGGAAACCATAAGTGTCGAGCGCCTTCATTGCCGCTTCTATGCTAAGCGGCTCACCGCGGTGGATAACCGTTGGAGCCACAAAGTCGCCGTTCCTCACACGGTCGGTTAGCTCGTCATATCGAGCGCGGTCATTACTCGCCATTAGATCGAACGCTACGAATGGTTCATGCTTGAGTTGATACCGAGTTCCGTGCGCTTGCATCAGCCATTCGCCAACTAATCGCTCGCCGTCCCGCAACACCGCGAGGAAGCGGTCCTGATTTGCATAGACCCATTGAGCAAAGCGCCAGTGTTGCTCGAAAGGCGATGTGTCGGCAACATAGCCGGCGCGCACAAGCGGATAGAGCACGCCATCCACCCGCGCCACGCCGACATTCGTGCCATCGAGCTTCTCTTGCACGATGATGTGGTCGTGACGATCGCGTGCTTTCAAGGTTGCGATGCGCGCTTGGCCCGCTTCACACGTATGATCACCCGGACCCATGCGGCTGCCTGGCAGGTGCGCGATGTGCCCGTAGTTTTTCATTCCCAATGGTTTTCTTCGTTCTTGCATGGCGAATTGTTCTTACTCGTTGACGCAAAACCGATGCAGTGCCCCTTACCCACCCTCGCCGGATGAAACAGATCAGCACTTGGTAGTTACATTGACTTGTGCCCCGTACCCCTGTGACTTTGCTGGGCATTACTTGTGATACGGGAATCGAACCCGTTAACGCTGCCCCTCGCGTCACCAAGGCGTTTATCAGACGCAGCCCAACTTAGCCCAGTTGGCGGGTTTGTGCTCGCTTCTATTTCTCTCTCCGCCTACCAACTGCATCGATTACTCGACTAGCTCAGTTTGCCAGTTCAGTTCCTGAATACGCGCGTCAAGATCGCGATAATTCTTCGCCAACTCATCGGCGCGCTTCCGGATCTCAGCAACGTTAATAGTCGAAACGTACTTCACTTCCGAACGCGTGATGCGACCTTGCGTGATTGCGCCCATTTGCGCCAGATCGGCGTAAGCAGTGCGTTGCAGCGAAAGTACATCGCGCTCCGCCAGCGCATCCGAGATCGTTCCGCGTCCGGCCAGAACGGCCGCCGAGTTCGTTTTGTTGATGCGCTTGATCAAATCGAGTAACTCACTCGCAGCGCGTTCCAGGTCCACGATCAAATCCTGCGGAGTCTCCGCCGGCACATCGCCTTCCTGAACCTTTGCGTTCGTAAGTAGTCTCGACTTCAATTGCGTGATTCTCTTCTGGCAATCAGCGCGTAGAATTAGTGCTTCTGCTAGTTTCATTTTTGTCTACCTCCTACAAATGGAAAGTCGTTTCCGTTGCAAACGAATCGAAGTACCTTTTGAGTTGAGCTTGAAAAGATGGCTGCGGGAGAAGGAATCGAACCTTCATCTTCGAGTTCAAAGCCCGATGTGTTGCCGGTTACACCATCCCGCAATCAGAGCAGTCCAAAGTCGCAAGTCCAATGTCCAAAGTCTGTTTGACCATAGTCGACTTTGGACCTTAGACATTGGACGTTGGACTAATTGTGGTCCAAAGTCGCAAGTCCAATGTCCAAAGTCTGTTTGACCATAGTCGACTTTGGACCTTAGACATTGGACGTTGGACTAATTGTGGTCCAAAGTCGCAAGTCCAATGTCCAAAGTCTGTTTGACCAT
>Ga0209431_10004270_pt1 | contig 11209 bp, 10 predicted proteins | sample RifCSP13_3_FD_184021 | JGI IMG/M metagenome (GOLD analysis project Ga0209431, IMG submission 184021) | Soil microbial communities from Rifle, Colorado - Rifle CSP2_sed 13_3 (SPAdes) (version 2) | ecosystem: Environmental > Terrestrial > Deep subsurface > Rock core/Sediment | place: Rifle...
TCGGAGTCCTCCCGCCACGGAGGGGATGATGTGGACCGTGTCCCCGTCGTTCACGCGCACGCGCGCGGGGTCCGTCTCCTCGATTTGGTCCCCGTTCACGAACACGTTCACGTACTGGCGGACGACGCCCGTGTCCTCGAGGATTCGCTGCCGGATCCCCGGGTACTTCGCGTCGAGGTCCGCGAGGACGGCGGACAGGGTGCGCCCGCTCGCCTTCACCTGCGATGCACCCCGCGCGTACTCCCGGAGCGCGGCGGGTAGGATGACGTCCACGGCCACGTACTCCCCCGTGAGGGCCCCCGCATCGCGTGCCGGGATTGAAAAGGCTTCGCATCGGAAGGCTGAAGCTACGCCACGACCGCGCGAATCCCCTCGCGGAGGGTTGGGTACGATGGCGTCCACCCGAGTCGCTCCCTCAGCTTCGCGTTCCGCAGGCGCACGGACTCCGTAATCAGCTGCACGCCGACCCTGCCGATGACGAGCCGCGCAAGGAACGGAGGGACCGTCCCCGGGTGGCGCACTTTCAGGGCATCCGCGATCACGTCCGAGGCATCGCGGAGCGTGATCGGGGCGTCGTCCGCGACGATGAACTCCTCCCCGCGGGGCGCCCGCTCCACCGCCAACGCGAACGCGAGCGCGCAGTCCTCGACGTGGACGAAGCCCGTGTAGTTCGACCCGTCGCCGACGACCCGGTATCGGCCGCGGAGCATGTAGCCGAGGAAGAACTTCGCGAACGCGCCGCCCCGCCCGTACACGACCGGCGGCCGCAGGACGGACACCGGGAGGCCGTGGTCGCGATGGGCGTCGTGCGCCATCCGGACCGCTTCGCCTCGCCCCACGGTGAGCCGGTTCGTGAGCTCGATCGGCGCGGTCTCGTCGACCCACGCGCCGGGCTCGTGGCGGTACGTCCCGATCGCGCCGCTCGTGAGGGCGAACGACTTCACCCCACGCTCGACCGCCACCGCGAGGAGGTTCCGCGTGCCCTCAATCCAGATCGGGTACGCTGCCGCGTACTTCTGGCTGATGTCGGGGAGGGCGAGGTGCGCGATCGCGTCGCAATCCTTGGCGGCGGCGTCCACCGAAGCCCGGTCCCGGACGTCGCCGGCGACCCTCTGTACGTCCGTCGGCAACCCGCCGAGTTTGGCGGCGGTGCGACCGAACGCCACGACGGAGTGGCCGCGCGCGTCGAGGACGCGGACGAGCGGGGCACCGATGAAGCCCCCGCCCCCCGTCACGAGGACGCGCACGAACGTCCCGAACGGTCCGGGGGGATAAGGCTGTCCTACCTACCGGGGGCGCGGGAGGAACCGTCCGGTCCGCGCCATGTACGCCCCGTACGCCTCCCCGAGTCCCGCGGGGGAGCCGAGGAGGCGCTCTTCCTTGCGCGCCCGGTAGTTCGCGACGAGGACGACCGCGACCGCGAGTCCCACGAGGATCGGGCTCAGGAACAGGAGGGAGACGCCGACGGCGAGACACATCGTTCCGGTGTACGTCGGGTGGCGGACGAACGCGTACGGGCCCGTGTCGATCAGCCGATGGTCCGTCGCGACCGCGATCTGGAGCATCATGAACCGCCCGAGCGCGCGGCCCGCCCAGAGGACCAGGAGACCGCCGAGGCCCCACAGCAGGAAGCCCGCGATCTGGGCGACGTCGTCCCCGGGGAACCCGAAGCGCGGGAGCCCCGCGTAGGCGAGGTCGGGGACCACCGCCACAAGGAAGGGGTACAGCTGCGGGACGATCACAAGGAGCGGCCAAACGACCTGGAGGACCTCCGGCGGGTTGTCCTCCGCACGGAATTCCCGCGGCCGTCGCGCGGGACCGTGGCGCGCGAACATGACGATGCCGCCAACGGTCCCGAGGGCCATCACCGCCGCCAACGTGCGGACCGTGTTCGCGTCGAGCACGGGGCTGCGAATCGACCGCAACGGATGAACCTCTGCCCGCCGCGACCAAACCCTTTTCCGGCGGGAACCTCTGCTGCGAGGCGTGTTCGAGAAACGGGACTACCGCACGATCCCCGGCGTAAAGGCCGCGGTCGTGTGGGCGAACACGTGGGACTGGTGGCAGCGCGCCGGATTCGCGCTCTACCACGTGGGCCCGAACCATTTCACGGGCGCGTCGTACTACTCGAACTTGGGCCTCCGCCGGGAGGTCGAGGTCCGTCTCACGGAGGCGAACGACGCCCTGTACGTGGACCTCGGGTTCCGCGCGCGGCTCACGGACGAGGGCGCGATCGGCGGGGCGGTCGCGGCGGTCGTCTTCCTCCCGGTCGCGGCGGTCGGCGGGGCGGTCTCCTGGTCCCAGTACGAGAACGACGCGAATGGCCTGATGTGGAACTACTGGCACTTCCTGTGGCAGACGACGGGGAAGCCGAGCCAGATCCTCGCGGTCACGCCGCTGCCCTTCGGGACACCGTACCCCGTCGTGGCCCCTCCGCAATCCGCGCCCGCCGCGAAAGCGTGCCCGAAGTGCGGCGCCGGGTTGGCAGCGGATTGGAAGGCGTGCCCGTACTGCGGCCAGGCCATCGCCTAGCTTGTACCGGTCAACTCAGTATCCGAACAAGCGATCGTATCGCGCGTGGTCCCCAATCCACACGATCTTCACGGAAATCCCTCGCGTCGCGCTGCCGACGACCGTGTAGAGCGCCCGCCAACCATCGGGGAGCTTGAGGAGGAAGAGATTGGGCAACCCTCGAAATTCCGTCGGAACTCGATGAACCCGATCCCCGAGATACGGTTCGGACTCGAGTCGCCGCGCGTACTCTCGCAGTCTCCGCCGCTGCTTGGGTTCGGCCTGACGGAACTCGTGCCTGTCGACCTCGACTGCGGCCATCGCGTCGAACCCCGCGCAAGGCTACAGTTTCATCCACCGCTTGCGGGCCCAGAACTCCGGGTCCTCGTACAGAACCCACATGACGCCCCGCTTGCGATCTTCCGCAACGAAGTTGAGCCGCTTGAGCTCGTCCACGCACGTCCGCACGGACGCCCGGCCGACGCCTTTCGTGCCCAAACGTCGATAGATGTCCTCGAGGAGCAGCGGTCCCTCATCGTTGGCCTGCGCGGTCCGCAGGATCCTCTCCACCTTGTGAAGCGTCCGGAGCGAGGGCATGCGACCTCGAGACTCTCTCGGCATCTGGATGGGGGGCAACAGGGTCATGATACGAGCGAAGCCCGATATGAACCTTGAGTCTTCCGCGTACATGTACGCGGCACACGCCCTCATGGTGCCCGCAAAGCCTATCCGTGGCTGGGCCATCGCCGCCACCCCCGGGACCATGGAGACAATCGCGAGAACCCTCGACAACGGCCTCACGGTACTCCTCCGCCCGATGCCCTCGGCGCCCGCGGTCTCCGTGTGGGTCGGCTACAAAGTCGGCTCTCGGAATGAGCGGCCCGGGATCACGGGCGCGACCCACTGGGTCGAGCACATGTTGTTCAAGGGCGGCGGGAAGCTCAAGAAGGGGGACATCGACGCGATCGTCGGCCGCCTCGGCGGCAAGGCGAACGGGTTCACGGACACGGACTTCACAATCTACTTCGAAACGCTTCCACCGAACCACCTCGAGACCGGTCTAATGATCGAGTCCGAGCGGATGCGAAACGCCGCCTTCGACCCGCAGGAGACGGACGCGGAGCGCACGGTGATCCTGAGCGAGCGCGAGGGCGCGGAGAACAGCCCGAAGTACCTGCTCGCGGAGGAACTGTGGCATCTCGCGTTCCACGTGCATCCGTACCACTGGCCGGTCCTGGGTTGGCGGTCGGACGTGGAGCGGTTGACGCGGGACGACCTGTATGCGTACTACCTGCAGCACTACGCGCCGAACAACGCGGTCCTCGTCCTCGCGGGGGCGTTCGAGCCGCAGGACGCGATGCGCAAGGTGGAGGCGTACTTCGGTTCCCTCCGTTCGGAGTTGCCGCCCCCGCCGCTGGCGGTCACGGAGCCGACGCAAGAAGGCGAGCGACGCGCCACGGTCCGCCGCCAAGGGACGCAAGATCACGTGATGATCGGGTACCGCGTCCCGGAGCTCGCGCACGCGGACACGGCGGCGCTCCTCGTCCTCCAGGCGGTCCTCGGCGGTTGGCGGGGGTTCTCCCCGTTCGGCTCTCAATTTGTGTCCCGCAGCAACCGCCTCTACCGCGGCCTCGTCGACGCGAAGCTGGCGACGGAAGTCTCCGCGCAGCACCGGATGCAGGCCGCGCCCGGGCTGTTCACGATCGACGCGACCGTGCGCGAAGGGGTCGACGCCGCCAACGTGGAAGCCGCCGCGGTGGCGGAGGTCGAGAAGCTCCGGGAGAAGCCGCCGACGAAGGCGGAGATGGAGCGCGCACTGCGCCTGCTCCGCGCCTGGCAGGCGTACGACCTCGACGGACCGACCGCGCAGGGCCTCCTGTACACGTGGTTCGAGGTCGTCGCGTCCCATCGGTTGCTCGACGACCTCCTCGCTCGCTGCCAGCGGGTGGTCGCGAAGGATGTGCGCCGCGTCGCGGAGGCGTACCTGGGCGACCGAGGGCGGACCGTCGTCACGTTCCTGGCGGGGAGGGACGCCGCGTGACGCCCGCGCGCGTCGAACTGTCGAACGGGTGCGTCCTCCTCCTGCACGAGGACCACGCGAGCCCGACGATCGCGTTCCGCGGGAGCGTCCGTGCCGGCGCGGCCTATGGCAGCCCGGGGCTCGCGGAGTTCGCGGCACGCCTCCTCCTCCGAGGGACCGCGAGGCGCACGGCCGCGCAGGTCTCCGACGCGATCGAGGACGTGGGGGCGGCGCTCACGGCGATGAACGGGATGGAGTCCGCCGCGCTCGAGGGGCGGTGCACCCGGGAGACCCTGAAGCCGATCCTGCGGATCCTCGCGGAGTGCGTGTCGCAGCCCGCGTTTTCGCCCGCGGAGCTGGAGAAGGTCCGCGGCGAGGTCCTCGGCGACCTCCGGGAGCAGCAGGACGACACGCGCCGAGCCGCGACCCGCCGCCTGTTCGAGCTCGTGTACCCGGAGTCGCACCCGTTCCACCGGGACCCGAAGGGGGACGAGCGGAGCGTGAAGCGAATGCGGCGGAAGGATCTTCGCGCGTTCCACGAGGCCCGCTGGGATTCACGGGGCATGATCTTCGCGTTCAGCGGGGACTTGGACGAGGAGACGTTCCGCGGGCCCGTCGCGGACGCGTTCGAGCGACTCGATGGGAGCCGGAGCCCGGAGCCGCTCCCGCCGCCAAAGCCCGTGCCCCCGAGGAACGCCCTCGTCCCGATGCCGCACAAATCCCAGGCGGACTTCCTCGCGGGACGCATCGCGATCCCCCGCCGCCACCCGGACTACGACGCCCTCCACCTCGCGAACGTCCTGTTCGGGCGCATCGGCCTATACGGCCGCCTCGGCGCGAAGGTCCGGGACGACCTCGGGCTCGCGTACTACGCGTTCACGAGCCTCGAGGCCCGGCACACCGCGGGCCACTGGTACGCGTGCGCGGGCGTGAACCCGAGGAACCTGGAGAAGGCGGTCGCGGCGATCCGCTCGGAGATGGAGCGGCTGGAGACGGAGCCGTTCACGGACGCAGAGGTCGCGGACGGCAAGACGAACCTCGTCGGCTCCCTCCAGGTGACGCTCGAGCGGAACGCGGAGTACGCGGCGGCCCTCCACGACCTCGAGTACTACGGCCTCGGGATCGACTACCTCGAGCGGTATCCACGAATCGTGGCTGGGCTGGACCCGGAGGTGGTCCGGAAGCTGGCGGTGCGGTACTTCGACCCGGACGCCTGTTCGTGGGTCGCAGCGGGACCCGTGAAGGACGCGGCGGTCGCTTTCTGACTATCCCGCGCGGACCTTTCGTCGGTTCGAACGTCGCGGCCTCGAGGGCCCATGACGGCCCCGCTCGGGAGAACCTATTTATAACGTTCCGCTCCCTCTCCGGCACGCTCCGAGGATTGGGGGACGGAGGAGGTCTGGATGCGTCGAATCGCGCTCGCCGTTCTCGCCCTCGCGCTCCTCGCGTCCGCCCTCCCCGCGCCGCGCGTCGCGGGTGAGACTGGGGATCCCTACGGCGGGGAGTTGCGGGTCGCGCTGCAGTCCGCCCCCGATCTGAACCCACTCGCGTTCTCCCAGAACCGCCTCGTCCAGGAACTGGCGTACGATTCCCTGACGCGACTCGGCATCGATCAGCTCCCTGTCCCGTGGCTCGCGGCCTCCTGGGCGGTCGACGCGGGCGCGGGGACGGTGACGATGGATCTCCGCAGCGCCATCTGGCCCGACGGATCAGGGACCCTCACGGCCGGTGACGTCGTGTGGAGCTTCGAGAAGTACCTAGCGGCCGGCGTCGCGAGCGGGTTCACCGTGGCGGCCGTAGACTCGGACACTGTCCGGTTCGCGTTCACGTCCGGGGGCGGGGACTTCCTCGGGAACGCCGCCACGCTCCCCGTCGCGTGGAAGTCCGGGGACGACCTGCCGATGACGAACGGACCGTTCGTCGGTCGCTCCCAGACCGCGTCTCGCACGGAGCTTGGGCCGAACCTATTCCACTGGAACGGGCGGCCCTACGTGACCCGGCTCGCCTTCCTATACCCGTACACGCTCGTGAAGAACGCGGACGAGTCCACGCAGGCGAACGACGCCGCGTGCGCCCTCATGTTCCGCGACGTCCACCTGATCGGATGGCCCGTCACGTCGATCGAGCTGAACACGGAGCGGGACTGCGTCGCCACCTACGGGGGCTTCCCCGACGGGAACCGGACGCTCGCCGACGTCCAGCGGAAGGTCCCGCACCTCGGCACGGCGGACAACCCCGCGTTCCGCCTCCTCGAGCTCGGGATGAACACGCAGCGGGCGCCGCTCACGGACGCCTCCCTCCGGCAGGCGATCTCCCGCACGGTCGACCGTGACCTGATCGCGGGGAGCATCGAGTCGGGGACGAACATCGCGGACTCCCCGATCTCGCCCGCGAACCTCGCGTGGTTCAACCCGGACGTCCCGCAGTACCGCGTGGACCGCGTGGTCCAGGGCGGCGCGGTCGTGACGAGCCTCGAGAGGGTGAATTCGTTCCTCGACGATGTCGGCTACCTGGACACGGACGGGGACGGGTTCCGGCAGACGCCCGCAGGCGACGCCTTCTCCCTCACGCTCATCACGCCAAACCAGGCGGCGGACCCGAAGATCGCGAAGTACCTCGACTTGATCACGAAGCTCCGCTCCGTCGGGCTCAACGTCCGGCAGGAGGAGCACCCGCTCCCCGAGCTCCGAACGATCGTGCGCTCCGGCGCGTACGACCTGTTCGTGGACTTCGTCGACACCGCGGGCGAGCCCGCGTTCCTCTTCGGCCAGTTCCACCGCGACGGGGCCGACAACGTCGTGCGCGTGGACGACGGGACCCTGAACGGCTTCCTCGAGAGCGCGCGGGACTCGATTGACGGAACCGCCCGTCGGCAGGCGGTCTTCGACGCGCAGACGTGGATCGGCGTCAATGCGCCCATCGCGCCGATCGTGCACATGCGCGCGCTGAACGCGTACGACAAGCTCTCCTGGGAGGGCTGGGTCCACGGGCTCGGCGGCATCGCGAACTTCTGGTCGTTCACCGCCGTCCACGCGACCCTTCGCGGCCCGCTCGTGGTCGTCGTCGACGCGTTCGAGTCGCCCCTCCGACCCGGCGCACAGACGAGCGTCCTGGTCCGGGTCCGCGACGCCCTCGACGATCCGGTCGCGGGCGCGGGCCTCTCGATCACGGGGGACGGCATCTCCGCGACCGCCGGCACGACGGACGGCGAGGGGCAGTTCCTCTTGCAGTTCACCGCGCCGTCCGTGGCCGCATCGCAGGACTTCCCAATCAGTGTCACAGCGTCCATGCCCGGGTACGAGCCCGGCTTCGGGAACGAGACGGTCACGGTCCACCCGCCCACGCGCACGTTCGACGTCACCCTCCGGGCCGCGAGCGCGACGATGCGGTCCGGCGGACAGGTCCAGGTGAACGTCACCGTGTACGACGAGTTCGCCGGGACCCCGGCGGCGGGTGTCACCGTGAACTTGACGGCGTCACCGTCGGAGCTCGGCGGGACGTTTGCGTCGGCATCGGGCGTGACGGACTCCGAGGGGCGGTTCCAGACCACGTTCCAGGCGGACGTCACGGTCACGACGTGGTTCCTGATCAGCGCGGAGGTCTCGGAGGCCGGGTACCAAGAGGCCCGGCGCGCGACGAGCGTCGAGGTCTCCGGCCGGCCCTCCGGCGGCGTGCCCCCGACCCCGGGGCTTGACACGGTCTCGATGGTCGCGGTCGTCGCCACCTTGGCGGCGCTGTACGGGTGGCGGCAGCGGCGGAAGTGGACCGCGCCCAAGCCATAGGCGCGATACCTAGATGTAGGCCGCCGGGCATCGGCCGCGCCGTGCCCGAACTCCTCGACCGCGGAAGGGCCCGGCTCGAGTGGGCGCGGGCCCACATGGCCGTCCTGGCGGCGATCCGCGACGAGCTCATGGGAGGCAGGGCGCTGAAAGGACTCCGGATCGGAATGGCCCTCCACACGGAGGCGAAGACCGGGGTCCTCGCCCTCGCGATCCGCGACGCGGGCGCGCAGGTCCGCCTCGCGTCCTGCAACCCGTTGAGCACGGACGACTCCGTCGTGGCGGCGCTGCGCGCGGAGGGACTCGACGTCTACGCGAAGAAGTGGGAGTCGGAGAAGGAGTACGACGAGAACCTGCAGAAGGTCCTCGACCTCCGGCCGCACCTCGTGATCGACGACGGCGGCGACCTGATCTTCCGGCTCCACACGTCCCGCACGGAACTCCTGCGCGACGTCATCGGCGCGAACGAGGAGACGACGACGGGCATCGTCCGCGTGCGCGCGATGGAGAAGCAGGGGAAGCTGCGGTTCCCCGTCGTCGACGTGAACGACGCGATGACGAAGCACCTGTTCGACAACCGGTACGGGACGGGGCAGAGCACGATGGACGGGATCATGACCGCCACGAACCTCCTGATCGCGGGGAAGCGGTTCGTCGTCGCCGGCTACGGATGGTGCGGTCGAGGGATCGCGATGCGCGCGCGGGGCATGGGCGCCCACGTCGTCGTCACGGAGGTCGACCCCGTGAAGGCGATCGAGGCGAAGCTCGACGGCTTCGAGGTCATGCCGATGCTCGACGCCGCCAAGCGCGCGGACTTCATCGTCACCGCCACGGGGGACAAGGGCGTCGTCACCGCCAAACACCTGCGGGCCGTCCGGGACGGATGCGTCCTCGCGAACGCCGGCCACTTCAACGTCGAGGTCTCCATGGAGGACCTGGAATCGCTCGCCGTGCGCAAGCGCCGCGTGCGAGAGTACGTGGACGCGTACGAGCTCCGCGGAAAGAAGACCGTCTACGTCCTCACGGAGGGACGGCTCGTGAACCTCGCCGCGGGTCAGGGCCACCCCGTTGAGATCATGGACATGTCCTTCTCAATCCAGGCACTGTCCGCGGACCTGCTCGCGAGGCGCGGGCGGAAGATGGAACCCCGCGTGCACCCCGTGCCCCGCGAGATCGACGAGAAGGTCGCGCGGCTGTGGCTCCGCGCGCGGGGCGTCCGGATCGACGCCCTCACGCCGGCGCAGCGGAAGTACCTCGCCTCGTGGACGGAAGGGACCTGACGGCCATGTCCGTCCGCGCGGTCCTGTTCGATTTCGGAGGGACCATCCTCGACATGGCGACGGACGACGAGGCGCACCGCCGCGCGTTCGCGTGGCTCGCGCGGGAATGGAGGCTCCCGATCGCGGGGGAGGCCCTGTGGCGGCAGCACACGGACTTCATGGACCCGTACTGGCACGGCCAGCCGGACGTGTGGCGGCCCCTCCGGGACCTCACGCGTCAGTCGTTCGACCGCCTGCTCCGGCGGTACGAGCGAGAGCCGAGCGAGGAGGCGTGGGACCGGTTTTGGACCGCGTACCTGGACGCCCATCGAGCCGTGATGCGCCCGTACCCGGAGGCGACCGAGAGCCTGGACCGGATCCGCGGGTTCGGCGTGCACCTCGGCGTCGTCTCCGACGTGGACATCGACTTCCTCGACTTCGCGCTCGGCGCCCTCGGCCTCCGCGACCGGTTCGACTCGATCACGACCTCGGAGGAGGCGGGCGTGGGGAAGCCGAACCCCGCGCTGTTCCACCTCGCGCTCCAGAAGGCGGGGAGCCCACCGGGCGAAGCCGCGTTCGTCGGGGACTCCGCGCACCGGGACGTGCAGGGCGCGAAGAACGTGGGGATGCGAGCGATCCACGTCGCCCGTGCGGGGCCGGGCGCGCCCGAGGCAGACCGCTCCGTGCGCGACCTGAGGGAGGCGGCGACCGTCCTCGAGGAGTGGTGCCGGTGAGGGCCGTCGTCACGGACTTCGACGGGACGATCACGAAGGCGGACGTCGCCGAACTCCTCCTCCAGGAATTCACCGGCGATGCGTGGCGGGAGATCGAGCGACTCCACGCGACGATCGGGACGCGGGAGACGTTGCGCCGCCAGTTCGACCTCGTCCGGGCGACGCGTGAGGAGGTCCTCGCCGCCGCCGAGCGGCTCGCGGAGCTCGACCCGACGTTCCCCCCGTTCCTCCGGTTCTGCCGGGACCACGGGATGCCCGTCGAGATCGTGAGCGAGGGATTCGACGCATACCTCGATCACCTGCTCCGGCGGTGGGATCTCGACATCCCGTTCCGAACGAACCACGCGGAGTTTCGCGACCGCCGCGTCGTGCTCACGCACCCGTACGAGGACCCGACGTGCACGCTCTGCGGCACGTGCAAGATGGGGCGCGTCCTCGAGCTCCGCGCGGCGGGCCACCGGGTCGCGTACGTCGGGAACGGGATCTCGGACATCTGCCCGGCCCTCGAGGCGGACCTCGTCTTCGCGAAGGACGACCTCCTCCGGCTCTGCCGGGAGCACGGGAGGGATCACGTCCCGTACCGGGACTTCTCGGACGTGCAGCGGGGGATTGCGTCGTGGCGGTGAGGTCGTACCTCGGTGTGTTCGGGCACGTCGTCCTCGACCACATCCTGGCGGTGCCGCGCCTTCCGGTCCCGGAGACGACCGTCCGTGTCCTCGATCGCGACCGGTACTTCGGCGGCACGGGCGGCAACGTCGCGCGGATCGCCGCCCGGCTCGGCGTCCGCACGTCGCTCGCGTCCCTCGTCGGCGAGGACTTCCCCCGCGAATACCGCGACGCGCTCCTCCGCGACGGCGTGGACCTCACAGACCTCCGGGTGGTCCGCCGGGCGGCGACGCCCTCCGC